>Ga0222682_1000170_pt1 | contig 15192 bp, 20 predicted proteins | sample AntAcemetage1008_FD_179812 | JGI IMG/M metagenome (GOLD analysis project Ga0222682, IMG submission 179812) | Saline water microbial communities from Ace Lake, Antarctica - #1008 | ecosystem: Environmental > Aquatic > Non-marine Saline and Alkaline > Saline | place: Antarctica: Ace Lake...
GGCTCTGGTGGTGGTGGTGGTGGTGGAAATGACCCCGTAGGAGTAGGAGGCACAGGAACGCAAGCTGATAGTGGTGGTGGTACTGGATATGGAAATGATGGTGGAGCAGGATACGGTACTGGTACTACAAAGACTGGTGGTGGAGCCGGAGGTGGAGCAAACGCAGTAGGTACAGCATCTACTGGAAATAATGGTGGAGATGGTGGAGATGGTCTATCAAATTCTATTACAGGTTCAGCATATTTATATGGAGCTGGAGGAGGTGGAGGTGCTCGTGGTATTCCAAAAGGAACCGGGGGAGTAGCTGGCGATGATGGCGGTGGTACTGGAGCATTAACTTTTGTAGGAAATGGAGGAGATGCAGATGCAAATTCAGGTGGTGGTGGTGGTGCAGGAACTGTTAATGCAACTGGAGGAGATGGTGGCTCTGGAGTAGTAATAGTAGCTTATACAACATCAGAAGGAAATCATACAGGAGGAGATGATACGGGGACAGATGGTGATTATACTTGGGTGAAATTTACTTCAAGTGGAACTTTAACTTTAACTGGTTTTGTATCTTCAGAAATTAAATCAATAAACGGATTAGCAAAAGCATCAATCAAATCTAGGAATGGATTAGCGATTGCAAGTATTAAATCAATTAACGGTCTTCAATAGATATATGGCATTAAAAGGAATTAAACAAACAAAAGAACATTTAGCAAAGAGAATTAAATCTATTAAAGATGGTGGTAAATTAAAATTGAAAAGAATACCTCGTTCAGAAGAAACAAAACAAAAAATTAGTAAAGCTAATAAAGGAACAAAGCCGTCTAAATCTGCGATTGAAAATTCAGTAAAGGCAAGAAAAGGAATATCACTTACAAAGGAACATAAGAAAAAGATAGGTCGTTCTGGAAAAGATAGTGGCAGTTGGAAAGGTGGAATAACAAAAGATATTAATAAATATGCAGTGAATTATAGAAAAAAACAAAAAGAAAAACTAGCAGGTAGGGAAATGCCAGAACAATGTGAAATCTGTGGAGTATTAACTTGTGATTTAAAACGAGGATTATGTTATGACCATAACCATAAAACTGGAGAATTTAGAGGATGGATATGTACAAGATGTAATACTGCTATTGGATTAGCCAGTGAAAATACAGAAACTTTATTAGCAATGATAGATTATATTAAAAATAATGGTATTAAAAGTATCAATGGATTAGCATAAAACTATTTATGACATTTTATAAATTACTCAAAGAGGATGGCGATAAAATCTTACTAGAAACAAGTGATGAAATCTTACTTGAAAATTTGTCGTATGAGTTTATTGAAAAGTCACTAAAATATACTGTAACGAATACTCCGAGTGCAAAAACAAAAAGTTTGAAATATACAGTTTTTTCAGGACAAGCAATTCAAAAATCTTTGAAATATACAGTGACGACGACACCGAGTGCTAAAACAAAATCACTGGCTTATTATGTAATGATACCGACGACAGTTCAGAAGTCTTTGCATTATGAAATAAAAAGCCCAGTTGTTATTCAGAAAAGTCTGAAATATACCGTTACTGCAACGGCTTCAGTAGTCCAAAAGACACTTAAATATACAGTTACGACAACCAAAACTGCGATTACAAAGCCGTTAGCTTATTATATAATAACTATTCCAACTGCGGAAACTAAAGGGCTTATATACGATATTGTAAAACCAATCAAAGTTGAAAAATCTTTGAAGTATGTTGTTTTTTCAGGTATCTCAATTCAGAAGTCATTAAAATACACAATAGCCACAACTCCAAGTGCTACAACGAAAGGTTTGATTTATTCTATTTTAACAACTCCGTCAGCAATAACGAAAGGTTTGATTTATGAGATAGCAACCTCAACTGCAATTCAAAAGTCACTTAAATATACAGTGGAGAGTTCTGTTACTGTTCAAAAGTCACTTAAATATACAATAGAGCAAACACCGTCAGCGATCACAAAAAGTTTAGAATATGTGGTGGTATTACAGACAGCAATTCAGAAAAGTTTGTCTTATGAAGTGAAAAGTCCAGTGATAATTCAGAAATCTTTGAAGTATGTAATTATTGCAACTCCGTCAGCATTGACAAAGAGTTTAACTTATATTGTTGGTGAAAGAGTGGTAATTCAGAAGTCATTGACTTATAGTATTTTGACAATTCCTACTGCGACAACCAAAGGTTTAATTTATTCTATTGTAAAAGCAAACGACATAAATAAAACTCTAAAATATACTATTGAGGCCACTCCGTCCGCAATTACGAAAAGTTTGAAATATACAATTTTGACAACCCCAACTAAAACAACGAAAGGTTTAGTTTATTCAATTATGATACCGACGACTTTACAGAAAAGTTTGCAGTATGTAATTGAAAGCCCAGTTGGAATTACGAAGTCGTTAAAATACACGGTTGAAACAACTCCAACAGGTATTACGAAGTCCCTGCAATATGGTATTATTACTATAACAGCAATTACAAAATCTTTGGGTTATGAGGTTGAAACTCAAATAGCATTGACCAAGTCTTTGAAATATACAATTTGGTCAGAGGGAGCATTGACAAAATCATTGAAATATGAATTGATGTATGACCCTTATAATAAGACTAACGATAAATACTTACCAATCTAATTAAAAAATTATGTATATAACTAAAACAGATATTCAAAATTATTCAGGAATAGCGATAAATGAAACTCTAAATAGTTTCATAGAAGATTTGATAAATACTGCTCAAGATTATATTGAAGAATATACTAGCAGGAAATTTGAGAATACTGACGAGGACACTACTCGTTATTATAACGGGAACGGAGAAACAAAAATGCAGATAAATGACATAAGAGAAATTACAAGTTTGACAGTTGACTTTTTAAGTGTTAGTGAAACTGCTTTAACTGAAAATGACGACTTTTTCTTATACCCATTAAATGCGACAGAAGACGAAAAACCTTTTACAGAAATTCAACTTATCCAGCCGGAAACTAGATTAAATTTGAATTCAAGATTGCAAAATGCCTCGCCTTATCTTTTTGATATAGGACAAAGAACAGTTAAAGTTGTAGGAAAATTTGGATATTCTATAACACCGCCGTCAGCGATTAAGACAGTTGCCGTGAAATTAGTTATAGCAATGTTGAAAGAAAATATCGGGGACGCAGATTTGAAAGAAATTACTCAAGAAAGTTTAGGAGATTATTCAGCAAGTTTCGTAAAGGTAAAAGAAATTGCAGAGAGATTACATTTCGCAAACATTTTGGATAAATACAAAAGGAATAATAAGAAAGTTGGCTACGAACTTTATAAAGCGTCTTAAAAATTATGTCAATTAAGAAATTTTACAAAACTTATGTTACGATAACTCGCCTTGCAAGTGTGGCTGGTTCTAAAAGAGAGGAGTATCAGACTTTGAGTAAATTTGCTTGTCATATTCAACCAGCTTCAGCAGAGGACACAATGTTAGGTCAAAGTGGTGGCTTCTTTACAAGTTTCGTATTGTATTGCAGAGCAAGTGAAGATATACAAACTCAAGATAGAGTTAGTGACGGAACGAATAATTACACAGTTCAAGGTGTTCAGGATAGAGCTTTCGGTCGTGGAAGTTCAAATCAGCATAAGAGAGTTTTATTGGTTAAAGGTAAATAATATGTTAACAATAAAAATTGACGGATTGGCTGGATTGGAAAAACGATTTAAGAAATCTCATTACCTTTTAGATAGAGAAGTCAAGAACGCTTTAGGACAAGTTGTTTCAATGATTGAGGGAGAAAGTAAAAGGAGAACTCCAGTTGATACAGGATTATTGAGGTCAAGTATTGGAGGTTCACGAGGCTGGAAATGGGTTAAAGGTTGGACGGCTTCAGTTGGGACAAATATAAAATATGCTTTGGCAGTTCACGAGGGACACGGGAGGCATAATATAGGAGAAAGAAAGTTTATGGAGAAAGGAGCAGAAGCGTCAAATTCTTTTATTCAAAAGAGAATGAGAAAAGCAATGGATAATTTAGCAAGGGCGTTAACTAGATAAAATTATGAAATCATATACATCATTAAAAACAGTTTTGATAAATAAACTTGAGGGAATATTAGGACAAGATAGTGAAGCACTTTTTGTAGATGTTTATTCAGCAGAAGTTACTGACCAAACTGGATATCCGTGTGCTTTTGTTGTTGAAAGTGCGGGGGACGGTTCTTTGCTTGATACAGGAAGAAATGAAAGAGAGTGGCAATTTGAAGTTGAGATTTTGCACGAGGTCGGAAGAATGAACCCTGAAGATGTTTCTGACTCAATAATTGACGCAGTTGATAGAGTATTGGCAAGTTTTGACGCTGATCCACAATTAGAAGTTGCAGGAATAAATAATGCAAAAAAAGTTATTGTAGTTCCAGTTGATATTGATTTTGGGACAAGAGAGGGGGGATATGCAAGAGCGGTTTTGAAAATAAGTATCGTTGATATAGTTCAGCGGTTCTAGTATAATTTATTATAAGTAATTAAAAAAAATTATTATGGAAAAAACAAAAAAAGTAAAAAACATATCAGGTAGAGATTTGAATGTTATTGGCGTAGGAATAGTAAAAATTGACGGAGAAGTTATGGTTGACGAGGGTTTTAACAACGCAAATTTTGAGATTGTCGGCTCATCAAATGCAAAACCTCAAACCAAGTCTGAAGAAAAAAAGGACGAGGAAAAAGTTGAGGATATTATTAAGGAAGATAAAATTAAATAATTATGGAATATTTATCAGATAATGCGTATCTTGCAGTTAAACCCGAAGCGGTTGCAGGGACACCAGTTACTCCAACTAACTTTGTTCCACTTCTTAGCGAAAGTGTAAGAAGCATTATGAATTATACAGCGGACAGGAGATTTAAGGGATTAAGTTGGAAAGCGAACGACATTTTAAGAGGAAACAGAACCCACGAGGGAGAACTTTCAATTTTAGCTGACGCAGATAATTTAGGGCATATATTAAATATGTTTATGAAGTTAGGAGTGACCACAGGGGACGCAACAGACGGTTATACACACCCATTCACAGTGGGAGATTGCGACACTTATTCTTTAGAGATAAAGAGAGGTATTTATGCACAGAGATTATTCGGAGTGAAAGTTGATAGTTTGTCACTAGATTTTGCAGACGGAACTTTACAAGTTAGAGCAGATATTCAAGCACGAGGGCAATTTTCAGTTGCTAAATTAGGAGTTGCTTTGACTGGAGCAGGAATGACAAATATTGTTTTAGACGATACTTACGACCTAGCCCCAACAAAAGGACTTGTTGCAGGAGATGTGATTGTTATTGGAACAGACGAGTTAACTCTTTTAACAGTTGACGCAGACGGAGTGACTGTAACATTTACTTCTACATCTTTGACTTATTCAGCAGACGAGCCAATTTATCTAAAACCACAAACAGCTTCTTTGTCAGGATTGCAAGATCCGTTATATCAAGGGAATACTTTGGTTGGTTTAGGAGTTGACGAAACTGCCTCAACAACAGCGGCGGGTTCAAAAGCTACCGCAACACCAGTTCACGAATTTTCTTTGGATTTGAAAAACAATTTGTTTACAACTCCACGAACAGGAAGTGTTGACCCCGTTAACCTATTGCCAAGAACGAAAGAGGGACAAGTTAAACTAAAACAACTATTAGAGAATGAAAACGACACAGCGGATTTTCTTGATAGAACGAAACAAGCAATGACAATTATGATAAGTGGTCAACATATCAATCCTGATTTTTCTACAAAGGAATTAGTAACGATTAAACTTTACAATATAAAAATGACAGAACACGATAATGCTCTAACAGTTGGAGAATATATTGTTGACGATAAGACTTACGAAGTTTTGTATGACGACAGTGACGCAAAGGCAATGACAATAGATTTAGTAAATAGAACAGCGGGAGCAAGTTATTAAAAATAAACATTAACTATAAAAAATTATGGAAAGAAAAACTATAAAAATGCAGACTGTGGAAAGTGGAATTGAAGTTGAATATAAAGCTTTTATTACAGGTGGAGAAATGAGAGAAATAACTAACATCTTTTTAGGAGATGCAGAAGTTTCTATGGGAGCAAAAGGAGCGACATCAATGAATTCTATTAAAGCAAATGTAATGGTTATAGCACAGGATAAGACTTTTGAAATAATGATAGTATCAATAGACGGTAAAACTGAAAATATTGTTAAGGAAATGAAAAATCTACCGTTGAAAGATTTTGACGAAATTGCAAAAGTGCTAACTGAACTTACAAACCCAAAAGACGAAAGCGATACACCAAAAGTTTAATTGATTTTATAAGCGGAAAATTAAATGAGGAAACTTTAGTCCCAGTGATTTGTGAAAAATATGGCTGGACTTATGAAGAATATATGAATACTCCAAATGATTTTCTGTTTGTAGTTCAAGAAATGTATCGCATTGAAACAAGAAACGCAAGTAAAAAAAATAAAAAACTATTATGAATGAAAGCAAAGTTGGTATCGTAGTTCAAGCATACGACAGAGCTTCTAAAATACTCAAGGACGTATCGGCAAATGCAGAAACTATGGGTAAAAAAATGAAAGGTGTCGGAAAAACAATGACGGCAGGTTTAACGCTTCCAATTCTTGCTATGGGGACAGCTATTGTTAAGACATCTATGGATTTTGAAAAATCTATGACAAATATATCAACTTTGATTGATACGAATGTTGAAAGTATGGAAGATATGGCAGAGGGCGTTAGACAGATAGCAAGAAAAACTCCAGTTGCTTTGGCTGATTTAACTTCTGCTCTTTATGATGTTAGATCCGCTGGAATAGCGGCGGGGGACGCAATGAGTGTTTTGGAAGCGTCTGCTAAATTAGGTGTTGCTGGTTTAGGAACAACGAAAGAAGCGACGACTTTAATGACTTTGGCAGTAAACAACTTTAGGGATAGTGGATTGTCAGCGTCGGAAGTTGCGGACATTATGTTCAAAACTGTTAAAAATGGTATCACGACAGTAGGTCAGTTATCTCAAAGTTTTGGTTTAGTTGCCCCGTTGGCTCAAGCAACAGGTATTTCACTTCAGGAATTGCAAGCGGCGACCGCCGCCTTGACGCAGGTTAACAAGTCAGCAAGTATCTCACAAAACTCATTAAAAGCCGCGCTGGTTTCATTATCTAAACCGACTGCACAAGCCCAAGAATTATTTGAAAAACTTGGAGTTGATACTTTTGCAGGACTTGTTGAAAAGACAGGAGGAATGGTCAAAGCTTTTGGAGCAATGCAGGACGCAACCGACGGCAATACACAAATGTTTGCTAAAGCGATAGGGTCAGGGGAAGCTCTAACTTCTGTTATTTCTTTGTTAGGAGGACAGTCAGAGTCTTTCACAACATCTCTAGCCGATATGAATGGAAAAGTAAATGCCATAGATGAAGCATATCAAAAACAGCTAGAAACTTTCTCGGCTTTGTGGCAACTTCTTAAAAATAATTTTAATGTAGCATTGCTTGAACTTGGAACAGAGTTAATGCCTATGATACAAAAAGGTGCTGAATGGTTGACAGAAAAAATTGAAATGTTAACTGATAAATGGAAAAAATTAGAACCCGAAACTCAAAAATGGATTTTAATGTCTTTGGGTATTTTGGCTTTAGTCGGACCTCTACTTCTAGGGTTAGGATTTTTGGCTTCGTCACTAGTATCTATTACTGGGGCTTTAACATTATTAGGAGGAGCTTTTACGATAGCAAGCACGCAAGGAATTACTATGGCAAGCGGTTTGAATGGTTTATCTTTTGCTGGAGTGTTAGGAAGTGTCGCACTTGTTGCGTTAGCTTTTACAGGACTGATTATTTTGTTAAATGAAACTATTAAAACTTATGAAGCATTGCAAAGAGATATAAATGGATTAGAGGGTTCATTAAAAACTCTTGAAAGTTTAGAGGGGACAACGCAAACACGGATTGACGAATTGAAAGGAAAGGGAGAATTTGAAAGAGCTGAAAAATTACAAAAAACATTAAATAAAGTTAGCAAAGACAAAAACTTTGTAGATGTAGCAGGAGTTTCGCCGACGGACTTTGTATTTGGAGGAAATGAAGTAGGTGGAGCAGAGGGGACAACTCCTCAAATTATAAATAATTTTGATTTTAAGGGTGCGAATGTAACTGATAAATATACTTTTATGAAAGAGATAGGAGATGTTTTTTCAAGGAAAGTGCAATTATCTAATCAAGGAATATAATTATGTGGTCAATAAAATACGACAGCACAGAACTAGTCAATAGCACTTACAATGTCAGTAAGGTTCTTGACGATACCACAGCCCCAAGAGAATTAAATATATCTGAAACAGAGGGAATAAACGGTGCGGTAATAATAAATGATAGGTGGGGTTCAAAAACAATTAAAATTAAAGGAATTTTGATTGGAACAAGTCCAAGCGATTTGCAAACTAAAATTGATACTCTTAATGAATTACTTGCAAGGACAGAAAAAAATTTAGATATATTGCCGACTGGTGGTTCAACAAGAAGATATGTTGCTCGTCTAGTTGGTTCAGTTGAGTATGACCGAGATTATTACAACGACGATTATGTTCCATTTACAGCAAACTTTTTTGTAAAGGACGGAGTTGGAAAAGATACTGCTGTGACAACTGCTTATGAAGAATTAAATACTGCGGTTGAAAGGCAACCAGCGTCGGGGTCAGACGATATGTCTTTGGTTGGTTCAGCCGATCCGAAACCTTATATTGAGATATTGCTTGGCACTATTGGTAAATTAGATTTAATTACTTTCACGAATGACGACGATAGTAAAGCAATGACTATTGAAATTGATAATAGATTTGTAATAAACGATAAGATATTTATTGATACTGACGCAAAAACTGTTAAGAAAGAAACGGCGGGAGTTCAAACTGACATTGCTTCTTCGGGAGAGATACCTGATTTTATTTTAGGCACTAACGAATTCCATTTTGATTTTCAAGGTGCGACTTTAACTTTAGACCAAGAACAAATTACTGCTCACAATAACGGGTTAGTAGTAGGGACGACTGCTGGAGGGACACACTATTGTCAAACACAAAGTTTTATTCCAAGTAAAAGTGGTTATCTTTCGCAGATTAAAATTTACGCTAGTAAGACTGGGACACCTAGTAATTTACAAGTTCAAGTATATACAGATAATGGAGGACGACCTGATGTAAACTTAGTTACAGGAGAAACTGGTTGGTTAGAAGATGAAAGTTCTTTTGCTGGTGGTGGAGTAATAACTATTAACGACAGCACTCCTAAATACTACTTGAGGGCAGGTGTCAAGTATTGGCTGGTATTCCAAACTATTAGTAGTGCAGGTAATCATTATTATATATATGGGAGTGGTAGTGCGACAGAAAATTATTATGCAAATGGAGAATGGTTAAAATATGAGGGTTCAGTTACTCCGCCAACAGACCCAAGCGATTGGGCAATTTCTCCGAGTGACGCACGACCCGGTGATGTATATTTTCAGACTTATCAAGGACAAGGAGGTGCAGTTGATTGGCAAGTTGATTTAGCAATTAAATACACAAAAAGATATTTGTAAAAAATTATGACAAAAATAGGACAAAAAAATTATCAAGTTAGAGTATATACTCCGTCAACATATTACGACGGGGCTACTCCTGATAATGTTGTTGCTATTCTTGATATTGGTTCTTATAGTTCAAAAATAAACTCGGGGCTTGGAGAACTTAATTTTACGGTTGAGAGGACTATTCAAAACTGGAATGAGATAGCGGATATTGAATTAGGAAAGATAATTGAATTATGGGTTAACGATTTAGATACTACTGATTACGAAAGACAATATGTCGGTTATGTTTCAAGGATTAACTTTACTGAAAGTGTTGACACTCGGTCAATGAGAGTAATTTGTTTAGGTTATGTTTCAAGATTAACTTTAGATATTTATAAAAGTGGGACAACGACAACTATTACAGAAGCGACGACTGACCCAAGCACAATGTTTAAGAACATTGTTATTAAATTGAGAGATAGTGCAAATGGAAATATCCCGTTTATCAATTTTGGATCAGCTCCAAATTCAACGATTGACGATACATTATTATCTATGGACGCGACTTTTAAGCAAATGACTTACTTTGAGGCCATAGAGCAATGCAGAAAGTTAGCCCCTGCAAATTGGTGGTGGAAACTAGGTGCTGATAACCAATTTTATTTCAAGGCAAAACCGATTGAGCCAACACATTTTTTTGCTATGGGAAATTTACAGACATTAAATGTTGGTTATTCTTTAGAAAATGTAAGGAATGGAATTTTAATATGGGACAAAGCCACGGATTACAGGTATTTAGAAGATAGCAAAAGTATCACAGATTTTGGAAGAAGAATTGAAAGAAAAGTTGAAGCGAACGCTGACAGCACAGGTGCTATGGATAGGATAGCGAATAGTTTTATTGGAGAAAGCAAAGACCCACGTTCAGTTATCAGTTTAGTCGTGCTGGATAATAACGAATTTGAAAAATTTGGGGACGGTGCAGGTTATGATATTGAAAGCATTAAGGTTGGCGATACTTGTCGGATAAGTGGTATTGCTGAAAGTGCTAGAACATTTTTATCAGATAATATGTTGATTGTTGGTGTGACTATTACTCCGTCAAAGGCGTATGTTGACGTTGAAGTTACAGACGAAACTATGGAAAAGTTCTTGTTGAACTTGAAAAAAGATACTCAGGAAACAGAAAAAACTACAATCCCCGACACATACACGGCAGTATAAATTACTATGGAAAAATTTATAGAAGAAAAAATCAAAGCCATTGAAACTGACATTAAGAATATCAAGGAAAACCATCTTTACCACATTCAGAATGACATCTCAAATATGAAAGTTAGCGTAAAGGAGGTTTCTACTAACCAAAACTGGTTAATGAAATTCTTTTGGATTATCGCCTCAACTTCAGTTGCTGGTTTAATCACTGGCATAATAAACTTACTCACTAAATAAGAAAAAACTATGAACAATGAAACATTAAAGAAGTTCAGTTTGTATAGGTCTTTAGGTTCTCAACTTATAAATCAAGGTAAGTTGTTTCTTAATAAAGCAACACTTGTTAACAAGGTAGTATTTCAAGGTAGTATTATTAGGACAGCAGTATTAGATAAAACAGGTGTGCCTCCAGTTCTGTATGACGAAAAATATCACACTACTGATATTGATACTTGGAAGACTATAATTGAAAACGACTGGACGAATAAAAAGAAATGGATAGAAGACAGTTTTGACTGTGATAATTTTGCAGGTGCTTTTTGTGCCTATGCGGCGGATATTTATGGACTTAACTCTGCTGGTAGATTTACAGTAGAATTAGTTAACCCAGTAACGAATGCTCATATTGGATATCATAGAGCAGTGATCATTGTGGATAGCAGGTTAAATTGTTATCTATTAGAAAGCCAAGACGATAGAATGATTTTGATTGAAAGAGGAAAAGATTTAGTTATAGGAAGCTGGAAATATAAAGTCAATTATATTTCAATGAATTAGTTTATAAGTTAATAATAAAATTATGGATATAAATGAATTTTTTAGTTTAGCAATAGTAGGTGCAATGAATTCTGAATTGTTAGAATTTATTACAACTGAATACGGAAAGAAAGGTAGTGTAATTGCTACTTTAGTTATGTCATTGTTAGTTGGTTCTGCCTTTACATTTTTTTCTGACTTTGGTTGGTTCTTAAATATATTAGGAGTTCTGACTGCGTCCTCTACCTATTACGCTTTGTTTGTAAAAGTTAGAAAATAACATTGACAACAATCTTATATAATGATAAGATACAGTCGCCTCCAAATAGTTTATAATGTCTTTTATTTTTCTATTTAGGGTTTGAGAAACCGCCAACTATGGCGGTTTTTCGTTTGCCTACGAAACCTATTATTTGACTCTAGGTTTTTTTTATTGCCCTGTTTATTTATCCCTTGACACTCAAGACTCTGTCTGATAGTATATAGATATAACATAAGACATTATAAATTTATTAAATAATTAAATAAAAAATATGTATAGTTTTAATTTAAGTTTTGAAGAATTGCCCGAAAGTTTACAAGAACAAAAGATAGACGAAATGATTAAGTTTGATTTTGAAAACAACAACGTTAATATATCATTAAGCGATTTAACGTTAGAAGAACTTTTAGAAAATGAGAGATATAGAGAAAGTGCTAGAAGAAATATAGAAATGCGATTTCCTATGTATTTCTAATCGTTAAAAAAAGACATTATAAATTAAGTATTAAAAAAAGATGTTAGAATTTGCAAAAAAATTAGGAGAACAGACAAAAGATTTAGAGAAATTATTAGAAATTGACGAATTAGAAAAGCAAGGAGGGTTGCTTGGAGAAATTTGGGTTGACTCAATTTACCCTGTAACAAAGTTAAAGGTTAATAAAATGTTAATTGAAAAACAAGAAGAAATTAAAGAATTAGTTTTTTCTTAAAAATAAAAATATGAAAAAATTTGATTATAGAGTTGGGGCATACAACGGGATAAAAGAAATGGAGCAATTAAAAAGGTCAGTGAGAAATAGAAAAATTATCGGGGTTTTCAAAAATGTATTGATCGCTTTGTTTTTTCTCTCTTGTCTATACTTTGCTGGAAGATATGATAATTATCTTCTAATGAATGGTTACATCAATTAAATTTGAAGCAAAATTGACCTGTAAGGAATAAAACGAGCAAAGATTATTAAGTTATCATAAATTAAAAATATATGGATAAAACAGCAAAATTCGTGAGCAAGTATCTATCCTGTGGTTGTTGCGGTTTAGGATTTAGAACTTGGAAAGAATACGAAGACCAAGACCAAGACAAAGGTTATGGAATATGTAGAGAGTGTCAGGGCATTGCAGAAAAAAGAGAAACAGCAGAAATGGATAGAGCGATAAGTTTAGTTAGTAACGGATTGAAAATTAAAAAGAATAAAGACAAGTTTGATAATAAACCAAGAGCGGAACAGGAGATTATCGTTTTTGATCTGAAATCAAGAAATAGGAGTAATAATCTATTACTAAAAGGAAAAACTTTGAGTGAATGGAGCGAGATACTGGGTATTAAAAGAAGCACACTTGCTCAAAGATACTATGTTTACGGTTGGTCGGTAAACAGAGTTTTATCAATTTAATTAAATACTATTTTGGCTAACCGTAGAATGTTTTCAAAGACAGTATCAAACTCAAGTGAGTTTCTTATGATGTCACAGTCGGCACAAAACTTATATTTTCATATAGGTATGAACTCTGATGATGACGGGTTCTGTGAGATTTTTACTATTATGAGAATGACAGAAAGTAAACCTGATGACTTAAAATTATTGCACGAAAAATGTTTAATTTATGTTGTTGATAGCAGGGTTTGTATCGTAAGGGATTGGCACGAAAATAATCAATTAAGAGCGGACAGATATCATAGAAGTTCTTATTTATCAGAAAAACCTATAAAAGAATTATACCTGTCAATGATGAGTGAACAGATTAAAAACAATAGTTTATATAGTGATTTGTTTCTTGGTTTACCAAATGGCAACCAAATGGCAACACAGGCAAGGTTAGGAAAGGTTAGTTTAGATAAGGTAAGTAAAAAGAAAGTTTCTTTGAGTAAAGAAAAATTGAACAAATATAAGGAGGAGATACTAATTTATTGGAATAGCAAAAATATAATTGTTCATAGAAATTTATCTAAAGAAGCAGAAAAGGAAATTGAGAAAATTATTGGATATCCTTATAATTCTATAAAGGACATAGACGGGGCGGTAAAGGACACCTTAAAATCAATAGAGGTCTATTCAACTGTCCTTAACGGAAAAGATTACTGGTGGTCGCACAAGTGGAATTTGTTTGAATTTCTTAAAAGGGGTAATAAACAATTTGAGGGGAAGTCGCCCGAAGATTATATAAAAGGTAGGGAGATTAGTAATAAAGTAGATAAATTTTATGGCAAAGATAATAATTAAAGGTAGAGTTGACCCACTGAAAGTTAGCCAACAGACAGCACTAAAGGTCAAGAAAATTTGGCTAGATCCGACGACAGAGAAAAGCAGGAGATTAGACTTAGGAGAATGGGCTGGAGAATATGGGCAAATTAAATTTATAGAATTAGAGAAAAATACTAACGGAAAAGAAATACGAAAATTTAATGAACACGATTTGAATTTATTTAAGGCACAGATGATTGATTATAGAATGGTAACTGGGGACGAAGATTTTTTGGAAAGAGTTGAAACTATAAAGACTGATATTTTAGAAGAAAAGGAAAAGCCAAATTGGACACCAAGATTGACTGGGACGATTTTGTTTTTAAGAAGAAAGAAAAATGATGTTGGTTTTGATATACAAAAAGAAGCAGAAAAAATTGTGCAGGAAAGGTGGGTTGACAGAGGTTGTATTACTAAAGGTAAGTTTGAAGAATATCTTGTAAAAATAGAAGCGATTGTTTTTCACAAAGGATATCCCGATTACTCTATTAAGAATGTTGACTTATTAAGAGAAACTGAAGAAAAACTATCAGCACTAGAATTTGAGGAGGGAAAGAAAGAGTTTGCTCAAAAAAAAGAATTTGAGGAATACGAAAAATCACTTGACACTCAATAAACAGTCTGATAGAATGTATTTATTAAATAAAGACATTATAAATTAAGGACTATAAAACATAATGACCAAAAAAATAGTTAAGAAAAAAGTGATTAAGAAAAAAACAACCAAAAAGAAAGTTGTTAAAAAAGTCGCAAAAAAAGTTGTCAGAAAAAGAAAGCCAAAAAATACAGATATAATTATGACAAGCCCGATTGACCCAAGTTCACAGATTGTTATGTCAAGCGAATTGGCAGACGACAGTATGATTGAAGCCGAGTTAATGGGAGAAGTTTTGCCTCATTATATATATGAGTTTGACCAAAAGGGCAAAAAGATAACAGGGTTAACAGTTAAAGGTGTTAATGAAGTTGTAAGAAGATTGAACCGAAATAAGAAAAGTGGTTATAAGATTACTTTTCCGCCTGAACATATGAAAGTTGAAAGAGATGTTAGTTATGACGGGGTATTAGGAATTGAAGTTAGAGTATTTGCAGTTAACTTAATAGACGGGACAAGTGCTTGGGGTATAAAGTTTGAGCCATACAAAAAGA
>Ga0222682_1000172_pt1 | contig 15123 bp, 19 predicted proteins | sample AntAcemetage1008_FD_179812 | JGI IMG/M metagenome (GOLD analysis project Ga0222682, IMG submission 179812) | Saline water microbial communities from Ace Lake, Antarctica - #1008 | ecosystem: Environmental > Aquatic > Non-marine Saline and Alkaline > Saline | place: Antarctica: Ace Lake...
TCTCACGGACTTAAGCCAGCATACGAACCAATCCTTGTTTGTCAGAAACCCAATGACGGAACTTATGCAAACAACGCGATGAAATGGGGAGTAGCAGGAATTAACATAGATGGTGCGAGGATAGGGAGTGAATTACCAGAGGGGAGGAAAAGACATGGAGGTGGAATAAAAGGGAATGGTACAAGCTATGAAATGCCAGACAGTAAGGGAGAATTACCATCTGGTAGATTCCCTGCTAATATACTACTAGATGAAGAAGCTGCTAAACAACTAGGAGAACCAAGTAGATTCTTCTATTGTCCTAAAGCTAGTAAGAGTGAAAGAAATGCTGGGTGTGAGGAGTTTGATATACCAGAATATCGTTGGAACAATGGAGGAGAAATGAAACAAATTGAAGGAACTAAAGGTAATTCCCACCCAACAGTTAAACCAATTAAATTAATGGAATACCTATGCACCCTAACTCGAACACCGACAGGAGGAATAGTCCTTGACCCATTTATGGGAAGTGGCACGACAGCACTATCTTGTCAAAATCTACACAGAAACTTTATCGGAATAGAAATAAGTAAAGAATATTGTAAAATAGCAGAAGAAAGATTAAAACAAAAACCATTAATATAATAAACCAAACCATAACATCGCACTAATAAATATATGAAAATACTAAATCTTTATGCTGGAATTGGTGGCAATAGAAAACTATGGGAAAGACACCAAATAACAGCAATAGAAAATAACCCAGAGATAGCAAAGATATATCAGGACTTCTTTCCACAAGACGAGGTCATAGTCGCAGATGCTCATCAATATCTTTTAGACCATTATAAAGAGTTTGATTTTATATGGAGTAGTCCACCTTGTCCGACACATAGTAGAGTAAGATATGGATTAGGAGTTTGTAGTGGAAAAGTAAAACCAATATATCCTGATATGAAATTGTATGAAGAAATAATTTTATTGGATAAACATTTCAAAGGTAAATGGGTAATAGAAAATGTGGCAGCTTATTATAAACCATTAATAGAACATAAAACTGTTGGTAGGCATTGGTATTGGTCTAATTTTTATATAGGAAATATAGAAATAAAATCTAGTAGAATATCTCAGCAATCAAAGAAGTATAGTAAAAGTCCAGTAAGAATTTATACAATTGGTGATTTTGAAAAATTATATGATTATGATTTATCAAAATATAAAGGAGTTGATAAAAGATTATTATTAAGAAATTGTGTAGAGCCAGAGATAGGAAAATATATATTAGATTGTGCTATGGGTAAAATTAAACAAAAACTATTAATATAACAAAATGAACTACACAATAACACTAATAAATATATGTTAAGCGAAAAACAAAAACAAATTAGAGAGAGAAGATTTATAGCCGGATTAAAAAATCCTAAAAAAGACAAATGGGCTAAGAGAGCAAGGCCTGTAATGAAAACTATAGATCAGAAAATTAAAGAGCTGTCAAGTAATATAGGGGGTAGCGATATAAAGATAGTAAGACCTAGTTTATTAAAAAGAATTTGGTATTGGATAAGATCGTTGTGGTGAGTAAGGTAATTTTTTTCTTGGAGCAGTTTATAATTCTTCTGTATCCAATCTCTTAAATATTTGAAAAATCTATTCTGCCACGTAGGGATAGATGCCATCAAAAGCCACTAATTAAAATTATGGAAAAATGCAAGTTTTGTGGAAAATTAACAAGTTATAGAAAAATAGGATTATATAAGTTCTATTGGGTTTGTGAAATATGCGATAAAAATCGTTGCAAAGATTGTGGCTGTTTCTTATTTTATAGAGATAGCATTGATGGTCTTTGTAAGGAATGTTTTAATGATAGAAGAATTGAGTTTGAAAAAAAAATGAAAGGGGGTGAGTAAAAATGGACCCAGAAAAAGGAATAGAAGAGATGCTTGATGAATTAAGAAAACATTATTGGGATATCCAAGTGTATAATGCACACGAAGATATGGCTAATTGGATGTTAAGAGTTAAGCATAAAGATAATAGTCAGTATAAAGAATACAAAGGGTTATTTCTAAGACCATTAGTTTGGAAGGCATTAGAAAAAGCCAAAGAGTATAAATAATTATGGCAACATTAAGATCATTACAGCGTTTATTTCAACGCAAAAAAGATAAAGAGTTAGAAGAAAGAAAAAAAGGTTTTTTAGAAGAACATAAAGAAAATGTTAGAAAGTATAAAATAGATTTTTCTTCTAAAATTATTGTAGTAGCAGAAGGACGTCAAGCAATAGCAATTCAGGAAATGATAGATGCCACAGAAATGCTTGAACAAGAAGATAAAAAGGTCGAAGAAGCAAATAATAAAGAAAATACAAAAGATGAGTAATCAAATTAAAATTGAATATGTAGATATAAAGATCTTAAAATTAGCAGATTATAATCCGAGAGTAATGGACGATGAAACAAGAAGTAAGTTAGAAAAAGGATTAACAGAGTTTGGAATGGTTGAGCCATTGGTTGTTAATAAAGATAATGTTGTTATAGGTGGACATCAAAGATTAACTGCTGCAAAAAATCTTGGTTGGAAAGAAGTGCCGGTTGTTTATATTGAGCTTGACAAAAACAAAGAGAAGTTATTAAACCTTGCTCTTAATAAATTGATAGGTGACTGGGATCAAGAAAAATTAGGCAAGTTAGTTTCTCAGATATCAGCATTAGATATTGATACAGATCTAACCGGATTTGAAGATATTGAATTAAATCAGATATTAAATACTCAGGAGTTTGATCTATTCGATGTTAATGATGATATAAACAAAATGGGAGTTGAAGAAATTGATGATAAATTAGGGCATCAGGAAAGAGTGCCATTATGTTTCTGGGCAGAGAATAAAGAGCAGTATGATATAGTCCATAATTATTTTCAAACGACAAGGAAGAAAAACCTTGATATTGAAAAACTAATTAAGCTAATAGAAAAAAACAAAAATGAAGAATGAAATAAAATACTACGATAGTCCTCGAATTACTTATGAGGTTTTGGATTGTGCTTTTCCATTGACATTTGATCAATACTCGAATTGTGGATTTTCTTGTCTTTATTGCTTTTCCGGTTTTCAAAGAGCAAAAGGGAACAGCAAAGAAGCTTATAATAAAAAAGAAGTTCATTCTGTGAATGTAGATAAAATAAAAAAACTATTTAGATTAGAAACAAAAAGTCCTCTTAACTATTTTATCGAGCAAAGAATGCCATTACAATGGGGAGGTTTATCAGATCCGTTCTGTCCGTTTGAAGAGAGAATGGGAGTAGGTCTTGAATTATTAAAGTTCTTTAATGAAATTAAATATCCAATTAGTTTTAGTTCCAAAGGCGATTTGATCTTGAGAGATAAAAGATATCTTGATGAGTTCAAAAAAGCAGGTGATAGGTGGCATTATAAAGCAAGTATAATTACTGATGAAACAGATAAAGCAAGGATATTTGAAGCAGGTGTTTCAAGTCCTGATAGAAGGTTTGAAGTTCTAAGGGCATTATCAGATGTAGGGACATTAACTACTTTAAGAATAAGGCCTTTTATAATAGGATTAACTGAAAAAACATTAGAGAGTTTAGTTAGAAAAGGGAAAGAAGCAGGTTGTCAAAGTGTTAGTGCAGAGTTTATGTGTTTGGAAATGAGAGTTAGTAAGAAAGAAAATATAAAAGCAAAATATAATTTAATGAGCAAAACGCTTGGGTATGATGTTGTAAAGTATTACAAAAAGAATACCAAAGGATCTGGTTACTTGAGATTGAACTATAATCTTAAAAAGCCATTTGTTCAGAAGTTGGTTAAACTTTGCGAGAAATATAAAATGGGATTATTGATATCAGATGCTCATCATAAAGAAAAGTCTTGTTCAGGAAATTGTTGTGGAGTATTGAATAGTAATAAAAACATTAGTGGTTGGAATAAAGTGCAATTTACTAATGCCTTGCAGATAGCTAAGAAAAATGGCATAATAACATTTGATGATTTAGTCAATGAAGATCCAAAACAAGCAGAAGCATTATCTAAAATAAAATTAGTTCCGGCTCTTAATACAAAACAAGAAGAAAGATATAGAAACTTTACATTATTAGATTGGTTAAGGTTTAACTGGAACAACATTAAAAAAGCAACAAGTCCTTATAAGTATTTTGAAGGCATATTAGAGCCAGTAGGTAAAGATGATAAAGGGAATGTAGTTTATAAGTATAATTATAAAAAGGCAAAAATATGATTATAGCAATGCCAAGCAAAAATAGAGTAGATGGAATGACAGCTTTGAAGATCTTTAAGTATCCGGTTATATTTGTAGAGCCACAAGATTTAGAAAAATACAAGGAAAAGCATAGTGATAAGAAGATAGTTTGTATAGATAAAAACGATATGGGCTTTGGATTTGTTTTAAGAAAGATAGTGGACTATACCATAGAGCAAGGTGAAAAGTATTTTTTGTTTGTTGATGATGATATATTTGGATTAAAACGCAAGGATAAAAAGGATTTTGATATTGATGATTTTACTAAAGAAGGTGAAGAGATAATGGATAGATACGAACTTGCTCAACTAGGTGTATCATTCGGTGGGCATAATTGGTATCATAAGTCAAAGTTCAAAAGGAATACTGCTGTTTGGGGAATGGGGTTTATGAATGCAGAGAAGATCAAAGCAATAGGAAATTACAATGAGAAACTAATGCTATTCAATGATTATGAGATAACAGCAAGGTTGATAATAAACAAACAAAGAGTTTTAAGTTGGTATGATTATATGTTTCTACATAAAATGGGAGCAGCTGAAGGTGGTGCAAATACATTTTATAAGAAGCAGGATTTTACTAAGGGTCAGATAAAATTACTCTATATGCCATATCAAAAGTATATGAAGATAATGTATCATAAAAAGCATAAGCTGTGGGAGTTCAGATTTAACTGGAAAAAATTAGAGAAAGATGTTATTGTAAATAGTAAGGACATTAAGTTCTTAAAGCAATTTATATGAGTGATGATAAAGTAAAAACTAAGGGTCCTTTGTTAGTCAGGCAATCTGAAGCGTTTTTGATGTATTTTCAGCTTAGAGGTAAGCGTAGCTTGAAAAGGTTAGAAAAGGAGTTATGCCAGAAGTATGCTAAGAGTATTAGAGAGGGTAGGGGGGGTGTTCCTAAACTTATTACTCTTAAATCTTGGTCAGATAAATATAAGTGGCAAGAGAAGTTAAAGCATTGGGATACAACAAAAGAAGTTAAAGAAAAAGCAGATATTATAGATGAAGTTGTATTAGAGAATAAAACACTAATGAATATCTGTAAGTCTTGGATCAATCAGTTTGCCAATAGATCTAAGGGAAAGCCAATGACAGATAAGCTTGGGCATATAATTACAGGTCCTGATGGAAATCCTATATTGGTTCCACCATACATTGATCCCTTTGGTTTCAAAGCAGTCTGGGAAGTTTATCAAGTATTAAGGGGTGAAGCTACAGAGAGAATTGCTTTCACAAAGGACGATCAAGAGTTATTAGGATCTTTAGAAAACGCAAATGAAGAACAAAGAAAAAAAATATTCAAATACCTTGCCGGAATTACCGCAATCAAAGACGAGATATCTAGACAAACTGACACAAGCAATGTCGGACACGATGACGACAAGGAACATCAAGGAAACCTATGACACAATGCCTGTTCAGTTTTTTCATAGGTTCATACCGGAGTTCAAATGGCCTCTAGTTCTTAAAAAAATCTTTTTAGATATATATTCAGGAAAGATCAATAGAGCAATTTTGAAAGGTCCAAGGGGTGGAGGTAAGTCGCAGTTGTTATCAGCGTTAGCCTTCTCTCTATGGTTTTTCAAAAAGAGAAAAGTAATAGATATGGGTGGTGCATTTGCTCAAGCAAAGATTGTTTATAATTACATATTGAATTACTTAAACTGCAATGCTACAATACTAGCGAGTTTGGATAAGCCACCATTGATGCAACATACCATTGACCAAGACGGTAATTATGTAAAATGTGTTCCGGCTAGTCCAAGACAAGTTAGAGGTCCTCACCCAGATGTTTTGTTAGGTGATGAAGTATGCGAGTGTAAAGATGAATTAGTAGAAGCAGCGATCCCTATGGTTGACAGCTCTGAAAACTCTGCTATAATCTTGACTTCAACATTCCATAAGATCTTCGGTATCTTCCAAGACATATGGGACAAAGCAGATGAAAAAGGTTATACTAGATATAGTTGGGATATGTTCGATGTCACGAAAAAGTTTAATCCTGCTATATGGGACGATGAAAAATTAAATAGAGAGATCGATGACCTTGACAAATTAAGAAAACTAAGTAAAGGAAAGACAGGAGATCCTGAAGGTTGGATACCCATAGAGAATGTAATACAAGCGTGGCGTGAAAAAGCATCTTATGATTTTTTCTTAGTAGAGTATATGGGCGAAAGACCATCTCAGGCCGGATTGGTAAATGACCCTGAAGATGTAGATGCCTGTGTTTATAAGCAGGACAAGTTATTAGATCTTGGGATTAGATATATCAAAGATGCTGAATGTGTATTAGGAATTGACTGGGGTTTCAGTTCGATGACATCAATAGTTGATCTGATGAATTGGAAAGATAGTAAGAAAGTTCTTTTAGACAATAGAAACTATACACAAGTTAGATTAGATGTTATTGTTGAAGATATAATAGAATTACTGAAAGAAAGACCAAGGCAATACATCTATGCTGATAGTGCCGGTAAGTTTGAGAACGAGGACTTGCGTAAAAAGTTGAACGATGCGTATAATAGTGGTATAATAAAAATCAAGCCAATAGTAGTAGAGGTTGTATTTTCAAAAGACAAAGAAGAATTACTTGGAAGCTATAGATCGCATTTTCAGAAGAAATGGTTTATAATACCAGAGAAGTTCAAGACGGCAATCTGGCAACATAAAAGATATAGATATCAGGAAGGATCTGACAAGCCATTAAAGAAAGATGATCATATCCCAGATGCTACGATCTGTGCATTAAAACATTTTAATAGACCAAGGACAGGCCACTTATCTGACATAGGAAAAGAAAGAGATGTCAAGACAATTACAAGTGGACTATTGGATAGGAAGTTCTAAAATAAATAATATGAAACTATTTGGATACGAAATCAAATTGTTCAAGGAAGTTAAAACAACTTCTATCAAAAAAAATCAAGAGATTGGAGCTTCTGGAACATCTATCGTCGGTGGATATTTAACTGATACTGATTATGTTCCTGAATTAACCGGATCAAATGGAATAACAACTTATGATGAAATGCGTAAGTCAGACGGAGTAGTGAAAGCTGCTCTTTTAGCTTGTCAACTTCCAATCAGAGCAACGAAGTGGTTTGTTGAACCGGCTAGTGAAGATGATATAGATATTGAAATAGCAGAGTTTGTAGAGGACAATTTAATGAATAAGATGAGTATTACTTGGGACGACTTTTTAAGACAAGCTCTTTTAATGTTGCCATTCGGTTATATGATATTTGAAAAGGTATTTACTGATATTGATTTTAATGGAAAAGGTAGGATAGGTTGGAAAAAGTTTGCACCAAGATTGCCGGAAACGGTAATGAAATGGCAAACGAAAGAAAACGAAGATGGTATTACTCAGCTAACTACTGCTGCCGGTGAAGTATCAATACCAATGGATAAGTTGCTTGTATTCGTAAATGATAAAGAAGGTGACAACTGGTCAGGTATATCTATATTAAGAAGTGCATACCGGCCTTGGTATTTTAAGAAAACTATTGAGAAAATAAATGCTATCGCTTTTGAAAGACAAGGATTAGGTATTCCAACGATTAAGCTACCTGCAGAATATACTAAAGCAGATAAGGCTAAAGCCATAGAGATATTAAAAAATGTTAGGGCTAACGAAGAAGCTTATTTAGTTCTTCCATTCGGTTGGGAGTTTGAGTTTGCAGATCCTAAAGCATCAGGTGCTAAAGATCCTGACAAAACGATATCAAGATATAATCGTGAAATGCTGATGAGTGTATTAGCTCAGTTTTTAGATTTAGGATCAGGTCCAAGTGGATCAAGAGCATTAAGCGTAGATCAATCAACTACTTTTCATAATAATTTAACTGCCATTGCAAAACAGCTTCAAGATGTAATAAACAAATACGCTGTTCAGCAGTTAGTTGATTTGAATTATAATGTTCAGAACTATCCTAAATTAAAGTTTGGTAGTATTGGAGTAATTGATTATGAGAAATTAACCAAGTCGTTGAAATCATTAACCGATGCTAAGATAATTACTCAAGATGAAAAATTAGAAGATTATATGAGAGAAGTTATGGATCTTCCTGAAAAAGAAGAAACAGATGAAGCAGAGGTAGAGGAAAAATCAAAGACAGATCCAAAAGAAGATATAAAAGAGTCAAGTGATAAGTTATTATTCTGGGAGCCTTGGCGACAATATACATTCGCAGAACAAAAGGTTAATTTTAAGACGATCAATAAGAAAATGGTTTTATCAGAAAAGTTGCTTGAAAAAGAATTAAAGGATATACTAAAAGGGAGCAAAGACGATTTTGTTCTACAGATAGAGAGAATACTTAGCACGACAAACTCTAATGAAAGGAATAGACGGATAGCTGCTCTTTCAATGAAGTATCAAGACAAATACAGATCTGCAATTTTAACTGCGATGAAAGATAATTATCAGTTTGGCAAAACATCAGTAGCACACGAAATGAAAAAGATAGTTCCTACTGCAAAGGCTAGTGATGTTAGTAATATGTCTTTACAAGCTACAGCTATTACTGATAAAATGAATAATGATATAGTAGGTAAAGCAAAGACAACGATGTTAGGCAATCTACAGCAAGGAAAGACAAAGCCACAGACATTGGCATTGACTGCCGGAATAATTAAAAAAGCAGTTGATAGTAATTGGCGAAACGTTGCACCGATTGTTGTATCAGGAAGTATCAATCAAGGTAGGCGAAGGACGATGACAAAGTATAAGAGTGATATCTATGCAGTTCAAAGAAGTGAGATGTTAGATAGTAGGACTTGTGATTATTGCTTATCGATAGACGGACGGATCTTGAAAAAAAATGATAGGATGCTTCAAATGGACTCAGTCCATTCCGGTTGTAGAGGAATATGGGTTGAGATCACAACAAGCGAAGCTGTTAAGCCACCGATCACTGGAGTGCCAAAATCATTAAGAGAGAGATGGGGTGGTATGGTCAATTTAGTTAAGCAACCGAATAAGCCAATGGTAAGGAAAGACTCCTATGTAGTTAAAAATCACCCAGAGCTATTGGTTGAAAAATAACATTGTGTTATAATAAAATTATGAAAAGAAAGAAAATTACAAATTACATAAATCCTATTGAGATGGCAGAGTTCAAAGAGCCACCAAAGGATATAGAGATTTTACAAGAAGGCGACTGGGATCACCCATCTTATGGTATGATGAAAATTACAGATAGTGATTTGCAGGATTTTGTTGAAAACTTTAATGCAAAGATTAGAAAAGATCTACCTATTAACATCGAGCATAACAATACAGATGGTGCAGTCGGTTGGTTTAGAAAATTGGTTATTAAGGGAAACAGTTTGTGGGCGAAAGTGGAATGGACAGTTAAAGGTCGTCAGCTACTAAAAGAAAAAGTATTTAAGTATTTTAGTCCTGAGTTCTACTCCACCTATGAAGACCCTGAAAGTAGAAAGATTTATAAAAATGTGCTAGTCGGTGGTGCGATAACTAATACTCCCTACTTTAAGGGATTACAAGCTATCGTGTTTTCCGAAATAGCAATTAAAGCGATGGAAACATTAAAAGATATTTTAGCAAAAGAGTTCAAAGACTTAACTGATGAAGAGAAGGCCGAATTAAAGAAACACAAAGAACAATTAAGCGAAGCTGAAGTAGAAAAGTTCAAGTTAGTATTTGAAGAAGAGGAACAGGAAGAAGAAGAAGAAAAGGGCGATCAAGGTGGCGAAGAAGAAAAGAAAGAAGAGCCGGAAGATAAAAAAGATAAAGAAGAAGAAGAAGAAAAGAAAGAAGGCTCAGAAGGTATGATCCAACTAAGCGAAGCAAAGTTAAACCTATTGACAGCTAATGCAGAAGAAGGAGTTAAAGCTATGGCAGAATTGAGAAGTCAGAAAGCAACGACTTATGTTGAGTCAATGACCTTTGGTGAAAAAAATCAAAACGGACTTATTCTATCTAAGTCTAAAGATAAGGTAGTAAGTTTCTTACTCTCCCTGTCTTCAGATCAGGCAGAAAAGTTCAAAGAGATTGTTGGCGAATTGCCAAAGCCAAAGTCTGGTTTGTTTAGTGAAATAGGCAAAGACGAAGCCGGTATTGAAGGGACTCCATCCGAGAAGATCAATAAGTTGGTTGAAGCAGATATGAAAACCAATGATAAAAGAACTTATCGTGAGAGTTTAGACCTCGTTCTTGCTGAAAACCCAGATTTAGCAGAGCAGTTAGCCTAGTAAAAAACAGGAAGGCATTAAGTATAGTCGAACTTATTGAGATATTTAATTAAAACCTATTATTATGAGTCAACAAGCAGGTATATTAGACATAACATTTACAGCAGGTGCAGATTTGAGTGATAAGCAATATTACATTGTTTATTTAAGTGCTGACCAAACAGTTGATGTTTGTGGTGCTAATGGGAAAGCTATTGGTGTTTTACAGAACGAGCCAGAGTCAGGCGAAGCTGCTCTAGTTAGAGTAGCCGGAACTACTAAGGTTATCGCTTCTGATACAGGAATAGCTGCAGGTGATTACATTACTTCAGATAGTTCTGGACAAGCAGAAGAATACGATGCCAACTATGAATTTTGTTTGGGTATGGCATTAGAGGCTTGCGGAACAGCAAGTGATATCATCGAGATGCTGATTGATAGGTTTGTTAATGTAACTAGTTAAACATATGAAACCAACATTACACGACATCCAATACGACAATGTTTTATCTAATGTTTCTATGGCATATCAAAATGCCGACTATATTGCAGAACAAATCTTTCCAGTCCTTCCTACCAAAAAGTTAACCGGTAAGTTTTATGTGTATGATAAAGCGAAGTTCCGAAAAGTTAGTTCTTTAAGAGCTATGGGTTCAGCTTCAAAAGAGGTAGGCTATGGTCTATCTTTTAGCACAGCCTTTAATTGTGATGATCACGCTCTAGTCGAGCTTGTCCCTGACGAATTAAAAACTCAAGCTGAAAGTCCATTAAGTCCTGAAATTGATGCAACAGAAAATGTATCAGAACGATTGATGATTGAGAAAGAATACGACTTAGCTACTTATATGCAAAATACTGCCAACTTAACAAACAACACTACTCTTTCTGGAACAGATCAATGGAGTGATTACGAGAACTCCGATCCTATTGGTGATATTGAAACGGGTATTGAAAGCGTAAGATCAAAGATCTTCAAAGCTGCCAATACTTTAGTTATGGGTCAAGAAACTTGGAATAAGCTAAAGCATCACCCTGACTTAATTGAAAGAATTAAGTATAGTGGCTTTGGCAAGTTCACAGCAGCTGCATTAGCAGATCTGTTGGACCTTGATCAAGTCTTGTTAGGTGCTGCCGGAAGAAATACTGCGGTTGAAGGTCAATCAGATGCTCTTGGTTATATCTGGGGTAAGTATGCTTGGGTTATGTATAAAACTCGAAGACCTGGTATAAAACAAGTTAGCTTTGGTTATCACTTCCAACACAAGAAATCTGTAGACAAATGGTATGATAAAGTCAGAGAAGGAACGTTTGTTAGAGTTCACGATTTCTACACCAGAGAGGTTCTAACTGTAGATGCTGCGTATTTGATCAAAGATGCTGTTGCTTAAATAAGGTTTATCTTTATGGGAGTTATTAGACAAAAAATGAAAGTTATATTCGATGCCTCATTCTTAAAGATTTGGGATACTTCCAATGATGAGCAAATCATTCCTTATGTAATTGCGATTGATGCTACTGGAACAAGTGCCAAAACTTTTACTTATACATTGAAAAATGCTGTAAGAGTAATTGATGCTTATGTAATTGCAGCTGCTGCACAAGGTGGTGCTACTGCAACTATTCAAGATAACGATGCAAACACTATCACTAATGCTATGGACATCTCATCTGATAAGGCCTTGGCAAGAGCAGCAAGTATTGATAATGCTAATTGGGAAGAAAGCAAGGGCAACGTTTTGAAGGTTGTGCAGAATGCTAATGCAGATTCTTGCTATGCCTTTATAGTCGTTGTTCCGGTAAAATAATGAAATTCAAAGCATTATCACCAATCAAACACGATGGCATTTACTACAAAGCAGGTAGAGAATTAGAAATTGATATTGAAAATAGAAAGATGAGAGTTGCAGTTAAAGAGTTAATTTCTAGTGGTGTAATTGAGCCAGTAATTGAGAACATTGAAAAATCGGATCAAAAAGACATCAAGTAGTTGTCTAACTCTGCTCTGACTGATTACAGAAGGGCAGAGATTAGATAGTTATATTAAAGGTCGGTGTTAAAATAATAAAATTAAAATTATGTATAAAGTCCAAGGTTCAAAAGAGATTTCAAAAACACATACACACGCTACGTTAGCATCAGCGTATCAGGCAGCACCTGGTAATCTAAAAAAGATTTTAATTACAGGTGTTTCCGGATCTTCCGACAAGGCAGCTTCTATATTAAAGGTCATTCAAGATAAAAGTGGCACATTAGAAGCAACTCATTTTCAAGTCACAGTTGGGGTAGGTAATTTTCAAGAAACATTTGAAACGCCTATTCAGATCGAAGCTAATTTAAGCGTAAGAGTTGAAATTGATGGAACTGCTGCTTGTAAAGCTAATTTTAATGGACTAATAGTTTATAGCGACATATCTGAAAGTAGTTCTTGCTCAAGTTCGTCTTGTTCAAGTTCTTTCAGTTCTTGTTCATCTTGCTCTTGTAGCTCATCTTCATTTAGTAGTTGTAGTTCAAGTTTCAGTAGTAGTTCGTCAAGCACGTCAACTTAATTTAGAGTTTACATAGGGGCTGTTCGTTCAGCCAAAACTGGATAACAGCTCCTATTACTCGGAAAGGAAGGTGTATTATGGAAGGAAGTATATACAATTTAGATTATTTTGAGGGATATCTTCGTAATTGTTCAAGATCAGCAGAGGACATTGCAAAGATAAGGTGGTCTTTTGTCAAAGAAACTAAAGCAAGGACTGTATTAGATTACGGATCTGGCGTTGGTTGGTTTAGGGCTTTCAGGCCTAAAGACAAAAGAGTTGATACATACGATATAGGGAACTATCCACAAACTGGGATCAATAGAAAGCAATATGACTTAATATGCCTATGGGACGTTTTGGAACATATACCAAACTTCAATTCCATAGGTTCTTTGCTTTCTAACGCAAGGTTTGTTGCGATCACCGTTCCTATAAAGCCAAAGGGCGTTAAACTGGAAACGTGGAAGCACTTCAAACCTGGTGAACATCTGCACTACTTCACTTTGAAAACTCTTGACCTGTTCTTTAAGAAGTATGGATATCACAGGATAAAATATGGAAATCCTGAATGTCCACCAAGACAAGACGTGACATCAGTTCTTTACGGTAAGTAAAATATGGGAGTGGTCGGATCTAATTTTATAAAGATCCGGCTTACTCCCACCATTTTATGAGAAAAATTATATTACAACAACATCAGAGTCCAGGTGATATACTCACACTAACAAGGCCTATTGCCGATCTAAAGGCAACGTTTCCTGATTGGCAAATAGATGTGAGGACACCATCAGCCGAACTATTTGAAAACAATCCTAATATAACTCCATTAAAAGAAGGTGATGAAGGAGTAGAAGTCTTTGATGTTCATTACGAAGAGATACATAATTGTGGAAGATTGCAGCAACATTGGGTAGAAGCATATAGACACGATCTTGAAAAGAAACTTAAAATTAAAATTAAGAAAACAGGGATCTTGCCGGAATTATGGATTAGTGATTTAGAGAAGAGTTGGATAAACCAAGTTATAACTGAGTTTAATTGGAAAGGTCCATTTTGGATAATAAATGCAGGTAGAAAACCTGATAACGAATTAAAACAATATCATCGTTGGCAAGAAGTAGTTGATTTGTTAAATGAGTATTTTAATGGTAAAGTTAAGATAGTCCAAGTAGGACATAAGGATCATATCCATCCACCATTAAAGGGCGTTCTTAATTTAGTAGGAAAAACAGATACAAGGCAATATATCCGGTTATGTTATTGGGCTAGTGGAACGATAGGTCCTTTATCACTTCAATCAGTTATATCAGCAGCGTTGAAACAGCCGGCAGTAGTTTTAATGGGTGGCAAAGAAGATGTTAGATGGCATTTGTATCCTCATATGAAATATATGTATTCAAATGGATCGTTGCCTTGCTGTGAATGGAATGGTTGTTGGTTAGGTGGATCGAAGGGGTTTTGTCGAAACCTAGTAAAAACTAAACAAGGCAAAGTGCCTAAATGCTTTGCTATAATTCAACCCTATATGATAGCAGATAATGTAAAGAGTTATTATGAAGGTGGAATGTTAAAATTATGATAACAGATTTCAAAAAGAAAAAATTAGTTGATTATATTGATGAAGAATTAAAAGCAACCGGTGGCTTAATGCAAAAAGCATTGATTAGGTTTGGACACGGACTTGGTGATACTATAATGTTCTTGCCTATACTTGATGTATTAAGAAAAAAGTATGAGAAAGATTGCCAGATTGATTTATATGTAGAAGCAGGACAAGAACATATCTTTGGCGATACAATGGATAAAGAAGGCGAAGGATATGATTTAGTATTCAGTTTAGATTTTCCTATGTCGGAAGGAACTGATTTGACAAAGGCAGAGAAGTGTTGCATTGACGAAATTGGTATAGATCCTGTAGCTCTTGATCTTGAAGTATTTAATGCTAATGTTCAAATAGAAGATAATCCGTTTGTAGTTGTTCATTTTCAAGGAACAGCATTGCCTAATTCAGTAAGTTGTCCTGAAGATGTTGCCGGTAAGATATGGCAGGAAATTAAAGAATGTGGTAAAATACCTATAGAGTGCCACTTTGAACATATCTTTCACAACCCTGCAAATAGTAAGTTTGATGTCGTTAAC
>Ga0222682_1000175_pt1 | contig 14983 bp, 37 predicted proteins | sample AntAcemetage1008_FD_179812 | JGI IMG/M metagenome (GOLD analysis project Ga0222682, IMG submission 179812) | Saline water microbial communities from Ace Lake, Antarctica - #1008 | ecosystem: Environmental > Aquatic > Non-marine Saline and Alkaline > Saline | place: Antarctica: Ace Lake...
ATCTTTCTTTTTTTTTTTTTTTTTAATTTTTTTTTTTTTATTATTTTTTTTTTTTTTCTTTTTTTTTTATTTTTTTTTTATATTTGGTAACTCAGGCAATGTCATCCAATGTGTAATATCACAATCATCGACTAACCCTAATCCAATAATTATCTTATTATCTTTTGAATAAATAGTTCCATCGCTTATAACCCATAACCACCCATCATAATACGTTAAGCAAGCGAGGGCAATAAACTTTGTTTCTGCATGGCAAATCCATACCGTTTGCATTTCTTCAGGTAACTTATCTTTTACACTTATCCATTTCATAATTTAAATTTTTACTTTTTTACATAGTTAAGTTTATAAGGTTGACATATAATAAAAACCTTTTGAATGATTATTTAATCAAACTAAGAAAACTCTTTTCGGGTCTAAGTACATGGCAAAACCCCAATTTCTATTAATTGCCTTTCAGCATGTCAACCTGATAGGTTACTCTCCAGTAGAGCCTATACATTTTCAAACAGAATAGTTAAGTTATCCTTTTTATAATCCATTTTTGTTTCTCTTTCGATAAAATCAAAGACGGGGAAATTGGATGAGTGATTCCCTCTATGTCTTTGAATTGTCAAGATTTAAAGGAATTACATAGAAGGTTACCCATCCATATAAATCTAATTTTCGTACTTTGTTTTTGGAATCCTGACAATTCATGCAACAAATATACAAAATTATTTAAGGATTTTAAGAAAAAAAGAACTAAGTTATTAACAATTTAATTAACAGTTAAAAATTACCTATGTATTTATTAAAATTTTAAATATCAATGTTATCAATACCTAATAAATCTATTAACTCTATCATTTCGCTTGCGTCCCATTCTTTTTCAATATCAAACTCATTTTCCGAATCAATTAATTTATCCTGTATATCTTTTGAGCGTGTGTAAAACTACAATCTCTTTGCCTAATTTCTTAGTTATCTGATCTTTTTTGGGCGTTTTAAAGAATTTTTTGTGTTCTATCATTTATCTCGATTTTACTATATTAAACGCATCATTTAATGCTTGTAAGTAACCATTTCTATACTTACCATTGCTTGTATTTTCATTTCCAAGCCTTTGAAATTCTTTTTTTATTTTATTTATGTCCATAATTGCTTCATCTTGTAATTTCTCTTTATGGTAGTATTCTGCAAAGTCAGTACATTCAGCACTATCATGTACTGGATGGCAACTATTAGTAGTGTGTTTCTCTCCGCACCAATCTTTATAATATTCGTCAATGTGTTTCATTTTATTTTTCTTTAAATTGTAAGTTTAATTTATCGTGTTTTTTATGGTGGAAACGGCAAAGGATTTTAATATTATTTTCGTCCCATGCAAGCTCTGAGCGTCCTGCCTTTTGACATTCATCAACACTGATGACATGAGCGCAATCAAGATAAGTTCCAGTACTTTGGTCACACTCCTCGCAATGGTTATACCCATCTTCTAAAAACTGTTTTTCGAGTTTTGCCTCTTTAGCTTGTCTGACTTTTCGGTCAATTACTGACTTTGCAACTCTGCCTGTTGATGTTTTATAATAATTCATTTCAGGTAATCATTGATTAAATTCATAAACTCATCAAACGAATAACAAAGCGAATATTTATAACCATATTTCACAATGTTTTTTTCAAACTTCTTTTGATTTTCGGACTGTCTGTTTTTGCCAAATTTCATTTCAATATAAAATCCATGAAAATCTTTTTTTGCAATACTTAGGAATAAATCCGGCGCACCACTCAAAACACCTTCATCTTTTAATCTTTTGGCTTCAATTATGTTTCGACTTCCACCGTTTGGAATCGAAAAGAGGTTAAGCGTATAACGTGGATAAGCTAATCTAAACCATTTAACGCAGCCTACTTGAAGTTTATGTTCGTTATTATTCATTTTTAGGGTAAATCTTCAAATATTTCTTCGATTGTATAATAGACTTTTATTATACCGCTTTTCATTTCAATAACTGATATAGGTATAATTCTTATTCCGTTTTTAATTAATTCCGTATTTAGAAAATCATTAAAATTAGCAACTCCTGCAAAAATCTTTTCGTGTAGTTCCATTTTATTTGTTTATATGATTAATTATTTTTTCAAGTAAACCGGAAACATCGCAAATCATTGCCTGATTTTTCTTTGACTTAAAAGTGTATTTTGTTTTTAAATCTGTCAGATCTGAAATTAAATCTTTTACCTTTTCAAAATCTCCTTTGTTTGCTTCGGCTTCTATTTTTACAAGGCGTTCATTTTCTTTTGCGATTTCTTCATCTTTTTTATTCTGAAGCTCTTTTGCTAATTCATTAGCTTTTTCCTGTTCAGCTTTTATCTTAGCTTCGTTTTCTTCTTTTAATTTAGCGGCTTTTTTATCTTCAATAGCTTTTAATCTGTCAGCCTCAATTTTGTCAGCTTTTTCTTTTGCGATTCTTTGAGCTTCTTTTTTCTCAGCTTCTTTTTTCAAACGTTCGTTTTCAAGTCTGATTTTTTCCTGTTCAATATCGTAGGCCTTTTTCTGAGCGATTAAATCTCTAAGAAGTTCCTGAAATTTATCTTCTGGAGTATCCATTAATAATTCAAAAGTAGGATTAAAATCTGAATAAGGTGCAATAAATCTTAAACGTTCGTAATAATTTTCTTCTTTACGCTGCTTTTCGATTCTTTCTTTTTCGGCTTGTTTTTCAGCTTCGATTTTGTCATTATATATTTTTTCAAGACCGGAAAACATGATATTAAACATTTCATCTGAAAGGAACTCTATTTCAATTCTGTTAATCTCAGGGTCAAACTTTTGAATTTTTTCAAGTCTTAATTCAGTTCTTAACTCCCTTTGTTCGGTTTCGTGACGTTTAACAAAGTCAGATTTATATTTTGCAGTTTCTTCAATGGCTTTGAATTTTATTTGCATTATCTGTTTTGATTTTAGCCATAAAGCATCTTCGAGTTTATAACCTCTCATTTGCTCCTGGACTTCACTTCTTTTTAAATCAAAGATTTTTTCAGCGTCGAGCCTTGCATCTTTTGCGTTTTTACGTGCGACATTTGCGAGGTCAATACTCATAATATCATTGATGTCCTTTACTTCAATTTCATTAACCTGTTTTTCCCATTTTGACGTGCCGGAAAAAATTTGATTTAAAACTGTTTGAACTTCTAATTGTTTTTCTTCTGATACCTGTAAAGCTAATTCTTTAACTTCTGGAGGTAATACCATTAATTTTGCTTCCATAATTTTTTGGTTTTTAGTTTAAAAAAATTTAATTAATTCCTTTTCAATTTCTTCACTCGTTACGCCAATATCCTTAATAATTACATCAATAACCCTACTGTAAACCTCTTCAAATTGGTCTTGTGATTTGTTTGCAAATGATATTGAATCCGGGAGAAACATTAATCCGTTTGGCGTTGTGAACGTTTTAACGTATCCGGCTTTCATTAAAATATAAGCCCGGTAACTCTCAAATGGTAATCTAAGTTTTGTATTTTTATGTCCTAAATTTATCAAGGCGAAAAACTTTTTATGAAAACCTATATTTCGAGGGTTTACAATATCGGCTAAATAATCTTTATTTAATTTCAGCTTTCGTTTCTGATCGGAATCTGAATCGTACAAAGGTATTAAACCTGCTAAAGTATTTCTTAAATAAAGTTTCATATCAAATCCTTAGACTTTGGGTATCCGATATTTTTATGATTTTTAAAATAATCTTTAAACCTCGATTTGATGTTTAACTTGGTTATTGCTTTTGTGTATTGGTGTGAAATTACTGATCCGGCTGTAAAGCAAACTATGCCGAAAGTGATGTAATAAAATGCTTCCATAATTTTTGGTTTTATTTGGTTAATAATATGTAAATGTACAAAATAATTATCACTTAAACAAGTTTTTGAAGTTAAAATATATGCTTTTTTTATGCTTTTTTCGCTCACTCTTTTGATAACCTTTAAAATCTTTTAAGTTTATAACTTTCCCGACCTCGATACATTCAGAACTCCCGTTGTCAAAGATATTAATAGAAATTATTTTAATAAATTTTTGCATTAGTTTGTCTGTTTATTTTCTTATTTTAGTAGATAAACGTAATTAGTTCTGTTTACACACTTGTTATATGCAATTTAATTCGTACACATATACCCAATTAGGAAAACCTTGCTCATGGCAGGTTAGTCCAACCCGCCCACGCTCAAGAGTACCATTATCATAACCAGCCTTTAATGTTTTTCCTAGTTCTGGGCATTTATTTGCGCCATAATTCGTTATCCTACACATCGCACTAAACTCATTGATATAAGCGTCTACAAATTCAGCATTTAATACATCAACGAATTTTTCTTTCTTCATATAGTCTGCCACCCACGCAATTTTGTCTAATAAACTGCGCTTAACACCATGTAAAGTGCATGGCTTGTCGGTTTTTGAATCTTTGTTTTTCATATCAATATTTGTTTAAGTTTTGAAACTATGTCGCTTTTATCAGGCAGCCACGACACCTTACATTTAACGTTATGTCGCCATACTTTAAATCTTTACTTTCTGTTATTAATTATTAAGTTTAGTTTTTCAAATCAAACTTGTATGGCGCATAACAACGTGTAATAAGTAATAAAATAAAAAACCCGCCGCACGGTAACTTTTTCAAAGTTATTTATGAATTTTACCTCCTGATAATTCGCATAAAAATTTCATCACCATTTCTAATTCGGGATTTCTTGAGGCATAAGATAAATAATCAACAGGTTTATTATAATGATAATTATTAGCTTCTATATGCTCTTTACAAGATTTTGCGGTTAAAAAGGAATTTTCTAATTTTTCTTTATATTCATACCATATTTTAGACCATCCAGCAGCTTCAAGTATTTCTTCAATTTCGTAATTTTCAAGGTGATTAAATTTGGTTGTTGCTTCATCCCATTCTTTAAATTCATTTACAGCTTCCTCAATTTCTTCATCTGTTTCAATTATTAAACCGTCATAATGCCAAGCTTCTGTTCCAGAATCTTCTGGGGCTGGAACTTGCTCTTGTGTTTGTATTTGAAAAAAATAAGGCATAGCAGTAAGCCTATGGTTTTGTATGTTTAATTCATTCGATAAGTTCATTAAAAACTTATACATTTCATCAGTTACTTCAATTGTTTTCATATATTTTAGTTTTTTAAATTTAAATTCCTTCCCTATTTTTTTATTTTACTCCTCATACACAGGGCACGTTATGTGGCATTACAATGATATATCATAATATTATCTTCTGCATTAAATATTTTCCACACTATCGTATAATGAGTTTCTTTTAAACTTATAAAGTCACCCACATTTAAGTAGATAATATTATTAGTTCTGTACAATTCTTTATCAAATCCTGCTGTATAATAAACTGTTCCCATAATAATAATGCCACACACAACACCTAATATTGCATTGCCCTGTGGACTTTTTTTTAAAGTGTTTATATTTGATTTTTAATTATTCTCATTTTGTTATTTTTTCGTTGACCAACGCAATATAGCTCTATTTTTGCTTTACTGCCAAGTAATTTTGGCCTTTGTCTTTCGCACCTTTTTAAATATGCTTCTAATCGCTCTTTATCATTCATAATTTTTAGTTTATTATTTCATCAACTGTAATTCCGATTTCTTCTATTTAATTTTTACTACCTGTTACAAAATATTTATCTTTTTTCAATTTATGAAGTTCATCACAAACTATTTTTAGATAATTAATTAGTTCTTCTTTTGTGTGGAGTTCCATTATTTCTCTCCATTGTTCGTTGAAAGGTGTATTTCCTATTTCCATTTTAAAAAGGTGTTGATTTATAATTACTGAATTTTGTTAAGTGAGGCGACCAGTTTAGTACAAAATCTTTTAAGCCAATATTTCTGCCTTTTAGTATGTGCGCAATTCCAACCCCGCTTGTATTTATATTTTCCTGTAAATTTTCTTCTTTTCGCACGTTAAATTCATAAATATTATAATGATATGGTCGCCAAATTCCAATAACTGTATCGGCTGCATTTTCAATATCTCCTGATTCTTTTAACCTCCAGAGTTCAGGTTTTGGATTATTTAAATCTCTTTTCAGTTGAGAAACTAAAGTAATAGGAATATTTATGTTTTTATGCTTTGCTAAGAATTTTAAATCATTTGCACATTTTCCAATTTGTTGATTCTTTGGCAATCCATCGACTGTAATTAACTGAACGTAATCAACAATAATACTATCAATTTTGAACTTGGATCGGATAGTTTTTATTTTAGCTTTTAACCAATCTAAAGAATTACGCTCAACTTCAATAATATAAATATTTGATTCGATTAGTTTTTGAATTTTATTATTTAATTGTTCTAATTCGAAATTATTAAGTTTATCCATTAATAACTTTTTTGCTGAAAGCTCAATACTTAATGCCATTAATCGGGCTGTAATTTGATTTTTTGACATTTCATAACTAAATATAGCAACGTTATAACCTGCCATAGCTTGATTAAACGCTTTACAAAGTGCAAGGGCTGTTTTCCCTTGTGAAGTTTCGCCTGCTATTATAATTAAATCTCCGGGCTGGTCACCATTAGTAAAGTCGTCATAATCTTTAAATCCTGTTAATATTCCCGGTGTTATTCCTTTTATATTGTTATCGATTACATTAATTACATCTTTTACACATTCTTCAATATGATAAACGCCAGAGTTATTATTTTTTTGTAGATTTTCAATACTATTTTCCAAATCTCCGATAATATCAAAAACATCTTCCGAATCGTCAAATGCTTTGTTATTTATTTCACTTGCGATTCTTATTAGTTCACGTTTTAAAAACTTTTCCTTAATTATTAATGCTTTTTCAAAAAATTCAGGGCTTGAGTAATCTGTTAATTTTGTAATATAATAACGACCCCCGCATAATTCTAATTTATCAATAGTTTTTAAATATTCAGAAACCATTAAAATATCAAAGGGCTTGTTTTCTTTATCTAGTTGAATAATTGCAGAATAAATTATTTGATGCGATTCTTTATAAAATGATTCGGGTTTTAATAAATCTCTAATATCATGGATTAAGTCAGAAAATTCCATTAAAGAACCTAAAACGCTTTCTTCAAGTTGTACTGCTTGCGGTGGTATTTTGCCTTCTGTCATGCGTTTATTGTTAAGGTTGCTTTACTAATATCTTTATTAAAATTATTTTTATTCCATGTACTAAGTCGCCTTTTAATTTCAAAAGTTTGCTGAAGCTCAAATTTCATTTTAGTTTTTGATTTATTTAATTCAGTCCAATAACTTACAAAATCTAAAATCATATTTTTAGAATAAAGACTTAAAAATTCAAAACATTGTTTGGAAAATTTATCTTTCCTTATACTTATATTATTATTTTCTTTATTATTATCTTTATAGCTTGGCTTTTGCTTAAGCGTTGCTTTACCACCCTTTCGACCTGCATCAACTTTCTTTTTTCTTTCTATGCTTAAAATATCATATTGATTATTTAAAAAATTAATACTAATAAATTCATTATCAATTATTTTAATAACATCTGAATCAATTAAACTATTTAAGCATTGCTTAAGCGTTGCTTTGTTTTTGATTAAGCGTTTATTAATAAAATCTAAAGTGATTGAACAATCTTTTTTCCAATACCATGAACAAATTTGCATAAAAAGCCCTTGAGTTTTTTCATTTTCGAGTGTAATATCACCCTCGAGCCACTCACTTGGATAAAATCTAAAATAAGGAAGTTCTTTAGACATTGTTAATTTCCTTTCTTAGTTTTTTATATTTTTTATAAGATTTTAAAAGAATATCAAGTATTATTATTTTTTCAACTATTATTTTATGAAATACTTTAGAATCTCTAACGTGTATAAAATTAAAGTTTTTATCGTAAGATAATATCCCGTATTGTTTTAAGAGTATTCTTTTTGATTCAGAAACTAAATGATCTGGAATAACATAAACAAATTTATTTATATATTTACCATTATTTATTGCGATATGTTTTCTAACTTTTGCGCAATCTTTTTTAATATCTTTTAAATTAGTTTTTATTTCATACTCAATAAAATATCCATAATTACTAATTACAGCAAAATCAATTTGAAAACTTTTATAATAATAATTTTCAATACATAATTCAGTATGTGATTCTAAATGTAAAAATAATTTATTAGCAATTATTTCTTCGCTTGAGCAAGCTGTTATTTTTTCTTTATAAGTCATTGCTTGATACCTTTATACGCACCAAAAAGCAGCGGGCAGGGTATCAAGCCTTTGGAATGCTCCGCTACTAATTAATACGTTACTAATTAATACACTCTTTTTAATATTCTTTTTGAATTTTAGCATGATACCCAATTAATATTCTACAAATATACAAAATTGTTTTAGTTCTACGATATTTATTTAAAAAAGTTATTAACAATTTTTTAGACTTCTTTTTATTAGCAACCCAGCCTTTTGGTTTTGGTATCTTTGTTGTAATTGTTATACTTTTCATTTTAAAATAGTTTTAGTAAATGCAAGTATTATTGTAATTATTTCTGATTTATTTGATTTATTTATAAAAATTAATGCTATTTTAGTTTTTTAAAATAACTTTCCTTAGTTCCTATTTTAAAGTGTTTTCTTTCTTGATCTGTTAAATCTCTTTCATCATCACACATTGAACATCTCATTCTTGAAAACTCCATAGGGCAAGTATTAGTAATTTCATAGTTATGTTTACCATCATTTAAACAATCAGCTTTTTCGGGTTCGTAATCAAATGAAATTGAGGTATAAAATACGAATGATTTATTACAATGTTTACATTCCATTTCATGCGCTGTATTTTCTTCATAACCAAAACCGTCATCGTGGTTTACGTCAAGTTCTTTTCCGCAATAAGGACATTCTAAATCTTTTGTTTCCATAATTTTATTTTGTTTTTTAGTTTAAATTAAATCTATTTACAAACTTTTCAGCTAAATATTTCCGAATGATAGAACTCACGGTTTTAGTATTAAGGTGTAATTTTGCAGCAATTGATTTATCAGTATTGTTTCCACCTTTTTCAAACAGCCAAATTATCTCTCCAGTCCACTTACAAATAGGTAAATTACGCTCACACTTATATTTTGTATCAACTGTATTTTTTATTTTATATACTGTGCTAATTGATACGCCGTTTATCGCTGCATTATAAGTGTCACTCTTTTTGCATTTTAATATTTTTGCTGGTATTGTCAATTAAAGGTTTTGTTTGTTTTTCGCATTATACTAAATGTTTCCCATGACCTTAAATATACACCCGGACATTTTATAAAATCTATTTTGGTTATATCTTCAATATATTTAATTTTATGGTATTCTGATTCTCTCAAAGATATTAATGCAAAACGCATATTAGGACGTATTTCGTTTTGTGAAATAAATGTATAAATATCAGTCTTATTATTATCACTTTCAATTAGTATTTGCCTCAATATTTCTTTTTCATTCGAGGTTAAACAATTTATAAGTTTTTTTAAATCCATGATTTTAAAAATTATCGTCAGTTAAAATATACAGTCCATAATTTCCGGTGTTCTTTGCGTTGCGCTTGGAAACCGTATCAATCTTAAAACCTTTTTCTTTTAGTAAATATATGTAACCGCTTAATCTTGTGATTCCATACTTTTGGATAGCTTCCCAACTTGTTATAGTTTGGTGAGCTAATAAGTGATCTAAAACCTGAAGTAATTGTTTTTTTGCTTGTGTTGTCATGATAAAATAATTTTTGTTAGTTTTAAAATTGACCATGTTAGAAATGCCATAATTAGAATAAATCCAAAAATGCTAAATATTGAACTTAATACAATGGTTTCGTTGATTGCTCCGATAATAATTGTAATCCAAATAATTACAAGTGCTATTAATAATAATAAATCTTTTGTCATAGTTTAGTCGTTTAAGGGGTTATTATGTTCATAATGTAATACCATTAATCCAATCACAAAAGTTATTAAACCGCCTATTATAGCGCACAATGCAAAAGGATAGTTGCAATTTCTAAATCTGTTTTTTAAAGTTTCTTTGCCGGAAAAGAATATTAATATAATTCCTATCAGTCCGAAAATTAGCCAAATGTAAATCATAGTTTTTTAGTTTTAGTTTTATGCCAAAATATGCCTTTAGGTGACTTCGGAAATATGAAAATTAAAATAAAGATAATTAACAAAATCCAAAATATAATTAATAATATTGTGATAAGTAGTTTCATTATTTGTTTCTTATGTCAAATTCAATTTTCTTTAATTTTTTGTATGCTTTTACGCTTATACTTTTTTGCTCTTTCCATTGTAAAGAGTTTGAATAATCATAGTTAGGAACGTCAACTTTTTTAACTCTATATTCCCTTAAATTAGATTCTGCTAAAATGGATTTTTCAACTTCGAGAGTTACCATTTCATGATACATATCTTCAAGCCTACTCATCTTTATATTTTTTATGTTCTTTTAGTTTTTCTAATTGGGCTGGATTGACTTCTATTTTTTGGTTATCAATATAAACAAATCCACCTTTATAAATCTTTCCATTCCATTTATTATCAACTTCATCAGCCATTAATTCTCTGCTAATGGATTCTTTTTGTTCTTTTTGAGGTGCTTTAGTTGAACTTTGGCTGTCAAAATCTTCGTTATTATCTTTGATTCCATAAATTGACATTAATAAGTATCTTTCTGAATAAGTTAATGCACCACCCATATTTTGAGTTGCGTTTGCGTTTGGTATTGCTGGCTTATCAGTTGACATAATAAAAACAGCATTATCACACTTTTCAGATACGCTAATAACTGTTATTTGTACTATTAAGCCTAACTCCGTTCTAAGCAAATCAACTTTATTGTAAAGCCCTGTAAACAAACAAGCATCATAAACTAATTTATCAACTTGCTCAGGCGTGTAATAATTAAAGTGTTTGTTTTTCCCTTCTTTTTTCAGGTTAGATTTTTTTATTAACTCTTTTGATTCTTGTATTTTTTTATAGATTTCCATAATTATAATTTGATTATTTGTTTATTTTTTAATGCTGTTCTGATATTTTTAATGGTGCAGAATTTAATATCATCCCCTTTTAATCCTATAACCGAGCTATCTCTGTCAAACTCTGTTAATATTTCACCCTCCACAACGGGGCAAACGCTCCCGATATATCCTGTTATTAATGATTTATATTTCATTGTTTTAATTTTCCAAATTCATTTCTTGTTAAATCAGTAACTCTTGCATCATTGTCGTATTTATCACGAAGTTCTTTTGCGATTTGCTTGGCTTCGTTTTCGCATTGTTGGTCGTTGTCGCCATTAACGTAATATTCCATTTTTGCTACTTTTCTCATTAGTTTTCTTTTTTACAGTTTTCACAAAAATAATATCCTGTGAATATTCCTTTGTGATAATCTTTTGCTTCTTCCACGTTTTCAATTTCATCTCCACAATCATCGCAGAAAATTGTTTCTCTTTGCTCGTCCTCTGGAGCGTATTGGATTAATCCGTTATCGTTAATTATCATTTGATTTTCCATAATTTTAATTTAAATGGTTAATTACACATTCGTAAACAAAACCACTATCTTTATTGATTTCGTTTAGTTGTTCTTCTGTCATAGGTTCGCCATCGAGGTCAGCACTTTCAATAAAAGCATCAACGTAATCCGGGCAGTCCCATTCAAGTATATCAGATACTTCGATATTATCAATTTTTTTGTAGTCTATAATTTTACTTGAGTTTAGCTTTTTAATAGATTTATCCATTAAATCAACTATTGGATTCATATCGTATTTTTCCATAATTTTGGTTTGTGGTTTGTGGCTTTTGTCACCCCAAATTTCATCAGTTGATTTATCTGAATTTTCATCAATTACAAATTTGTCTAAATTTTCAGCTACAAAATTAGTGAAATAATTTTTTAATTTGCGATCCCATTCCCAACCTATTTCTATACACATATTTTCTAATTTCTGCATTGCTTCCTGACTGCCTGAAAATAAATCCCATTTTCTTGCTACTTCTGAATAAGTTAAAACTACTTGTCCGATTCCTGTGTCAATTGTTAAATTTTCCATTTTTTTAGGGTTTTTGATTAGTTTAGCGGCTATGGAGAGAATTGAACTCTCAAAGGCTATCATCTTCCTGCTCTTTCGATTCCGTGCAGCAAGCCGGGTCCTTAGTTTAAAAATATTTTAGCAGACCATCCTTCACCACCCATTGCACCCGTGTAAATAAGTGTAATTGCTTTTTTAGATGCTCTCCAATTAAAAGGCTCAAGAGACCGTTTCTTATAACCTCTGCAATTTTCGTAAAAGTAATCTCTCACGGGCATTTCACCTATTCCGACCTTTTCAATAAAATCAACAATATTTGCAGCATATAATTCGCCTTCAATTGCATTAATGGTTTTTAAATCTAAGTTATCATGATTCATATTTACAAATACGTCTTGTTCATCAAGATCGGTTTCAACTGTAAATCCTTCAATAATTAGTGTTTTCATGGTTTTTGTCTTTGTTTCAATATTGTAAAAGTACAAAAAAAAGTGAGTGTATACAAGTAAAATCCTTATTTATATTGTATATATATTCAGTGTATATGTATGGCTGTAAACAGAAAAGCCCCGAATTAACGAGGCTAAACTGAACCAAAATTATGAAAGGAGGTTAAGCCCCCCACGCTTTTAACTGAAATATAATACCGCCTCTGTTAATCTTCTTAAAAGTAAACCTCTTAATTTTTCACCGCCGGCATTTATCCATTTAATAAATTCGCCTGCAATTTCTAAATTATCAGGGTTTTCTTTGATTTTTTTTAGTAGTGTTGAACTTTGTAGGTTTCCTATGCCTAAATTGAACGTAAAGCTCACCAGAGCGTCATATTGATTTTGATTGATAGATAGTGCGAGTTTGTCAATTTGTGCCTCAAATCGCTTTAAATCGTCTTTTAATAATCTGATTGCGTTTGCTTCTGAAATAACCATTCCATTATCAACATTTTCAGTATGGCCAAAACCGATTGTCTTAACTCCCGCTTCGCATTTATAAGCTATTAATTTACAGCTTTCAAAATGTTTGATTAGATTAATTCCTTGCTCTGATATTTTCATTCAAGCGATTTTGGATTTTTTAATTGTTTTGAAAATTCCTTTGATTATACATGCCAATCCGTCAAAAATGTCTTTTTCTCCGGCATCATTAATAAACGGAATATTAATTACCAAGTCCAAATAATCACATGCCTCATCAATAGATTGATCGTATTGTTCTTCAATAATTACTATATCAATTAACTCACGTAATTCTGTTTGGTGTGGTTCGGGTATTTTTGAACCAAAACGGTCATCAATTGTTCTTATTGCAAATGTAAACGCCGTGCCATCGAATGGCTCAAACATACCTGCACTGATAAGGTCGTCAAGATAAGTTCCACCTATCTTTTTTTCTGCTTTTCTGCTTAAAATTCCTTTTTCCATTTTTGAATTGTTTTAAATTGTTTTTAATAATGTTTGATTTCTCGCTTGCATCTTGCAAACTACTGTTTATTGAGAATTTAAATTTAAAATTCTTTGTTAATTTCTTAAACCATTTTTTCATTCGCCGAAAAATATAGTAATTGCTTTACCTGCTAATCCACACAAAGCGCAAATGATACCGATTTTTGGCATCCCTAATTGGATAAATAAAGCACTACCCGCACTTCCAACTGAAACCAATGCCGTTCCTGTTTTACGTATCCATTTAGGAGTTGGCTTCTTTACTTGCTTTACTCCTACTTTTACCGCCTTAACCTTTTTTTTTATTTCTTTTAGTTTCATGCTTAAAATATTTTTTTAATTTCAGATAAATTATCACAATTAAGTAAACAGAAGTCAGTAAAGCAACCACTATTCCTAAAATATCCTGTACCCTTACTAATGTAATTAATGATACTATATAACCTGCTATAAGAGTTAATGTATCTTTTAAACCTTCTGTATTCATTTTATTTATATTTTATAACTTGTACCCAATCAATTTCCATACCTGAAGGATAAAAACCTAAATTTTCAAATTTAGACTTACCACATCTTTCACTTTGACAAACAGATAAAATCAAATGCTGTTTGTTAGTCGGGATACCTCTTTTCTCTACCTTTGTGATAACTCCGTTAATCCTCCAAATAACCTTATAAGGTGTAAACTCTATTTCGTAAACATAAAACTCCTCAGAGGGCTTAAAATTAGAACTGGACATACTATTGTTTAAGGTTGATCTCTTACCTAACTTCTCTCCATAATCATAACCCCAATGATGGATGTTAGATATTTTATTACAATGCTGTCCGCAAGTTTCAAGAATGTCTATCTCCGGCATACCATTATCTCCAAAAGTCCATAAGGCACTTCCTATGCCATCTATGCTACTTACTTTTGCTTTGATACGGAAAATACCATGTTTGATATAAAAATTAGAATATAATAAACCACGTGTAGGACAAGCTAAATCATCGTTCCAATCAACAACTAAATTAAGTTTATGGTTTTTAATAAAAACTCTATTAAGATCGCTTCCTGGATATACTCCGTAATGTTCCCATGGAAGTCCATTTCTCCATGTTTTATTCTGAGATATTTTACCAACAGATAAAGTTTTAAAAGGATCGTAAATAAAAGAATTACTTTTATCATAAGTGGGTTCTTTTGAAACACCAAATATATAAAACTTAGTCTTATAATAAATATTCCTTAAAGTAATCATTTTATTCTTATTCTTTGCCATTATGTTAATTTATCCAGTTAATTTTTTCTTTTATAATTTGTCCGAGCGATTTTCCTAAAAACCAAGCTAATCCATATTGCCACCCAATAATAAAAAACCCTGCTAAGATTGCAATATTTTTTATGAATTGGAAAAGGTGTTCGCCGTCCGTTACGAAAACCAGAACAGTTGAGCTTAAATAAAACCTTTCA
>Ga0222682_1000176_pt1 | contig 14969 bp, 20 predicted proteins | sample AntAcemetage1008_FD_179812 | JGI IMG/M metagenome (GOLD analysis project Ga0222682, IMG submission 179812) | Saline water microbial communities from Ace Lake, Antarctica - #1008 | ecosystem: Environmental > Aquatic > Non-marine Saline and Alkaline > Saline | place: Antarctica: Ace Lake...
CATAATCCAATTATTAAAATTAATATAAGCAACCACAATAAAAATAATAGATAAAGCTATTTTACAAAAAAAACAAATACTTTCAAAAATAGAATCAACACAAATCACTTCAACCACTCCTCCCTAACAGAAACGTGAGGCCCCACCTCAGACTTGTTACATGAACAAGAATCAACTTCCTTTAAAGAAAGTAATTGCTTAATTCCCAAAACAACCACTCCTTTAAAGCCACCTTTAATTTCATTCTTTGCTCCATACGAAACAGCTTTCCAATAAATTTCTTTTGGAATAACCAAACTAGTTTTTTTATAATCCATAATAATATAATAACCTAAGAACTATATAAAGGTTTCTAATTCAAACTGTTACGCTATAAGGAGGTTTTCAGAAATAAAAAAAAATATTTTCTATAAACCATACCGTAACACCGTAACACTGTAACAAAAACATTTATTTCTAGTCCTACCCTATAAGGAAACATAAAATAACGTGTTACGGTTAATGTTACACTGTTAAAAAAATTAGAGTGTTTTAAAAGCATCATAAAGTGCAAAATCTTCATTAAAGAAGTTAGTATTAGCAAAAGTAAGCTTGTTACGGGTTCTAGTAGTTGCAACATATAAACAACGCCATTCAGTATCATTAATTTCCCTAAAATACCTACTTGTTCCTAAGAACACCGTAACAGATTCTGCTTCTAAGCCTTTACTTGCATGAAAAGTTCCTAAAGATAATGGAAGTTCTGCTGATTTTATTCCTTTTACACTAACATTTTTTTTAAAAGAAATAATATCACTTGAAACACTAAGTTTTTCTATTCTAATAATATTATTTTCAAGCTTTTTATCTTGATTTTTTCCAGAAACCCGGTCATATTCTATACAACTAATAATTTCATCTTTTAAATTAAACTCTTTAGAATATGATTTCAAAGCCCACTTAACAACATTTCTAATAAAATAATCTTTAGAAAAAACTTTACTTTCATTATCTTTATTTCTTTTAAAACCTGTTTTTACTCCTCGTATTAACTGATCAGTTTTAATAACATCAATCAAATAACTTAATTCATCAAAACTTAAATCTTTATTAGTATCTAATTTTATTAGTGCATTATTAACATTAATATATTTGAAAGTATATTTACCAACTCCTTTATCAATAAAACCATAAGGAATGTTTGTTCTCCTAAATAAAAGTTCAGCAAAAGAATTTTTTATTTTATTAGCTCTAAATAAAAAATAAGTTTTTTCTTTTAAATTGATTTTAGAAATAATTTCATTAAATGAAGGATATTCTAAAAAATCTATTTTTCCTCCTTCTTTATCTGAATGTAACCATTTTTCTTTTCTATAATCTATTTTTTTTAATATTTTATTAGCAAGTTCGCAAATATTTTTAGGGCATCTATAACTTTTATCTAATACTATTTCTTCATCACATTTAGTTTCTATTATAAATTTTGGATCGCTTCCTGCCCATTCGTGAACACACTGGTCATCATCTCCACTTAAAACAAATAAATCTATATTACTTTGTTGAATCCATTGCTGTATAACTTTTATTTGACTTGGAAAAAGGTCTTGTGCTTCATCAACAATAAGAATTTTTGAATTTAATTCTTTTTTTTCTTCTATAACATTTATCAACGCATCAGAATAAGCATATTGGTTTTTTTCAGTTTTCCATTCAACAAGCCAAGCAAGGCCTTGAATTATATCTTCTCTTTTGTTTTGGTCAATATTTTCATCTTCTTCATAAAGTTCTTTTATTCTATTATCAATTTGGGTTGGAGTTAATTTAGAAACATTTTCACAACAAATGTTTTGGATTTTTTCATAAGTTTGGTCAATATATTGTCCTATTGTTTGTTCTGTTGCAAATTCATCTTTTAAATAATCTAAATTTTTTTCAGAACAAAACTTTTTCCAATTCATTGGAGTTTGAAAACCACTTAATCTCCAACAAAGGCTATGTAAGGTTCTAAAATTATTTTGTTCAGGTAAAAAAACAGAATTTTCTTCTAATTTTTGTTTTATTGAATGTATTCCTGCTCTTGTGAATGTTGTAAAGGTAATATCTTGTATATTATATCCTTCTTCAATAAAATCTTTTATTAAATTTAAACATTTAGTTGTTTTTCCTGCTCCTGCTACTCCGTAAAGTTTAATTTTCTTCATTTTCTTCACCTTTAAGTATTAAATTTTCATAATCCATGTTTAATGCTTCTTTTTTAAATTTCCAAAATCTAACAATTCTTTTAGGGCCAACTCTTTTTGGTTCTGAACGATCAGCTAAAAATTTTTCTAAAAAGAAAGCAATTTTTGTTAGTTTATAATTCCATTTATTTTTTTGAATTATTAATTCTATTGCTGAAGAAGGAATAAATACTTGGTCGTTTTCAAAATATGCTCTTCCATAACTAAGGCATTTTTTTATATCTTCAACTAAACTGAATGTTTCTAATTCACTTAATATTTTTTCTGCAATAAGTTCTTCTTCAGTTACTTCTTTTTTTATTATTATTTTTCCATACTTTTTAGTCCATAAGGTTAATAGTTTTGCCCATACGTTTTGTGATAATTCAGGTAATAATGTGCCTTGACTTTCTAAATAATAAAGTGTTCTAAATTCTCTTGAAGTTATTATTTTGTCTTTTGGTAATTGTATTTTTGCATCTTCTAAAATTATTTTAAGCATTGAATCATTTTTGTTTGGGTATAATTCTATTTTTTTTATTTTTAATTCAAAGTATTGGATTAATGGATTTTTTGTTCTTTTTCTGTTTTCTTCTTTTCCATTGTTATAATATTGTTCTTGTTTTTCTTTGTCTTGTCCGGTCCATCTGTTACCCATTAATTCAATCATTGTTTTGTCTATGTCTTCAAAACTTAATGAGTATCGCATTAATCTGTTTATTGCATCAAGTTCATCTAAATAAGGGTGGTTAAGTATTGCTTTAGTTAAGTTTTTATCGTATGCGAATATTATTTCTACTTTTGGTGGAAAAACCATTATTCTCTCTCCTCTTTTGCTTGTGTTAGCATTTTGGAGTCGAAGATTTGGTTTTGTCCGTCTCGGTCTATGAATGAGATTAGTATTCCGTTTGTCATTACTTTAGTTGTGTTGTAGAAGGTTAGTTTGTTTCCTTCTCGATTTATCCAAATAGTATATTCTTTTTTTTCGTCAAAAATTAGTTCGTTCATAACATATCATCTCCATAACATAATATTTTTTTAATAATTATTTTTATTTATTATGTATTTATTTTATTTTTTAATCTTTATAAGCATTTAGTGGAAGTGCTTTACTTCCATTACTTTATTTCTTTTCCTTCGTAGCATTTTTTTATGTATTCTTGTTTGTTAACTGTTTCGATTGTTATTTTTACACGTACCCCTTTTTTGAATTTGTTTAAATGAGGATTGATTCCCCAAGTGTTTGTTTTTGTTACTTTATACTCTATATTAAAATTCTCCATTATTTTGTTATTATATTTCTACTTCCTACTGTATCAACTTCATAATGAATTCCAGCAGTAGCAATTAAAGCATCTCCTACATAAGCATCACCAGTTGCCGCTACTCTTTCTAAAGTAAAAAGCATTTGCTGTCCAATTGTTATATTTGTTCCAGTTATAACCACAATATCAGTTCGCTTAAATTCATACTGCGTATCGAATGTAGTATCAGCAGAATCAATAATAGTAACAGCATCTAAAGTAGCATCATCTGCACCTAAAGTATATGTTAATCTCCATTGAACATTATCAGTTCCTGACGGAGCAGTAATTCCTTGCCAATGAACGTGGAAAGTAATATCCGAACCTTCTTTGTAATCGTGCTGCATTTCAAAAGAACCATAAATCTTTTCTCCAACTGCAAACCCATAAGTTTGAATACCTGTGTCTGCTCCTACTTCATCAACAAAATTTTCTAAATCTGGCTGTGAAGAACTTGGTCTTGATAATTGAGCAGCCCCTAAATTAATGTTTCTCCAAACGGTTGCTGTTCCATTAAACTCTAATGTTCCATCTGATTCAAATTTGGAGTAATTAGTTGTTCCTCCGTCCCCAATATTAGTGGAACCTGTTCCTGCATCTACTTTAAAATTTAATCCTGTATCGCCATAAATCTCGAAATCTGTATCGAATAAAGATTGATTAAAACGAATTGCACTTGTCGCGAGTCTAATATCAAAATCCCAGTTTGTTCCGGTATAAACAATTTCAATATCGCCTTCGTTTTCTATTCCTGTTCCAGAATTTCCTTCTCCAAATCTAAGAGGTGCATTATCAGAAACATTATACCAACCAAAGCCTTTTGAATCATACAGGCTTGCATTGTGAGTAGATGAAGAATCAATAGTTCCAACAGAATAAATTTTGTTTACTGTATCAGCGTCAACATCAGAATCAGTAGTAGTAATTTGAGCAATAACACCAGTATTGGACACATTAACTGTTCCGTTAGTAACTGTTTCTGCACAATCAACATTAACAGTATTCCCAAAATTAGTAACATTAAAAGTTTTTCCTGCTGCATCAAAAGTAGATTCACTTGAAATAGAACCATTTAACCCATCATTAATAACTGTTAAATCATAAGCTCCTGAATAAGTTGCTTCATTAGTATGAGTGTAATACAAAGGAGCATTCAATTCACTATAACCATCTAAATAAGCATCAACAGTTCCACTTCTTGTTGTGTTTGTGAACTGACTAAATAACCATGTTTGTGTTGCAGAAGCAATATTATGAGAATTGTCTGAAAAATTAAAAATAGAAGAATCAACAATAACACCAACATCAACAGCAGTATCTTCATCTTTTTCAGAATTAACAAATAAAGCTCCGTCTAATTGAAGAATATTTCCTAAATCTCCACTTGAAACAGGAGTCAAAGTTGGGTACTTATCTGTTCCAACAGGAATTGCAACAGAAGAATAAACCAAGTTTTCAGTCGCTGTTGTATTTAAATTGATTTTTGAATCAGCCCATAAATCAAGTTCTCCATCTGTGTCTGAAGTAACATAAAGAGAAGTATCTCGTAAATAAAGTTTTTCTCCAACAGGCAACAAAATATCATCATCAAACTCAAAGTAATCTTCATCTTCCAGCCACTTAATTTGTCCAGAGTTTGTAACAGCTAAGAAACCAAGTGTTATATCAATATTAGCGTTTGTTCCAAAATTAATTGTGTTAGCATTATTAATAATTCGTTGGTCAGCATAAAAATCTAAATCACCATCAGCATCAGAAGTAATGTAAATGCTAGTATCTCGGAAATAATTCTTTCCTTTAAAATACCCTTCTTTCCACCACAAACTAGAAGTTCCTAAATCATAAGAGTTATCTGAAGCAGGTGCAAAATGTTGGTCAACAGTTAATAAATCAGTAACAAAATTTGCTGTTAAAGTAATAGAATCACTCAAATCTTGTTTAATAAAAACAAGTTCAACTTCATTATCATCTTCAATATCTATAAGAACAATTGAATCAGCAATACCAAGAGCACTTGTCAATGGACCTTCAGGAGAACCTTTAATCAAACCTACTTGTGATTCAAAACCAATTCCACCAACATCACCAATAGTATACTCTTTAACTTCAACAGAAGAATCAGCAGAATAAAACTTAGAATCATAACCTGCAAACACAGTTCCTGTAGTCGAAACATTTCCAATGAAAGTGTTTGCTGTAATATTAAAATCTGGCATTGAAAGATTTTTTGTTGTTCCAATAGAACGTACAAATCCATCATCTCCCCCTCTTGGTACTGAAGTGTGAACATGGGTATAAGCATTTGCTCCTCCATAATACATTGTAGCATTTTTTGCAGTAGCATGGTCATTTCTAACATACCAACGAACAATAAAACGAGCATCAGCATCAATAACTTGGTCTTCAGTTAAAATGTATTGAGTATCGTACAAAGTTGAAGTTGCTTCGTTTACTTCTTCTGTAGTAGTTCCAAAAAATGGTGTTATTAAACCATTCAAATCATACTTGTAAACATTAACATCAAAATAAGTTGCTCCTGCACTACTAGAAATACTTAAATAATTATGAAATTCATAAGTTCCTGCTGGTATTACTGTTACGTTAGGATTGTTAGGAGCAGTCATATACTGGTCAATTAAAACAGTTCCTGTTCCACTTGAAACGCTTACAGTATCACTTTCAGCAGTTCCATCAGGAAAACTTTGCAAAACTTCGTAAGTAGCAACATCACTATCTTGGTCTGTTGGATAATAAACTTCAACTGAACTACCAGTATCAAATGAATTAGTATCAACACAACCATCATTGAAACCACCAAGAACTTGACCAACTCCACAAGAAACTTGTGCATTAGTATCTATTGTAAGTATTGGATTTTGAACATAACTCCAATCAATGTTCCCATTAATATCACCACCAACAATCAAATTCCTCTCAACATTAACATCCTTACTAAGAGCAACCATTCCAAGTTCAGTACACTTAGCTCCATAACCAATAGCAACACAACCACCAGGACCACCACTAACATTAGCATCAGAATTCAAACCAATTGCAACAGTATCAGTTCCATCAGCACTTGCATAATTACCAAAAGCCATTGCATAATTCCCAGTAGCATAACTTTTGTTATTCATTGCAATAGTAGAAGTACCATCAGCTACTGCTTCAAAACCAATTGCGGTTGCATAAGGCCCATCTGCTATTGAAAGTACCCCAACCCCCATACTAGCAGTACCACTAACAGTTGAACCAAACAAAGAAAAACTCCCTGCTTTTTTATAAATCAAAGGATAAGAACCAGTAATACCAGCATTAAAATCATCAAAAACACTTAAATCTGTTTCTGTTGTAGTTGTTCCTGTTACTGTTAAATTAACAAATTCTCCTGTTGTAGAATTAATACTACCAGTAATCGTACAACTACTATTATTATCACAATTATAAGAAGAATAACCAAGAGAAGTATTCAAATCTAAAGCATTAACAACAGCCAAAGCATTAGCATCAATCTCAGCTTCACTAGCAATCCAAATAGCATTCGCAATCGTATTCGCATCAGAATCAACAACAATCTGATTCAAACCAGTATAAGTAGTTCCACTTCCCCCAGTAGAATTAACATCAATAACTTTACAAGTTAATTCATCACCAATTCCAACAAGAACATTATTATCTCCAACACAAGGGTCAGGGTAATTAGCAAGTCTAAACCAATTAACAGCATTGCTTTCAGAATCTTCTAAACAACCACTAAATAAAAGTAATACTAATAACAAAAAACAAGTTTTTTTAATCATGCTATAACCTTATTGTCTTTGAAAAACAAAAACCTTTCTATTAACTAAAAATCAATATTTTTGCAAAAACAAGCATAATACTAAAGAAAACAGGAGGACAAAAACTCCCATTCTTAAAAACCTTCAACCAAACAAAACCAATTACAAACAAAATAACATACGCAAGAATCATATTAATTAAATCTAAAAACAAGAAAGACAATAAAGAAAAAGGCAACAACATAGAAAAATCACCAATACTAAAAACATCAATCTTATACAAATATTTCCCATACTTCCATAACAAATAAAAAACAACAGTTAGCAATAAACCAACAAAAATACTTTTATGCAAAAGAAAAAAACCAACATACAACATACCATTCAACATAGCAAAAGGAATAGCATTAACTCTTTTTGTTTTAAAATCTTTCCAAGAGTTCCACGCATAAATAAGCAAAAACCAGGGAAAAAAATAAGAAGCCAAATCCACAGGAATCATAATGCAACCTCAATATCAACCTCAGATTCAATGCTTAAAGAAACAGAATCCCTAGGAGAAATAGTTATTTTAGTCAAATTATAATTAACAATACTAATATTTTTCTTATTAACATTATGCCTAACATTATCAACATAACTTTTAAACATTGGTTGAAACAAAGAAAGTTGTTTAGAATCAGTAACAACCCTAACAGCTTCAAAATTTAATTCTTTTGTCAAATTAATATCTGCCTTAGACTTTTGCAAATTCTTAATAAGCAAATCAGTAACAAAACTTCGCTTAACCAACTCAGAAAAAATTATTACTCCAGTATTACCTTTAATTTTAAGCTTATAAAACCTAGTATTATTTTGAGGACTAAACAACTTTGGCAATCTCATTAACACACACCCTTACTTTTAACTTAATTTATTTGAAGTAATTAAATTTTCAGCACTAGCTGGATCATCTAAAACCGAATTTAAAAAAGTCATAATAGGTTCACCGAAAAGAACAACAACTAAAACAATTACAACTAAACCAATCATAAGCATCATAAACTTTTTAGTTTGAGGATCTCTAGATTTTAAAGCAATTAAATCCAAAATCTTTCTAGTAATACCACCAGCAGCTTTATTATGTTCATCAATACTTTGTTTTAATTCCCAACCAAAATTAAAAAACATTGAATCATATTCTCTTTTAAACAACCATTCTTTAGTAATAAAACTTTTAATACTAGGATTATAAACTAAAAAAGGATAATCTGTTTTAAAAAGTTCATTAGAAATATTATCCCCTTCAACTGGAGCTTCAAAAATAACTTTATTTTTAGAATCAATAACAGGTTTTCCATCAGAATCAACACCAGGCTTAACTTCACTCTGTCTTAAAATACCATGTTTAATTTTTTTAGAAACATACCAAAACAAATTACGATTAAACTTTTGTTCAATAGGTTTACCATTAATATAAGAAACAAATTTATCTCCTTGAATAGTAGCAGTAAAAAACTTTAAATGGCCAGTTGAATTAAAAATCAAAACACCATACTCAGCACCTGAAATAATCTTTGTAAACGTGCTTGAAGAAGCAACAAAAGACAAAAAACCCATTACTAAACTAATAAAAAAACCAATAAAAATAGCAATAAAAGGACTAACTTCTAAAACCAACATAGTAAAAACGAACATTACTGTTACCATTCCTACTGCAATATACGAAACAAATCTTTTAATCTCATTAAAATTAATCATCTTTTAAACACTCCCCCAAGTAATCCTTGATTTTGTTGTTGTTGAACCCCACCCATTTGAGGATAACTTAATTCAAATTTATTAGTTAAAGCATTAAAAAATCCACTACCTTCAATACTCATTGTACTTCTTTCAATCCATTGAAAATTACTAGAATAAAATAAACAAGTTGCTTTTAACGTATAAATCATTGTTGAAAAAAGTTCTTTAGTTCTAGCTTCAGTTAAAAATGGTTTAATTCTAGAATATAATTCTTCCATGCTTTCATAATAAGAAAAAGTTTCAATTATCCTAACAAGATAACGGCCAAGAATATGAGGATAATCCTGATCAAAATTTAATAATTTTACCTCCATACCAGTTAGCAATTGTTTAAGCTCTTGCATATCCTCCCTAGTAGGAGTAGTTTTTTTATGGATCGCAGTAATTTTTTCAATTTCATCTTTAGCAAAAAGCTTATCTAACAAACTTTTATCAAAGCTTGTTTTCTGCATTTGATTCCCAACAATATTTTCCATTGGATTCATTTAAACAAAAACCTCACCAACATAATTACTAAAATAATTAAAACAAAAGCAACTGGTAACACAACCATAATAATATCTTTTACTAACTCAGATTTTTCTTTAACTTTTTTTAACTGTTCCGTAGAACCTAACCTATTTTCTCTAACCACTTCAATTGAATCTTCAAAACCCATAATTTCACCGAATTTTATATTTATCTTGAACTTTTAAAATTGCTTCTGATTGAATTTTAGAATAATACAAGTTTACCCCTAACCCTAACAAGCACAAAAACAAACCTAAATTGCCTGATATCACAAAAGCAATCATAGTAGTAACAAAAATAAACGCATTCATTCTAATAACTTTAATTAAAGGCTCAACTGTTTCTTTAACAGTAATTGCACAATCAACCTTTCTAATTGTTTCACTCCTTAAAGCTAAAACCTCAGCATCAACAGTAAATTCTTTAAAAGAACGATTATTTAAAAAATTATTTATTAATCCAGTTAAATCAAACATTTTAAACAGCCCCTTGTTTTAGTTTTTCTAAACCGAGTTTAACTATTTGGGAATTAGTATAATTAGCATTATCATAAATAACTTTTTCTTTTAATATTTTTCTCAATAAAGAATGCGTTGAACTATCTAATAAAACAATTCCCATGCAATAAATAAAAACAAAAAGCTTATATTAATATGTTATTACTATCTTATTACATGGAAAAACAACAAGAAAGAAAACAGAATTATTTAAACCAATTAGATGAAGCCATTAGAGAATTAAACGCAGCTTTTGTTGAATATGATAATATAGAATTTCTAATTAATATTAAACACATGAATGATAGTGAAAAAGAACACTTTGCAAGAGTAGTAAACAAAATAAGAATTTATGAATCCCATTGTTACATTAGACTAAAAACAATTGAAAAAGAATTTGATTCAAAATACTCAAAATTATTAGAATCAAGAGCTAAAATAAAAATAGAAGTTCCTGACAAAAAAGACGTTGAAGAACTTGTATTACAATATAACAAAATTCAACTAAAAGAACTAGATTCAGAAAACTTTTTCAAAACTTTATAATTATGAAACAAGATCTTTCTCTTAACTTAACAATAAGTTTAAATAAAAAAACAGGCAAAGCTGAAATATTAATATTAAAAAAAATTACTGATGAAACAGAAATAAAAATATTATGCGATTTATTACTTAAAAATGGTGAATTAAAATTACCTTTAATAATATCTGATAAACTTCAATTCTACTCTAAATTAAAACAAAAAAAAATAATTTAAAGAAAACTCCAAACAAATTTCTTGCCTGGAGCTTCTTCAAATTTAACTTATTTAGATAGCTGAGAATCCTCCTCTACCTCCTCCACCGTAACCTATCCCAGCAAATGCACCAAGAATTACGACTAAAGAGATTCCGAATACTACTGCAATAGCAATTATATCCAAGTTAGATGTGAATGTATTCATAGAACTAAAAGCTCCTTGAATACTCTCATTTACATCAGCTTTTACTGTTGCATCAGTTATTGCTGCAATATCTGCTTGTTGAGATTCAAATACTTTAGCACCTAAAACAACCATGAATATTACTATTACAATAACAAGACCAAAACCAATTGAATAATTCAATAAAGTTCCAACAACTTGTCCTTCTTCCTCATATTCAAAAATATCTTCCATAAGTTTTACCTCCTTTTCCACGCAAATACTATAATTTTATTTAATTTAGATAGCTGAGAAGCCACCTTTTCCTCCTCCACCGTAACCTATCCCAGCAAATGCACCAAGAATTACGACTAAAGAGATTCCGAATACTACTGCAATAGCAATTATATCCAAGTTAGATGTGAATGTATTCATAGAACTAAAAGCTCCTTGAATACTCTCATTTACATCAGCTTGTATTGTTGCATCAGTTATTGCTGCAATATCTGCTTGTTGAGATTCAAATACTTTAGCACCTAAAACAACCATGAATATTACTATTACAATAACAAGACCAAAACCAATTGAATAATTCAATAAAGTTCCAACAACTTGTCCTTCTTCCTCATATTCAAAAATATCTTCCATAGAATTAACTCCTTAAATCAATAATACTAATTAGATTTTTTATTTATAAAGGAGTTTAGAAAAGTACCTAATTTCGCATATTTGCACTATTCATATAACCATTAGTTTTACTAGAAGGCATGAACTGTTTACGCCCTTCATAAATATCATTAACAATAATAGTAAACAATTCAATAATGAACAAAAAACCAATAATAGTAAATAAAAAAGTTCCAATATAAAGATAAATACTTGATTCAAAAGCAACTGGCAACATTAAAGTATCAATAGTAGAATGATAAGCATTAGTAATATTAATTACTAAAAGAAAACCAAGAGCAAACAAAGAAAAAACAAGCTCTAAACTAGACCATAAAAAGTTTTTAGTTACAAAAAAACTTTGTCTAGCTAAACATAACACTTTTGAAATTAGAACACTAAACAAAACTAATAATGATATTGCTGTTAATAATGCAGTAATCATTTTTTCACGCAACTCCTTTTCTATTAACAAAATACAAACTAAGTGTAATTAAAACAATACTAATAAAGAAAGTTATTAATATGTTCCCTGATTCTAAACCCATTAAGGTTACAAATATTAAACCAAAAGCTAAAGAAACATTTAAAAAAATCATTCCAATTCTAAGATCAAGAGCAAAAATAACCATTGAAGACAAAAGGATCACTAATAAAATCCAATCAGGAAAAGTTAAACCAATATTAATAAGATAACCATTTACTGTTTCTAAAAAAACCATTTAATCACCTTCAAATACTCCCCAAAGATTGTGTCCTTGCACCTAACAAAAATCGTAATAAAAATATAGCTGAAACAATTGAAATAATTGCTTTAATCCACAGAACAACCTCATTTTGCAAAAATCCATTAACAGGAACTAACATAAATATTCCAGTTACTAAAAGAGAAACCATATTAGGAAAAGCAAAAATAAAATTAGCTGCCAAATCAAGAATAATGTTTCCGGAAAACAAAGCAAGTGCTGCCAAATCTGCACCACCAAAACTTTTTTGAGTATTAATAGCACTTTGAAATTCTTGGCTTGTAGTACCATAATCAAGATTTACTTCATCTCCTTGAAAAGAAATTATTATCCCAATATTAACAGGAGAATCTTCTAAACTATAAATCGCAGTAGTAATAAATAATGAATAAAACGCACTTACTATTACAATAGTCATAAAATAATTAAAAAAACCCATTTAAAAGACACCTTCTTGCTTAACCGAAACTATCCCCATGTAAATTAACATTATCATCATAATCCCCTGCATAAAAGTAATCCACCAAAAACCAACAGCAAAAGATAATAACACAAGGGCCATGAATCCAATAACTATTCCAAACCAACCAAAAGTAAACCTAGCAGTTGCAAGAGTAATTCCCCCAATGAATAATAAAAAACTAAAAATAAGAACTAAAGTAGGATCTAAAAAACCAACATCACCTTCAGGAGTAAAATAAATAGTTTCTATATCAGTTGAACCATCAGTCCTAGTTTTTTCAAGTCTAAGAGTAAGAACAGTAGCATTAAAATCTAAAGTTGTTGCATCAAAAATATAAGTAAAATTATCAGGAGTTGTTGATTCAGTATAAGTTAAAAGTGTTGTTGTTCCATTAAAAAGAGTAAACTTAACACTAGAATTATTAGTTGCTAAATTTCTATAAGTAATAATAAAAGTATTACAATCAGAAGAAGTACCACAATTTTTAGTTACTGTTGCCGAATCTCCAGTAATAACAATATTCGTGCTTAACTGATTTTTCAAAACAATAGCATCTAAATTAATTGTTCCACTTGTTCCACCTTCAAGATTAATAGTTAAATTACCAGCAGTATTATCATTAATAAAAAGATAATAACTCAACGGAACAGTATAAGCATACAAACTAAAAAAATCATTAGCAGCATACTTAGTAGTAGCAGCAACATGATAACAACCATTAGAAGCATTTTTAATTTTAATATCCCTTTCAACACTAGAATATAATAATTGTTCAAAATAAGGTTGTAATTTATAAAAACAAACAGGAACACTATTAACATCTAAAACATCTAAATCAAAAGTTCTGCTTGTTGTAACAAGAGTAATATCATTATAAGAAATTCTCCAACCAAGAGCAGAATTAGAATCTCCAACATAATAAATACCAACTTGATTATTAGCAACTAAATCATAAAAAATATTAGAATCCCCTAACTTATAAACTACAACATTATTAACATCAGCTAAAGTGTACTCAGTAGAACTAGCAAGAGAAACTCCAGTTTTATCATAAACAAAATAAAAATTTTTAATCGCAACATTAAAAGTTACTGTTTCAGTTACAGTAGAATTAACATCAGTTGAACAAGAATAAACAATTGTGTTTAAACCATCAACAAAATTTAAATCAACAGCATAACCAGTAGCATTAACATCATAAACCCCATTAGCAACATTAACATCGTTCAACTGAAAATTATAAGTTAAATTAGCATCAGTATCAAAATAAGTACACTTCATAGACAAATTACCAAAATTAATAGGAGCAGTAGTAGAAAAACTTGAAGAATAATTATAATCAGTAGAAACTATTTCAGGAAAAGTACCAATAGTAATATTTAAATCTTTTTGAATAATTGTACTATTATAATCCATTATTAAAGAAATATTATAATCCCCAACACTTGTAAACGAATGAGTATAATTTATATCTGTTGATTTTTGAACAGAATTAACAAGCCAACTCCAAGTAGGAATAGGAGGAGAAGAATAAATTGAAGTATTATTAAAATTCCTTGTAACTGAATTAACTCCAATAGAAGGATCTAAAACACTTGAACCAAACACACTAAAATTTATATCAACAACATAAACTATTTTTGAAACTGTTTTATTTTGATCGTTTATTTGTGCTGTTATATTTATTGTTTTTGTTCCAGTTGTTGTAAAAGTATGTCCTAATGTTGCATTAGGTGAAGTTGGATTATTAGTTATTATTGAGTTTGAATCTCCTGCCCAATCAATGTAAAAAGTATTAACGTCATTAGTCCAAGTTAAAGTATAAACAGTATTAACATCTTTAGTAGCACTTGTAGGAGTAATTGCTAACCCTTGTGGTAATTCTCCTATACTAACCCATTCTTGAGCAGTATAAAGAGTACCTGCTGAATCCATTTGCAAAAAAACATTATAATCTCCAGTACTTGTAAAATTATAATTCAAATTAACATTTGTTCCTTGACTAGCACTATTTACAAACCAAGTAAAATTTGCATCAATAGGATTGCTTGTATTAGTAAAAACCCAAGACAAACTTGTAATACCTTCTTCAATATCAAGCCAATTACTTCCATTTAAATTA
>Ga0222682_1000182_pt1 | contig 14722 bp, 25 predicted proteins | sample AntAcemetage1008_FD_179812 | JGI IMG/M metagenome (GOLD analysis project Ga0222682, IMG submission 179812) | Saline water microbial communities from Ace Lake, Antarctica - #1008 | ecosystem: Environmental > Aquatic > Non-marine Saline and Alkaline > Saline | place: Antarctica: Ace Lake...
CCGAACGGTTGTAGGTGACAACCGAGCCAAGACGCACAGCTAACTCGCCCAAGTCGTCAAGGCGTTGGACCAGGCCGTGCTTCACTACGTTACTGTCGTCAGGTGCTCCGTGTGCCATCAGAAGATCACCCCAAAGGAATGAGCAAAGCCCGCAGGCGGTGCGCCACTCCCATACAAACTCAGGACATCATGGGATACTTCCGAGTACGTCTCCTCCCCATCACCACATTCGTGATGCCATTGATAGTATACCGCAGTCCCCCCAGAAGCATCTTCCTCAAGCCCCCCGCTAGTAAAGTAGCAACCAATGTAGTCACCAACTTGCACTGCAAGGGAAAGCCCCGAGAACGTCCGCTTAGCGCCAGCCAGAGCCTCCCCCAGCGCAACGTGAGCCCGACGTGTGAACCTGGGCTCAGCGCCGTAAAACGTGCCAACCCAAAGTCCTGCGATATTGGAGTAGGGCCAAACCTCAATCGTGCTAACAACCCCATTCCAATCAGCAGGATTGTCAAGCTGAATCAAAGTATCTAGCGCGGGCCAGTAACTCGCCCGGTTAATCGCAGCTATCCCTATATCATACTCTGGCATATCCTTCCTACCCTCTCCTCAGTGAGTCCTCACGTGCAATGCTATCGTGACCCGCTCGATGTCGGTACATGAGTCGACATTGAAAGCGAGCACGGTGCTCGCAGAGAGCAGCGTCGTCCAGTCTGTGAGCGTGTTATTGAACGACTTTTGAGCCGTGGTGATGGTCGGTGGTGTCACTGACGTTATGGTGTCTGCGTTCGTAGGGGGGAAGTTGGTATAGCTATCGTTCCAAATGTCAACGACAATCGAGCCGGACTGGTCGGCCAACATCGTCACAGACTGGATATCCACAGCAAAGGGGATCGACAGATGTCCGTGCTCCCCGACCGCTATCTCCGCGCCTCCCCCATCGATGATGAACTCGATAGCCTTGTCCATACCGCTGAGGCCTGTCAGACTACCCTCGTCTGCGCCCCCGTTTTCGTGGGACGCGTGATGGCCTAAAGGCGTTTGACCGTCCCCGAGGAGTCCAGAGAGATCGGCTACGCTGAGCTCGTCAGCACCACCGTTCTGATGGCTTGCCGCGTGTGCGTTGGGATCCCTTGGATCGCCATCGTCGTCTACGTCTGCGTCGTCGATGAGCAGGTTTAGATCTGCCAACGAATCAGCCGTGTGCTTTGCACCCCCCAACAAGTGTGCTGCAAACGGTTGATCGTCAGCGAGGACGCCGGAGAGGCCAGCAACACTAATCTCGTCTGCGCCACCATCTTCGTGTGTCGCTGCATGTGCGTTGGGATCACGTGGATCTCCAGCGTCGTCTACGTCGGCATCCGCAATCATGGTGTTGAGAGGTATAAGTGTGGTCGCGTCGTGTCTATCAGATACCAAACCATGTACCTTGGCGTCCTGCTCGTCTGCGAGGTCGCCGGACATGCCCGCGAGATCGAGCTCGTCTGCGCCGCCGTCCTCGTGTGTCGCCGCATGTGCGTCTGGTATCATCCCCACAACCTCTACTTGCAACTGGCCCGCTGCGTTCACGACCACATTCGCGAACTTCGTACCATCCCAGCCCAACAGCGTAAGGAGCGCGCCTACTGTCTCAGCATCGACATTAGCCATACTCGCTCGTTGTACCCCCTACGCCCAGAAAACCGAACAGTTTATTGTTCGACTTCTCTCGCTCGACCTCAAATGCAACCCATAGTTTATGCGGAAATGTATCATCGAGATTGTACGCTTCGATCCGTAGCTCGTAGGGATCTGACCCCAACGCCAGACCTTCGGCGAAGTCGAGCGGAAAATAGGAGGACGGGACCCACTCGCCAGCGGAGAGAGGCCAGTGCTGAAACTCGTGATAGAACATCCTAACACCACATAAACCTCCTTCGCCGTAACGCCACCAGAGCCAGACGTGGCGCACCGTGCCCGCTGTGACTTTCATCGTCGTGGTCACAGGCAAGCTGACAGACGTGCCTGCGGGCACCATCAGGATCTTCGAGAAGAACATCGATCAGTCCACGATCTCGCCTGCGACGTACAACTCCAGCATATCGCCCAACGTGGCCCCGTAGAACCGCGCCGTCGGCTGGAAGTCGCCAGGAGCGCTGAAACAGCCGTGTAGCCTCACGCTGCGCGCTGCAGCGCCAGGCGTGGCAGCGCGGAACGGGTAGAACTCGCGGCTACGCTTGACGCCCACTTCTATCGTCGTGGGCGCACTGTCGCGATCTATGCCCGTGACCTCACGCCAAGTAGCAACCACGTCGTAAGGCCAGGCGTCGATAGAGACGTCCTGAACCGTGGCGTTCGTACAGATCGCCTGCATACTGCGAATGATGTACTCCATAAACGTCCTCCTGCCCTCTGATCCTCACGAGGAGTCGCGGGGAGCGGCAGTCGTCAACACTTGCGCCGCTCCCCGCGATCCTCCACTCGGGCTAGCACCCCTAGTAACGCCGATCCTGAGTCAGTACGAGATAGTCACTCGCTGCAGCCACGCCGCCCCTGATCTCCAGCTTGATCCCACTGAAAGTGGAAGCAGGGAACCAGTCGGAAGGAGTGTCCTGCAAGCCGAACGGGACGTAAACGCAATCGTACGGATTGAACCCCTGCACGTCAGCCAGGAACTTGTCATTGCCCACAGCAGCACCACCCGCCAACTGAACGCCCACCGTACCCTCACCATGACCCGCGACGTTATAGTTGGTCACAAGATCAACGACGGATGCCGGTTGAAGGCTCAAAGCCTCCGCGCATCGCAGTACGAACTGCTTATCGTCATTGCTTGTGATTCTCAATACGTGATTGTACTGAAACCGAGGTCCCTGCGACTGCAAGATGTGCTCCAGGTCCCAACCTCTCAGGTCCATCGCGATGAACTTCCCGCCATCACAATTGATACGAATCTGGTCTCCGATCCAATGCCAGTCGGTATCGGCCTTGACGCATCGGAGCACCATGCCCCTGTACGGGTAGTCGGTCGGCAGATCGATGTACTCCCAACCCGCTGCCGCACTCGTCCAGGTGTAGAACTCCTTGTGCATCAAGAAGGACGCTGGCTTCGGCGCACCCTCCATCACGTCCGCAATGATCGAGAGCTGTAACGTGGCGGTCAGGAACCCGTTCGCACCAACAGCGTTCACAGCCGCAAGGTTCCAGGTGAACCTCAACTGCGGATTGGAGAACCGCGTTGGATCGAACGAACGCGCCTTATCGCCCAGGAACAGTCCAAACATCATCGGAAACATGAGCACCTGCGGATCGCCTGCGCTCTCGTCGAACACGCACTTTGGCGTGTGTCCAAGGTTGTGACACGCCATCGCGTACGCTTCCATGCCGTCCAGCGAGTAGAGCACGTCAGCGCCATCGATGAGCTCGACCTTGCTGAGGCACTGAGCCAACGTGTTCGCCTTGTTCGCGGTACCGCCGTTGGTGGCCTGGAGCTTGATCCAGAGCGCCGTGATCGGATCGGTGATATTCACGTCGACCGTTCGCGTCCCCGCGTCGGCCAGCGTATAGTTGTCCTGGAGGTATACTTTTCGATACAACATGTCTAACTACCTCCTTTAGCTCCCTGCTTTACGTGCCGCACTCAACGCCATGCCAATGGCCTGAGAACGGGCGTAGTTGCCAGGATCACCTCGTGGGCCACGTGGCGGCAGACTCACGCCCTCGATGACTGCGCGCATGGGCGCGAAGCCACGAGTGTAGTTGTCCTTGCCCAGCCGGACGCCTTCGGCCCAACGACCTTTCTTCGCCAACGTCGGCTCACGCCAACCGGCAGTACCACGATCCTGAACGCCCTTCGAGAAGGCGTTACGAGAGATCGCATCGCTCACACCGGCCTGGTACGCAGGCTCCGCCGCTGCTGTCTCCGCTGCCCAGTCCTTAGTCGTGGTACGCACACCGTTCTCGTAATAGGCCGCACGCCCGGGCGTGACCTCGGCCCACTTCGAGGCGATGTCCGCCATACTCTTGATATTTGCCATGATCTTGTACTCCTTGTAGATACCTTGGGCGAACCCACGCCTTATGGCATGACCTCCCCGCCCAGCTTATTCTGCTTTCTCCAAAACTTGCTCAGGCTCGTGCCCGTTATCGCCTGCTGCCACCGTGGAGTTACCCGTTCGGGCAGATAGGAGGTTGCGTACACACTCGCCACAAAGCCAAACCATGTCGCCGGGCTTATCGCTTGCCTTCGCGCCACACCAGGTGCAACGCAACGGCTCAACCTCGGCGTAGACTTGATCGCGCGCTCCCTGTGCGTCCTGGAGCGCCTTATCGATCACGTGCTCGTAATTCATGTAGGCGTCGACCGTGTTCTTGATCTGGGGACCGCTCGATCCACGCAGAAGGGCGTCCCGCGTGTACGTGTGACGTGTATCGACGTCCTTGATGCGCGATAGGTCTAGAGCGCCGCGTGCAGGCAGATCGCCACGCTGCACGGCCACCTGGACGTCGTCCTCGAGGAACGTCAGACGATAGAAACGCGAGACCCAGGGCTGACCCTTGCCCATGCGCTCGCCGATCTCCGCTTGCGTCTGACCCTCGTCTTCGATCAGATGCTTGAAGTAGTAGCCCAGGTCAACAGGATTTACGCTTTCGCGAACGAGATTCTCCTCGACGGTGATCGCACCACGGGAGTCGAGCGATGTCTCGATGACGTTACACGGAACGGACGTGCGGCCAAGCGCCTTCAAGGCAATGAAACGCCGGTGGCCGGCAAGGATACGGTACTTCTTCTCTTCCCGGACGACCGTGAGAGGGTGGAGGAGACCGATCGTGGAGATGGAGTGAATCAGGGACTCCATCTCGTCGTCGTCGGCGACACGCCGAACGGGATAGACGGGCGGAAGCAGGTCCGAGAGCGCGATCTGTTCGATCTGCATAGAATTTCTCCCTCGAGGACAAGCCTACCACACTTTCAATCGTTTGTCAAGTGTTTCGGAGCACCAGCAGCGTACCCCCTCAGGATAGGCATAAATGCCTAGATGGGAGTAGGCATTTATGCCTAGGCATAACCCTTGACATTCGGGCTGGGATCTGATAAGATGGACACGAGAGAGAGAAGGAAAGATGACCTACGACGAGTGGCTCGAGAACGTAAAACGCTGGCTGGGAGAGAGGGCAACGTTCCTCCCAGCTACAATAGCAAGAACAAATCTGCACTGGGTATACGCCTCAGGCCGTACCCCCGAGGAAGGCGCTTACGCAGTCCTCGAGGTGGCAGCGAGACACGGGAATAAAGACGCGAAACAGTTGATCAAACGAAACAAGGAGCTATTCGGATGAACACGAACACGCAGACGGAAACAGCCGAACGAGGACCCGTCGGACACTACGAAGTCGACTACGGCAAGGGTTGGAAACACGTATCTGAAAACCGCGTGCGTTCTGTGATGCGCGCCGCCTACCACCGCATGGCTCCCATCCTTGGGCTGCTTCGTGACGGCGAAGTCGTCAGAACGACGTCCGCACGCTACCGCTACATGAGGGACTGACATGCCGAACGCACCGTGGAAGGAACACGAAAGGAGGATAGCAGCATCGTTGGGAACAAAACGCACTCCCCTGTCGGGAGGAAACTCGGGCGTCACACGAAGCGATACGCTTCACCCACAGATGTTCATCGAGTGTAAGTCCCAGGCCAGATCGCCGGTCAATGCGCTCTTCAGAGCGACGTGCAAACTAGCTCACGCGGAGAATAAACTCCCTGTGCTGGCACTTCATCAGAAGGGATACAAAGGCTCGGTCGCGGTCATAGACTGGGACACGTTCGTGGGACTGTGGAACAAGAGTCACGTAAAACGTTAGAGAGGAGAACAATGACAACGTACAAGAGACAGTCGACGATCACTGAGGGGAGCTTCCTGAAGTGGCAAGCAGCGGAGACGAAAACGCTCACGATCACGTCGGAACACGCAACACAGGTCTGGCAACACTGGATCGATAACAGAAGCGTTCCATGTACAGGTGAGGACTGTGTTCATTGTGAGAATGGGAGAGCACGTACAGGAAGATGGCGCCTTGAGGTCCTCGTGGACGGAGAACCCGCTACGTGGGAGATGGCCAATCGCGTGTTCGCTAACGTCGAGGACGTCGCGGAGATGCAGGACACCCTCGCTGGACTCGTGCTCAAGGTCGTGAGACAGGGCACTGGCAGGCAGACACGCTACACGGTTGTACCCATGGGAGTAGGGGATACGATAACGAAAGCGGAAACGGATACGAAGACACGCCTCGCCTACGCGGGCGAGCTGTGCAAGACGTTGGACGTAAACGCCAAGGAGACGTACAGCGAATGGAAGGGCGACGACGCGTCGAGACTTAGGGGACTGAGCCAAGACGAGATCGTAAACGAGTTCATTACGTACCTGGAGGCGCGGGCAGCGCAAGCTGATGACACCCCTTTTGATAGCGCAGCGCAGGACAACGACATCGCAACGATGTTGGATAACGTGTAGGCGTAGGAGAGAATACCATGAACGAGAAACAGTACGTGGGCGACGTGTGGCGTCTGCGTGGGACGATCCTCGAAGCCATGCAGGCAGCGCTCGCGGAGCCCAACCCAACGGGGTTGGACCAGCGCCTGGCGCTGCTCGATACGATCGAGGAAGCGATCTGTGTCCTGAGAGAGTCGTGGGAGAACGAAGACGATGAAGAGACGTAGACGACGGATCAAGCTGCCCCTGGCGACGTTCACGTGCGACGTCTGTGGAGAGACGTTCACGCAGCGCCTGGATGAGTCGTTCTTGGACTTCTCCTCACGTGTCTACGACGATCATACGGAGCTGCACATCCAACACGGTGAGATGCCAATGGGAATGCAGGTCAGGGAGAAGAACCTCGCCCAGGCGCTTGCTGCAATACTCAGAGAAACGCCGGACGCCGGCAAGAAGGAGAACCAAGATGATTAAACTTGTGGCGCTGCTCTGCTTGGTCATGCTTGCCCTGTTCGTGCTCTCTGCACTGCTCTGGATCCTGTTGTATGCGCTGGGTAACAGACCAGTGTACGTGATCGGAGATGAGGTCGTGTGGAAGTTCACAACAAAGGAGAACCATGAGCACTGAAACGTACCGCAACCCTGAAATGCAGGCAATGGTGGACGCGTACGCAAAGAACGTGTTCGGACGTACGCGGTCGGAGGCAGCTACACAGGGCGTGTGCGTAACGTGTGGCAAGCCTATCACGTCCTTCAGAGACGAGCTCTCGGTGAGGGAGTATGCGATCAGCGGCATATGCCAGACGTGTCAGGACGGCGTGTTCGACGAGTCAGACAACGACGAGCCTGATCCCGAACCGAGCAAAGACAGCGGGGACGTCTGACTCCACTCGCTCTGCAAGCGCTACCTTGACGATGGGCTTTGTCGGATGGTACTCGTTGCGGTAGAGCTGCTCGTACGCGAGCAGCTGCCCTAACGCACCCATGCCAGCCCTCGGCTTGATCTCGAAGATGTAGATCACGCTGTCCGTCTCACACAACACGTCGACACGCTTGCGTGAGACGGCAGCGACTTGCTTCACCAGCCACGTCGGCCACGAAGAATCAGGAGGAACGCCTACGCCAAGATGGACGTCGTACGTGATCGATGTGAACTCGAGATCTGTGGACGCTAGATAACGCTCCCAGATAGGCACTTCTAAAGGCATTAAGTGAGTATATAAAGATGGCACAATTCACCTTCCTGAAAAGAGAGTATGCGCTCCGTTGCTACTTCCCGAGATGGATCGGCTTCCACTACCGGCGATGGAAACGTGAGACGCTGGACGTCACTAACCTATTCGTCTGGCTCCTGTGCCTCGGGTTCTGGGAGCTGCACGAAGAGAACCCAATCGGGTGCTCATACTGACTCTGCTCGCGCGCGCTCGACCATGTCCCTCGTCAACGCAGCACCTACGTACTGACACCATTGTACCAGTATCTGCTTGCGATCCTCTGGATCGATCGGGAGACGCGCAAGCAACAACAGTACGTCGTCTAGCTTGCTCTCGTCCAGTAGCTCTGTCGGTACCACGCCAATGAGCCGGACCATGCCTACGCCTTCTCCCCCGGCGCCGACGCATCTAGCTCGTCCTTCGTCCGCGCTACGACCGTGCCGTCCTTCAGCTTGATCAAGAACACCTCGACGTTACTCACTTCCGGTAGCTTGAACTTCAGCAAGTCTTCTACGCGTTCCTCCGAGGATGACTCCGGATTGTCCTGTTTCTCTGTCATGTACGATATCCCCCCTCTCGTGTGCAAGCCCCAGCACGTGCTCGCTCTCGCTCCTGTTGTACTTGAAACGCAACGCTATCTCATCACGCTTGGCATGCGCTGCATCGATGCTCCGTTGCCACTTGGCCTGGTCTAACATGATCCCTCCTCGTCGCGTGAACGCTCTTGTCCATGCCCGCGTGACGTTAAAAACTTAATCCCCCACGGCGCTGCGCTGGCCTCCCCAAGGACGCTGTCCAGCGCCTGCGCTGACGTAAACGTACACGCTGGAAAGATCTTCGTTGCCTGCTGCGCTCCCACGACCACGACTACGTCTAACTCTCAAAGTAATATTCTATACCCTCTATTAAAATGTTAACCACGTTGGCGTGGGCGTATACGTTATACATGTATATAGGGCAACAGGTACGCTACAGCGTCTTCCGTAGTCATGAACCATGGTGTGGCCAGTGTCAATGCCTCATCGTAGTCCATAACGCCAGCGTCGTAGTTGCGCACTATCTCAGGAGGCTGCATCTCCTTCGTGTACAGAGAGAAGAACAACTCAACCTCTCTGTCAGTGATCAAGTCAGGGCGTACACGTGCGAACGCCTCATGCCATGTCAGTACGTGATCGCGCAGGAGACGACCCACTTCCGTAGGACGTAGGACACGCCCCAAGACAAAAGCGCGTATCTCCTCAGGAGACAGCTCCTCGATCTCAGGGGTCAGTATCTCCTCCTCCGGCTCCACCTCGGGCACTGGTGGCGTGTAGTACAGTAGCAGGTAGTTGGCAGCGTCCAGTCCATAACCGGCAGTCGTGAACAGCGTCAGCGCGTCCCCACGCGTGATCAGGCCGTTGCGATACAGTCCACCGACAACGCCTGCGGGCAGTGCACGTGCCGGCAACGCTTCTGGCGTCGCCACAGGATGGAGCGTCGAAAGAACAAGCGCCGCGTCACTCTCGCGTATGCCAAGTGTCATAAGACGCGCGATTGCTTCGTCTGTCGTGATATGACCCTCCTCGTGGAGCTTGAATATCCAGGTTGCGGGTATCTCTTTCGGAGGCATTTCCCGAGGCGGCGCGGGCTCAATCGCGGCGTAGTACGTGACCAACCTCTCCACACGCCAGCCCTCGTAGCCCATAGCCTCGAGGTCAATCCTGAACTGTTCCTCGGTCAGCTCCCCAGCTTTGTACAAGGTCCCTACCACGCTACGCCCGATCTCCATTGGCTCGGGCGTCTTCTCTACGTCGGGGAGATAGTAGCCTAAGAACAAGCCCACCTGATCCGTCTGGTACGGGATGGCCATGAGCAAGGACTCTGCCTCCACACGATCGAGCTGGCCTGCCTTGTACCGCGCTCCGATCTGCGAGGGAGAGAGAGAACGTGGCTGAGAGATCTGCTTCACTCTCGGCACCATCCTCATCTCCGCTAACGTGAACAGCAGACCGATCTCCTCTGGCGTCTTGTAGGACCCCCTCAGGTACATCAGAGTTGACTGCACATCGATCAACCCGCTCTCGTACAGGTCCATTGCCTCGACCGCTATCTTCTCCAGGAGAGCGTCCACTGGCTTGTTGATGAGCGCTACCGCTAACGCCTCCGCTTCCATGGGATCGTGGCCACGATGACGATAGACACTCAAGACGTCCGCATGGTCTATCAGGCCGTAACGCAGCAGATCGCTCATCTCGCTGATCGACAGCTTCTCACGCTCCAGCTTGAAGATCAACGCGATCTCGTCCTCGTCCCAGCCTAGATAACGCAGGCGCTCCAGGGCGTCTTCCTGCGTCAGATAGCCCGCTTGCATGGCGTCTACGATCATCTTCCGCGTAAGCTCACTGGGGCGATACACGTAGTTGAAGTACTTCTCCATGGGATCAGAGATGGCCATCCGGAAAGGCACTCCCATAACAAGCCAGGACAACCAGCCAAGGCCATAACTCCAGGAGATGGCGTTCGGCAGGTCTTTTAGAGACTTGAACATGCCGAACGATTGCATGTCACCCAGAACGTGCAGGAGCCAGGCGCTCATCTGGAAGTGGAGGTTGGTGGCCATGAACATCTCAGCGCCCTTCATGCCATCCTCGGGCTCGAGCTTCGCCGAGTAGTGGGGTGGGCCGCCAGGCGTGATCTCAGCGCCAGGCAGAATCAGGTTCAGCATCGGATACAAGAACGCCTTGCCCACTGCCGCACTGACGTTCATCGTGCCGCCGGCGATGTCGTGCACGTCTACCTTGCTGCCCGTCATCATGGACACGTAGTCAGAAATGGGCTCTGCCCACTCCGCGGGAAGAACGTAGTAGGACTCTACAATCGTCTTCCACATCTCCGCTGCCTGCTCAGGGAACATGCGCGCTGTCCAGTGGAAAATGTTCATGAACAGATACGAGACAATCGTCGTGAACACCCGCCAGAGACGCGAAACAATACGGTTCATGATGTTCGATCCAACGGAGCTCAGGAACCCAGCTATCGCTGCAAGTGCTGCTTCCATCTCTATCCTTTCACAATCAATGGCAAAGGCGGCAACGCCTCTTCGGGCAAGACAGGCCGGTGATCCGGCAAGGTATCGTCCATGACCCAGACTAACGCCTTCTTCATCTTCTCCTCCTCTGCCTTCTCCTCGTCTGTCACAGGACGAAACATCCGCTCCAGGTAATCGGCAGGCTCACCAACCCAGTCGTCAGTGCCACCCATCGCTGCATCGACCTGCGCCGGCGTCGGCACTGTCTCCACGACCCAGTCCGCTGCATACTCCCAGAATACCCCCCAACTATCCCAAAGAAGCGCCCAGAGCGTCGCCTTCGGCTCCGTCAGGAACGCGAACAGGAGAAGCCAACCCCCCTGCAGAAGGAACGCTACACGCGTCCACCATTCGGTGAAGAACGTAACGACCCTACTCCACCACTCGACCGCCAACGCGGAGAGCTGCCCTATCCAGTCGTGAACGACCGCCTTGGTGCCTTCCCACCAGTCAGTGACAATCGGGCGTATCCTATTGTACACGTCCTGCACCAGGTCTGCAAGCTGCGCTGCCTTCTCTTGCACGAACAAGACAACCTTGCCCCACCACTCGGTGAAGAACGTATGAATCTCTGCGCCCAACGTCACAACCTGGTCGTGTACGACCGCGATCCAATCGTGCACCGTTGCCTTCGTGGACGCCCACCAGTTAAAGACGATCGCTTTCACGTTCGGGATCCAGCCCTTGACGACCCAGTACGTGGACGCCCACCAATCCGTGAGGATCGTGTGCACCTTGGCGTAGAGATTGTGCACGACGTCGTGAAGCGGAGCGAACCAGTCTACAACAACTGTCTTAATGGGACCGTAGTACGATACCAGAAGCGTGATCAACTCGTTCCAGTAGTCGCTCACTGTGAACTTTACACGATCATACCAGTCTACAACGAGCGCCTTGACCTTCAAGTACCAATCCAAGCAAACGTTCAGAACGTTGCTAAAGGCAAGCTGCGCCAACGTCATAAGACGCGAGAACCATTCGAGACAGAGATCGTACTGCTGATTGTACCAACCTCGACAGACCTGCGCGATGTGGGCAAAGGAGTCCTCAACAAGGTACCACGTATTGGCCCACCAGTCATAAATGACCTGCTTGGTCTTGGCCCACCAGTCTTTGAGTACCTTTGGACTACGCTCAGACCACTCCGTGAACCAACCCGTCAGGAACGTCCAAAGGACGTTGAGAAAAGCCATGATGCCTTCCGGCTCTGGCTCTGGCTCAGGCTCAGGCTCAGGAGGCATGATAGGCCCTGGCCACGGGCTCGTTGGCGTGTGATCGTAGGAAACCTCGCCAAACACGAGGTACTCGTTGTACCAGGCCATGTTGTAGTAGTGATCGAGTATCTGGAAACAGGTGTACCCTCGCTCCGCCAGATACTTCGCCCCGTACTGACACATGCCCTGACGATGGCCCAGCACGCTGCCTGAGCACGGACACGGAACACTCTTGAGCCAGGAGGGACCCCAACTATTCAGCGTATGGCCACTGCAACGCGCGGAGAAATAGGCCTTACGCACCAACGCGGTGTCGTGTGTGCCGCCTGTGATGCCGGCAGTGGCGTCCACTGCCGCCGTCGTACGCGAGTTACGCCAACTCACATACGCCTGATAGCGCGTCGTCGTGTCACAATCCCAAGAGCCACGCCCCGCGTTGTTGATGACGTACCACATCGCGTACGTCCGCGCTGCGATGGCCTGCGCTTTGAGCGCCTCCATGGGCCAGGACGTGTACATCTCGACGGGCACAACGCCCTTGAGATACTCCTCCACGTCCATCGTTTCCACGATGCCGGAGGGCATGAGAATGCGAATAGTGGCCACTATTGGCTACCTTCCCATGATCTCGCGCCACGTCTCCACAGCTGCGTCGATCGCGCCGTCCACGTTCTCCTTCGAGAACGTTCGTGTAGGAATGTCCACGTGCGACGGCGTTCCATCGGGATAGCTGAACGAGACCCGCTTCGCGGCCACGGGGTTGCCCAGCTCATCCAACATGGTCCAATCTCGAATGCTGATAACCTGTCCACCTTTATCCATGATCGTCTACTCCTTGTGACTCGCTGCTCTCGATACAGCACCTTCGACTGCGTGCTGCGCCTTCGTGCCCATCCAGAAGGAGACTACGATGTACGTCAGGCTGTCCAGACCCTGGGGAAGACTACCTCGTACGATGTACAAGTAGAGATCCACGCCAATAACAGCCAGCGTGATACACGACTGCACAATGATCGACTCCTTCAGTAGACTCCAGAACGTAGGCTTGTTCTCGGACATAACACATACTCCCTTCAGAACTCGTCAGTCGTCACAACCACGTTGTCGATATAACTGATCCCCGCTACCAAAGCCTCACCCCAGCAGAGCACCTGAACATACTGCATCGGGCCTCGATCCCAGTCCTGCAAGTAGGGCAGAAGCCCACCCATATCGTAAACCTTGTCATCAAAGTAACACCGCACGTACTCACCCGCCTCAGTGTCGATGACCATCTTGATGTTGTGCCAGTCGGCAGCGTCTTCATACTGTACTCCCATGCTCGCAAACGTAGTCCAACCAGGCCCATCACGATAATATCTAAGCTCGCCCGTCGAATGTTTATAGAAGATCTGGTAACTGTAAGCTGTTGGCTTACGATCAGAGATCATCCCTATGTTCATCCCGTAAAGATCATTATCCGGAGAGAAAAACACCTGTAACCCCATATGGCTAGGCGACCTCACGGGGATAAAACGAACCATCTGAGCAAGTGGCGTTGCGCCAGTACCCGAATTCATAAGAACACAAGCCCCACCAGCGTAGGCCCGATCCCCAGTGAGCACAACTAAACCATCGTCCCCATAGGTATTGATCTTCCAAGCGTTGATTCCTGCCCCAAACCCATCGATCAGTAACACCGTGCCCGAACGGTTGTAGGTGACAACCGAGCCAAGACGCACAGCTAACTCGCCCAAGTCGTCAAGGCGTTGGACCAGGCCGTGCTTCACTACGTTACTGTCGTCAGGTGCTCCGTGTGCCATTAGAATACCACCCCAAACGAATGCGGATGCCCCGCCGGTACCTCCTGGAGGTCGAGATTCTCAGTATAGTATGAGATACCCACCCCAACAGCCGCTGTCTCTCGATTCGCACAAGGCAAGATATAGCGGAGAGGGCCATTTGTGCATACAATCGTCAACGTGTCCAATAAGTCACCCACACGCCGTAAAATATTATCGTATATTTTACAAGTCAGAGCTGTCCCCGCCCTTTTCACCGTCAGATAATACGTCGTCGCAGCCGCAGGAGCGTAGGAATCATAATTATCGTTTGTCCAGTCCTGGAGGTATAAGAAATACCCGTCCGTAACGTGCCTGTAGAAACGCAAGGAAATCCCGTCGTCATCCGCAACCATGTCAGATATCACCATGGCCCCGTTTGTGAGCGCCCAGAAACAACAATGGCCGTATACCGCACAAGCTGTGAGACGAACGGTCAATAAGTGCTCAAAGTCCCCAAAGTGGGCCACGCCCTTGTCAAAATAAACGTAAGAAGTATCGGGAGTCGCCATGGTCGTGACAACCACCCTCGTGGCTGTTCTTGCAATATCCCCGCTCTCGTCCACCTCTGTATAGAGATTGAAATTCTCTACTGCCATAATCTAGTGTGTCCTCACATGCAAGCTGATAGTCACCCGCTCGATATCTGTCACCGAGTCTACGTTATACGCCAAGACGGTACCCGCGGCCAGAGCTGTCGTCCAGTCCGTGAGAGTATCATCAAAGTCCTTTGTAGCTCCCGCGATTGTCGGAGGAGCAAGCGAAGTGATAGTGTCGGCATTCGTGGGTGGGAAGTTTGCATACGTATCGACCCAAAGATCAACGACAATCGAACCCGACTGGTCGGCCAACAGCGTAACCGACTGGATGTCTACTGCAAAGGGAATCGACAGATGTCCGTGCTCCCCGACCGCTATCTCCGCGCCTCCCCCATCGATGA
>Ga0222682_1000190_pt1 | contig 14420 bp, 30 predicted proteins | sample AntAcemetage1008_FD_179812 | JGI IMG/M metagenome (GOLD analysis project Ga0222682, IMG submission 179812) | Saline water microbial communities from Ace Lake, Antarctica - #1008 | ecosystem: Environmental > Aquatic > Non-marine Saline and Alkaline > Saline | place: Antarctica: Ace Lake...
AGTTTGAGTATGAGTTGCACTTAATTTATCTTCAATAGATTCCAACTTATCCATCATTCTAAGCATCATCTCTTTTTGTGTAAAATTATCAACCATTTTAATTCCAACACTGATACCAGGATACTCTTTCTCCAACTCTTTTTAATTGATTGATTCCTAAATTAATCCATGCTTGTGGTGCATCTTCACTTAAACCTTTAGAAATAGATAATTCTCCTATCTTAACAGATTTAGTTCCAATACCTTGAGCACTCATCAAACCTAAAACATTTCCAATAGTCATACTTGTAATACCTGCCTGATATGCTTCTCCAATTGCAATTACTGGAATACTATCTCCTGTTATTAATTCTGCTGTATAAATATTATTATTAACTAGAGTTGCTGTTAGTCCTGATATGCTTGCTGATACTCCTTCTACTAATCCTAATACTACACTTCCTATTTCTAGATTCGTTAACGTTGCCATTTTGATAAAAATAAAACAAAATAACTAAGCTACCGAACCGATTCTTCCTGCATTATCACATCTAACTGGAATTATTGCTAATCCAGATACTGCACATAATAATGTTAATGTTATTGCTCCTTGATTTGCAAATTGTGTTCCACTGAATCCGAATTGACTAAAGTTTGTTGCACTTCCTGTTCTTAAATTTGTTGCTACCATATTATTTTATAGTAGCAAATTTAAACAACACCTAATCTTGACCATTCACTGCCTCCACCTAAATCAGTCATATAAATATCATTTTCTTCTAAATTAAATGCTATTTGTGAACCAATACTTGATGTTATAACTTCATCTGGATTACCATAAACGAATAATATTTTATCAGTAACATGTAAAGCTTCGCTTCCTACTGACGTAGCTCCAAGTAAACCTTTTTGCATACCACCTACTAATCCTCCTATAACTGCGCTTCCTGTTGTTGTTGCATCTGCCATTTTATTTTATCCTCCTTTGTAATTATATAAAATATAATCTTAAACCATTCCAACTGCTATCCAGTCAAACGGTGTTCCAGACGGTCCAAATACCCAACAACCTGATGCTCTTCTTGCTCCACTAGTTCCCCAATTTGCTGCACTTCCTGCATTAGATACTATTGGTAATGTCCAATTGTTATGACTAACTGTCATGAAATAATTCTTATCTGCAAAATTAGTTTTAAAGTGAACTAATCCTGAATATCCATTTCCTGTTTTTCCACTTCCTGCTTTTACTTGATATCCAAACAATTCTGTTGCATTCTCTACTGATGTACTATGTAACAATCCTGCATCGTCTTCTCTAAACACTGCTCCACTAACACTATTCAATTCAGCTTGACCATTAATCCATAAATTATCTCCATAGATATTCGTTCCACTAATTGTTTCAGTAAAACTTTGGTCTTGGTTGACTTCTTCAAAGCCCATTCCATCTACTGTACTTACATTACTTGCCATTTTTCTTATTCTTTTTTCTCCATTTAATTATGTTCATTTAAAGTTGAACTTCTTGTCAATTTGAAGTTTGACTTCTTAAGTAAAAAAATAAAAAATAAAAAATAAAAAATTTATACTGACTACTTAATCAGTGTGTATTTTAGCTATTGAGTTTGCTCGAAGGTGTCTTGCTACAAATCTCCATGTTATTGATGCTGCCGACATATCGTAAACAGGCATCTCAAAGTTTTCAATTGTAACTGGTCGCTTTTCAGCTAACACATAAGCGTGCATTCTATCCGTAACGAAAGCATATTTGCTATAAGTTGTTGTTGGTGCTGCATTTGTAGAGAATTTGATTACGTTCAATCCGTAGATTGTTCCTAAAAAACCTCTCTCAAGCATGTCCCTATTTCCAACTTTATTAGCTTCTACAAAAGTATCAATATTTCTTAAATCATTCAAAACTTCCATTCCAACAAACAAAGTTGTTGGTGTATAATCTGAATCTTCAAGATATTGCATTGCTCTTGTAATATTTGCGATTGTTATTGCTGCTCCACCTGTTACCATGTTTCCATAGTTCATTAAAGCTCCTGATAAGATAAGTTCTGTCTCTTTCTCTGCAAATCTTTTTCCTGCTACTTTAATAGTGTGTGCAAGCATGTTCCATTTAGCATCTTCCAATAACTCTCTAGTTATCCTTACAGCTACTCCCCATTTAACCGGTTTAAGATTAAAATCTGTGTATGCTGCTTGGTCGATTGGTATCTCTGCTCCTTCAGCTACAATTCTAACATCCATTGTGTTAGGTGTTGCTAAATTAACTGAAATACTACTGCCTGGAATGTCACTTGGTCCGAAATACATTGCTGCTTCACTTCTTGGAATCAAGTTTTTGTCAACTTCTTCAATCAAGGTGTCGTGAATCTTCCTTGGTATCAAAAGTGTTCCTTGTGCTCCAGTTCCTGTGCTTAATAATTCTTGTACTGCTTTTAATTCTACCATTTTATAAATTTAATGCAATTATAGAAAAGCTTCCATGTCCGCCTGCTGTCATTGCTCTACCTACAGTAAAATCAAATGCTCCATCTGCGTCTAATGTTGCTCCGTTTGCTAATCCTGATGCTGCTGGTACAAATGTTCCTGCACTTCCTGCACAAACTTTCCATCCTGCTTCTACTGAACCGATTGCAACTCCACTAAGTCCCGGCATTAAATATAGTCCTCTCATAGCCACTGGTCCGTATGTATTTGAACCGATGTCTGTTAAAGCTAATCCAATAACGTTTGAACCGATTTGTGTTGCTACAGTTGTACCTCTAATATCACTTGCTGCATAACTTGTTGCCCCTGAAGCTACAAGTCCTACTTCACCTGAACCGTTTACCCAATAACCTCCTGAAATATTTTCATACGCTAATACAGTTATAACTCTTGGTGCTCCACCATCTGCTATTTGAACTGCTCCGTATGGATTTCTTGGTTCTATTGCCATTTCTTTTTTTTATCCTCCTTTCTAATAATATAAAAATGAGCTAATGCTCATGAATATAAAAAATAAAATAACGTTATCTTACAAGTCTTTTTAGATTGCTACTATCTACACTTTCTCTTGAATAATCCTTGTACATAGAAAACTTACCTCGACCTGCAGTTTCAACAATTAGACTATCTAACTTTTCTAATTTCTCTTCTGCTTCTGTAGATACTTCACCTTTAGTCTCGTCTTCAGGTTTCTCTTCTTTCTCTTCTTCAACTTGTTCTTGGACTTTCTTTTTAACCATTAAAAGTTCTTTTATTTCTGCAATCTGTTTCTTCATTTCTGAAACTTCAGTTGTATCAACTTTTACATCAATCTTCTGAACTTTCTCTTCAGCAACAGGTTCTTCTTTTGGAACTTCAACAGGTTCTGCAACTACTTCCTTAGGAACTTCTTCTGTTTTTTCTTCTTCTTCAGCCATTTTATCCTCCTTTTTAAATTTATAATTATCTTCATTTGCCATTTCTTTCAATGTCAATCCCCTTTGCATAGCTTGTGCTAAATTTGCATTACTATCGCCGGGTACAGCAACTAAACTAATTTCGAGACCCATTATTCCAATTGCTTTCATTGAGCCATCTTCTTCTTCGACTAAGTCTTGAACTTTTGCTCCTATACTAACACTACCAATTCGTCCATCTCTAATCATCTCTTGGATTTCTTTATCCATAATTCGACCTTCAAAATCTACTCTTCTAAAATTAGGATTCCAATTTACTCTTTCTGTTGTTCGACCTACAATATTTCTAATTTCATTTTTGTGGTCTAATAAAATTGGAACATTTCTAAATGATGCAGCTGCTTTTTCTAATTCTTCAGCAACATATTTAACATTGTTTAAAGTTGTAGTTTCGTTTATCGCCACCCCTCTAATTACAAAATCATCTCCTTCAGAAAGACTTTCTTCAATTGGTGTATAAAATTCTAATACTCGCCAATCCTTTTCTTCTTTGTCTGTTACGCTCATCGTGTCATCAAATTCTTTTGGCATCTTTATATATGAAAGTAAATATTTTTTTATTTAAATAATATTTATTCTAAATTATATAATATTACTTTTCTAATTCTTGTTTAACTTCCTTTTCTTTCTTTACGAAAGTTAAAACTTCTTCTGTTTTTTCAACAAACTCGCCTTCTTTTAATAATTCTTTTGCGTCTTTTTCATCCACATCAATAATCATTCCTACGGGTCTATGTTTACTTAGACTTTTTAGTTGCATCTTTTAAATCCTCCTTTTTGATTTCTTTTTTAACAATAATTTTTTCTTTTTCTTTTTTAACAATCAAATTATTTACTGCTTGTAAATTTTGCGTTACTGTTTGTTGTTCTACTAATAAATCATATACTATTGCTTTCAATTCAACCAATGACTTTCCTTCTATTTTTTCTGTTTTCATTTTAATCCTCCTTTCATTTTGTTTTTGAATTAAAGAAACACGTTTTACAAACTACTTAATAAAATACCAATTGAGATTGCAGTTCCTCGTCTATTTTCAATATAAATCTTTCCGTCGGTATGTGCTGAAATTGTAACATGCCCATTTACTCCTGTAGTTCCTGTTAATACTCCTGTGCTAACATCTACTACTGCACTTCCATACATTTTTGTTGTGAATACTGTTGATGTAGCTCTATAAGCTGCTTTTCCCCAACAATCAGCATAACTAATAGCTCTTGGGGATATTTCTACAATTCCAATAGTAGCTCCTGGAGTGAAAGAATAAACTGCATCGTCAGCTATTGTTTGACTACTTCCTACTAAGTTGTTTTCTCCAATCCTAACATTTCCCTCTACATGAAGTTTAGAGAGTGGAGTTGCTGTGCCTATTCCAACATTATTTTTTATATATAAACTTAACGCAGTATCATTTAATAATGCATTAGTTCCAGCAGTTCCCCATATTGATTGAGCAGTATCATTCGCTGCAGTATATTTTATAATATAAGTTAATCCTAAATTATTTGGTCTTGTTTCGTAAGATGTTCGTGGAGTACCATGAGTTCCATCGGTAGCAAGAACCATATTTCCTAAATGATTTGATAAACTTTGTGAAGCACCTGCATAAGTGATAGCAGTTCCATTTGCTGCTCCTGTTCCTATTGCAGAAGAAGTTACTCCTGCAGCAAGAATATGACCTTGTAAACTATCGTCTTCAACAGCTCCTAAAACTGTTGTATGATCTTGAGTGAATTGTGTAGACGAACCAACTCCTCTTGGAAAAGCTCCTCTCATATCTGGCACATTAAAGTGAGTTCCATCTACACTTCCAAAGGTTGTTCCAATTACTCCAAATAATACTGCATAATCGACTCTTAATAAACTTGCACCATCACATAATAACCAACTTGTAGGTGCCGTTGCTCCACCATAAGGAATAATCGAACCTGCACTCATACTATCTCGACCATTATCATCAACATATTTTTTAGTAGCAATTTTTAATATTGCATGTTCTATTAAATGTTTTGAAATATTAAGTGCCATTTTAAATTGTGCTCCATTCACTAACATTAATCATATTACTTCCTGCACTCCAAAGAAAACCTTGAAAATAACTACCCGTCGTAGTTTGAAAATAAATACCACTAATACTATCAGCAGCATCATATACCAACGCATATGAAGGATTTTGTTTAGTAACATCTGTTGGTATTACTTCATTAATTTCAACTATTCCTGATATACCTACTTTATTCGAAGATGAAACAACAACACTTCCTGTAATATCTCCACTATCAAAAATATTACCCGAAACACCAATTAATGGTGCCGAACTTATAACTACACTCCCTATATCATTATCTCCACTAATCTCTATAATATTTGAAATATGAACACTACCAATATCAGTCCATGCAGTTCCTAAATTAACATTATCACCACTTTGAACATATATAGAATCAACGCTCGCTGAAACAGAACCAATAAATATGCTACCAGCAATATTTGTATTAATACTACCATCTTCATTTACCCTTAATCCATATTGTGGACCACTTGCAGAAATTATTTGTTCTGGCATTATTCCGCTCCTTCGTCTAATTTATTATTAAGCATCATCATCTCTCCAAGCAGAAGCCAAAGTAAATAATTTGTTACAGATAAGTCACCATAAAAGAAATTAGATTTTAATAAATCTTTATTTTTAGTTTGCTCTCCTATTAAGTTCATATCGTCCATAAACTTTTGAAGATTCAAATTATTTCTATCAATTCTTTCTTCTACTTTTTCTTCTTCCATTTTAACTTAATTTATCTTCTTTCAAATTTATATATGTTAATTTTTGTCGCTGTCTATGAGTACTTTGCCTTGCGCCCCTTCTTGTAACAGCTTCTTTATCATCTCCTTCTATTCCTGCACGAGTTCCTTGTAACTCATTATGTGCTCCTTGTCTCATAACTTCTTGTGGCGCAATACTTCCTGCCCCTGTATAGTCTTCCCAATTTCCAGTAACCACTACATCTTCTTGGTCTATTGCTAAATTTCCTGAATTGCAGGTGTGAACATAGTCAGTACAATCAAAACCAACAACATATCTTTCACCACAATTTGGACAAATATATGTTGGCATTTTATTCTTCCACTCCCAATTCATTAAGTTCTTTCTGTTGAGCTAATAATCTTTTATTATGTACTTTCATATAACATTCTCCACAAATCCACATACCACCATAAAGTAATAATGCTCCATTTTTACAGCCCTTAATTGCACATTCTGGTCTATCCATTTGCTTTCTCCGCAGGTGTTAATGTAAACACTTCTTTAGTATTTTTTAATAATAATTCTAAAATGTAAATCAAAATATATGATTCTTGGCTAACAACCAATCTTGTATCTTGGTTAGTTGCAAGTATGTATTTTCCATCCTCATCCTGATATAAGTTTTTGTATATTTGTTCCATTTTAAAATTGTTGTACTACATCGGTATGTTCGTACCAATCCAGTTTTGCTGACATACTATTATCATTTAATAAAGATTTAATTACAAATAAATAACAAGTTCCTGATTTCAATATATACTCTTCGTCTCCTCGTGAAATAACTCCAAATGTTTTTGATGCTGGTAAATAAGCATATGATAATAATGTTCCGCTTGTTGGTGTTTCACCCGAAATAACTGCATTTTGCGTAAATACTAACGAAGAATCAATAGCTGCATTTCTATTTCTATTCATTGATACTACAGTCGTTCCTCCAGAATATGTCCCGCCTTCATATATTTTTCTGATAGCCTCTGTTTTAACATTAGCTCCCCAAATTACATGCGGCCATCTCGAACCATTTGGAACACCAACACATAAATTAAATTCTCGATTTGCATCGATTTCAGCACTACCAGTAATTGTATAATTGTGACCATTGTGAATTTCATGATGAGCATGAGCGATACTTACAACATCTAACGTACTGCAATCAAGTTCTGCAGGACCCATTTCACTATTATATAATTGAACAATCCCAATAGCATTCAAATTATTAAATGACCTACTTCCAGTTGTTAATAATTCTCCATAAGGAGTAACCAAAGCATGAGGACTTCCCATTGTCGGATGACTTATTTGCATTTTACTTCAACTCCACAACCGGACTCAAAGTACATCTACACATTGGATGCAAAGGTATTTCGGGTTGCGCACCAATCTCATATATTATACCATCAAGAGCTTCACATTGTTCACATGTTCTTTCTCCAAAAGAAGCCACCCATTTTATTTGTTTTATCTTATTTTTTTTGTAATATTCAATAGCACCTTTATTAGCCATTCTTGTAACTTCAGTTCTTACAATACCAATTGCTCTTTTATCTGCACTTTTTGATAATATTGGCAATCCACTTGCACCCAATTTAATATCACCTTCAGCAGTCATTTTATATAAGTCTTTTATTCCAACTTTAGCATCAACCAATTTTGCCATTTCCTTCATTCCAGCACCTTTTGTAAATCCTTCATCTAAAACACTTCTTAATTTATTTACCTGTGTTGATGATAAATAACCTGCTTCTAATTCAATTTCATTTATTGCTTTTAATTGACCAAACTCAAAGGTTTTTAATGCTGCTACTATATATCCTAAATACTTAGCATATGAAAAATTTAACCATTCAGAAATATCATTTACATCTTCCCATTTTTCTGTATAATGAGGACAATCTTTTTCGTGTTCATAATTTTGATTTTCCTTTGTTCGCTTAATTTTAACTATAAGTTTTTCTTTTTTAATATCTTCTAACTTTGCTGCTTCAGGAACTATACTCTTTTTCTTTAATACAACACGCTTTGTTTTCTCTAATTGCTTTAATGTTTCGTGCATCTTTTGTAATTCTTCTTCTTGTTTATCTGATTTATCGTTTATATTATCTTTTATATCTTGTAATTCTTTTTCTAAAACGGACTTAATACCTTCTACATTTTTTTGAGTATTCTTATCTATATCTTCTTGCATTTTATTCATAAACTTTGATAATTCTTCTAATCTTGATTCTTCAATTTTCTTTAATGAATCTTCGCTTTGTTTTACAGGTATCGGTTTAGGTTGTTTAGGTTGTTCTTTTTTAGGTGCCACCTTTTGGGGAAACTTAGCATTTTGTCCAGGTACAATAGGTTGTGGTTGTGCTTCTAATCTTTTTCTTTCTTCCTCTTCCTTCTCTTCATATTCTAACTTTAATTTCTCCCATTCATCTTTATCTAATTTTAATAAGTTAATCATTTCATCTTCTAACATTATATTCATTGCGCCAGAAACAGTTGCTGATTTCATCATTTCAGAAATCAATTTCATTCGTCCTTCAATTTCCATAACACTTGGTGTTCCCCATTCAAATTCAACATCAGCCGCTAATCCATTAGCTTCTAAAACTCTTTTAATTATTTGATTTTCTATAATCTTTTCTAACTCGGCCTGTATAGATTGTATTCGTCTTTGAAATGCTTCCATTTGAACTCGAGCTAATCCTTCTGCTATATTTGCCTTTCCTAATAATACTGCAGGAATCTGAAATGCATAAATAAGCATTTCTAAATCACTTTCTTTTGTTAAAGAAAACTTTTCACCAAAGTTTGGAAAGTCAACAACCTTAAAATTAACAAGAGGGTCTGTTGTCCATTCTGTTTTATTAGATAAATTTTCAATATCTTTTCCTAATGCTTTTACGTCTTCTGGTTTTGGAATTATCTTTGTATCTCCATCGATTATACCTAATTGAGCATGCAATGGCGCATTGGCTTTTCTTTTCATAATTTTATGTTCGTCAGAGTTCATTGATAACCAACTATCAATAAGACCCATTGCAGGATATCCAATTCCTAATCCATAAGCTTTATCACCAACAATATTAAACGGCGAAAAAGCAATTTGATTTGTTTTAAATGGAATCTTTTTCTCTTTTGTAAATGTTTTAAAAGCACCTGTATACTGATTGTAACCTAATATTTTTCCTTTTTTATCTCTAACAACATACATATAATCAGCATCTAAAACTTTTAGTCCTTTTACTCCTTCTTTTTTACTTCCCCCAATTTCTAGAAATCCATTTCCTTTAATAAGCATCTCTTTAGTCCATGCTCTCAAAATAGTATCAAAATTAACGTCTTTCATAAACTTTTCAACAATCTCTTTTGCTCTAGCATCTTTACATTCAATATAGAATCCAGGACCTACAACAAAGTCAATATATTTATCAACAACAGCAGTAAAAAAACCAAACTTCTCATACAATGCTTCTAGTGTTTGAAAATTAAAAGGATGTTTTTCACCTAATTCAATAGGAAACGTAAGATTGTCTTGTTCAATTTCTCCTTTAAATTGTTCAGTAAGATTATTAACAGAATTATTCTCAAAAGAAATTGACGGTTTATAATCTATTGGTATTGTAGCAACTTCTGCAATACTTCTCTTAAAAATATCTTTTAGTGCCATTTTGATAAGATTATTAATTTTTTTTAATATAAAAATTATTATCTATAAATTATATAATCAATATATCTTCCTACTTCCAAACAAATACTCAACTCCTTTAGCTGCCCATACTGCAAGAGCTAAAGCATCAGCATAATCATCATACTTATTCTCGCTGTGATGCAACTTTAAAGCACCACTACTCATAAGCTCATATCTTAAGTCTCTTAATTGAAATACTAATTTTTTATATTGTGGAAACTTAAGTTTTCCTTGGTTCATAACTTTCTTCAAGTTACTATAAATATCCATTTTAGACTGCACAGTAAATCGCAATGCTTCTACTCTATAATCATCTTGTCCGCCTTCACTTAAACTTTCTCTTAACCAATCAGCAGGACCTTCTCCAATTCCTGTTTTATCTAAAAATATTTTAGTATAATTATATTTCTTATTTAATTCCTTTACCTTGCCTACAATCTCTCTTGGTTTGTTTTTATCAAAATAATCAATATCAACAACTCTTAATCCTCCACCATGACTTAACAAAGAAATAAAAACACTTTCATCTTCTCCTTCTCCAGCAACATCAACACCAAGCACATACTCCATTTTAGAATTTGGTGATTCCGGTAAAGTATATTCTTCAAAACAATTCTCAATTTCTTCTTTCTTGAAATATCTATCTCTGTCCTCTACAAAGTTCCCATATATCTCACATTGAACATAAATGCTACTTTCACCAAACTCTTTTATATCTTTTTCAATCTCTTTAATTCCATCTTCATGCAAATAAGGATTATCTTTATAATTATAATGAAAGCATCCATAATCTGTATCGCCTTTTAATCCTCTCTCCCATAGTTCCCATACTTCACCTTTTCCCCAAGGAGTTGTTGTGTCCCATGTTGGCGCACCAGTATCATATGTTAATGGTTTAATAGCATTCTTGGCTCCTTCCTTAATAAATGCACTTTCATCTTTAAACAATCTATCATAAGCTTCTCCTCTTAATGAATCTGGATTATCTGCACTACCAAAATCAACATATGCTCCGTCTTTAAAAATAATTTTTGGTCTAGGAGATAAAATTGTTTTCTCTATATCGTCATAAACCTTAGCATTCTGCATTAATTCAATAATTTTATAATAAACAATTAATGTCTGCTTATATGTTGGTGCAACAACCATTTGTTTATGAAAAATATCTAGAACACCACCTCTTATAATTTCTCCTGCTACCATTTGTGTTTTACCACTTCGCCTTCCACAAACAATAACTTTATTCTTTTGGGAACTTCTTAATACATCAATTTGTTTTTTATGAGGAACCTGATTTAAATAAGCAACCTGAAAATTAACAGGGTCGTAGAAATCTTCTACTGTTAATTTATTATTAGAATTAGCTATCGTCATTTTTTACCATACGTAATCTGTTTATTATGGCGTTTATGTTAGTATCAACATTTACATTCAAATTTTTATTCTTATTTCCATGGATTGTTTGATGTGCTTTAATAGCAGTATCAATTAATTTAACTCTTAATTCTGGTTTTACATCTTGCTTAAGCATTACTAAAATTAATTTTTCAATTTCGAATGCTGATAAAGTTTCATCTCCAATTAATGCCCATGCTTTCTTTTCTAATGTTTTGGGCTTCATCATTGGAATTGCTCTAATCAGCGCTGCTCGTTTCTTTGCTTCGCTTCTTACTTTTCCACCTCTAGAAGTAATCTCTTTAAAATCGGACCTAGTAGAAATATCAATTAAATCTTTTGCTGACATTATACTTAATTTATACTTACTCCTCCTTTTTAACCTTCTTTCCTTTTCGTTCGTTGTACACTACTAACGGAACTAAAACTGAAACACCATGTCCTCTTTGCTTACACTTATAATCTACCATATGTCCAATAATTCCTCTTGTCTTTTTTCCTTCACTAGAAATTATATCATCATATGCTTCAACATCTTTTATTAACTCAAATCTAGACTCATCTCCATATCTATCTAAGTTTCCTGTTTCAACTTTAATGTCTTCTACCTTAACAAAACCATTTCGTCTTTCTGATTCTTTTTCTTGTGTCTCTATTTTATCTCTAAAATCTATTCTAGCACATTGTTCATCAAATGGTTTATGTTGCATTACGAACTTTTGAGAAACTTCGGCTAATTCTGTATCAAACACATCAAGCATACTAACAGCTCCTATATCTTTATAATCTACCATATTTAATCCTCCTTTTGATTATCTTCTTTAACATCAACGCCTTCTCTTATTTGTTTTTGAAGAACACTTATTGTCTCATTAACAATTGCTAAGTCACCTTCAAAATCGTGTTTTTGTTGTTTAAAATCTCTTACATTCTTTTGGTAATTCATCTTTAAACCAGTTTTTAACATCAAATCATGATATTCAATTTGATATTCAATCCAATCCTTTTCTTGTTTCTTATTCTCTAATCCTCTTGTTGCAAAAACTAATTCCTGTCCTTTAAATTTTCGTTTTGTCATTTTGTTATAAACTCCCTATATTCTGTCATTGCCTTTATGTATTCACCTAACTTTGATTGAAGAAACTTTGATAAATTAAACGGCTTACGCTGCTCTATTAAAAAGTTTTCTTGCTCATCTGTTATGGTAACACATTTGACTTTCATTTTATATGTAAATATAATTATATTAGTATATTTAAATTAGTATAGTTTAAATTATATAATTATTTATTGCTAGAAAGTTCTATTGTCTCTCCGCAAGGACAAACAATCATAACTGTTTCACTTTCATAAAACAATTCTATATGACAATTAGGACATTTAGTAGATTGCATTTTCTGGCTCCAACTCTGAATCTTTCATCCAATTTACTATATATCCACAATCACATTCATACCGTTTTTCTTTTACATTAACTATCATTTGTTTATCACACTTTTTGCATTTCATCTTTATCACCTTCTTTTTTATCATGCTTATCACATAAATTTCTTAAGCAATATAAAAACTGAAATTCTGTTTCACACATTATAACTCTTATATTATGTTTGTAGACTAAACTACACACTTTTCCAAACACACAATTCTCATGAATGTTTGCTACTCTGCTACTTACTGGACCAATAATAATTATAAAACATTCTGCTCCTTGTTCTTGTAGCTCCAACATATTTTTTGTTTGGTTTAATAATCTACCATCTAATATTGAACTACAAAAGTCATCCATAGTTTTTCTTTCTATTATAAGATTCTTATATCTATAATCACCACAGTTTAATCTCTTTCTTTCAAATGTTACATTCCAATTTTCTAACATTGTTAAGATTTCCATCTCTGGTTCTCTATCGTCTATTTCTATTACTATTGTTTTCTTTTTGTTCACCATTTTGCCTTCAAACAAAAAATAAGGGATTAAAAAAATGGTTGCTTATTGTACATTTCTAAGAGCTCTCCAAAGGTTTTCATCTACACTCCAATTATAATTATCACAATCTTCTTTCTGTCAATACAGTCCCAACATCATTCTCTTTACAGTTCCGTTCATTAGTAAAATTTCCACTAAAATCAGTTTCTACCATTTAATAATACCAAACTCCTTGTATGAATCCAATAATAAAACTCAAAGTAAATATCCCTGCTGAAATAAAAGCGCATACTACTGCAAATTTCAAACTTCCACTCAAATCTTTATATCTAATTTCCATCTTCGGCACCTCCTTCTGATTGTGTTAAACTATCTTTTTTCCATTTAACTAAAGCATCTACTATATCTTGTATAGGTCTGGTTGTTCTGTCATATTCTTCATCTTTCCACTTGGCTTTGATGGTTTTGAGTTTTTGTTTTAATATTTTATATCTTTGTTTTGTTAATAATATTGTTTCTTTAAATTCTTTCTCAATCTCCCTTGCTTGTTCAAGTAGTTGTTTATTCATTTGAATTCATCTCCTGCGAGTTTATCAATCGTTGCACAATTAACACAAGAATAAATTCTAGTGCAATAACAAAACTTTTCTTTCAACCTCTTAATAAATTCTTTGACATCTTTTTCTCTCCAAAACCTTTCTTTATCTACTAAATTATTAACACACCTTTTATCGAATAATGTTTCTTCTTCATTTGTCATATAATTATCACAAGGATACCCAATCCTTTTAAGGTTGGGAGGAATTGTGAACCTCCTGTTTTCCCATATTATAAGCAATATCAAATAAATTTCCTAATGTAAACTTATAAGTAATATTTCCATCATCCTTATCTTGCATCTCAAAAACTATTCTTGTTTTGTTCTTCCTATTTGAATTAATCCACTCAACTAATTCTTTATTAATTTGTTCTGATGTTTTTTCCATTTTCTTTGTTTTTCTTACATCCTCCTTGTATTAAACTCTATTATATCATTCATCTCATTTTGAATTCTACATACTTTTATGTTTAACTCATTTAATTCTTCTCTAACTTTATCTCTTTCTTTTTCTAATTCTCTCATTTCTTTATATTTATTTACTAATTGTTCTGCTTCTTTTTCCATTTTCTTTAAGATACCCCAT
>Ga0222682_1000191_pt1 | contig 14369 bp, 22 predicted proteins | sample AntAcemetage1008_FD_179812 | JGI IMG/M metagenome (GOLD analysis project Ga0222682, IMG submission 179812) | Saline water microbial communities from Ace Lake, Antarctica - #1008 | ecosystem: Environmental > Aquatic > Non-marine Saline and Alkaline > Saline | place: Antarctica: Ace Lake...
TGATTATAAAATCTCATGTAAGAAAATGGTTTAAAGACCATAACATCAGAGTTCAAGACAAAACTTATCGTGCTGTGAATGATGCACTTATCGAAATCTTAGAGAAATCTATAATTAGAACTAAATTATCTAGGATGAAGACCGTTTCTCCTAAACACGTTTAAGATGGTATACCAAAACGATTTTTTATTATGCGGTGGGGTTGTTCCCTGCTGTGATTTTTCTTTTGAGGATAATGATGTAACGCCTACTGGTGATTTTTGGGCTGATATTAATTCTCTAACTAAATTAAATAATCGAGTTAGGACACTAAGTCGTTTAGGTCATTATGACCTTAGTGACTTAAGCGACTTAAGAAGTTGGGAAGAGCTAAACAAATCTCTATCCGTTCAACAAAACGGTAGAGTTAGGTTAGTCACTACTTTGTATATACGGCCTAAGTGTCCTAGTGTCCTAAGCATTTTTTGAAGAAATTAAACAATGGAAAAAATAACAAAAACACAGCAAATAAACAAGAAAGATGTAAATAATTTTATGGATTTTCTAGACCATAAGACTTTTTGGTTACATATTTTCAACCCAACAATAGCGGGAGAATACCAAAAAGGAGATATGAAAAGCCTATTTAGTTCAGATCGAAAAGAAATAATAAAAGAGATTGAGAATAAAGAAAAAGAAGAAGTTAAACAACTGGGGGTGGATTTAGAATGAATGATAAACACGCAGAAGAATTGATTAAGGCATTGGATGAAATTGATAGTACGTTAATGAGGATTGCTAATTCTCTTTCTTCATTGGTTAGTGTGCAGGAGGGACAGTATGGGAGTTGATATGAAACCTAGTTATTTTGGTAAGTGCTACGCCTGCAAGCAGATGAAAGAAATTGTTAGTTGTATTTCATGGGCTACACAAAATGGTTCAGATGGTAAAAAAGTATTTGGTGGATATAGAAACTTTTGTGCTGATTGTGAGAAAGAATTAGGGATTGGTGTTAATCGTGCTGTGAATGTTAAGAAGCTTTCTGATATTAAAGAGAAAGTTGATTTGTCTAAATATCGGAAATGTTCTAAATGTAAAATGTATTATTTGAATAGCTGTGATTATTCGAGTATATGTTTAGTTTGTTATGGGAGGGCGAAAAATGTATGATGCGGATAAGCCTTATTATTTGAAGATGTTAAAGGATTCTGGGACGTATAAGAAGGATGAAGAATATTGTGTTTTAGGCGTTGATGCTTCTAATTTAATTAATACAGGTAAAGCTAAAGTAATTACTAAAGAGGAGTTTGGAGATACTGGGTTTAACGCTGTTGAAGAATTAGGTAATTCTGTTTATCAATGTTCAGTATGTAATAAGGATTTGGAACTAGATGAAGAAGTTGATGGTATTTGTATTGATTGTGAACTGACAAGAAAAGAACAGATGTTTTATGAAGAAGATACGGATTACTATTTTAGGATAGATAAGGATTGTGAAGTTGAGGGAGTTGAGTATAAAGGTGGGTGGAGTTATATTGTTAATAGTAAACAGGCGTGGCTATTGAATATGTCTAAGTATGCTAATGAGATAGACAAGGAAGCTTATGGCAATGCTCCTAAAGAACCAGAGGAAGAAGATGAAGATTCCCCTCAAACATCCACAAGCCCAAAAGAATTGCTTAAAGATGGATTACGAGGACAGGTATTAGAAGTTATACAGCCGAATATAATTAACTGGATTGAGGAAGATAAGGATTGGGAGAAAGAAATAAAACCACGTCTAACTTTAGCTTTAAGTTCTGGAGAAGTTTACAACGAGGATAATATTGATTTATTCTTTATGGGACATTTTAAAGATAAAATTAAAGGTAAGTTGCAGTTAATCGAACAACACAAAGAAAGAATACCAATCATAAAAAGATACGTTAAGGAAACTGATATTAAAGAATGGGATGAGAAGAAAGGGAGAGAAGTTAAGACAGGGAAGACAGAACAGATACAAAAATATCTTATGATTGGAGAAAAGCTTGATGGCCGTTCTGCCGGTATATGCACAGAAACTTATAGCGAAGATATGAATATTTATCAGTTAGTAAGTGAGGACAATAAAAAATATATTGTTTTTTGTAAAGAAGACTTACCTAATTGCTCTTGTGAGTTAGAAGGTATGATTATGGAAATGGAAGACAATGCAGATATTACTAAGAACTTAAAACTACCATCCATTACTAGAGGGTTCTTAATGAAATCTTTTGATCCTTCGGTTAAAATATTAACACGAGAGCAGATAATAGACTTTACAAAAACTAGAGGTATAAACTTAGAGAGATGGGATAATTTCTTGGGTTATCACGAACTAGGCTCAATAAATAGATTTTCAGAAGAGTTCACTAGGTTGAGGTCTTCATGGATATTAAGCGGTAAGAAAGATGGATCTCCTATGCACATTATTGTTTATGGTATACCTGGAAGTAAAAAGTCTGGATTGCTAGAAGGAATTAGTTATAAATTCTCTGATAATAATATTATTCTTGAGGGCGGTAATTCTACTATTAAGATGTTGAAACCTGCGTTTAAAGAAAAACCTGCAACACTAGGACATTATGCAAACGCCGAAAGGGTTGCTTTGGTTGATGAAGTTGGAAAGATGGCGGAGAACGAATTAAACAAACATCAATCATCAATTCAAAACATTTTCGGAGATTGTAATTTCTTATTTGACCATAAGAAAAGGATTGTTGGTTCTGGTAATAACAATGATTGTAGTGTTGAAGCTACGTTTAAGGGGCTTGAGGCAACAAATCCTATAAGTAATATGCCAACAATCGCCCATCATGTAGGGACTATTGATGGTACAAATATGTCTAGGAAGATTAATTGGGTGCAAGATGAGGAAGAAACAGAGTTTTTGTTTAGTGAAGAGGCAATTTTGAGACTTCCCCCTACACACAATACTATATATAAACAATTTTTAGAGGGGGATATTAAAAATATAAAAAACAATATAGATATAGTTGATTGTGTTGGGGGGATTTTCTCTAGTAGGGATGAGTTCCTTACTCTCTTTGACACTTCTAATAGTTTTGAATGTGAGTTGGATAATGATAAAATACAATCAATCTATAATTCAATCCTACAATTAGCACGAGAACCAATGAAAACAACTGTGTGGCAACCTAGAGGACTTAGGCACACTTTCTTATTGATTGATGGATTGGTTAAGGAAAGATGTTTGTTTAAAGATTATGATGTTTCTTTTGAACCAAAGCAAGAAGATTATGATATGGCCGAGAGAATTTTAGTAAGAATGGTAAAAGGTTGGGATACTGACATGTCGCCAAAGGAGGATTTAAAATGATAACCAAAATGAATCCTAAGCATAATACTTTTTGTTTATCTGCGGAAGATGTAAAAGCTATAATGTCATTTACAATCGGAAGAACAGATTTTTATTGGGAGTATTGCAATGGTGTACCATACTGCAAGAAGAAAGAACTTACTGCGGAAGATTTGAATAACCACCTTGTAGGAACTAAGGTATTCGGTGGTTCTCCATTTATTGATAATGAGACTATAATGTTTGGTGGTGTAGATTTTGATGCGCATCGCGATACGAACGATACAGAAGAAGATTATCAGAAAAAAATAATAGAAGCGCAGAGTGATGCAAAAGAAGTGTATGAATATCTGAAAGGTTGGAAGCTACCAGTTGTTCTTAATTCTTCTGGGAGTGAAGGAAGACACGTTAGATATTACTGCGCAGGTGCGCCTGCTAAGAATATTAGGATGTATCTTAAATTTGTTTTGTTTAAATTATTGGGTGATCCAAATAAACATGAGGTATTTCCTAAACAAGATAATCTATGTGAAGAAAGGCCTTATGGTAATCAGATGAAGATGGCTCTTTGTATTCATCCGAAGAAGAAGAAACGTGCTAATGTTATTGCAGGGGATAAGATATTAGGTATTAAGGATAGTATAAAAGTTATGCGAATGGCACTAGAGAACGCCGGAAACATCCCTAAATTTTCACAACAAGATTATGATACAATCCAATCTTTAGATAAATCTTATGCTTATGTAGAGAAATATAATACAGCAGAGTATACCGAATCTATGCAAGATATACCAAAGTATTGTTCATTCTTTGAAGATGTTGCGACTAAGTATTCTCTACCGAGTAAAGATAAATATTCCAGGCATTTCTGTTTGGATTCTAATATGGCTGGGTATGGAATGACACACCCAGAAACAAGAATAGCTTACGCAAATGCACAAGGTCGGACTAGTCATACTGCGTTTGATAATTGGAAGAAGTATTGGATAGATGGTAAACCAGAATTTAAGTGTGGGATGATTGTTGCATATCTTCGTAACCACTCGAAGCATGGAAACAAGAACGCATTAAAAGGATTGAAGAAATGTTTATCTTGTCCTAAGTTTAAAGAATTTATGTTAAAGAAATTGCCAGTTAGAGGTTGGGCAAAATCTATGTCCATAATCAAATTCGCAGAGAAACATAACTTCACTAAATGCCCTAAGTGTAAGAATGATTTTAGGTTTACGGATTCGCATGGTTTTTATGAATGTGATAAATGTAATTATAGAGGCGGATTAACTAAATTTGCAGAATTAATATTGAGGTATAAAGATGAATAAAATAATAATAAATACAGGGCGGACACGTTGCGAAATATGGAGCAGGGTAGTTGGTTATCTTAGACCATTATCAAGATGGAACGAAGGCAAGGTTTCAGAGTTTAAAGATCGCCTTCACTTCTCACTCAAGAATAATAAGGGAGGTAAGAATTAATATGGAAGATAAAAAATTAAAAAAAGTCTATGAAAAGATTAATGACATAAGGATGATGATAGGTGGAACACTCTCAGCTGAAGGTGTCACACATGAAGATTTTGTAAAAGACTTAAATTATGTCAGTGAAGAATTAGACAAGATAGTAGATGATTACAACAAACAATAAATTATTCGCCCCATTATTTTCGGGGCTTTATATTCACCGCCCAACTTAACGGGCAAAAAAAAAACGTGTTGGTTTACACGTAAAACTAACCGCCCAAAACAAAATGGTAAATAAAACCTACAACAAAATATGCAAGAAATGCAAGAAAGAAACACCTCATGTAATTTATATGGTTTCGAGAATGAAAGGAGTGAAACTTTCCTGTATCAGATGTGACACACATAAACCTAGGCATTTTAATCTCAAAATTTTGGAGGATTCAGAATGAAATATCATCCTAGAAAATCGATATGGATTAGGAGGTGTAAAGTCTGTAACCATGCTTTAGCAACCTGGAATAAAAGCGGATTATGTAATTCGTGCCATAAAGATATTTACAATGATAAAAGAAAAGAAAATACACTCGTAACTAAATTGGAGGAAAAAAACAATGGAAAATGAAAAATGTGAGTGCGTAGATTTGCCAGTTTCATTCTGCCAGAAGTGTGAAACTTTCTACGTAACGCAAGAGAATGGCGATAGGACAGAAATCGTTATCAAAAACAAGCTGGGGTAAAACCCAGTTTCCAATTAAAAATTAAAATGGAGGACAAAACAAAATGGAAAAAGAAATAGAAAACCCCAACAGCTCAGCCTTTAACGAGGCCGTGATGAAGATGGCTCGGTTGAATAAAATCCAGGATAAATGTAATGACCTAAGAGAAAACCATTATGCTTTATGCAAGAATGGTAAATTTGGTTTTCAAAATCATTACTTCAGCCTTGACAGTTTGTATTTAGAAATCTCTGCTAAAGTAACTGACAAAGAGAGAAAAAAGATAAAACCTATGTTAAAAGAATTGCGTGAGATTGTGATGGAGTTAAGGAAACATTTTAAGACTGGAACGTATGCTTATGAAAACAAATGTACATATTCCAAAGAGGTTGAAGAAATAAAAGATAAACTTTATGATAAGGTATATGATGTTGAAGAAGAACTCAGACTTTTAATGGATGTTCACGGATTTAGTACTTTAACTGCAGAGGATGAATTAGGAGACGGATATTAAAATGGTAAGATTGAGATATAACCACAAAGAAAAAGTATGGGATGAAATTCCAGAGGGTGAACCAAAGACTGATAGGGATATAGTTTTTAGTCGCCTCTGGAAGAAAACTTTAGATAGAGCAAAAAAAGATATAGCCCGAGATTTAGATGTGGCCATTTTATTCACGGGTGAGGTAGGAGCTGGAAAAAGCACGATGGCAAAAATCTCATGTAGGTATATGAGCAACGAAAGGTTTAATCCGCGAAAACATATGATTCGAAAAACGTCAGATATTAAGCCAGTAATCAAAGGAGCAAAAACTGGAGAGGACGCAGTTCTTTTTGATGAGATAATAAAAAGTGCAGCAGCCACAAGAACGATGGAGAAGGGAACAAAATATTTCAATGAGGTCATGGATGTCTGCCGACAAAAAAGATTATTCCTAGCCCTATGTGCACCAAACTTTCACCGACTAGGTTCTCAGATTGCCATAGACCGAACAAAATGTTTAGCCAGAATTTATATAAATAACAAGACAGGGCAACGAGGATATTACGCTTATTACGGTCCTAAGAAAAAAGAACAATTATATAGATTTGCTAAATCAAATCATGGAAGTATGCGAGGTTGTCGCCCAAAATATCGTGGAACTTTTGGTGACGATCTATTGAATCGAGAAGTCTATATTGAAATGAAAGACGAAACATTGAATGATACACTAGATAGTTTTGATAAGGATAAACCAAAGGCTCCCAACCCAGCAGAGATTATACAAAAGTTTAAGATAGACCTGGTAAGGAAGCATATGAATAAGCCTGTTAGTGAGGTTGCTCTAATGCTTGATGTGTCCAACCGAACTATTATTCGTATGAGAAACGTAGTGAAGGATGAGTTGTCACAAGAAAATGAGATTTCCAATAATGAAAAACAACTAAATAAGGTGTCAAGCGACATCTCGAACTAATTATATATTATTACTTAAAAAAAATGGATATTCCCACACCCTCCCCATTGAAAGAGAACAAGCTAGGAGATGAGAACGATCCAAACATACCAGAAGCCACAGCAGAACCCAGCCCACCACAACCAGAGGGCGTCTTTTGTCCTGGAGAACAATCGGTGGCTATAACATTTAACGGTATGAATATTCAAACACACTTTACCAATTCAAGTCCACAAGAAACTTCTAACATTGCCTTACAATTATTAGAACAATCTCAAAACATATTAACTAAATCTAAAACCAACCCAAGCTATACATGAAGTTCATATATAATTTTTATTGTAGGTTATGGAAATGGATAAAAACAAAATGGGAAATAAAATAAAGGAAAATAAAAAGCGTTTCTTTTATCCTAACGAGTTTGATAAGATGTTTGAGTTCCTTAATAAGAACGGGAAGTTTACTGCAGAGTTAGGAATTAATACTGGTGGAAGGGTAAATGAATTAAGGGGTTTCATTAAGAACCCTTTGTTTGATACCCAAAGGAATAACATAATCCTCACTGAAACAAAGGTTAGGTATACTAAGGAAGAAAGGAAGAAAGGAATTAAGAAGAAACCAGAACCAAGAACAATCCCTTTATCAAAAAAATACTTCTCAAAATTGAAAAGAATATATAAGAGCCACAGAGTTTTATCAACCAATGCCTTTAATATTCAATTGAAGAAAGCAAGTGAGGAAGCAAAGATAAAAGACCCTGAACAATTCTCAAGTCATAATATCCGGAAGACTTTTGCAACATGGATGTTAAGTTTAGGTATTCCTCCTTCAAAGGTCGCACAACACTTAGGCCATACCGAAAAAGTTTTATTTCAATCCTATGCAACTAATGATTTATTTAATACTCAAGATAAAGATAGGATGGTTGAAATTTGGGAGGATTTACCCAAACGATTACTTCCAGATATGAGGTATTTTAGATGAGATACTTTATGTTAAAAAATCCCAAAGAGAGTATACCTTCCCTTATAACTCGTATACTTAAATTAAAATATGTGATATTTAACTATGAATAACAAACCAACCCCACTAAGAAATTCAAGACTTCAGATACCTGTTTCAAACGAGGAATTAGAACAGGTAAATAAAAAAGCCTCTGATTGTGGAATGAATACAGCAACCTTCTGTCGTTTTATAATTCTTAAATCAGAAATAAGAGTTGATTAAGTTGTGTAAAAAATACATAAAGTATATACTAATAACATTTTGTTTTTTCTTTCATGGAAAATCAAATAATTAAAATTTCAATCCCATCTATTTACATTGTTAAAAAGGAACGAAAGAAACCAAAACGGAAATCGAAGAAGGTGGTGAAGCGATGAAGCTGTTAATTCTTTTAGTTATTTTATCTTTATCCATTTTATCCATTAATAATATTTATAATAATTTAAATACACAAGATAATTCTATAGAAACAAATTATATTGGATTAGTAAAGTTGGGATTAGCCCCATCAACATATTCTAGACAACTAACAGAACACGACATTGATACAGGAATTAAATTAACAGATGGTAATAACATCTATTCTTTGATAGAATCAAGGACGTGGATTACAAAGGATTATGGGAAGACTTTTCTTATTAGGGTTGATTAATGGTATTTGATTTTAGAAAGTTTATTGAGGGTGGTGGAAGCAAAACAATTACAGACCCTGCAGAACAACAGAGGGTATTTAGAGAAGCAGTAGAGGAAAGTCGTAGAAGTTCAAGAGGGGGCGGAGGTTCATCTAGAAGAGGCGGTGGAGGTTCTAGCGGAGGCGGAGGTATAAGTGCAGCCGAAGTAGAACGAAGACAACAAGCAGAAATAGCACGTCAAGCAGAACTAAAAAGACAACAAGCAGAAATAGCACGTCAAGCAGAACTAAAAAGACAACAAGAAGAAGCTCGTAAACTTAGAGATCAAATAAAAGAGGGGAAAGAACAGAAGGCACAATCTCAAACTATTTCTGGACAGGTAAATATTAAGGAAGATAAAAAAGGATTTAATGAAAGCTTCGGAACTATTCAAAATCAAGGAATTAATAATGTTCCATTTAACGCACAAGTTTATACTTCTCCAACAATAGAAGAGAGAACAACTGGTTCTTTTGTTGCAGATGGTAAAACTATTCCGACAACAAGTTTCTTTTTAATTGAGCCACCTAAATATGGAAGTGGTGGTGGAGCAGTTAAAGAAACTAAAGTTTTCCCATCTTCTATTACTCCTTCTGGTGCTGTGTTTTCTATTGAAGGTTATGAAGATGTAACAATAGAAAAAGAACATATTGCAGGTGGAGAACCCAGAACATTATTTGACAAAACTAAATCTGTAGCTGTTGGTGCATATGAGAAATCAGAATCAGCATTAAGAAAAACTTTTACTGATCCATTGGCATCTTTTATTGTTGAAGAAACAAAAGGGACTTCTTTCGGTGGAGAAACTGGGCTAACATTAGAGAAAGCAAAATCAAACATTAGAGAAAGTACAGAATTTTTAATATCTGGAAAATATCCAAAAGTTTTAGCTAGAGGTGGAGAGATTATATCTGGTGCTGGAATAGGAATCGTCGAGGATGTTAGATATAAACCAGGAAAGCAGATAGCCATTCTTGCAGCGACAGTAGGTATTGGTTATGGTGCAAGTGCTATAACCGTTGGTGCTACTTCAGCTTCAACTGCTTTGTTTGGTGCAAGAGCTGGAGTTTATACTGGAGTTGGATTAAAGACGGCACAGATTGGAGCTGGTGTTGTTTTGGGTGGAGGATTTGCTATTAAAACTGGAACAGCAATTAAAGCAAAAGTAAAGGAAGGAGATTATCTTGGTGCTGGTTCTATTCTTGGAGTTGCCAGTAAGGATATTGGTATTGGTGCTTATGGATTTAAAAGTGGGCAGAAGTTGTTTTCTCAAACAAGAGGATGGTGGGCTACAAGAGGAAGAAGTGAATTGAATATACAACAAGGAGATTATCCACAAGCTCCAACTTCAAAACAATTAAAGATGTTCCAAGAGAATGTTATAAAAGAATTAGGGACAAAGCCAGGGGCGTTCCATACTACCTCAGACGTTTTTTATAAGGGTGGAAAGATAACCCCGCAAGCTGGAACTTCTGAACTGCCAGGGCTTTATGGTTCTACACAAATATCAAGACCATTCGCTAAGATTTCTGGTAGTGGAGATAAAGGAAACATATTAACTGGAGTAACAAATTGGAAGGATTGGTTTAAAGTTTCAGGACGGCCAGGAGTTGCTTATTTGAAACCAGAAAGTTTCAGATATTCACAAGCGGTTAAATTCCCAAACATAATTGGAGAACAGAAGTTTAGTTATAGATTTATAAAACCTGCGAAGGCTGGAGTTGCTGATGTTCCGCTTATTAAGTCAGAGATTGAAGCAATTTTTAGAACTGGTGCAGGAGAATATGGGTTTACTTCAGGAAAATATTATACAACTATTAAAGGAGTTAGAGTTCCAATAGATGTTTTTGGATATTCAGGAACTCCTGGAACAACAGCTACGCCAATATTAAACTTACCATCAACACCAACTTACTCTGGATTATCTGCTAAGGGATATTATTCTGGAGTTCCAAGTTCATCATTAAGTCCAGCTTTCGGTATAACTACAAGTCTTATTTCTTCATCAAGTAGTTCTAAAATCTTCCCTTCATCATCGGCTTCATTAATTAGTTCATACAAACCATTATACTCTTATGGTTCTAGTTATTCTAAACCCTATGGTTCTTCGAGTAATCTATTTGGAAGTTCTAGTAGGGCTTTTGGGAGTTCATCACAAAGTTCTGGTTCATCGAGTAGTTTAAGTTATATTTATGGTGGTTCATCTTCAGGTTCTAGTTCTTTTAGTGGTTTACTTCCAGGAAGGCCTGGTGGATTATTACCAAAATTTCCAAAATATAAAGAGAAAACAAAGAGAAAGATTAAACTATTTAAACAGCCAACAAAATATCAAACGAGTTTTTCAGGTTCGATTCTAAACCTAAGAATTTCTAAACCAGGCATTGCAGCTGGAGCTTTGAGTGTTCGAGGAATTTTGGATTCTAAAAAGAAGAAGAAATATAATTCTATCTACTAATAAAAATTTCCTTACCTTACAAAACTATAGAATTATAAGTATATATAAATAAAATTCTAGTAATCTAATTATGCAACAACAAGAGATTCCTCAGCAACAATACCAATCTATCCCAGTTTCTTCTGATGAACTATATGCAAATGCTGTTCAAGAAGATAAGATAAAAAATATCATTTCTCAATTAGATCCAGAGAACCAATTAAAAGAAATTGAAATGAGGATAAGAGGATATAAGAAAAATGTATTCACAAGAGATTGGGAAAAGATAGACCCAGATTCTCCAGAACCTCCTAAGTTATTAATCTCTAGGTTCATCTCTTATTTATCTTCTATTATGAATCAGAATACTACACAAGGAAACTTATCCGATAGACAAATAAATGCTTTGATGGCTCAGGCCATTAATTATGTGGCTGATGAGTTGGATGGTAATTCTACAATATATAACTTAGATAATAACTATACTGAAAGAACAAGGATAGGCCACATAATGTTAAACTCTATGTTCTTTACTTTGAACCGTTCATTGAATGGGCAAGAGGCTAAAAGAATGTGGAAGGCAATGTCTTTAAGTGATAATCTTACACAAGATAACAAGGGTAAATTTTCTGAGGCATTAAAATTTTGGAAATAATGGTAAAGAAAATAATAGCTAAAACAAAAATAAAGAGAGAGAAAGGATTTATTTATTTTACTGGGACAGATGAGTTAGGCAACCTAACTATAATGAGTTCAGATAGAAAGAAAAATGTAGAGGTGAAAGATGAAGAATAAATTAATTGATAAACTAAATAAGAAAGATAAAGAAGAATTGTTATCTAGGATTAAGGAACAAGAAGATAAATCTTATTATGGTCATGGATTTTCATTTTTAAATATGTTGTGTAAATATACTATTTTACTTCTTGTATTAATCCCGTTATGGTTCATTGCTTTTGAAAATGGACATAATTATTTATTCATTACTGCTATGAGTATATTTCTTATAGTCGCTAAGGTTATTATATATGGTGCTGTCTTTGGTTTTTTATTAGACTATATAATATTTTTTATTAGACGTATTAAAATAATTAGGATTAAGAAAGAATACTTTGAGGTTATCCCTAAAAGAAAATGAAGAATAAAACATGTATGATTTGTAAACTTGGAATAGAAATTGACAAAGAACAATTTGTCGAGGTTAAACATTATGAGAAGAAAGACGTTATTCTTTCAAAAGGATATTACCATATTAAATGTTATAGAGATAGATTAAATGGTAGTGAGAAAATGAATAAATTACAATCAGCAGCTCTTAGTTTTATTAATGGAGCAAAGAAAAAAGTCGGCATTAAAGATGAGCAAGAGGTTATTATTATCTGATGGGAATGAGTGATATAACCAGTAAGCTGCCATTTATTGGTGGTGAGGGTGGAGGTAGTAATATTATATATCTTTTAATAGGTTTTGCGGTATTATTAATATGCGGGTTTGCTCTTTGGTGGTTCTTAAAGAAAAGAAAAACATGGAATATAAAAGTTGAGTTTAAAATTCCTAGAAACATAAAGAAGGTTAGAACAAAAGAAGGAACAATAAAAATAATTGGTACACTAAATAAAGAATGGGGAAAAGGATTTTATGATGCGAAAAAGGGTTCTGTTTTTATAAAAAGAAAAGGAAAAAAAGCAGTTGCTATGAAACCATTCGACGTTAAACAATATCTTTCAACTGGTAATATTTTAACCGTTGTTCAAACAGGTATTGAAGATTATAGACCAATTAGAGATGAGAGTTACATAGAATTAAAAGATATTGATGGTGGTGAGGGTGCTTTAGTCCAGGCAGTAATTGATACATCAGAGAGTAAGTCGTGGAAGAATACCTTTGAGAGAGAAGCTAAAATGACTTATTCTATTAAGAATTGGATAGCAGAACATGGTGCTTTAGTTGCTATGGGATTAGTTTTATTAATGAACCTTATAGGATTTTCAATAGTAATAGCTCGTATGCCTAAATAAAGTATATTTAAATTGTAATCTTATTAATTATTTATGAAGAAGTATATAATGTTCTTAATGATAGTTTTAATGTTAGGATTTGTGAGTTCGGAAGTAAATGATTATTCACCAGTAAAGCAGAATGATTGTGTTTTATTAAAACAAATCTGTGCATCGTGTTCTTTCACTAATGTTTCTCTAACTTATCCTAATTCAACATTGGCTTTAAATAATGTTCCAATGGTGGATTCTGGTGGAGCTTTGTGGACTTATGAGTTTTGTAATACTACTGGGCTTGGAAGATATGATATTAATGGAGTTGGAGATTTAGAGGGAGTTAATACTGGGTTTGATGTTTTATATTTTATAGTTAGTCCTTCTGGGAGTGTATTAGATTCCGCAAGTTCAACAACTTTATTTGGTTCATTGCTGGTTATGTTAATTCTTTCTGTTGTTTTTATTATTATGGCTATGAAAACTGAAAGTTTGGCAGCTAAACTTACATTATATTGTATCGCTGGTATAGGATTTATAATGGTTATCTTATATACTGTAGTAACAATCCAACAAGTATTGTTTGGATTTGATAGTATAGTTAATGCCGTAGAAACATTATGGGTTGTTTCAAAGATTGGAATAACTATTGGTGGTCTTGCTTTGGGAATTGTTGTAATGTTAATAATGTTAAAGGCGTGGAATATTAAAAGGGGGCTTAGAGATTAAATGGCAAGAAGAATAAAATCAATAACCATTGGAAGTCATCCATCATTATATTCAAAAATGGAAGAACTAAGAAAGATGTATCAAGACCAAGCTGGGATTAAACTTTCTCAAATGGAAGTAACTAATATACTTTCTAAAAGAATTAATATGCCTACTAAAATAAATATATTCGGAGGAAAAAATGTTAAGAAAAATAAGTAAGAAGGGCGATCCAACAGATATATTTTTATTCTTGGTTATATTTTTCTTTATAGCTGTAAGTTTTGTAGTAGTTATTTTCGCTAATACTAAAGTACATGAAATAATATCTACAACTGCTCTTAATCAAAGTGAGGCTTATGCTTCAATAGATGCGAGTTTTACTAATATAAATGACTTCGTTATCCAAAGAGGGTTTACTTTATTCTTTGCAATATTAATAATAGGGATATTGGTTTCGTCGTTCTTAGTTAGAGTACATCCTATTTTTATATTCATATATATTATAACTTTATTATGTTCAATACTTACTTCAGTATATCTAGCTAATGCTTTTGCGATGGTTGTTGCTAATGGACAACTCGCATCAATATCAGATAAGTTTGGAACCATAACTTTTATGATGAAA
>Ga0222682_1000195_pt1 | contig 14272 bp, 28 predicted proteins | sample AntAcemetage1008_FD_179812 | JGI IMG/M metagenome (GOLD analysis project Ga0222682, IMG submission 179812) | Saline water microbial communities from Ace Lake, Antarctica - #1008 | ecosystem: Environmental > Aquatic > Non-marine Saline and Alkaline > Saline | place: Antarctica: Ace Lake...
GGGATTCGTGGAGGTGGTGGAGGATGAGCAAGCCATACATGAACGAATCTATTACGACCCCGAAACCAACCGCTTCTTTAGGACAGAATTGTTCGGAAAATTCGGACATGACTGTGAGTTTTATAACGATGCCCACAAAACGATTGGCACACAGGAGGGATCGGGAAGAAAGCTGTGGAGAAGCATACCAATAAAGTCAATCGAAGATTTAAAGAAGTATGCTGAACTCTATAAAGATTATGGATTTAAGGTAAAAAACATGAAGTAACCTAAAGGTTTTGTTGTATAAGAAAGGTTTGTAATTTAAAGTTAATTATTTTATTGACATCTACGATAAATTATGTTACAATGTGCTTTATTTAAATGAGGGTTTACAACGGAAACATAAATAAAGGAGGTGAGAGGATAATGAAGTAATTAAAGTTACTTATTTAAATGGTGTACCATACTACTAACAATTTAATTAGAAAAGGAGAACTAAGAAGATGATAGAAATTACCGCAAAGAAGGAAATAGAAGGAGTATCAAGAACCGCAACAATACTATTTAACGCTGGCGAGACCCTTGAGGAAGCAGTAGAGATGTTCACTGCTCCGGTAGTATTTACTAACGCTAAAGCGTCATTCAAGATTACCGCTCAGAGTGCCATAAGACGTTATATTACTATGGGCCTTGATGATGAAGCTATTCAGGCCAAGATGGCTGCGTGGAAACCTGGCGTGGCAATGGAACGTAATGTTGACCCTGTTGCTGCAATACTTGGTAAATGGGGTACTATGACCGAAGCTGAGAAGAAAGACCTTCTTAATAAACTTAAAAAGTAAACTTTCTCCCTGGTAAATGTGGAATGTGGGAGGCTCCCGCGGATGTACGAGTCTCCCACATTTTTTTAACCTTTAGTAATACCACCAAATGTTACATTGAATTATAGAAGAAAGAGAAGGTAATAAGGATGAGAATAACTAAAGCTATGTTGGAAGAAGAAATTAAGGAAGTAAGAAAACGTAACTCAACTTTAATAGATAGAGTAAGAATGTATGAAGATGAGTTGAATATGCTCAAAGGTGTCATTAACAACTACCAAAAAATGTCCTCCCTCATAATCGCCACTGAGAGAATTGGTGATGCTCTAGCTCATACAGTTAGTGATATGAGAAAGAGGAATTTATCATGAGAAGTAATATTCAGTTGTGCTACCCATTTGAAGAGAAACGTTTAAATAAGTGGAAACCTCCTTACATAATCCAACCTAAACTTGACGGAGAACGATGCCGTGCAATTTATGACGGGACGGAATGGCACTTATTAAGTAGTGAGTGTAATATAATTAACTCTGTCCCTCATATAAACGAGGCACTACTTCATTATCCTACTTATAACGAGTATGATGGTGAACTATATTGCCACGAACTTCCATTTGAAGAAATCCACTCACGGGTTGGTAGAACTACTAATCTCCACGAGGATTTTCATAAGATGGAATACCACATCTTTGATTTGATTAACGATGACCCTCAAGCAATGAGAACGATTCAACTTGGTAAATTAGGAAGCTTTGGCCCTATCAGATTGGTAACTCATAAACTTGCCGAGACGTTTGAGAGTGTGATAGAAGTTTATCACCAATTCCTAAGTGAAAATTATGAGGGAATGATAGTACGTAATTACATGGCATCTTACGTACGCAAGCGTTCAGTTTATATGCTAAAATTTAAACCAAAGAAAAGTGACTTCTATAAAATCGTGGGATTTAATGAGGAAATGGATAAGAATGGTAATCCCAAGGGAACATTGGGTTCCTTTACATGTGTAAGTGAGGATGAAGCTACTTTATTTAACGTAGGAAGTGGGTTCACCAAACTCCAACGTGAAGAGTATTGGGAAATACGTCAGACGTTAATAGGTGATTATTGTAACGTGGAATATCAGAATATAACATCAGGTAAAGGTGTTCCTCGTTTCCCTATATTTGTTGAAGTTCTTAAGATATGAAAGATTTTATAATGTTCTTACTTGCCGTAATGTGGACAGTTATGTTAGCATTTCTAATAGAAATAGATTGTTTCAATATAGATGTACCTTGGTGGCGATAACCTATGGTAATTTATTAACCATAGAAGGGAGGTTAAATGTGTAAAGTTTATGTAGTAAATAGAGGAGGACATGACCATAGTGATGCTGAAAGATTTGGAGAGTTAACTTTCCTCTCTGAGGGAGCAATCAATCGCTATTCAACTGGTAGTATATACCGCAAGTTTGTAGCGAAGTTGAATGGTTCTCTTAGAGAGGATTATATTCTAATTACAGGTTTGAGTGTAATGAGTAGTATTGCATGTAGTATTTTCGCCAGAAAACACGGACGTCTCAATTTACTATTATTTAAAACCTCGAGGGAGAAAGGTGTAAATAGTTACTACGTAGAACGTACTTTAATGTTAGACGAACTGATGAAAGGGGAATAAGAATGAGACCAACTACTGATTATTTAAATGAGATATGTGGAAACTGTGGTTGTACCTTCGGTTCACATCATGGAGGTACAAGTCCATACCCTCTAAATTACTGCCCTGGTCATGAAGGTAGAATGGATTGGGATAAAGGACCTGGAACAACATTTAAACCTACTGGTGAATATAAGGAGGATAAAGAATGATAATACCAAGGGATAAAACGTGGGACATTCAGGATGCAAGTAAGACTCAATGTTATTTAGAGTGTCCAAGGAAATACTTCTATAATTACGTACTGGGGTGGCAAAGTGATTCACCTAACAACCATTTAGTCTTTGGAAGTGCGTGGCACGAAGCTATGGAGCATTTACTATTAAATGGATATGACCAAAATAGTATCTTAGGTGCTTATGATTTATTCTTGGAATATTATCGTAATGTATTCCCAGAATCAACTGACGAGTTATTTGGTGCCAAGACTCCCGAACGTGCTCTTCATGCGTTGATAGAATACGCACAGAAGTATCACAATGACCTCGGAGATTTTGATGTACTTTATACCGAGGTAGCAGGGAGCGTCCCTCTTACAGAAGATAGGGTATTACATTTTCGTCAGGATGCTATATGTAAAGGTAGTCAGGGTTACTTCTCCTTGGAACATAAAACTGCCGGTTCATCTATAAGTCGTGCGTGGATGCAACAGTGGCCTTTAAGTATTCAAGTAGGTACTTACACTCACGTACTATATTGTTTATACCCTGAGAGTGAAGTTTATGGTGTAAGAATTAACGGTGTAGGTTTCCTCAAAACCAAATTCTCTATGGAACGTGTACCTGTAAAGAAAACGCGTGAGAGTATGCAATCATGGATGTGGAATACTCTTTACTGGTTAGACTCAATCCAGTGGGACTTTCAACGTCTTGAGATGTGTAAGGAAAGTGACCCCTTGATGATGGCCTTCCCCATGAACCCAACTAACTGTAGTAAGTATTTCGGCTGTCCTTACCATGACTTCTGTACAGCGTGGGCGAATCCCTTACAACACATAGACGAAGTTCCAATGGGGATGAAAATAGAGTTTTGGAATCCTATGGATAGACCTGCCAAACATAAGATGGAATATGGTAAGATGGTTGAATAAAAGGAGAATAAGATGGGTAATACTACTTGTCCCGAATATACAGAGAAACAAGACGATGTAGCCTTTCGTATTTACATGGGTGAAACTAACCCAACAGATTATGATAATGAGGAAGAGGAAGGAGGTAATGATGATAAGTGAGAGAACACTTAGAAAGTGGAGAAAGGAAGCATTAACTTATGATTCAACTTACAGCACTTCAAAAGATGATAAGGAACTTAAAAGTCGCATTTTACAATTAACCCAAATATTACTTGACCAATATTTAGTAAATAAACAATAACTTAAAAAGGAGGAAGTAAAAATGGAAGCATTATTTGTAGTAGAAAAGGAACTTAAGGGGTCACGTAGGTACATATGTAAGGATGATAAATTCCCTATTACTAACGTCTATGTTAATCGTGAATACTCAGATGGTTTAGATGAAATTACTATTGATGTAGTAGATACGAAATCAGCAGGGAGGAATAAATGAGTAAAATGGATATAAAGATAGAAGCGGAGAAACTAAAGAAAATGTACGATGATGACCCACGTAGTAATAGTTTCAATGCTATAATTTATGGGGGTACTGGCTCTGGTAAGACGTCACTTTTAAGAACGTGTCGATTACCTCTCCATGTAGATTCCTTTGACCCTGGTGGAAGTAAGGTACTTCAAGGTGAGGCGATTCTAAACGATGTAAAATACCTAGATGAAATGAGTCGTGGGAATATAGTAGTCGACTCCCGCTTTGAAACTGAGGAACCTGCGCACCCTCAAGCTGCTAAACTATGGGACGATGAGTTTCATCGAAGAAAGAAGATGGGATACTTTGACCACATCGGTACTTATGTTATTGACTCTATGACAACATGGGCTCAAGATATTATGTATGAAATTATTAAGAAAGCAGGAAGAGGTGGTGGTCAACCTTTCCAAAATGATTGGCTACCTCAGATGACAGTAATTGAAAATGCTATACGAGATATAATCTCATTACCATGTGATTGCATACTGTTGGGACATGATAGTTCTGATAAGGATGACGCCACAGGTAAAATGTTTATTTCCTTGATGATTACTGGTAAGTTAGTAAGAAGAGTCCCATTATTATTCGACGAAATGTACGTCGCCATGACTAAAGAAACTAGTAAGGGAATTGAATACCAATTACTTACTCAAAAAACTGGTCTTTATCAGGCAAAAAGTAGACTTGCCAAGATGGGCGAACTTGAGACGTATGAAGTTCCAGATATTAAGGCTATATTAAGAAAAACAGGTCGTGATACTAACGATAAACCATCACTATTTGAAGGAGGAAATGAAGAATGATGTACCAACGGAGTAACAAACAGGGTAACATAACAGACCTAATTAACTTAGATAAAGTAACATCTATCAATATCAAAGTGGTAGATAATATCGGACATGTAAAGGTGATGTTAGATTCAGGGGCATTAATTCACATGAATTTAACGAAAGAGGAATCAACTAACCTTCTCAATAAAATGAGTAGTATTGATTCAGATGATATAATAGACGATATAATAAATGGAAAGGAGGTTAAAAAAGAGAAGAAGTAAAAGGTAAGTAACTAAACATAGTTTAACTAAATTAGAAGGAGGATTTAAGAATGGGTTTTTTGGACATAGATGTTAAAGACGCAATTGAACCTAAAGCAGTAAGTGGTGATGCCGAGTATCAGTTGAGAATCGTGTCAATCGAACAGAGGATTAACAAAGCTGGTAATCCCTTTATTTTCCCACGCTTCGATATTCCAAGTGAACCTGCTGCTAAGGACTTCTCCAAGTACCTTCCACTTCCGTGTGATAGTATGACGGAGAAACAAGTCAACAATGCCAAGTGGGGATTGAAGGCCTTCTTTGAGGCCTTTGATATTAACACAGGAAAAAAGATAGACCTGGATGATTGTATAGGGCGTCAGGCATGGGCTATTCTTGGTGTGAGTGAAGATGAAGAGTATGGTGAGCAGAACTTCATCAAACGTTTTATCAAAGCTAAATGATTAAGGGGGTTGAGATAGCAATCCATTTATTAACTATAACGTTGACATATTGTAGTGAAGGGTACTATCTTATCCTTCACATTCTATGGTAAATTTATAACCAAAGGAGAATTAAAATGGCTGGTGAAGTTAGGGAACACAGACCTAGACTCTCTATTGAGATTACTGAGGAACAAGCTTATGCGTTGAGTAAGTTAATCCCTTGGGGAGCAAAGAACGAACTATTTCGTACGATAATCGAGGACGTAATTACCCTTCTCGAAAAGCACGGCCCTATCATAATAGCCGCCATTTTAACTCGTCGGTTAACTATTAGGGATTTAGACCATGTAAAGGAGGTAATACCGAAATGATAGCTAAATATGATGAAACTCATCAAGGTAAAAAGTTGCGGTTTATTATAGGTAACATTACAACTAAAATTTCTGGTGCTCTTTATTTAGACCCTGGTATCCCATTAGATATTATTGAAATAGAACCTACTGTATTACCTTCTGAGTTACCTGGTTACTTAAGGAAGGGAGGGATTAAGGATGGCAACGATAGCTAATCTCGCCGTATCAGTTTTGGAACTCTCCATAGATGATTGTATAGATTTTATAAAGGAACTTCGTGGGAAGAGGAGAATTCCCAAAGTAAAAAAGGTAACTAAAAAAGTAAGTGGTAAGAAACCAACTACCATGAGTATAGATGCTTTGGTATCTAAGTTAAGTGAAAGTGACGTTGATGCTCTTATTAAAACTCTTGAGGAGGAAAGTTAAATGAAAGTTGGGATTGTAGATATTAAAAGCATCTGGACTAAAGAAAGATTTAGAACTGATTATGGAGAGTTAGACCATTTAGTAGATTCAATAAAACAGTATGGGATAATCCAACCTCTTGCTGTGTCGATTAAGAATGGTGAGAATGAAGGTGAACTTTATTTACTTCTTGCGGGCGGACGTAGGTATCAAGCAGCTACACTTGCTGGAATAAAGGAAGTACCTGTGAGGATTTATGAAGATGAATTAAATGACCTTCAATTACGTTCTATCGAACTCGAAGAAAATGTCAGGCGTAAGGACCTAACCTTTATTGAAGAATGTAACTTGAAACGTGAGATACATAACATTCAAGTAGCATTACATGGTGAGAAAATTTCCACCTCACCTAACGCATCTGGTCACTCACTACGTGACACAGCTAAATTATTAGATAAATCTCACGCATCGGTAGTACAGGATATCAAGTTAGCTAACGCAATGGAGAGCTTCCCTGACTTACAGTGGAATAAGTGTAAGAATAAAAGTGATGCGGCAAAGATGTTTAATAAGTTTGAGGAGAAAATCGTGCGGAGTGACTTAGCAGATAAGGCAGGTAAACTCCTTGGTAAAACCCCAAAGAAACTAATTGATTCTTATATCGTTGGAGATTTTTTTGAAAAGGTAAAAAGTATTCCTGATAATAGTATAGATTTAGTAGAGATAGACCCACCTTATTCAATTGACTTGCCAGGAAAGAAAGATAAGAATAACTATATAATAAACTATGGTGATGCATATAACGAAGTAGATAACGCTGACTATTTAGAATTTATGCAGAAAACTCTAAGTGAATCCTATCGTATAATGAATGACCACTCATGGTTAATCTTATGGTTCGCTCCTGACCCATGGTTCGACATTATGTATCATATGTTAGTTAACGAAGGGTTTAAAACCAGAAGGTTGTGTGGAATATGGACTAAACCTAATGGTCAAACTCGTCACCCTGAAGTTTACCTCGGTAATAATTTTGAAATGTTCTATTACGCCCGTAAGGGTGATGCTAAAATCAATTTAGATAAGCGTGGGAGAAGTAACATCTTCGAATTTTCCCCTGTATTTCCAGCACATAAAATCCACCCTACTGAACGACCAGTAGAGTTGATAGAAGAACTCTTAAGTGTTTTCGCTTGGGAGGGGTCACGAGTGGTAGTACCATTCGCAGGGAGTGGCAATACTTTACGTGCTGCTCATAATAAGAAGATGCATCCTATAGGATATGATTTATCTAAAGAATATAAGGATGCCTTCGTAAGTAGAATCATAACCCAAGAAGAAGGAGGAAAGTAAGATGAATAAAGATACGTTTGATGATGTAGTAGATGAGGTATATGATAAATGTGTAAATATCTTAAGTGCCAAAGGATTAATTTATGCTTCTGATGATGACAGGTTTGAGAACTTTAATACAACAGCTAAAGACCAAGAAATCTTACCAGAGGAAGCACTTCGTGGGATGTTAGGTAAACACGTCACTGCTGTTAACAAGTACATAACCAAGCTTTCACAAGGTGAGAATACATCAAAGGAATTATGGGAAGCTTCCATATTTGATTGTATTAACTATTACCTCCTTCTTTATGGTATGCTACGTAACGAAGGTGATGTGTAATGAAGTGGGATGAATACTTTAAGAACCTAGCTTATGTCGTGGCGAGTAATTCAAAATGCTTGTCACGGCATATAGGTGCGGTGTTAGTGCAGAATAGAGCAGTTATATCAACTGGTTATAATGGTGCTCCGAGAGGGATACCTCATTGTGGTAAGGAGAGAATGTTAGAGGATAAAGCATTACAAATACTAGCAGAGTTTAGTACATTTCCGCACGTAGATAAGTATGACGAATTTGCAAGTATATGTCCCCGAACAGTCCTTGGTTATACTTCGGGTGAAGGACTCCACTTATGCCCCGCCACTCATGCCGAAGCTAACTGTATCGCCCAAGCTGCTATGAATGGAGTAGTTACGAAAGGTGCTACTATGTATGTAACTTGTGGTGTGCCTTGTAAGAATTGCCTCGCGCTAATTATAAACGCTGGGATTAAAGAAGTAGTATGTACCTCATTAGAATGGTATGACTCTCTTTCCCCATTTATAGTTGAGCATTCTAACTTAATCATTAGAGAATATGAAAAGGAGAATAAATAATGGACGTAACTATGGATGTTGATGTTGTATGTGCAGTATGTGGTGAAATTCTAAGCGGTGAAATGGGTAGAAGTGGTTCACTTAGAATAGACCCATGTGAAAAATGCCTAAATGATGCATATGAAGAAGGAGAAGAAGAAGCTAATGGAAAAGGAGATAAATAATGAATGGCTTACCAACAATGTCAGGATTTTGGCCAGATATTTATATGTGTCGTGAAGATAACATAGTAGAAACTATAAATAAAATGTTATCAGAACATGCAGACGATTTTCCTAACACAGCATGTGTAGGATTTACAGTATCAAAACCTGACAAGAATCAAATTGTAACAATACATCCTAAAATAAAACATAAAGGAGATAAATAATGGAACTATTTTTTGACACTGAAACATCTGATATGTATAAGTTTAAGAAACCTTACAGTGACTTTACTCAACCATGGATAGTACAACTGGGGTTCATTCTTTCTGAACGTGACTCAATTTTTCAAGAAGGAAACCTCCTCATTAGTGCAGGAGAAAGGAAGATTTCATCTGGTGCTGAAGCAGTACATTGCATCTCGGTTGAAAGTACTAACAAAGGTGGACTTAAGCAGGATGAAGTACTGAAGTTATTTGAATCCTTAATATTAAGAGCAGACATATTAGTCTGCCATAACACTGCGTTTGATATGAAAGTAGTATTATCAAATGCTTATAATCTTTATAGTGATGAAGCCATGCTTAAACTCTCAGACCCACATTATCAGTATTGTACTATGCTTAATGGTACTCACGTATGTAAACTCCCTGGAAGATATGGGAAATACAAGTGGCCTAAACTTCAGGAACTTCATAAGTTTCTATTTGGTGAAGAATTCAAAGATGCTCATGATGCATTAGCTGACGTAAGAGCTTGTCGAAGATGCTACTATGAAATGAATAAATAGAAAGGAAAGTGAAATGAGAACTACAACTTACAAGTGTGATAAATGCGGTAAAGAAGATACAAGCAATGAGACTTTACAATTAGAGAAAGTAGGTGTTCATGTAGGAGAATACATTGTACAGTATTCTTATTCAGTAAAACCTAAGTTTGAACTCAATCAAGAATGGTGTAAAGATTGTAGAGTAAAAGCTGGTCTAGCAATACCTCCAAAGAATAAGATAGTAGAAGTAACACCTATGACTCTTGAAGATTTAGTACATGATATAGCTTACGAAGCAGCTAGTGAAGCTATACAGAATAGTTAAATAGAAAGGAAGTAAGATGATTAAAAAAGCTACGTCCGTCCCACCTGAGGGAAATAAACTAAGTTGCTCACTTGCTTTGGTAGGTGAACAACCAGGGAGGTACGAAGTATATGCTCGTAAACCTTTCGTAGGGCCTTCTGGAAAGGAATTAAACTCATGTTTATCTTCCGCAGGTATTTCAAGGTATGAGTGTTACCTTACAAATGTAGTAAAAGATTTAGACCATCCAATTAGTGAGTATGTAAAGTTTAATAGTAAGGGTGAGGGAATCTATTCAGCAGATGGGTTGGAATACTTGGAAATCCTAAAGAAAGAATTAAGTGATTGTAATGCTAATGTAATTGTAGTAATTGGTAACGTAGCATTATACGCACTTACAATGCGTTATGGGATTACCAAGTGGCGTGGCTCGTTACTTGAATCAACATTACTTCCTGGCCGAAAGGTAATTCCCATAATACATCCAGCTACTATACTTCAACCTAAAAATGTTTACTTAAATCGCCGTCTAATTATTAACGATTTAATTAAAGCAGATGAGGAAAGTAAAACAAAGGAGTTTAGTGGAACTAAAAGGAATATCAAAATCTCCCCTTCATTTCATGAGTCACTAGCATTTCTAAATTTATGTTACGACTTGGGAAAGAAGGGGACGATGATAGACTTTGATATTGAAGTTTATAACAACTATGTATCCTGTATAAGTTTTGCTCATTCACCTATTGATGCCATTAGTATACCCTTCCTTGATTCCCACGGTGATTACTTTACTGTAGAACAAGAGAGTGAAATCTGGCGGGCGATTGCTCTAATTTTGGAAGACCCTACAATTATTAAACGTGGTCAGAACTTGGGGTTCGATGCTACTGTCATGCTCTCTCAGTTTGGTATCAAGACTTACAACATTGCAGACACAATGGTAGCACAGAAAATCCTCTCCCCTGATTACCCTGCGGGATTAGACTTCATCGCATCAGTTCACACCGACATACCATACTACAAAGCAGATGGAAAGAGGTGGTTTAAAGTAGGTGGATTATGGGAGACGTTGTGGCACTATAATGCAATGGATAGTATTACATGTGCCGATGCTTATCCATCACAGTTGAAGGACTTAGAAAAGCAAGGTAACTATGATACTTTCGTTGAACAATGTAGAATAATCGAACCCTTAGTTTACATGATGAAGCGTGGGATTAGAGTTGACACAGTAGGAATGGTCAATGCTAAAGTAGGATTAGATGCAAGGGTAGTAGAACGACAAGCTAAACTAGACTTACTTGCTGGTCAACCTATTAATCCCAACTCCCCCGCTCAGATGATATGGTATTTCTATGACCACTTAGGTCACAAACCATATTATAAGAAGGGGAAGATAACTACAGATGAAACTGCCCTCACTCGGTTGTACCGAAAGGGGGTTGAAGAAGCTGGACTGGTTAAGGACATTCGCTCCCTCCGTAAACTATCCTCAACATACACTAATTTAGATAAGGTAGATGATGACGGAAGGATTCGATGTTCTTACAATCCAGTAGGTACCGTGAATGGTAGGATAAGTTCGAGTGAGAATATCTTTGGTACGGGAATGAACTTACAAAATTGGCCACATGAGATGTTACGTTACTTACTTGCCGACTTAGGTTACGTTTTTTACAGCCTCGACCTTTCGCAGGTGGAGAATAGAATAGTTGCTTATGTAGGACATGTGCCACGAATGATGAAGGCCTTTGAAGATGGTAAGGATGTTCACACGCTCACCGCATCTCTCATCTTTGATAAATCTATGGATGAAATTTCTAATGAGGATGGTAGTTCCCCATTAGGTACTGGTAAACAAAGCGAGAGATTTTGGGGAAAGAAAACTAATCATGAATTAAACTATGACATGGGTTATAAGTCATTTTCCCTTCTTATGGAAATGGACGAGAAACAGGGGAAGTGGATTGTTGAGAAGTATTTCAAAGCTTACCCCGAAATTAGAGGTTACTACCATCCCATGATTAGAATGCAGTTGGGTAAAGATAGAACATTGACTAACTTGTTCAACCGCAAGAGAGTATTCCTAGGGAAATGGGAAGATATGATGTTCAAGAAAGCATACAACTTTATACCTCAATCTACCACAGCTGATATAATAAACCGTCATGGGTTATCTTACATCTATTACAATCAAGATAAATTTGGTTCCCTTGAGTTATTAAATCAGGTACATGATAGTATAGGTTTCCAATTACCCTTGAGTATCCCGTGGATTAAGCATGCTGAGATATTATTAGATATTAAACGTTCAATGGAAGTACCTTTAACAACTGGACCTTATACATTCACAGTTCCAGTTGATATTCAGATGGGTTTAACTCTATCGAAAGCAAATGGTGTAGAGTTTAAACATGCTAAAATGCCTTCCACAGTCCAGGAGTTTGCAAAGGAATTAGAAGGAGCTTATGATGGATTTGATAAAGAAAGAGGAATTAAGTAATGAGAAAGTTAATGAAAAGTTTATTAAACAAACTACCTAATAATTATAGACCTTATAAATTTTGGTGGTTGTGGATATTTATAGCCACCATTAAAACTTGGGTTGTAACCGACTTAAAAACAGGTATAAAACTGTATATATTATGATGGATTTGATAAGGAATAAAAATGCCTACACGAAACCTAGACGATTGGTTAGAGAGTTACTTACAGTTCACGGACAATTCGGAGCCTCCTATACTCTTTCACACGTGGACGGCTCTTAGTGTATTAGCAGCTGCGTTACAACGCAAGTGTTCCTTACCTTGGGGAACGCTAAGGTTCTTTCCTAATATGTATGTAGTACTTGTCGCCCCATCTGGGAAAGCAAGAAAGGGTACAGCTATGGGACCTGGGATGGACTTCTTAGAGGATTTAGGAATCAACATGGCTGCCGAATCAACTACAAGGGAATCACTAATAAGGGAAATTAAGAATTCAAATGATACTATAATCCACGAAGATGGAACGACAGAGTTTCATTCATCACTTACTATTTATTCCCAAGAACTTACTGTATTCTTAGGATATCAAAATCGCCAGCTAATGAGCGACCTTACTGATTGGTATGATTGTAGGAAACGTTGGACTTATCGTACGAAGAACATGGGCACGGATGATATTATAGGTTTGTGGGTAAACTTAATCGGCGCTACGACTCCAGAGTTAATCCAAACCTCGATGCCTTTAGATGCAATTGGAGGTGGGTTAACTAGTCGTATGATATTCGTGTTTGAACATAAGAAGAAGAAGATAACTCCTGTCCCATTCCTATCGAAGGAAGAATTAGATTTGCGTGAGAAACTTCTAATGGATTTAGAACAAATTCATATGATACAAGGGGAGTTTAAAGTAACAGATGACTTCCTTAATTTGTGGATAAGTTGGTACACCGCACAGGAGGGTAATCCTCCGTTTGTTGATGATAGGTTTAATGGTTACTTTGAAAGACGACCTTCTCATGCGATGAAACTTAGTATGATTAGTAGTGTCTCACGCTCAAGTAGTTTACTATTGAAACAGGAGGATTTGGAAAGGGCTATAAGAATCCTAGAATCTACAGAGGTAAAAATGAGGTATACATTTAGTGGTGTTGGTAAGAGTGATAATGCAGACGTGGTAAATAGAGTTATGGTTGAGATAGGAATTCAAAAGACCTGTACCTTTGCTCACTTGATGGGTAGGTTCTATCGAGATGTAGATAAAATTATGCTTGGGAATATACTACAGTCATTAGAAGCAATGAAGTATATTACTATTGGTTTTGCAGATGGTCAGCAAGTGATTGAATGTTGTAGGGATACTGACTATGTTAAAGACTTGGATTTGTAATTAAGGAGGTATGAGATGACAAATCAATTATCAGATAAAGACAAAGCCAAGCTATATAAAGCTATGCATCAGACCCCTACAGAAGCAATGACACAGCTTCAAAGTGACATGGACACAATATTACGGGGTGAAAGGCTTGAGCCTAAATGGGAGACTAGAGAGTACAGCAGAAGGGAAGTGAAGAGATGATGAAACAACCGGAAAAATGTTGTGAGATGGGTTCCTATGAGTGTCAAGTACCCATGGCGATTAATGGGCGGCGTGTAGATATAGATTTCTGCATTGCTGATATCGTTGCGGCCCTGAATGCGGCTAACATAACCACGATAGCAAGCTGTTGTGGACACGGAAAACAGGACGGAAGCATTGCACTAGAAAATGGAAGGACATTAACAATTAAGCTAAATTTACAGCAAACAAAATATAGGAGGAAAGTCTAATGAGATTTTTACTTTCGCTATTGTTCACATTGGTTACGTTAAATATATTTAGTTATGACATTACGTTTGTTGATGGACTACATCTTAAATCAGTTGGATGGCCAGAAAGGTTGTCACGGCGAAATAAGTTACGTTAATCAGCACTACTGGGGGTGTAAGATGACAATAAAAGAAATTATCCAAAATGCAATAC
>Ga0222682_1000203_pt1 | contig 13985 bp, 22 predicted proteins | sample AntAcemetage1008_FD_179812 | JGI IMG/M metagenome (GOLD analysis project Ga0222682, IMG submission 179812) | Saline water microbial communities from Ace Lake, Antarctica - #1008 | ecosystem: Environmental > Aquatic > Non-marine Saline and Alkaline > Saline | place: Antarctica: Ace Lake...
GATTAATAGTCTGACGGGGGATGTGCTGCATGTCAGGCTGAGTGGTGTCCTGACCAGACTCTTCCATAGTCATACCGCGCTCGCGCATCTCTACGGTAGACTTCCGAGTAACACTCGGACCACAAAACATAGACTTCCAATCGCGATTCGCCTCGTTATGTCGTTCAATAGAATCCATTATTTCCGTGTACAGTATACTGGTCGGTATATGATCAGTTGTGAATGCACCGGGCGTTCCGGCCATGATGCTGCACCTCCTCGGAGGCTAGGTTGGCTAAGTTCTATGCGCCTGTTGAACTGCTGCTGCTAGAGCTGCTGCTAGTGCTTGTGCTGCTAGAGCTACTACTCGAACTGCTTTCGCTTGAGCTGCTGGAACTACTGCTACTCTCCGTTGTCTGACTAGCAATCTGCTCAATACAGATAACCCATTTAGTTGTACTAATTGCGAAGCCTACCTGTTGCGATATGTCGCCACCAGCAACAGTAGTTGTAATCAAGCCTGGAGTACTAGCGACATAAACGAGGTCTCCAGGCCAAAGCCCAGATGCTCCTTCAACTTGCCCCTCGTGTTTTACTGAGGCTCGACCACCTTCTGGGACGCTGGTTTCAGAAACACCAAGAGCACCCAACTCTGGAGTAGCTACAGCACCACAGGCCAAGTATCCCAGTCCATCTACGGGAGAGATCGCCACCAAGTAAGTAGCAGCTATTGCTTCGCCAGCCGTTATAGGAAAGTTCGGCTGCACGTTACAGTACACCATATCGTCGCATTCAAAAGGTTCAAATGGCATTTACATCACCCACTTATGTAGGAGTCGACGTGCTGCTCGATGAGCTGCTACTACTACTGCTGCTGCTACTTACGGCGGTCTGGGCTACAATCTGTTCAATGCAAATTACCCACTGTGTCTGGCTGATCGCGAAACCCACACTCTGCGACGTGTCGCCAGCAGTTAACGAAATTGCGCCAGCCGTGTTTGATGTGTACACTAAGTCGCCAGGCCAAAGACCATTAGCCAAGTCCACTTGCCCACGATGCTTGACCTCAACCATACCCCCGACGGGCACTGCGGTTTCAGCCACACCAAGTGCTGGCAATTCCTCTATACCTGCCCCCGCACAAGCGAGGTAAGCAAGACCGTCAACATTGGAGATAGCAACCAATTGACAAGTACCTATGGCTTCTCCTGCCGTAGCTGGAAAGTTTGGTAGTTTATCAACGAAATGCGGCATGACAATCACCTACTCGCTTATTCTATATTTGGCCTGTACTGCTACTGCTACTACTGCTGCTACTAGTGCTTGAACTAGAACTACTACTCAAACTCGAAGAACTCGAACTGCTACTCTGGGTAGTCTGACTAGCAATCTGCTCGATACATATTACAAGTTTGGTAGTGGTATAGGCCATACCTACTTCTTGGGAAGTGTCTCCTGCTGTAACAGAATATCCACCCGGAGTATTAGATAGGTAAACAAGGTCTCCAGTAATTAATCCTGTCAAGCCAGCCATTCGACCTTGGTGTTTTACCTCAACTATACCACTAATTGGAACTGAGGTTTCAGCCCAACCTAGCGCACCAAGTTCTGGAGCGCCAACAGCCGCACAAGCAAGATATGCTAGGCCATCGGATGTCGAAATTGAAACTAGTTGGCCTCTACCAATTGCTTCCCCAGCAACACACGGGAAACTAGGTTGAGCATTATCATATACATCTGAATCGGTTGTGCCTTTTGGCCAAGCCATTGACAGTCACCTCTTAACTAACTACGGTGTGTGGATGGAAGTCTAGTATCCACTCGGTTGTACTTATTGCTATACCCACAACTTGCACGATCTCGCCGATGCCCGAAGGCGCTGTCTGTGTTATCTGCCCATCGGTTGTAGCGAGGTATATCCATTGGCCTTCTTTTAGTGCTGTTGCACCAGAGACATGACCTTGACGCTTGATCTCAACTATATTGCCTTCAGCTTGAGTTGTTTCAGCTATACCGATAGCCGGTACATCCTGGCCTGCTCCGCTAGTTGCGTTGGCAAGATAGACCTTGCCATCAGTGTCGTGTAAGACAACCAAATAAGCAGTGGTTATTGCTTCTCCTGCCTCTTCTGGAAATGAATCAGCTTCGTTACTCCAAACTGGCATTATATACCCTTATGGATCTTGTCCCAGTGGAGACCATAGGCAGCTTTGAAAGTAACACTATTAGTTGCCGCAATCTCTTTCACACTTGCCCTTGTGTCGTCAGCCATTGGGTGATTAGCGAACCAAGTCTCATCATCCTCTTCGCCAGTGTTTGTAGTGGCAGCGACTTGAGTGGTTTCGCCAAGCGGGATTTTGAGCATCTCGCCATCGTTTTTCTTCAGGTGATCCTGAAGAGCAGTGATAGCATCGTCGTCACCCATTTGCAGACTGGTAAGGATCTCAACGGATTCAGAGGCATAAATCTCGTCGCCAAAGTTAGTTGCAGCAATTAACGCCTTAACCTTCTCGCGCTTGGCATCTTGCTCCAACTTCTCGATTCGAGCGACAGATTCGGCGACAGCATCAACAGCCTTAGTCCGTTCTTTCTTGGCTGTAGCAAGTTGGACCTTAACATCACCAACCTCTGTTTCCTTAGCTGCTAGCTGAGCGGCCAATTCGTCAACGTCTTGCTGAGTTACCTTGTCAGGTTCCGGTTCCGGCTCGGGTTCCGGCTCCGGCTCAACATCAGCAAGGTCAACCACAAAAGCGTCCCAGTCTTCCACATCCTTAGAGATTTTAGTCCACTGCTTATTAGTGACCTTACCTTCTGCCTCAACATACTTTTCTCGGGCCTGCTCTTCGGTCATAGCCATAGTTGTACCTCCTGGCAAACTGTCTGGATCTATAGTGGTATACTCTGAAGCTGTTACTTGAAGTTCGGGTTGCTGAGAAAAAAACGGTCGGGTGCAAAGAGCGGCTGCTTTAACAAAATTGTCTGCACCAACAGTAAAACGGGGAGAGATGTATGGGAGGCGTCCAGAATCAACTGCTTCCACTCCGTCAGAAGTCCACTTGATTTCTCCCCACAAAGCCTCGTCGCGGACTTCCAGTTGCTTGATCCAACCATAAGCTCCATCAGGACGCACACTATGGTCGGCACGTTCGTCTATGGGAATGCCTGCACTTACGGGTCTACCACTATTGAACTCCTCTACCATAGTGGCCAATACTTCAGGGGTAACACTAAACTTGCCGTACTTGGGGTGAGTGAAATTGCCGGTATAGATAAGCTCGTGCCAGACAGAACTGCCCTCTTCAGTAATGGCTGCTTCAACCATACTGATAGCCGGGCCTTTGTCCAGGTACATTATAGCAGTTTTGTTTTTTGCCATAATAACTACCTCCGACTACGTCCTCGGCCAGTGCGACGAGTAGTGTTACAACCACCACGACCTCGGTTGGCTCGAACTCCACGTCCACTACCATTGCGCCTTGGTGCTCCGCGTTTTGTCATCGTATTCATCACCCCAAATAAAAAGAGGAGGTCTTAGCGACCTCCTCTGCTCGCGTCCTCAAAATGTTTGGTGGGGCCCCACCTAAGCGGCGGTGACTGAGGGATCACGCTTCTCGCGTCGGGCCGGGACACGATAGCCGCAACTGAATTTTGGTCGGTCTTACACTACTAAATTATTAGATATTACAATGCTGTATAAGTTTCTTATCAAATCACTATCTATAGTATAACATAATTCGGCTTTGATGTCAAGCGTTTCTTGAAGAAAGTTTTTTGCTTGATTAAAACTCGGCACGGCAATGCAGTTTCATTTCGTCAATATGGCCTTTGCGAAAGTGATCAAACTGCACAAAGCCACTACCAAATTTCTGGTGCAGATAGGTATGGAGTACACTATTGCAAGGTGTAGCAAAGGACTCTGCTTTTGTGCTGCTAGGCGTAAAGAGCGAAAAGGCCCGCAAGTCGGCAGTCACATTCTCGCCAGTTAGATACTCAACACCAAACCACTTGCCTTGCAAGGATAGGTTTAAGTGGTTAGATTGTTCCCCATCGAATTTGAATTGTCTGGCTGCCAACATCAAGTCGAGGTTACCAAAGTGTTTAGTTAAACGCTGGCTAACATCCGCAAAGTCCTCAAAGGAATGGAGTTTCAGATCAAACTGCCAGTCTTCAGCTTGTGCCGAAGTATAGACACATAGCGACAATAACACGCAGATTGGAATAACGAGTAAGAGTTTCATTCTTATGTATTAGACGTTTTGCTCGGGATTAGGTTCGGTTCTGATCATTAGGTGCGGTGCAGGCATAGGTTATCCCTACTATCTTGCGTCTCTAGCTAGCCAGCCACATTGAAAGGCATCAGCAACTACTTGATGCAAGAGTTCGTCATACGTCTCTTCGGTGGGGTCTCCATCCCCGACCTCAAACAGCTCAACAAGCCACTCCTTGCCACACTCCACGCAAGCGTAGACATCTTTAGAAGCTGGCGACCATGCCGCGCTCACTAGTCTCTCCCCACACACCGGGCATTTCTCTGCATACGCCATTAGGTTGCCTCTCCAAAGTCAGTTTGCCAGCCAGGATAAGCGTCGCGAATAAAGGTAGAAATGCCCCGCGATTCAGTGCCGATGAATAGTATCTTGCCCTCTTGCTCGTAGAAAGTCCCGTGCGCCACACACTCTTGCTCAGGCTCCGCTGACACCTTATCTATGAACTTTCGTAGGTCCTCAAGCGATTGGTGCGCCATTATTCCTCCTCATTGTCAGCAAAAACTGGTAGCGGGCCCCGGAGTCGCACCGGAATCTCCGGCGTATGAGACCGGCGACTTTCTGTTTGCCCAGCCCGCGATTTATTCCTGTCGCTCAACCATTTCGTATGCAAACCCATCATCACCAAGACGACAGGCACAGTGAGGACAATGGCTGTCCGCAGGTTGAATTGCAGGCTTGAGTGGTATTTTTATTCCGGGCATACCGGGACGCAGAAGCCAAACAGTTTGGTCTTCAGCTCCTTTGCGCACAACACACATACCACATTTGCATTTTCCTTCTGTTCTGTACACTTTCTTAGGGATGCTCATTATTGCCTCCTCTAGAATTGGGTAGCCTTACTATGTTCCTTTGTAAAAGCGTGACGCAATGAACAGGATTAGTACAAGACTAAAGAACCCGGCACCAAACCCACACCAGAACTCGCTAATCCCTATTGTTATCATCTTCTGTCTCAGTCTCCTCTACTACAATCTGTTCACGCACATCATCTGGGTCACGGTCAGGTAAGCCTAGCTCTGCCCGCATATATTCCTCGATATTCTCCGGCAACTGCAACTTAGGATCGAATAGCTTAGAGATTGCGCTACTGATAACGTCTGGATCGCGAACACCAAGTGGGCCATGAACTAAACGAGGTGGCTCAATGTCGCCGAGTGCATTATATCGAGCTAGCTGAGCAACACAGTAGCGATTAAAGTAGCTAGCCATCCAGTCGGCTATAGTTTCGAGTCCCATAAGGAAAAAACTAGAGCTATCCTTGGAAAGCGCCCAAGCTCCGGTATCGCCACCCTGACCGAGACCGACAAATTGCCCGAGTACAGTCTGGAGAATGCTTTGGTGCTGGCGTTCGATGTGAGACTCGAAGGGCACGTCAGCGGGTCCCAGATTTAGCATATCCACTAACCAGCCATCGGGAATAAGTAGGCCAGAGTCATGAGCTGTGCGTATCCGCTGCAACAGTTTGGCAACGGCATCGACCTCAGTTTGGGGAGCACCCCCAGGCGGCTGAGTTGCCTTGGGCATTCCCATAGCCTGTCGTTCAATACGAATAGCGGCAAATTCCTCAAATGCCTGCTTATATCTCCAGTGCTTATAGGCTTGTCGAAAAGCACCAATGCCTTCTGGGTTGCCTGATTCCTTGCGCCAAGTCCAGACAATGAGCTTCTTGATCGGGATTTCTACGGTATACATTTCGGCATTGTCTGGCCTAATTCCTGTTTGAACAATTCCTTCTAAGCCACCAGTACGGTCAAATTGCCATTCAGTGACTGTCCTCCGGGCACGTTCGGCAAATTTGCGCCAGCCCAGGTAGCCTTGCGATTTGTCTTCAAAGACCTTCTCGTGAATTGTAAAACCATAAAGCGGGGCTAGCAGGACTTCACGTAACAGGTCGTCAAATGAGTGAGAAAGCCCTTCAAACAAATTCCACCTTACGAACTCACCAAAGTTCTTATCATCACCCAATTCTATACGCCAGTCAGCTTGTCGAATTGGAAGTGTGATGATTTGCTCGATAGCTGCCAGTGCCGACTCCGAACGACGCATTTCTTCATAGACAACCATTCGCGAAGAGAGCGATTGCAAGTCGTAATTATACTCTTGGTAAATGTTACCACCACGAACATCCAAGCCAGTGGTGCCTAGTTCAGCGCTAGGAAACTTGGTGTCTCGCTCTTCACGATTGTCGGCAGCAGCAATTTCCTTGTTACTGCCCCAACCTGCGATGTGGTCTTTCCACCAGCGTTGTGTTCGGTAGTACAAGTCGGTTGCCATAATTTTCACCAGCGACGGCCTCGAATGTCGGTTAGATGCTTGGATGTCGGGATGCTCACAATTGTTTCTCCACTGCCTTCACGGTCTCTCCCAGTCATCAAACTCATATTGGCCATCATTAGCGAGTCAAGGTAGTCCACTTTTTTGCCACGTCGCTTTGCACCTTCTAAGACCTGAGCGGTGTCAAGTGCAGTGAACAAATCGGGAAAGTGTTCCAAGTGTGCTATTAGTTTACCACGTTCGAGGTTTGCTGTCAACCAACTCTGCAATTCACTGCGCGGAGCAGTTCTCCATTTAAGTCCTTCGACGCGGTCAATACGCTCGCGAACCTGCATACCAGCAGTTATGTGAACAGCTATCTTGTTGCGCGATTTCACGAGTGCAGGGAGGGCCTTATCGTTGGTTCCATCGATAAAGAGTTGTCCACGAAACTGCATATCGAAGTCTTCAATTGTTGCAATGCGGTCTTCGGTGGAGAGATAGGGAAGTGCTTTTTGGTAGACGATTTGTGGCGGCCTGACAGTCAGATCGATAGCTGTGAACACAGTTAAATCCTGGCCAGGTCCCGCGCAATCCACGCCCTTGCTGTAGCGATGACTCTCAATGGGTATTGGATGCGAGCTATCGTTTTTGTCGCCGTAATATGTTACTCCCTCAGCAGCTTTGCGGATCTTCTCCATGTCAACTAGCTTATTTCCGGCATGGATGCGTTTCAGCGCAAACTCCTCTTCCCACTCACTGATCCTGCCGTGGAACCGCGCCTGAGAATTTTTCAGCCATTTCTCGTCACGGTCAGGGTGTGCATTCCAGTCAATAGGCAGGCAAGTCATGCCCATTTCTTCAGCATTGTCCACGCAGTCGCAAAAGAAGTCACCGTCGCCCTGATAGGTGCTGACTAGCATTACAACTGAGTGCGGCACATCATCAAGCATAGGAGCCAACGACTTCCAGACATCATAGGCATTGGGCATAGCAGCAACTTCTTCAAGTAGTGCAGCATTGCCACCAAACGACCGGCCCGGATCAGAACCCGAAGTGTGGGCCCGGATGTAGTTGTGAGCTAACTTGGTGTCGTAACTGATCTGCGGAACCATTGTATGCCAGTCTGTACCGCGCAAGTTTCTGCGCTGGCCTTCTGTGAGCTTCGCAGTAGCTAGCGCAAATTTGGCAATTCGCAGCAGCCGTCCGATAGCCACTTCTTCCTTGTTTGCTACCACGTGACAGTGGAGTGGAGTGCCGCAGTGTTCGGCCTTGAAAAGTAGCTGGTGGACAAACGCCACCATAATCGCTGTAGAGATTCCAACCTGGCGCGACTTGGGGATTACCATACTCTCTGCATTGGCGACAGCTCGCATGACAGCAATCTGGTAATCATAAGGCTCGAAACTTACAATGCCGTAACGCTTACTCTCGATTTTTGGCTCGGCTACCTTACACCAAGCGATAGGGTCACCGATGATGTCAGTAAAGTCAATGTCGTCAGCGCGGTTGAACGCACCAGCGCGGAGAGCGTCGGCAACTGGGCTTATTATGCTGGACTTAGGCATGAACTAGACTTTCGAACTGTTGTTGAAGAAACTCACTCAACATATAAGGTGGCAAAGGGAGTGTGAAATATGCAGTTCCACTACCACCATGACGAGTGCTCTTCTTGCGCTCAACACTAGGAAATAGTTGTCCCATAAGAGCATACTCTTTGTCAAAGTATGGATACCATACAGGACACCATATTTCTTTAGGATTTGGTATGTCAAGTAGTGGCCAAAACCATGCGTTGGCCTTATTAGGAACAGCTATAATTACCATAGTTTGGGAAGCATATTCGTGAAGACGATACGCATAAAATGCCTTTGCCTCAATGGTGCGACCACTTTTTATCTCGGCTCGAATGAAGTTAATCGGAAGTGGTTGCTGTCCATATCTTAATTTATAGTCTGGCACCCATCTTTTACGCATATAATTGTGTAACTCTTCGCTATTTAACGTATACACCATTTGCAGATATGTGCTTAGCGAAAGGCCAACATCATCACAATGTACGCCTTCTCGGTCAGAACATTCTATTCCGTACTCCCAAAATTCACGAATTACTTTAAGTCTCGAATCGTGTTCTTGCCCTATTCGGCTTTGGCTGCTACTTGCCAGATGAGCATGGTTCGACTGAGTACCATCCATAATTTGCGCTCCTTAGCTATTTCTACTTGAGTGCCATTATACTGTTGGGTAGAATATGGACAAACTACTCGTCTCACCAATTGGAGCTTGTTGTTCACGCGGCAGGCGAGGTCAATGTCGTGGTAGTTCGTGCTCTTATCATCGTTTGGCCACTGGGTCGGCGAGGTGATGCAGGCAATATGGGCACCGGCTGGCAACTTCTTTCCATAGGCACAGATGATAGCTATCAGTGTATCAGTGAACTCCTCCAGAGACATGTTCGCCAGGTCTGCGTCATCTTGGCTATACTTGCCCTCAGCCTGCTTCCAGTACGGGGGATCAAGGTAGACGAGCGCCACGTCAGCCCAGCGTGAAGGCCCTGATATTCCATCGCCCGATAGCTCAAATTGTCGAATATCGGTTCGCGCTTCATCGGGCGCCCGGTCACTTACCCAGTAACGCCGAAGCCGCCTCTTACAGAGGTCAATGGTGGAGCCACTGCCCGCGAACGGGTCAACCACTATGTCAAACGGTTCGGTGAATGTGTAAAGCAGATTGTCCACGAACTCCGACGGTACACTGCCGAAGACCGGAGCCTTGTTGCTTTGCTTGGACTGGTTCCAGATGTCGTATAGTGGCGGTTCCCACTCCGGCTCTTGGTAGAGGGCGTGGAGTTTGTCAGATTTCGGAAAACTTTCCAATTTCTGACATTCTTGCACTGTCTGAGAAATCGTCTCCTTCGTTACCCCCACCTCGTCGGCTATCTGCTGCTGAGTATGGCAAGCAAGCCACATAGCGCGAATGGTCTCGTCACGTTCTTCCCGCAGCCGCTTATCAATATCGGTTAGCCAGCCACTAACTGTACGTTCCGTAACACTGAGGTCTTTGGCTATCCGTGCCTTGTCCTCCCCGGTTCCCTCCGCATACATGCGAAGAGCAGCCTTCTTCTTATCCTTCGCCGAAAGCTGGAGTCCATGCCGGGCATTCCGGCGGCAGGCCAGTGTAAATAGCTCATTGTCCGATTTCGTCTCCGTGACCGTAACGGCAATTTCTTCGGCCTTGGCCTTCTTGTGCGCTGTCCAGCGGTGCCAGCCATCAATAATCTCATTGTGCTGGTTGACCTCAATGGGCGGTAGTACGTCCAGACTGTCTATGTATTCATTAACCTTGGCTTGGCTCGTTTCGATCCGTGGGTAAAGGTCGTCACGGAATACAACAGATGACACTGGTACTTTCTTATCCATTGATATTGCTTCCTTTCGTTTTGATGGTCTCAATTAACAACTCTGCTGCTCACCTTTACAACACCTGCCACCCCACACACCATCCACACCACCCCCTCCGCCCCAGCGCGGCGTTGAAAAGCTTCGCTGGATCACGGTTAGCTACCTCCGAACGACACGGCTGCGCGATGCGCTTTAACGGCAAACGGCAAACAGCCACGACACGGCCAGTTGGTGTTGTGTCATTTTGCATACACTTATCAATAACTGTCTGCGCTTTTACACACTTTCTGTCATAGCTTGTGTCATACTTATGACATAGCTTACGACAAATGGCGGAAAGGGCAGGATTCGAACCTGCGATGGAGGCAGAACCTCCATAATTGGTTAGCAACCAATCGCCTTCAGCCAGACTCGGCCACCTTTCCTGTATCGTGTTTATGTGGAGAGGGAGCAGGGACTCGGACCCTGATTCTGAGCTTGGAAGGCTCATGCTCTACCAATTGAACTACTCCCCCTCGGAAAACGAAGGCGTGGCCACACTGCACGGTCTGCCGAACTTTCGCACTCATCCTAGCTATGGTGTTCGGCAAAGAACGCTTCGCGCTACAGGGCATCTAGGGATTCACTCTGAAGCAAGCCCCACGTTCCTTAGCGTCCATTGTTCCAGCAGCTAACTGGGCAGCTTATGTAATGGCACCGCAGGCCACGCCAAATTGTCAAGTTGCACTACGCATCTCTGAACCTGCCACCCACAAGTGGCCTCTCTCCTGGGCCTTGGCCATCTGTCGGGCCCACAACTACACGGTAAACAACACTACCCGCACGATCCGTACTCAACTCCACACGAATAGTCCCCTCCGGCGACACTCCCTCAATCACTAACCCATCTTCCTTGCTTCCATTTCCCACAACATTACCCTTAAAATACTTCCTCGCATACTTAGATCTGGAGGTGCTCACTGCCATCACGCTCCTGATAGTTGGTCAGATTGGGAACATCCTCGACATCCCAGAATACTATCTTACCGTGTTCCCGCGCCCACGTCAACTCTATTCGCGAGCCATTGCTCTTCTCCCAACCCTTTAGCATTAGTATACCTGTACACAAACCCAGCCAAACTATGTCGGTATCTATATACACATCATAAGCGATGTCAGGAAACTGTAGCTCAAAGTCCTGCGTCATTGTGTGTGGGATGAATGGTATATGCCCACGCCGGTAAAGTTCAGCACCGGCTACTCGTGCACGAGCTACATTGCGCAGCTTCTTCATATCGTCGTTGTTACCATACGGCCCAGCAATATATATCCGCAACCCAGACCTGTTGATAATCCCTGGGTGCTTGTCTAATCTATGTTTGTCGTAAGTGGTTAGTGCCATTGTCGCTTTCACATTCTGCATTTGATATGAGCCTCTCCAGATACCAATTGGCTTTCTTCAAGTCCTCAACTCCGTCTTTGAATCGCCACCTCACGATGTACTTCAGCACCTGTGCCTCGTGAAATGGCAATTCCAAACCCTCTATTGCCTCAATACATTCCATTGGGCTCTGGGTATAATGCTCAGGATGGTCGATAGTGTCGCTCATCAATCTGCTTTCCGGTAGTAAAGTATCTGGCCTATGATGATCATTGTCACGAACAAGCTCACAGAAAGACAAGCAGCAGCAGTTGGTTGCCAAGTGCCAACAAAAAGGTCTAGCAACAAAAAGCTACACGAATTGGCCAATAGCACAAAGTACCAGAGACTCAGATCTGCTACTTGCTTTCGCCGATAGTTTCGGACGATTTGAGGCAACGCCACACAACCCATCAGAATTGTTCCGACCCAGCCTAGTATTGTCATTATGGTTTCTCGTTTCTTATTACTTCTTGCCACCTAGCAGGCGGCCAACGCTTTGCCCAAAGTTCGCTAAGTAACCAGTTTCTCACCTCTACTGGATGATCAGCAGCAACTATACGTCTCGCCGCTAGACCAAGTGGTGTTCTTTTAAGTATTGCCCTAAAACGAATTATTGTCTTACCCAGTGCCTCTGCCATTTTTGCTACTGCTAAACATAGATGCTGGGAAGCTACTGTGAATTCTCTCATTGCTTCAAGTTGTTGCTTATTCCGTGTCCTTATTTCCTCGATTGTCATTATTCCTTCTTCTCTCCTATCTTCGGTATCAAGTCCATTAGCTCACTCTTCGGTGTATACAACCCAACTGTTTCCTCGCTGTCCTTTGTCAACCTCGGCTGCTCAGCTAAATATATCGGGAACTGCCAGGTGATGCCCTGCTTTGGATGAAACCCATGCAGCAATTGCTGGGGCCTACTCACAGCTTGCATCTTGCCCATGCTGTACTCAGTGCCACCCGGCCAAGCTCCTATAATTGTCCAGCGGGCAGCTTCAGCCCTATCGTGATGATGTCCTGCGAACACCCGATCCCAAACTACTCGCGTGGATTCTGACAGCCGCCGCACCATTCTGTCCATCCCATAATACGGTATGCCCATAAAGCCTCGTGCTGCATCGCCATGCGTGAACAAATAATTCCAAGTCCGGTCATTGTCCTCATCAAAGGGTACAAACTTGGTGTCCTTATCAATGTAGATTCCGCAGTAGCTACTATCGCTGATGACAATGTGTAAGTTCGGTTGACTTTGTAGATAGGCAGCTATGAACATATACAGGATTATGTCGGTGTTAACATCGGTTGTCTGAGTGCGCCCGTGATTGCCTGGTATAAGATATAGCCACACATTTTCAAACATCCCGCAGAAGAACAGTATCATGTCGGCAATCTCAACTGCACCCTTGAATATCTGTTGCATTAGTGGCAAGTCAATACGGTTCATCTGCTTTGGGAAAATGTCCTCGCCAGTAACCACATCGCCCAGACAAGTCATAATGCAATTCTTGATCGGGTAAACCTTCCGCAGCATTCCATTGATTATTCGGTCAATAGCATTCTGGAATATATGCCGCCGTTGCTGAAATATCTCGAAGTTATAGGAACTCAACCCAGCAGTATCAGACGGTCGCACCAATTCGCCAATGTGAAAGTCGGCAGTATGAATGAATGCCAATTCCTCATCAGCTTCAGTGTCTGGTACGAAATACTTCGGGGCCTTGATAATCTGGGGAGGGTTCTCGGCTACAATCCGGCCTATAACAGCACCGAATTGTTCGTACCAATTACGGGTGTCTTCCAACTGAACTTCTAAGTCATCAACGTATGTCTGGAGTTCTCGAATATCGCGCTGACTTGTGCCCTGAGTTGCTTTGCCAACATCATCATCCAATTCTAGCCCTGGCACAATACCCTCTCGCCAAATGTTCTTATAGTCCACCCCATTCTTGCGTAGTTCCGTTGACAGCATCCCACGGTCGCAACCCACCTTCTCCGAAAATTGCCTCAGCGATCCGCATTTGCGTATCAATGCTTTTATTAGTGCCACGCCATCAGCTCGCGGTAGTATCTCGTCCCGAATAATCAGCAGCGGATGCGGTGCAGCACACAATTGCTTGTAGACCTGCCGGATTTCCTCAGTTAGTGGTTGCTCGTCTTTCATTGGTTCACCTCAATGATACCATACAATATACAAGCACCATGCTATTGCCAATAATATTACCACTGGTATTATGATTCTGTCAAGCATCGTCTGCCACAAACTTTACCTTCACACATTCCCCAGGCTTGATTAGCGGGAGCTTGACTCCCCGGACATCGTCGAGTTCTAGCCAATCATCATAATCGGGTAATTCCCAACTCCCACGTCCGTCCTTCCTGGGTTTTTTTGTGAACAGTGCTGGCCCGTAACCATCTTCATCTCTTGCTATCCATAGTGCCATAGCTAAACACTCCTTAACTTTAGCAACGTCCAGAAGTCCTCTTCTTGCCGCTTGGCTTGGGCGTAACTTGTATGGTCAGGTCTCTCTGCTCCCAATAGCTCGACGGGTAGCCCGTACACTCTCATTACTTGCTTGTCGAGCCAAAGACGGTAACGGGCAAACTCCTTGTCAAGTTCATTCATTATGCACTCCCCAGTCTCGCTCGACTCAACCTCTCGCTAACATCCTTCAGCATACTCACCGCGTC
>Ga0222682_1000204_pt1 | contig 13942 bp, 17 predicted proteins | sample AntAcemetage1008_FD_179812 | JGI IMG/M metagenome (GOLD analysis project Ga0222682, IMG submission 179812) | Saline water microbial communities from Ace Lake, Antarctica - #1008 | ecosystem: Environmental > Aquatic > Non-marine Saline and Alkaline > Saline | place: Antarctica: Ace Lake...
TCTCCCTTTCCAAGAGTCATATCAACACCGCTAGAAAGTTCTACATTGTCCCCATCGTTAATCGTAACCGTATTGGTGTCGTGAGTTCCCTGGATGATACAAGTTTGACCGTCATTCTTTCCGTCATTTATGGCTGGGTCTGTGTCAAGAATAACTGCTCCACCATTCCCAACAACTCTCTCAATCTTGTCACCACAAGTTATTGCTCCATCATTTGCCATTGACTGATCTGCCCCATCACAAAAATAAATGTGATCGCCCATTGCAACCCAACCATCAGCATTTTCATCTGCTACAACAATAGCAGAACCAAACGATTGAGTGATATATAAATCGGCAACCCCGCTTATTAACTTCGTGGCTGGTGATAATGCTATCGGATAAACATCAGCGTCACCATCGTAATCATAAGGAATATATGTCCTTCCGTTATCAATGGTATTGTCGGCAAGAGTAATTGTCCTTGCCCCGGCATCATCTCTTGACCCGATGTAAAAATAAGAACCATCGGTAGTAATACTTCCAGAAGTTGTGTCCATCTCAAAGGCCATGCCCTCACCAAAAGAAATTGGAGCGTCGTTGCTTCCCGACATAATATTAACGTGTGTGGCTTGGAATGCCCCTATATTGATAATGCCACCAATAGAACCTCCCCCGGGAGTTCCAGTATCAAACTCAAGATTTCCCACAGGCCCACCAGAGGTAACATCCCCGCTTGTAATATATACGCTTCTTGTGTCGGTCGAAGATGTCGGCTCTATAACAATGTCCCCATCAGCAGTCAAGGTATAATCAGCAACTCCTGAATCGTGAAATGCTGTAACCTGTGGAACAAAGACACTAGTGGCTAAAGTATTCTCAAAACCATAAATCAATGACCCTGCATCTGGGTTTCCAGTTTCCCCGCCAGTGGCTTTGAACGAAGCGGCAGTTTCCCCTTCGGCTAAATCCTCGGCATAAACATACCCAGCAAAAGCGGCAGAATTATCAGCCGCAGTATAAAGTATACTTTGCACATTTTCGTAATCATTAGTTGTAATCTCGGCCGCACCAGCACCAGCAGTAAAAGATCCAATCGCAACCGTGCGAGCAGTTTCATCTTCAACATCAAATAGTGTATCTGGGGTAGGGTCTCCTATTCCAACATTTCCTGCGTCTGCCTCAACAATTAAGCCATATTCCCACGTTCCCGAAACTGTGATTGCTGCCTGACCTTCAAACGTAAGGCTGGAATTTTCTATATTAAGTCCGAAAGTATCATCTTCAAACCCAGTTATTGTAGGATCTAAAACAATGTTCATTCCAACTAATTCCCCTGACGCTCCTAAAGCGGTAGGTCTTACTGTTAAATCAATACCAGTAATGGTAGGTGCGGCTCCAGAACTTTGAGAAAGTAATGTCATAAGAGTAAACTCATCTGAGGGAGCGTCTACTTGAACATTAACTCCGTTAAACCCAATATCAACGTATGGATTTCCGCCTCCTAAAATTTGAAATGATCCATTTGGGTCGGTTACGTCATATGCTAAATCATATGCACCAAGAGTAGTGGTTCTAGTTTCCGTCAATGTTCCACCTAATCTTACAACTGAGCTTTCCTCGATTACGCCATCTTGAAAAGTTATTGCACCTTGATAGTCCGTTCCTTCGGCTGCTATTACCACGTCACCATTTGGAGCAAACGCCCCTAATATTCCACCAACCGCCCAGCCTGAACTTCTTAACCCACCATTGGCAGCGATAACTCCTACGTCTGATTTTATAGCATAATTTGTTCCTGTGCCTGTTGCACCTGAAACATCAAGATTTATTCCAATGTGATCCTGGTTAGTATGAGTTCCAGCCAATTCTATTTTTGCACCAACCAAATCTTGTGCGGCATCAGTTGCTTCTGGTGTTGCATAAATATATAGCCCTTGAAAGCCCCACGTTCCGTCAGTTGTTCCATAAATTCCTAGCCCTATTCCATCTTTAACTTCGGCAACAATGACGTGTTCGTCTGAATCGGCTTGTCCAGTATCTCCCCTTGTCGCAACAATGTTAGCATTGGAAAAGTCTATTGGGTTAGCGTCTGTTCCAAAAAATGATTCGTTATCAACAAACATTCTATCCTCAACTTCTAAATTACCTCGAAGAAAAGCAGAACCTTCTGATGAAATTGTCTCAAACCTTGCTCCGCCAGAATATTCGCTTTCACCAACTACAAATAATCCGGGTCTTGACCCATCTTGACCACCACCAATTTCAAAGCAAATATCACCGCCAGGAAAAGCGGCTAGTTCAGAGCTGTTTGTCCTAAACATAAGATCAAAGGCTTCCTCTGTTCCTTCACTAACAGCCTCCATAATAAAATCATCATTGAATCCTAAAAGATGTCCGTTAAAATCTCCAGTAAAGGTTATACCGAAACTGCCCAGATCATCCTCGCTTACTGTTTCAGATATGGCGATATTATCAATGTATTCAGTATGAGTGTTGCCAAACCCTACCGAGAATCCAATGTATATTTGATTTGCTGCCGGAGCTTCAAAAGTCGTAACTGAAAATTGTGTGTATGCTCCAGTTGTTTCTGCATTGAAAATATTATCATTCCCTTCACCGCCCGGAGTATAAGCATCCCATTCTTCGTTTGTGAAGTTATAAATTTCTGTTGCAGTTGCAGGGGGAGCATCCCAAAATATGGCACAAATATTTCCCGGAGCTGATTCTGCACTTCCGTAAAATGTAACTGTATATTCTGCACCTTCTACTACATCTTCTACTAATTGTGCAAGAATAATTGCTTCGTCAGTTGTGCCGAACATCTTTCCTGAATAAGTTCCAGCATAAACATTGACTGATTCTTGCTCAAGAGTAGCAGGTGTAGCCATTGGAGAGCCTACGGTAAAAATATCCCAATCGGTAGGATTGAAAGCATCATCCCAAAGTTCTAGTGTTCCATTTTCTGTAAGGTTAGGAGTAGCAACAGACCATCCATTATCATTAGAAGCAATCGCTAACGCACCTATTGAACTACTTGGTGAATCATCTTCGTTGCGATTTATCAAAAGACTTTGAACAAAGGCTGTTTCACCAGGTGTAAGCCCAGATGACCTATAATTAACTTGAAACAAAGAAGGAACCTCTTCGTCTGGAACCACCTCAGTAACAACCTCGCTTGAACCAATGATAACTGAATCCGTTAGTGTAGCAGGGTAGATCGCTCCGTTTACAGCGTCCCTTTCCCACAAACTAACAACTGAAGTATCAACTGCCCAATTTCCATCACCAATACCACCAACTAATCGATAAACTAAGTTTGTATCAATTTGATAGCAAACCATTCCTTCAACACGACGTGCAGCAGTTATGGACAATCTATCTGCTTCATCATCTGCAACCTTGTAAGAACCTTGAATTTCTTCAGAGAAACCAGAAGCAAAGGTATTGGCATTATCTCCGACGGTAATCCCGGCAGATACAATCGTTCCTGTTTTTGTAGAAATTCCAAAAGCTGGCGTTAAGCTTAACAGAATCACCACGACTGCTATTAAATATTTTAATTTATTCATTTTCATTTCTCCTTATAATACCTGTATAGAATATGTGCCAGTTAAAAGATTGTTCGTTCTGTAAACATTATAATTTACTGCATAACCAGAAGCGTTCTCGTGTGATTGAACAGACAACGTCCAGTCTGTATTAGCTAATCCATTAACTTTGAAAGTTGCTGTTCCGAAAGAAGCTGGATAAGCAACATAAATATATTGTGCAGCAGGAGTAATGGAAAATGTGCTTGCTCTTGAAGTTGCAAAAGCTCCAGTCGCTAACGCTAAAATTCCTGCGTCATTAACCGTTGCTTCACTTGATGCCCCGTGCCAGGCTTTATCTCTAAAATATAAAGTAGTTGTATCAGTATCATTTTGAACCGTGTCAGCAACAGTAAGAGTCCATGTATTATTAGTTGTATAGCTTGCGTTATCATCAACTGTTCTAAGAGTTGCTGGAGTTAAAACCCCGACACCACTATCAATAGCCTCGTAAGTTATAGTCTTGTTGACTGTCCAGTCAAGCGTGTTAGCTGAAACAGTTGCTCCTTTCTCCGCCACACTAACTGAATTAGTAAAGGTTGTTACTTCAGGGGAAGTATAAAGCAGATAATCTACTGCGTCTTTCAATGAATCAAACGAACCAAAATCAACATTAGTGTAATAGATAGCGTCGTTAGTTAAAACACCTGTCATTTCATCACCAGTTTTTAGAACGTATCTAATATCACCTGCTGATCCTTCACCAACATCAGGCTTATCGAATACAATTCTAGCGTTACTAACTCCAACCAGCAGCGACAACGCCAATATCGCTAGAAATAATTTCTTCATCTTTTTTCCCTCCTTAATATAATCCCCAAAATCTAAAATTGACATCTCCAGTTTTTGCCCTAACCTTAATTCTGTTAGTAGTAAAACTATCAGGCGAAAAATGCTCGTTATTCTTAATAACACAAACAGTTGCCTCCGTAGTCATCTGATACTCATTCGTGGTTTCTCCAGTAAAATCAACATATACCTCAAGAGTAGAATCATTAACAAACAATAACTCCTGGGCGATTTTACCTCTATCATCCTTATCAACAACTTTAATCGCTATTGACGCTTCAGCAGTTGCCGTTCCTTCGTAATAGAAAACCTTGGAACTAATAGCAATAGAAACACTCGACATTATACCGACGACAAGAAACATTAACAATAACTTTCTCATTTCAACCCTCCATATTTAATATTTGTTTAGCGTTTTTTACGCTTAATTTTCTTAGTTACTTTCTTAACTTGTTTCACCTTTTTTACGACCTCTATCTTCTTAGCAACAGGAGCAGGAGAATCAACTGGTTTTTCTGATTCATCTAACGCTTTCAATCTTGCTATCTCAACTTTCCATTCTGTATCTGTAAATCCTTGTGGCATTTTTTAGCCCTCCTATTTATTTTGGGGCAGATAGCACATATTAGGATATGCTATCCACCCCGGAATCACTAAGTAGCCTGGATGGCTTCTCCGCCATTCACAGCATTTGCAGCACCACTCGCATTGTATATGCCAGTAGCATTAGCAAAATCATCCGCACCGATAATCGTGCAATCCTTTAACAGAATATATCCGACTGTTAAGGAAGCAGCAGCTGTCAATCCATTCGCCATTGACGCAGCAGCTAACTTTGTGTTGAAGAATAAGCAGTCTTTGAACAACAACATTCTTTCAACGTCAGCAGCACCAGCCGAGTGAATAAAACTATTAGCAACCTCGCCAGCATTTCTCCAGAAGAAACAATCCTTAAAGGTTACATCTCTGCAAGACTTACCAGAAATTGTTCCTGTGGTTAGCAACACACAAGGTCTTGCCCCTGTTGCTGTGATTGCATTAGCGTTTGACCCGATTGTGCAACCTTCATACTTGGAACTATCACCATTACAAAGAAGTTCAGCAGCGTCGTCCTCGTCTAAATCAGTTGATTTGTAGAACTCACAATTCGTAAACTGTGTATATTCTCCACCATCTGCAACTGTATAAAGACTTGCGGCAACTGTGCTTGAACTATCAAACTTGATATTGGTAAAAGAAACAGCTTGTCCTGTAACCTGAACAAGTGCAATATCGGCAGCAGTAGTAGAATCACCCATTGTAATTCTTGCTCTTTGACCATAATATTTACCACCAACATCAGCACCAAGAAAATGAACCTTCCTCTTTGTAACACTTAGCATAGAGGTTAGAGCATGACCTTCAGGAGCAAGAATAATAACATCATTCCTGTTCGTTACGGTCTGTGCATAAGCGGCAGCAAGTGTTAGAAATAAATCTCCGGCTGGAACTTCATTACTCCAACGATCATACAATGGAGATGTGGAAGGGCATACATACAAAATTCTACCCATACCCGGTCCAACTCCGCCACCTGCAATCTTTGAAAGTGAAATCGCTGCGTCTGGAGCTACGTTTCTATTTTTTATCATCTTAGTTTCCCCCTTATAGTTTCCCCTCTACTTTAGTAGAGATACTTGACGGTTTTTAACTATAAGAACCGCCAAACTTATTTGATACTATTAAGCTGGTTGCCCGGCTTCAATATCTGTTAATCGTCCGTTTTGGTTTCGGGCAGTAACCGCAAACTGTGAATACCAGTAAAGGATTGCCTCATAAGCGTCCTCACCAGATACACGAGAAAGGATTGCTCCGTCTTTGTCCATCCAGTCCCAATTACTTTCTTCAAACAACGTCAAGGATTTCATTGTAAGGAAATACATATCATCCCTTGTGCAATCTGAATCAGTAACAACTGGAATACCGTTGAAATCAACAGAAGTATAACCACCTTTTAACTTTGTAGTCAAAAAGCGTTTATCTGCTCTAAGCAAGCTAACTAATTGTCTGCGAATAGCTCTGGTTGTGATAATCAAATCACAATTACCGCCATTATCAGCAATATCGTCAACTACTTCGTCCATAAGATCTTCGGTCAATGCTCTGCGAGTAGGAGCAACTTTACCAGAAACCCTTGGAGTTCCGGATTCCTTAACAACAGCTTTCCATTCTGGATAAGAATTGATGTCTACTAATCCTAGAGTGTAGTTGCCAGCAGGAGTTCCATCTTGGTTCCACCAATCAGCGTCCTCAGGACAGTTTCCATCATCCACAAGCAAACGCAAACCATTAAGTTCCTTAGAACTCGTGTCGTCATTTGATCCAGAAGCAGCATACATGGAACCATAAGCTCCTAGTAAATCTCCTGTAACCGCACTTGTGAAAACACTTCCATCAAAAGGAACAGATGTGTTAGTAGCAGTTCCGTTGACAGCACAAGCGGTTGCACCATCAGCAGGTCTGAGCGTAGAATAATCGTCAACAGTCAACATTTGAATTGGTCTGTTATCAGGCAAGTATTTACTTGCGTCGTGATATAAACCCATAACGGTTAAAGGAGTAGTAACAGTATCACTGTTATTAACAGCTAACGCACCAGTAGAATCACTAAACAACTGTCTGTTTACGTCTTTTTTAACGTCTAAAACTAAACCTTTGATGTTAGCGTCAACTGCTTTAGCGAAAGCACCTTTGTCGTTCTTAGAGGCTTGGATTGTAGGACCAGTAACTTTCAGGCGACCATAGTTATATTTCATCTTCCATTTGGAAGCAACATAACCTTGCTGCCCTGCGGTTGGAAGTGTGCCACCATCAGCCCTGGCACCAGTTCCGTTGTTCCTACTCATGTGCAAAGGAATTACTCCGTATTTACCAGAGATGTCCTTAGAATTGCGAGATACCTTTTCAAGAAGTATCTTTTCTTGACTTAACTGTTCTCGAATCGGTCCTACATAGACTTCTTTAAGAACAGCGTCAAAGTTTGACATATTTTGAGCCATTATAATTTCCTCCTAGTTTTGATTAGCAAGGAACTCAGTTGCAGCGTCAAGAGTGTTCTCACCTAGAACGACCTTTCCTGCCTTGGGTGCGGTAACTGTTCCACCGGCTCCCTCAGCTCCACGTTTTGCTCTCTTTTCAGCCTCGTCCAGATAATTCTTTTGCCAAGTAGCTCTCACTTCAAGTTCTTTCTTGTGAGAGGCTTCGGCAAGAGCCATAATATCTGCGTCTGGTCTGAACCTTAGAGTAGCAAAAATACTATCGTCATTCATCAGCTCGAATTTATCCTTAGCTTCAGCTAGTCGCTTACTGAGATCTTTCTGGATTGTAGTAACCTCACGTTCAAACTTCTCCTTCGTTTGGATTGCTGTTAGTTCATCAACCTTTCTAGCAACTTTTGTGAACTCATCTTCCTCCTCAATTTCTTGATTAGGATTAGTAGGGTCAACAGCAGGAACAGGAGCCGGTTTGGTTTGGTTATCCGCAAGCCATTTCTCAACAGAAGCATTTGCTAACTCATTCGCCTTGGATTCCACGTCTTGATTATACTGTCCAACTTTCTGAGCATAGTGTCTACCTTGCTGTGCGTAATCCAACACTTTACTCAACGGAAGGCTCTCCTCTTTCCCATCAACTTTCAGCGTGTGCATGGCTTCTGCTGGAGTTGCTGGTTCCGGGGTCGGTTCTTCCAATTTAGGTGTAACTTCAGGATCTACAACAGGTTCAGGATTGGTTGCTACTGGAGCAACTTCTGTTCCAAGTGGATCTTGATTCGTTACTTCTGCTTCTACTTCTAATACCATTTTTTCCTCCTAGACAACTTATTCAATTAAGAACATTAGTTGTATGAAACTACTGAACTGGCGGAACTCCTGTTCCTTGTGCTGGCGTTCCTCGATTCTGTCCTTCCTGTGGAGTGCCTCTCATCTGTCCAGGTTGACCCGGTGCCGGTTGTCCTGGCTGTGGTTGCCCACCTCCTTGAACTGATTGCTTGATTTCCTCGATAACAGCTTGAACTTGACCAACAACTTGTGCCAACTTATCTGCTTCTGCTTTGTGTCCCATCATTCCCATTCTCGAAGCAACTGCATTGAGCAAATTGATTGCTGTAACTGCTGGAGCTTGCTGCTTGCCACCAGGTTGACCAGGCTGACCGCCAGCGTTAGCTCCTGGAGCTTGCGGAGCTTGAGCTGGAGCAGGTTGTTGATTTTGTGCCGGAGCTTGCTGTAATCGCCCTATTGCCTCTTGTTGCGGATTCATCATTTATACTTCCCTCCTTTTTTTAATTGCTACTCGTAACTTTAATTCCCAAAACTTTTGGGTAATCAGTTAGTAAGGCTTCCATTGGAACTATCGGATTCTTTTGAACGTCGTTCATAAAGAACATCACCGGGTCATGCTCCAAGGCATTACAAGCCGGGCAACCTTTAATCATGGTGCTTTTCTCATAAACCTTTCCGCACTTCAAACATCTTACTTTTGTTGTGTTCATTGTTCTGGCTCACCTTCTGGAGCTTGTGGTGCTTGTCCGGGAGCAGGTTCTTCGGGTTTAATGAAATCTAAATGTTCCTGTCTGTGTTTAATCATTTCATTCTTCATATCTTCGCTGAGTTGACCAAACTCCTCTGTTTTCATAAATGCGTCATGCGTATCAACGTGAACTTCATGTCCTTGATACGGTCTAACAATAGCAGTAATATTTCTCTTAAAACCATCATTCTCAATCTGTGCTTCCATCCTGTCTGCTCCTTCTTCCTCATAAAGCTCGTCAACATTACCAACTTCAAGCAATCTCATTAGCTTTTTGTTCGTCTTAGGGTCGTCTTTAGCACCTAACGCTCCAATCTTATACAAATCAAGGTAAAATGCTTGCTGCCCGGACTTGGTTCTTGCCATAGCTGATCCAGCTTCAACAATAATCCTTCCACCTTTAGGAATCGTGCCTTCCTCTGTAACCTCTCCATTTTCACCAACAACATTAGGTTTGAAGGTTAAAGTTCTAGGTTTGCCGGAATATTTACCTGTAATAAAGAATACTCGTTCTTCTGTGTAATTCTGAGCTGCAATAGACAACATCATGTTGCCAACCTTCTCCAAAGCTCGTTCATAGTTAGCTGTTATATCTCCAACAATCGTATCATCTGATTCTTGCAGATAGTTGATAGCAACACCTGATGTTACACCAGCCGGGACATTACCCTTTGAAATCTCATGCTGTGAGGTTATATTCTGATAATCTCGTTGGTAGATATTGTCTAATCCACTTATGACATAGTTTGGTATCGTTGGCGGAACCAACCAGCCAGGTTTATGACCGGCAGTAGTAGTTGGATCCCATTCCACGTTCTCACCCGGCTCAGAAGTGATATTATCCACTCCGCAACCTTTAGGTTTCAAGAACTTAGGCTTGGAAGTCAAGCGTTCACTCTCTCGAATATGTGAAATGAGTTCGTTCTTAGCCTTCTGAATAGGTATCTCATCCTCAATGTTTGACCTACCAAGAATCCTACCAGCCATCTTGAAGTCATAAAGCGGAACGAATGGTAGGAACGGTTCCTCGCTGTCATTCCAAGAGTAAGGTAGGTTGTTTTTCTCCAACAATTTCTTGTTAGCAACTACAATCTTTTTACCTTTAGGGAATTGTTTACATGGTTTAACCCATAATTCCTTAACAATAGCTGAGTTATCAGACGTTTCTACCTGAGATATTCCTCCATCATCTGTTCCGGCTCCAACCATGCCTTGAATCTTACGCCAAAAGCTGTTAGATACGCTCTCATCCTTCTCAGCCTGAACTTCTCCACCATTCTCAGGGTATCTTTCAACGATATAATCAAGAGTTCTTGCTCTGGAGTGTAGAATCTTTCTTAAATCTTTCCATTTACGAGCGTCAAAAGGATCAAGTATAATCTCAAATGGCGAACAAGCCTCAAGCTGTATTTCTCCATCACTCCAAGTTTGTCCATCTTCCGAAGCTCTTTTCTTGCCAAGCGTAGGATTATAAAACACCTTCATAAATCCTGTGCCGCAAGAACAACCATACTTCAACCATTCGTCTAGCTCACCTTCAACGTCAATTACCGGACTTGACCACCAAGCCTCGATTAACTCGTTGCTTTCCTTCATCTTCTTTTCTGATTCAATATCAGTCTTACCTGCTGAGATGTAAAGCGTAGGGCGTTTCTTCTTTAACTTGGCAACCTTCTTGCGGAACGTAGGCATAATATCATTGGCAACGTGTCTAACTCTCCAGTTTGGAACTTTTGGTTCATACAATCTCTTGAGCCGGTTATCCCATTTAACCCATTGCTGACCGCTTAGAAAGGCTATGTTCATATACCATTGACGTTCGAAAACATACTTCTTGCTGTTTAACTCGTAAACATCACCAACCATCTGAACATAATCTTCATCCTGCATTTCTTCTTCAGTCTTGCCTTCATACAGCTTTTTGTTGTTATTTACCATTAGCTAACCTCTTTTTGTGGGGTTATTCCCTGTCTTTTACAGTAGATTTCATACTCTGAACGATCACTCATTGACTGCGGTTCCTCTGTTTCACTCTTATCCTTTATTGCTTTATATTCGCCTAATCCTCTTGACATAACTCTGTCCATCAAGTCTTTAATAATAACCATCTGAAAGATTATAACTACGATACAAGTGCCGAAAGATATTGCTAGGTAAATCATTAGTCGTTATCCACCTTTTGAGTATGTCTTTTCTCCATGTCCCGGATATGTTCTCTACGTCTTTGCTCCATGTTATCAACATGAACTGCTTCGGTTGGTTTCTTGTAGTTGGTTGGCATACTGACCAGGTAATATCTTAAATCCATAAGTGCGTGATCCTCTCCGCCTTCTTTAACAATGAACGAATTGTTCTTATCAAAGATTGCTGCTGGTATCTGCGACAACAACTTGGTGTTATTGCTGCCAATTTGGTGATAAGGTTTACCATCCGGGGCAATCCTAAACCAGTTTCGCATAGCTTGATAGCCATTCTTACGGTCATTATTAGCTGGAATGAAGTCAACTCCGTTATCGTGGAACTCTCTGATAACGCTGGTTCCTTCGCCTTCTGCTTCCTTGCGAATAGGTGTTCTATTCCTGCATGAAGGGTCAATATATCTAGCTTTAACCTTAATCTCCATATTCTTCTCAAGGGCTTTAATGTCTTTTGACCATTGATCCGGGTATTTCTTGTTGCCATACAGCTCTGCGATAGTAAAACTACGCATGAAAGTAACCTCTGGCATAACAACCTTTCTTACTGCGTGAAGGTGATACGAGAAGGAATCAGGGTCAAAGCCCCAGTCTGCACTTCCGTAAAACTCGTCTAGCTCGTTAAACTCATAAGCAGGTATAATATGCGTGGATTTGTTCCACTCTGTGAAGAATTGACCTTTGAATACGTCCCAATCTCCATTCCTAAACGCTTTTCTAAGGTTCTCCGGCAAGCTGTCCAAGGTCTTAATATAGCTTTTAGCCAAGTAAGGATTATCACTTGCAAGTGCCTGGATAAAGCCAAACAGCTCTGCTTCCTGTTCGTTCTCATCAAATTGGCGATCAATGAACATACCTCTGACCCAAGCATGACCAATATCTCCAGGGTTTGTTCCAGCTATGAACTTACAATCTTCAATGCCTGTCCAGCGTAGTCGTGTTCGTAGAAAGAAGAATGTTTCTTGTTCGTTCTTTGTTAGCTCATCAACAGCGATAATAGCAAACTCTGCTGATTGATACTTACTGACATCATCAAGGTTTCTAAAACAGATAACGCCTGAGCCATACTCCGGAGCAAGGGTAAATTCGTTATCACTTTTGTTTAACTTACCAAGCCAATCAGGGAACTCATATTGAACTTTGCTGAGGTGTCTGTCCTTCAAAGCCGGATAATCTTCACAAAACAAGCCCACACGAACCCCTCTAAAGCCTTTTTTCGCCCACTTGAGCAATCGTAGCAGTAACATCCAACGTAGCCAATAGCTTTTACCGCCGCCCATAGCTCCACCGTAAAGAAGGAACTTAAACTTGTCTAGCATATTCTTTGCCTGGCGTTGTTTGTCTGTGAAGTTAGCCAATTCACTAAACTTAATTGGTTCTTTTATCTGATCTTGTTCTATTACTTCACTCATCTATGAGGATTACCTGTTTGGATAGAACGTCTGCAACTATTGTTTGAGGAGCTTTGCCGGCAAGTTGTTCGATAATAAATTTAGCAGCGTCAAACTTCGTAGAGGATTGCATTGTATCTTCCATAACATCAAGAGCCTTGTCTAAGGCTTTGGTTTTATCAGCCCATTCTTCAAGTTTCTTTCTAAACTTTGAAGGCGGTCTGCCATTAGTATTACCGTTCCACTTATTACCTTTTACAAATACCATAGTTGTTTATAGTTTTACTATCCTGTTTGATAGGTAATTACATAGCTGTAACCTTCTATAATACATATGCCACTCTGGGAAAGCGGAAGTCGGAGCGTTATTTAATTTATGGTTCTGGTGTCGTCGCTATTTTCTTTCTTCAAAATTCTTACAAGTCTGAACTTAACGTGTCTATTTAAGCAAGCTAAGTTCAAGGGCTTTTTCTTCGTAGTTTTTAATTTCTTTAAGATTAAGAATCCTTCCTGGACAAGATCTTCTGCTTCGTAGTTGCTGTATTTGAATTTGAGAAGTAGGTGATGGGAGATTTTAACAAGGGACGGTTCAACTTTCGACCATATGTTAATCAGTCTATCTTTACGCATTGTCTAACCTCTCAAACTCAATATTATCAGTATCTATCAAAACACTATCAACCGGAAGGAATCGTAGTATATTGAATTGCCCTTTAAGTTGTTTCGCTTCGTAGAACTTATCATCATCTTCTGGTGTTAGTGATTTGTTAAACTTAACCTTCATATCCAACTTCTCTTTAAGGGATAGGTTATCTTTATCCATCTATCCAACCTCTATTTTTTCTAACTTTTCGTAACTTGATAATCTGCCAGCCAAACTCATTCATCTCATCTTGAGTTAGGATATAAGTTTCATCTAACAAAATAATATACTCCATATCATCTTGAGTTAGGATATAAGTTTCATCTAACAAAATAATATACTCCAAGGGATAGGTTATCTTTATCCATCTATCCAACCTCCTTGTTTATAACCAACCTTCTCCCTTCAAAATAAAGCTCTTGGAAACCCTTCGCCATTAGTAAATCGGGAAGATACAAAGCCTTAATTTCACCAAACTGTTTTTTAGTAACAAAAACTTCCTTCTGTTTATATTGTTTCAAAGACTTAATTTGCCTTTCGATTGCTTTCTCAAGCCACTTCAAAGAAGGTATTTTAAACTTTGGGTCAATCACAATCCTCATCTATCCTTCCTCCTTAGCTTTATAGAGATATTCTACACAGGCTCTTAATTGGTTGATATAATCCTTCATCTCTCCAAACTGTTTGCTATCTTGAACCATTTAATCCTCCTTTATCTCCGGAATATCAATCGTGAGATTATACTCCTTAATCGGAGCCATCATAGTTAGTTTCATAACCTGGGGCAAC
>Ga0222682_1000212_pt1 | contig 13671 bp, 17 predicted proteins | sample AntAcemetage1008_FD_179812 | JGI IMG/M metagenome (GOLD analysis project Ga0222682, IMG submission 179812) | Saline water microbial communities from Ace Lake, Antarctica - #1008 | ecosystem: Environmental > Aquatic > Non-marine Saline and Alkaline > Saline | place: Antarctica: Ace Lake...
ATTCAAAGGATTCCCGTCACCATGGCGCCAATATTGTAAAACCGGTAGATTAAGCGATTTCAGGAATCATGATAGAATCATTTTATCAGAGGCTCCTGATTTGCTTAAGGTGGGAGTAGACGGAGTGTACCAAGACGCCAAATTCTCTGATCGTAGATACAGGTTAAAAGCTGATACCTACGGCAGAACATTCACAGTTGGCCGCAGAGCGATTATAAACGATGACCTTGACGGCATTTTAGCAATGCCTAAGATGTTTGGTCGGGCTTCAATTAGATCACTCGTAAAGACCATCCTGGAAATGTTAAGCGGTGCTTATAATGCTTATGACGGCAGTGCCTTATTTGCTGTTGCTCATGGTAATTATGGAGATACTGCACTTGCTAACACTGCCGCCGGAATGGCCGCAGTAGCAGCCGGTATGGCCGCTATTGAAGGAGCAACAGATCCAGACACAGACGAGCCATTAGGGCTAACAGCTAAGTATATACTAACCGGCACAACCCTGGGTCAGATATCTGAGCAGCTTGTTAAATCAGCACAGATATTGCCTACAAGCACTAACGGTGGTGGTACCTATAATTCAGTAGGAAGATTGACACCTTTGATTGATCCACTTGTAGATAGCCAACTAAGCTCAACAGCATGGTTTATACTTGCAGATCCTGCAGACGCACCGACAATTGAAGTCGGCTTCTTGGACGGCAAGGAAGAACCTGATTTATTAGTATCAAAACCAGAGATGAAATCTTTGGCAGGCGGAAACGAAGATCCATACGGCTACGAATTTGACGAACTCAAATACAAAGTCAGATGGGATTGGGGCGTACAGCTTGGATATTACCAGAGTGTATACAGAGGCAAAGAATAGACAAAACCGGTGGGGAGGGGATATTATGTCCTCTCCCCAATCGTAGGAGGGAATAAAATGGCATTTACTTTTGATACAGCGACAAATCTCGGCAAGGTCAGATTATTAATTAGCGATATGGTCGATTCCGGCCACCTCTTTGAAGATGCTGACCTAAATAATATGTTAGCATTTAATAGTACAGATTTATACTCTACCGCAGCCGAATTATTAAGAAGCCTTGCAGCTAATAAATCACTTCTGGCCAAGAAAAAATCAGCCGGTGGTTATACTGAAGATTTAACGGCTATGGCCAAAGAGCTAAGAGCAACGGCAGACGCATATGAAAAGAAAGCAAACAGCATTCCTGCAGACGCTCAGGCAGAACAAATATTTACTGATTTTAATTATGGTGATATTGTAACGAGAAAAGCAATGAGGAGTGAAAGTGACTAAAGTTTGGGCACAGCATTATTGGCATTCTGTTCCATGCGCAAAGGCCCGAGTTAATGAAATAGTGCGGATGGCAAGGCCAGAGCAGGGAGCTCAAGTAACAGTTTTAGAGGCAGGTTGCAATGAGGGATTTTTATCACAAGCCTTAATCGAATCTGGATGCAATGTAACGAGTGTGGACAATAACCCTAAAATGATTAAATCAGCTATGCTTCAATTTGGCATTGAGGTGATACAAGCAGATATAAATAAATTACCATTTGCTGACGAGAGCTTTGATATTGCAATAGGCGGTGAAGTTTTAGAACATATTGATAATCCGGGAATTGGATTATCTGAATTGTTTAGAGTATCGAGAGAACATGTTATTATTAGTTTGCCATTAGGGCCATATTGGCTTGGGGAAAAGACGCATAAATGGCAGATAGAAGGAATTAATGTTGAGCATGACAACGGAATACTGACTCACCTTGATAAAACTATTATTATAATGGAATTTAAAAAAAGGGGCGCAATTGACGAAATAATATGATAGACATTTTATACAAAGATAAAATGGCCGCTAAGAGCATTATATTTTTTGATGATGTTAATTTGAACAAAAGTATGGTAAAGTTTTGGAAAGAGCTTAACCCAAAAGGGGAAAAGATATCCCTGCCGGTACATGGCGATGCCGGCTTTGGAGCCATATTAATAAATAACCAAAAGGAAGGATAGAACCAAATGAGAATTATGCACGAATTGAATCAATTGGAATTCGGCGGAGTAGAGCGAGTAATAAGGAACATTATCAAATTTGATAATGAGAATCAGCATTCTATTTTAGCATATAAAGATGGCCCATATCGTAAGCCATTAGAAGAAGCAGGAGCTAAAATATTAATACCCACAGATAAAAATCAAGTCAGCGTAGAAGCTGATGTTTTACACGTTCACACCGGAGGCGACGTAAGTCATGTCGCTTTAAATTATGGAAAGAACTTTCCTGTAGTAGAAACAATTCACTCGCCAGTGAAATCGCCCATGCGGCCGGAGTGCATTAAACAGCGCATAGGAGTCAGCGACGCTGTAACCAAGATAAACAATAATTGTATCACTATATATAACGGCCTTGATCTAAAAGAATTAGAGCCGACAATTGAGCCTAAATTTATCAAGTCACTATTAGGCATGGTAGAGCCTTGGCCGGTTATTGGTAGATTAGGAAGAATAGGCCACGATAAGGGAATGGAAGATTGGCTATTGACATGCTATTACTTGCAGCAGAATGGCCTTAATTTCTATCCTCTTATAATTGGAGGGGAAGCGCTAAACAGCAATGGATATATTGGCAAGCTAAAGCTAATGGTTGAATCGCTACCGATTAAAAATGTTATATGGACAGGCCACATCGATGACGTCGCCAACTATTTACAGATTATGGACGTATTCCTATATCCCTCAGCAACGGAGGGATTTGGCTTAGTATTTGCAGAAGCTATGTATAACGAGGCAATCGTGGTTACATACGATACCCCGGTAGCAATTGAGATTGTAGGAGGCCATGGAATACTGACACCGAAAACAATAGACGGCCTTATGTACGGAGTGCAGCAAGCCCTTAATAAGGAAATGAAGGAAACCATCCGGCCAATAGCCAGGGATTTTGTAGTAACCGAATTCAATGCAGAGTTAATGGCCCAAAAATATATGGAGGTATACGAAAATGTTTGCGAAGATTAGAAATCTATTTCGTAGAATATTTGGCATAGGAAAATATAATGCAGACACCCATGAACAGAAGCCCATTAATAGTTTGGTCAGGGTAAAACTTAAACACTATAGCACAATTGCAGAATTGCTGAAGCGAAATGCCAAGACGATTATAGTCAGACTTCCTGACGGCCATATTATAAAAAGACATATTGAAAAACATGTTGTAGGAGCAACTCAATGAGTGAATTCACAGATATACTAACTGCAAGCCTAAACATAAAGAGGATAAGCGATAAGCTGCTTGATGAAGTAGCTGTCCAGGCGTCAATGACTGCAGATAGGCAACCGGCCAGAGCAACACGACTAAGAATCGAATTGAGTGGATGCACGATATCTGGTGGATTAATATCAGTTAATGGATCCACACTTGAAACATTTGCATTTACTGCCAACGGATACAGCATAGGCGAAAAAGACTTCACGAGCATAACCGGAATCACGATAACCGGCATATCTGACGGCCTTATTGAGATAAAGGCAGTATCAAGGACCGGGCAACCAATTAACCAGGAGGCGACAATACATAGCAACCTGCCAGTTAATTTCTTCGCTATTAGCGGACAATTGAGAATGATGGCAAGCGGACAAGAAGTAATATCGAAACACAAGTTTATGTTTGCACCGGACAAGCTGCTTGAGGAAAAAGATATCATATACGCAGTATCAAATATAAATGGATTAACCAGAGGCGAGATCACGTTCGTGGAAAGCATTATTGATTTTAATGGATCAACACACCACCACGAAGCAGAGGTCAAACCACTATAACCAAAAGGAGTAAGAACCATGAGCGACAGCGCCAAAAAATACTCAATTATTATGGTCACCTATAACGCCCTTGAGCATACAGTTAAATGCTTGCAGAGCCTTTATAAGTTTACTGATGCCTCCAGTTTTGAATTAATTATAGTAGACAATGCCTCAACAGACGGCACTAAGGGATACCTGAAAGAATTTGAAAAACACCACGAAAACTGCCAATTTATCTGCAATGACCTTAATCAAGGCTTTTCTAAGGCAAATAACAAGGCCTACGAAGCCGCCACAGGCCGATATATAGTATTCCTGAATAATGACACCATATTGAACCAGAACTGGCTACAGCGCTTAACAGCGTGTCTTGAGGGTTATTCTGGCAGTAAGGTTGGAGCGGTTGGACCAGTATCGTGCAATTCAGCCGGCAGGCAAATGGTTGGAAAGCAGGATCCTGAAGAATGGTATAAAACACATAGGGGCCAATGGGGACTAACCGGCCGGCTCTTTGGTTGGTGCATTTTAGCCAAGAGGGAAATGCTTGAAGATATAGGCTTATTTGACGAAGACCTGGTCAACGGCTTCGAAGATAACGATTTAAGCTTTAGAGCGCAATTAAAAGGATGGAAACTTATTATAGCAGGGGACACCTATATCCACCATACAGGCCAGGCTTCATTCATGACAGGCGCCAACTGGGTAAAGAAATATATGGAAATGGGCGACAAGAATCAAGAAACATTCTATAATAAATATCGCACAGATATACCCAAAAAACTTGTGGCAGTTTATCGAACCGGAGGAGGCGAACACTTAGAAGAAAGCCTCAGGCAGACATCTAAGTTTGCCGATTCGATCATACTTCATTTTTGTAGAGCGCCTAAGGAGTTTAAGTTTTCCTTTGGAGATACAGTCCCGGCAACAGGCGCAGGTAGTAGAGTCAATTATGAGAATTATTTGACTACTAAATTCCCTAAAATTAAAAAAGTAGAATTCTATGATGGGCCATTCCAAGAGGACTACGAACGCAACTGGTTGCTGCAGGAAGCACTTAAAATGCAGGCTAAAGGCGAGGCAGACTGGTGCATATCGGTAGACGATGACGAAATCTACGAGGACAAGTTTGTCGAACGCTGCCAAGCGATGATGAACCCAAGCAATCCTGAAACATTAGGTTACTGGTTCAGGTGGCGAACAATATGGGATGTAATTGACGGACAGGAATACTTCAGAGCCGACAGCACGTTCGGTCACTTCCAAAATTATCGCTTCTTTAGATTGATACCAGGACAGGTAATAACTTCAACACACCCGGAAGGACACCATTGCGGAAGCGCTCCAATCATTCCAAAAGAAAATCTCGCATGGACATCGCTAAGAGTTAAGCACCTTGGATATGACTCACCAGAACAGCGCCAGAAAAAGTATGAGTTTTATCAAGCCAATGACAACTTTAAAGATGCACGCTCAATAGGCAATAAGGATTATGGCCATTTGATAGACAAAGAGGTAGAGCTGAAGCCTTATCATAAAGATAACGGAATATCACTAATAATGACGATCAAGAATGAGGAACACAATATAATCAGGTGCCTAAGAAACGTGGCACCAATCATCGATGAATTTATTATAGTAGACACCGGATCCGAAGATAAGACAAAAGAGAAAGTGAAACAGTTTGCTGAAACGGCCGGAGTACCAGTCAAGATAGTCGATTATCCATGGTGCGATAATTATTCGAAAGCGAAAAACTTCGCCAAGAAATTCGCAACCGAGAGGTGGATATTAAACCTCGACGCTGACGAACTATTTGACCAAAGGGAACTGCACACACTTGCAGATGTGGTTGAGCATGATATTGATATCGTGCTGTTCCACGTTTTGAATTATATAAAAGAACCGAGCAAAGGGAAAGACCCGGTCTATGCCTCAACTGAAGCAATAAGACTATATAGAAATATCCCGGAGTTTTACTATACAGGAATCGTTCACGAAACCCTTGATGACGCAATATCAGCAATGAAGCGCAAGAAAGTAGTGGGCATTATAAGAGCGCCACTCCCAATACACCATAGGGGATATTTAAAGGAACCTAAAAAGCTCGGTGCAAAATTTGAATATTATGCTATGCTTAACAAGAAACAGATTGAAGTAACCGAGGGAGTAGACCCAAGGCCTCACTTCAACCTGGCATTGCACCACCTAAATGATGACAATGGGGAACAAGAAGCACTCAAATGCTTCCAGGAAGCGCTAAGGATAAAGCCAGACTTCTGGCATGCCAATGCACAGATGGCATCACTTAATATCAAATCAGCTAAATATTTTCTTGAAAGAGTAGTAAAGGGAATCAGGCCAGACCACGCATATGCGAAAGAGGCAAAGGAAATACTTGATTTTCTAAACACTAAATCAATAGGATACCAGAAGGTAGAGGTTCACTAATGCCAGTTAAGAATGCTGCTGTTATCGCAAAAAATATCGATCGTTTTGGCGGCGGATTTTTAAAACACGTCAATAAAACTATGGAGCAGATTGTGCGATTATTAGACGGCGAGGTTGAAAGGAACATATCCTCAACCGATTATTCTCTTGCAGACTTAGCCAGAATGGGACACCCATATGCAAAGCGACATGGTCCCAAGGGAATACAGATCCACGATCCATACTGGACAGTACATACTCAATCAGGCGACCTATTGAATAGCAAATATAAGAACACTAAAAAGGCGAGCGTGATATCTGGTAACTTATCGGCCGGAGCATACGTCGGAGTGGACGAACAAATAGCTCCACATGCCAATGACGTAATATACGGCACAAGCAGAATGATACCTCGTGATTTTTTAGGAGGCAGCATAGAAAAGGTTAAGAAGCCAGTATATAAACACCTGAAGGATAACCTTAAATCAATGGCAACGCAATTCAAAGCGAAAGACACAATATGAGTGATAGTATAATTCTTGATGTGTTTGAAGTTATCAGAAAAACGTTATTGGCTAATAGCGACGTGGTCGCATACTTAAAAGACCATATGCATGTAAGCCACATAACCACTGTGGACAATCCGGTATACCCGGCACTTTCAATGACTCTACTGCCGGCCTCGCCAGACTTTGCGGTACCAACAATGGAATCAATGAGCATACAGCTTGATTTATGGTTTAAGTCTGCAGACTATTCATGGGATGATGTTTTTCAATGTCACGCCGATATTAAAAGCGCTTTACACAGGCAAAGATTATCTGACACAGATATCGGCATAACCATAGGGCAAATATATGAATCATTAACCGGACTGCAAATGTACGAGCAGGATACCGGGTTAATGCATTTGCCAATACGATACGAGGTGGTAGCATATGGCTAAATTAAAATTATGGTATTGCAGTAGCTGCAAGGCTATATTGGGACACATAGAAGATAATATATGCCGAATTAAGAGAAAAGATTTATATGTTGAGATTACAGAAGCAGATAAGATATTCACAGTTTGCTATAAATGCGGCAAGCCACAGGCAATACAGAACGTCCAAGAGGCGCCGAGCATTAATCAGAAAAAAGAAGGAGGTGACTAATCATGGCTTATAATGTTCCTACATACGAACATAAGAAGTTTTCTTTTGGCCCGGGTATTCTTTACATGGGCGCACAGGGAGCAACTCCAGAAATCGAAATAGGAGCTGTAAAAGGTAACGCTTCTTTTGCGGTAACCAGAGAGCGTCTTGAAATCTTTGCAGGAAGCCCACAGACTAAGATAAAGCAATATGCAATCAAAGAGGAGGCGATCCTGAAGATTACAGGTATCGAATGGGATTTAGATAATCTTTCCTATGCACTCGGTGCCGGAGTAACTGGTCACAGCGCACCTGATGAAACCTTTGAATTTGGAGGCGACATGGACGTCAGCAATAGAGCGCTTAGATTTGTGCATATACAACCAGACGGATCAACTATTGACTTGCACATATTTAAAGCAGAAGGCTCTGGCGCTATGGAAATAGCATTTAACGAAACCGACACCCACGAATTCCCATTTGAATTCCATGCACTTGAAGGCTCAACTGATTTTGAAGGTGTAGTATTAGCAGCAAAGAAGAAGTTATTTAAAATTACGAGAACAGTAGCAGCTTAACACAACCAAAAAGAGGGAGCTACAAGATGGCTAAGGACCTTGATATTCTGTATCCAGAAGGAGCAAAGCTAATAATAGGCGGTAAAGATTTTTCTATTAAACCATTGGTATTTGGTCAGAGGACAAAACTGCTAAGAACAGTAACAAAGATAACTGCTGAATTAGCAAAGAAGTATCCTAACATCGGAGCCGGAAACCTAAAGGTTGAGGACATGATAGAGCCATTCTGCGAAATAGCAGGCGACAGAATGAAAGCAGTTTATTCAATACTTCTTGGAGTAGACGAAAAATGGATAGAAGATAACCTTGACTTACCGAGCGAGGTTGCTTTGATTTCTTTATTTGTAGAGCAAAACAATCTACCTTTTTTAGTCCGCCAGGTCAAGGGAATGTCGTCGATGGTAAAGGACCAGATGAACTTGGCGAAGTCATAGTATATTTAGTTAAAAAGCTCGGGACGACAAAAGAATATATATCAGACAACATGACCTTTGATCAGATCCAATTATTCTTTAAAATATTGACCCGGCAAGATATAGCTCAAACGAAATTAGAAGCAGCGTGGACATTTAATGCAATGGCCTCAGCAGTTAGCGGTAAGGGCGAAGAATTTAAGAAAATGCTTGATAAATTTGGGGAACCAGAAAATATCAATGATGATCTTAAACAAGCCGAAGCAGAAGGCTTTAATATAGTAGAGAGGTAACTCGCATGGCAAAAACAAGTTTAGGCACCTTGGTAGTTGGATTTGAAACTGATCTAACCAAACTAAATGAAGGGTTAAAGACAGCCAACCAAAGAATTAATAAGTCAAGTGGCGAGATATCTCGCATGGCCAGTCAGGTTGGCCGTCAGATGACTATCATGGGCGGAGCCATAACTGCCGCCATGGGATTAATGGTCAAATCGTCTATTGATTTTGAAGATGCCTTTGCCGGAGTAAGGAAAACAGTCGATGCCACAGAAAAAGAATTCGCCCAATTAAGCGACGGCCTGCGAGAACTATCCACAGAGATACCATTGACCGCAGTAGAATTGGCCGGTATACAGGAAATAGCCGGACAACTTGGAATCAGAGGAGTTGAATCCCTTAATACATTCACAGAAACGATTGCCAAGATTAGCGTAACCACAAACTTAGTGAAAGAGCAAGCCGCAACTGACTTCGCTCGAATCGCTAATATTATGCAAGAACCCATCACTAATGTAGACAGAATGGGAGCGGCAGTAGTAGACTTAGGAAATAACTCGGCAACCACAGAAGCCGAAATCGTTAATTTTGCCAATAGGATAGCCGGCGCAGGAAAAGTAGCCGGATTAACAACTGCAGATATCTTCGGATTTGGTGCGGCATTTTCTTCTGTAGGTGTAAGAGCAGAAAGAGGTGGAACAGCAGTAAACAAAGCCCTAATAATGATGGGAGCAGCAGTAACTGACGGAGGTAAAAAGCTACAGAATTTCGCAAAAGTTGCCGGATTAACAAGCGAAGAATTTGTGAAAGCATACCAAGAAGACGCAGGCAAAGCGTTCTCTTTGTTTATAGATGGATTGGGAACTGCAGGACTTGAGGGAGCTGCTATATTAGAGGAGTTAGAACTTGGCGATCAGCGATTGATTCAGGCATTTCTATCAGTAGGAGGCGCAAGCGGCATATTAGCAAAATCATTGGATAGGGCTAATAAGGCATATGCAGAAAACACCGCATTGACCATAGAAGCCGAGAAGCGATTCAAGACAACAACCTCACAGCTTAAAATATTATTAAATACAGTAGTTGAAGTAGGCCGGCAAATAGGCGACACATTGATGCCGGCTATGCAACCAATTATAGATACCTTTAAAGAATGGTTGGAACGAATAAGCAATTTTATTAAAATGCACCCACAGCTAACCGCAGCAATCGCAAAAATAGTGACTGCACTTGGATTATTAATGCTCGCATTTGGTCCACTTTTGGTAATGCTTCCGGGACTTATTGCCTCTTTTACATTCTTGAGCGCCACAGTTATCCCGGCATTGGGCGCTTCAATGATGTGGCTTATAGCCAGTCCATTGGGCCTGATGATATCAGGCATTGCATTATTGGCGACAGCTTGGTATAACAACTGGTTCAATATGCAGGAAACAACCAGGATAAGAGCAGAGCAAATCGGCAAGTTTATGGACAACCTCACTAAGAATTATACTCGCTTCTTTTTGGCTGTTCAGGCAATGAACGATATCCCTCTATGGAAAAGAACACTCGACCCATTCGGAAGTCTAAATAAGGCGTTTGCTGAAGCCGACGCACTTATTGAGGAGTTTGGATATTCTGCTGAAGTTAACTTCGGCGAGAGGCTACCTAATGCAGTTGACGTGGCCATAGACAAAACCCAAGAGCTGAAAGATTTAATCGGAGGAATATCGCCTGCACCCATAGTTGAGGACGTAACGTCTAAAGTAAATGTCGAGGGAATTGGTGCTGTTCCATTCGGACCGGTAGAAGAAAGCGTGGCAAAACTTCTCGAGCAAGAGGAAAGTAAAAGGGCAATAGTAAGCGAAACAGATAGGCTATTTAAGCAATTTAGAGATAACAGAATAGCAGCTGATTCTGATTATTATCTTCAGGACAAAATTAAATTTGAACAAGGAATCAATGAGAAGATATCGCTTATCCAAACATATAACACAATGTGGATGCAGGCGCATGCAAGCATGGCAGCATTAGCAGATAACTTTATAAAAAGCTTTCATGCCGGATTTTCTTCAGCATTAACCGATATCATCATGGGAACAAAGTCAGCGAAAGAAGCATTTAAAGAATTCGGGTTACAGATGATTGAATCGATCGTCGGCTATCTGGCAGAGCAAGCCTCTGCGTGGGTTATTACCCAGGCATTGCAAGGCGTTATCATGGCCGCTCAAACAACCATGGCAGCCGCAACCGCAGCAGCATGGGCGCCGGCAGCAGCTATGGCATCCTTGGCATCGTTTGGATCCAATGCAGTACCGGCACAGGCCGGAATTGCAGCCACAACAGGATTGGCCCAGGCATTAGCAATCCCCAGATTTGCAACTGGTGGCATAGTAACAAAACCGACAATAGGGCTTATAGGCGAAGCGGGTCCGGAAATGATAACACCATTGAACGGAGCCGGCATCGATGTAAGCATGAATCTATACGGCGATATAAATACACCAGTAGATTTGGATGAACTAAAAAATGACCTTGGCGATGAAGTTAAAAAAGCCATAAGAGGTCGCTAAAAAAAGGAGCAAAGATCGTGAAAGGTACTGTCAAATGGTTTAGTGCAGAAAAAGGGTTCGGTTTTATTACAATGGAAAATGGCAAAGACATATTCGTACACCACAGCGCCATACAGCAAAAAGGATACAGGACCCTTGATGCTGACGATGCTGTAGAGTTTGACGTAGGGGATTCGGACAAAGGACCACAAGCCGAGTGCGTAGTTAAAATATAAAGGAAAAATTCAATGTCAATATGCCTTAAGGACTCAAGTGATAATATTTACACATTCAATAAAACGTTTGATATTAAAGGCCTACCTTTTAATATAAGAATAAACGGCCAGGCACTTGCATACCATCATGGCGTCAAGGACATCGGCGACAATAAGGTATCCGAAAGAATGATAACGCTTGAAGGGCATATCTATGGCGACACGAAAGCTGCATACGACACAGCGCTAAGTGATTTATATGCTGCCATTTATAAGCAGAATCAAACGCTATACTATGACAGCGACCAATACATAAATATAAAAAGCATATCGAAAGTTTATCACCGGATAGTTAAAGGCGCATTTGAAAGAGCAGCCGAAGTTGAAATAAGACTATTGGCAGAGGATCCATTCTTTTATAAAAATACACAGTCAGCGAGCTTTGAATCATTAGAAACAAGCGGTCAGCAATTCGACGTCTACAACCCGGGCAACATCGAAGTATTCCCAGTAATAGGAATGACGACAAGCGTACCCTTGAGCGACTTAAGTATAAATAATATAACAGCAGGTATGAGCTTTTCATATCAAGACTCCGGCTTTATTGAGGGGACTACGCTATTGTTTGATTGTGTAAATGGAACCATATCGAGAAGCGGCACAGACGGAATCAGGTATTTTCAAGGATCCTTCATTAACCTGGTCCCAGGGACAAACACGTTTGAATTTATTGGCGCAACTATTTGTGGGATATCGTTTCTTTTCTATGAGAGGAATCTATAATGCTTAAAAAAACAAGCGGACTCAATAGGGCTATGTTTGGGTTCCGAAGATTTGGATTTATCCGCTTCAGAGAAAAACACCTCACAACATATACTTTTTCAAAGCTATCCAAGGGAACCAAGATTATAGTATATGACAGAAATGACTTGAAGATTGAGGAAATAGGCGATGACACCCAAAAAGGAATATTAGGGAACTGCACATTCGAATTAATAGAAAAAGGTTGCGGCTTTTTTAGCTTTGAATTATTAGACAACCCACAGCATGAGATATTGCATAACTACAGAATAGATATTCATTTATTCGGGGATATTGATCCATGGTATTCAGGCGAGATATTTAAAAGGCCGAGAACAGGATCCACGAAAAAACCATATAAATATAGCGGCTACGGATTTGTATCACAGTTAGACACCTGCAAGGTTAATCAGCGATATAATGCGACTACGTTCCCGACAGCAGCAGACAGGGAAGTCGGAGCCGTAGCTGATCATACAATGAGGACATACATAGAACCGGAAACGAAGATAGTATATGCAGCGAGCAAAATAGTTGCCGCCGGATTTACAATAACAGACGTCAACTTCGCCAGGACCTCAGCGCAAGAAGCAGTCGAGCAATTAGCTAATGCAGCTCAAAATTATCAATACGGAGTAGACGAGGACAGGGAATTCTTCTTCCGGGCCATAGACACAGACGTAAATGCCGATGCCATTAGAAGTGTGGGAAAAAATGTTAATGATTTTACATATAGAGAACCGGACAGCGAAAAGGTTATCAACGAGATTGACGTATTAAATGGCGAGATAACAGACAAATCAAATTATATAACAACTGTATCAGACGCAACCTCACAAGCGACATACGGCAAGAGGTGGGGAAGATACACGATACCAGTTGCCCTGACACTTTCAGATGCAGAGCGCATAGCCAATTATCAACTGAGCATATTGAAGGACCCGGAAACTTCGGCCACATTAAAAAATGTTGAGATCATAAGCCAGACCCGGATACCTGCAGAGGGCAAGGCGAGAATATTCGACAAGGACGGCACTAAATATGAAATGTATATAAAGAAAGTTAAATATAATATATCGTCAAAAGGCATAACAATGGATTGGACGCTTGGCGAGATAGATATACCATTTGAAAACGAAATATTGAAACTATTAAGAAACATAGAAAATCAAGCATTGCTGCAAGCGGCTAACGTCGCCCAATTAAGCTAAAGGAGGATCACGATGCCACTATCAATTAAATACGATTATAGGTTTGACCCATTCACAGAAGCAGATCAGGCCATAGATATCAGCAGTGAGGAAAAGGCCGTACCAAGTAACACCCCATATTATGTGAACTTAGAAGAAGTGCCAAGACAAGACTCGCCATCATTGATAACAGCATACGACGTAACCGGTGGATTGACGCTCTCTGAAATATCAGGAACACCGGCAACCGGCGAATTTAATGTAGACTATAAATACCAAACCGGCAAGGTCAGG
>Ga0222682_1000215_pt1 | contig 13630 bp, 23 predicted proteins | sample AntAcemetage1008_FD_179812 | JGI IMG/M metagenome (GOLD analysis project Ga0222682, IMG submission 179812) | Saline water microbial communities from Ace Lake, Antarctica - #1008 | ecosystem: Environmental > Aquatic > Non-marine Saline and Alkaline > Saline | place: Antarctica: Ace Lake...
ATAATTTTAATGATTTATATAACTTTTTTTACCTTTATTTTCTTTATTTTTCTTATTATAAAGAAGATAAGTTCAAACGTTAGGAGGCACAAGGGAAACGGTGCCAGTAAGTAAACCCAATAAAAAACATCCTAACTTGAACGAACACCCGGAAAAAATATTTCCGGCCCCTGCCCCGCACCAAGGATTAGCAACCTTGGCAGAAGATGCCCTTAGGACAAAGGATTTCATCAGCGGTTTAGAATAGGTCAGGATTTGAGGATGCCTCTACCGCATACGGTAAGCTAATTGAATTTTAAATTATGTTTAATTTGATTTAACTTTAAAATTTACTTTTTAGGTTTAAATGAAATTAACCATTAACAAAGGAGAATTGATTATGAGACGAACACAAAATTGGGTAAATAGAGTTGTTAGAGAAGACCATGCTGAAGTTGAATGGCAAACTCGAGGTTCCGTTCAAGTAAGATGGAATCATAATAATCGTGTCATTACAGTTTGGGTCGTTTAATTCCAATCACCTACCCTATTATATAAAGGAAATTAATCAATGCCAAATCTAAAATTAAGCGTTAATGAAAATCGTTGTATGGGGACCAAATACTTTGTCGGCCGTGTCGCCGTATATGATGGCGATATGTATTTGTACTCCCATTCATGTGGAGTAAGTCGTCTTACTAAAGAAGATGCAATGGACGACGCTAAATGGTTAAAACGCGATCTGTTGGACAATTAAACATTAACCCTAACTTTCGGAGGTATTTCATGGATATCCAATTTTCAGCACCAAACTTCACTTCAACAATCGTCACCGCAATAGCAATTTCCCCTAAAGGCAAAGAATTTTTTGCCGAAATATACGGCCCTGGTGCGGTTTCTATTGACCTCAAAAAGTCTTTTGGTATTGCCTTTATTACTTTTGCTAAAAATAAAGGCCTGACTATCAGGTAACAGTCATTTTAATTCTTTATTCTGCTATTAACTTTCGAGTTGATGGCGGAGTTAAACAATTAAAAAAGGAGGATCAATCATGTTAGGAAAATTCAATAGCAGGACAACAGCAGAAAATTTTAAAAATCATACCATCCCGATATCAGCCATTGTTCTTGGTGACGATAATAAATATTGGGTTGTGACCATTGGCAAAATGGAAAGCCTTTTAAGATCCGGTTATGAATTGGCCGTTTAAATTATTTCGAAAACAAAAGGAGAATGGAAAAATGAAAAAAGAAAATATTGCCTTATTAAAATTGATCAAAGGACATGTCTGGTTACTGGCCGGACCGCAGAATAAAAATTGCCGCCGGGAATTAATTGAAGACCTGACCGGTGAAAAAACAACCCTTGCCAAATCCGGAATTACCGTTCTTGAAAAATTGATGATCCAGGAAGCAAAAATTGATACTGCTGGCAAATGCACAGCGGAAATATTTGATGAACTTGAAAAATGGGTGACAGAATTATAATTTAATTATTTATCTTAAAAAGGAGAATGATTATGAATTTAAAACTCAAAGCATATAAAGTCCGTTATGATTTTGACAGGATGTCCACTAAAAACAATATAATTTACGGACACTGGAAATTTGATACCGGTGAAAGCAAATCGGCCCTTGCTAATATTGAAGACGTCACAATTACTATTTTGAAAAATGGAAATAGGGTTGTAGCTGACCGAGGATCTGTAATTCATACCTTTAAACCCGCTTAATAATAAGGAGGTCCCGTCAAATGGATCAATATGAAAAATATGAAAAATTGGTTTATAAGCTGGCCTGGCGATATGTACGGGTTGGCTTTGAATTTGATGATTTGTTTTCGGAAGCCAATTGGGCATATGTCGAAGCCCTCAGGACATACGATCCCGATACCAGCAAATGCGGATTTTGTACCCATTTGTATAACCTGATTAATTGGAGATTATGCAAATTCACAAAGCCGTCTATTGAACAACCAGGAGGTGACCCGGATCTGCTTTCCAAAGACAATTACAATCAGCTCAAACGGGTAGCCCTCAAGGATCAAATTGAAAAATCTGATTCAGATGTGATTATCATTATCAACCTGATTTTCGATATGCCCCATAAATTATATCGGATGTGTAACGAAGTGACATGCCCAAAAATCACCCGGCGCCGTCTATTAAGGTACTTGACTGAAGAAATAGATTGGAGCCCAAAACGGGCCAATCTGGCCCTGCTAACCATACAGAATCTTATAAGGAGAAATGAATAATGTTTAAAATTTATATCAAGTGTAGCTGGTGCGGAAAAGACATGGGCAGCAAGGCAACAAATATTAAACAAGAACCCGGCATGGATATCACACACGGCATATGCAAGGAATGCTTTAAAATTGAAATAGCAAAATTAGAAAATAAAAAAGGAGAAATGAATAATGAAAAAGTTTATGCTCAAGATCGAAAATGATATGACCAAGGCCGATGAGATAGCAATCATCGGCCGGCTGGAACGGGAGTACCTGCTGCACCCCAATAATTATTTACATGATTTTTTTACCGGACCTAATGCAGAATGGCTGAGACAGAAAATTCTGGACGATATCTTTCCGGCCCTGCCCTACAAAATGGAAATGGCAATCATAAGCAGTGGGCTCGAAATCATCAGTCTCCAAAATGAACTCAAAATTCGAAAAGATAGAGGACTTGACGACCTTCTTATGATTACAGATCTCGAAAATCAAAATGAAAATATGGAAGCCAAATTCCATAGAAAAGAAAGAGAATTAGACATAGAAAAATTAGCCCACAACCACACCAAAAACAAACTAACCCAGACAGAAGAACAACGCGAAGCGAATAGATTGGGTAAAATCGAATCGGACGAAAAAGTGAAACATCTTGACCAAAGACTTGAAAAAGCAACCGAACAAATCAGAATCGCCGCCAAATATATTGGGGCCATTTAACATCAACTCATCCATAAAGCCTACAAAGGAGCTGGATAATGACAAAAGACAAATTGAAAAAACTAATCAAAACCGATGATAGCTGGGCAATCGGAGTACTGGTTGCCATTTACAATAATCAGGAATCAGACGAACAAGCCGGACACTATACGGTTCATCAAAATTCAATTGGCTTTAATTCTGCTGATGCAAATTTTATGACCTCCATTGCTCGGAACTTCTTGAATCGAGGCCGATTATCCGAAAAGCAGATGGTGTACGTCAGACGGAACATGGTTAAGTATGCCGCGCAGGCAATAGATGCCGAAGCAAAAGCCATCCCCGTTGAAGTTGTCGGTGATAAAATCAAGAATGCCAAGACTACAAAAAAACCTGAAACTGAACAAAAAGCCATTCAGGAAGCAACTGTTGAGGGCCTCAATCTCGTAATGAAATTCTCCTATCCACGCGGGGATTCAAGATTTCAGCAAACATTAAACAATGTCAAATCCCTGGACGGGCGGAAATGGGACAGTGGGACCAAAAAATGGTCTGCTCCGCTGTCCTTAGAAAATATTGAGAACCTGAGATATTGGGGTTTCGATCTTTCTCCGGATGTCGATAAATGGTATAACAAATATCAGCACAAAGACATTGATATAAACGAAATCGAAGGCTTGCCGGAAGGTCTGACCCCAAGGCCCTACCAAGTAAAAGGCGTTGAATATGTCGAATCCCGCAACGGCAGAGCATTGATAGCGGATGAGATGGGACTTGGAAAAACTATTCAGGCGTTATGCTGGCTTCACCGGCATCCTGAAGCAAGACCCGCAATCGTTGTCTGCCCTGCATCTTTGAAGGCTAATTGGATCAAGGAAACAAATAAATGGTTGCCTAATGAACCTGTTTATTCCTTGACAGGCAGATGGACAAAAACAAAAAAGACCCCTACCGACGGAATAATTGTTATTAATTATGACATCATTCCGAACAAATATGAAAAAGTAAAAGACGAATATACCGGGAAAATAAAATCAGTAGAGCAGAGAAATACCGGCTGGGGTGATCAATTAGTCAAAATGAATCCACAATCCATTACTTTTGATGAGATCCAATATATCAAAAATCTGAAATCGAACCGGGGCAAAGCCTGTACGCGGCTGGCAAAAAAGATACCCAATGTTATGGGGTTGTCTGGAACTCCAATCGAAAACAGGCCGGTGGAATTTTTTAATCCGATCAAAATTATCAATCCAACAATATTTCCTTCCTATTGGAAATATGCCCAAGAATTTTGTGGTGCCAAACATAATGGATTTGGATGGGATTTCAGCGGAGCAACCAACACCAAAGAGCTTTATGAAAAACTGAGCAGAACTATTATGGTCAGGCGGTTAAAAAAAGATGTATTGCCGGAATTGCCGCCCAAGAACCGGATGGTGGTTACTGTCGATATCAACAACCGAAAACAATACGATATCGCCGCAGGGGATATCCTGGCCTACATCAAGGAAACAAGTGGGCAGGAAGCCGCAGACAAAGCCGCTGAAGCAGAACAATTGGTGGCTATCGAGAAGCTGAAACAACTATCCATTGAAGGCAAAATTGATGGATGTATTGAATGGATCGAAAGATATCTTGAAATGAATGATAAACTGGTTGTATTCTGTGTCCATACCAAAATCCTTGAAAAATTAATGGAACATTTTAAGGATATTGCCGTTTCAATATATGGCAAAACCTCATTAAAAAAACGGGAAGCAAACAAGGATGCATTCCAGGAAAATCCCAATGTCAGATTGCTGATAGGCAATGTTAAGGCCGCTGGTGTTGGCCTGACCTTGACCGCTGCCGCTGCAACAGTAACAATCGAATTAGGATGGAAACCAGCAGAACATATTCAAGCTGAAGACCGAGTGCATAGAATTGGGCAGGAAGCCGATTCAGTATTTGCATATTATCTGATTGCAAAAGGCACCATTGAGGAATCAATTGCCACATTACTTGATTCCAAAATGAAAGTTCTGGGCCAGGTATTGGACGGTGAAGAAGTTTCGAAAACATCCCTGTTAACCGAATTAATAAAAGAATTGGAGGCGTAAATGAAAATTACAAAAACCATAAATACTTGCCGGGCCTGTCATCATGTTGGCCATAGTGGATCCTTCACCTATGGTGGAGCAAGAACTATCTGTGAACATGATAATGCTTGCAAAATAAGAGAAAGTAAAAACAAATTCAAAAGGGAATACCCAGAATATCGTTCAGAATGCAAAGACAAAGACTGGAAGTTTCATTGGTATCATAGAATTATAAATCATGATGTAATACCCGATTGGTGTCCATTGAAAAACGGCTCCGATTATTAACTGAAAAAGGAGGGCGAATGATCAGGAATATATTATGTGGAATGTGCTTCTGTTTCGGACTGTGCCTGGCCGGGGCAGAGGCTGACCACTGGATATGGAATTTAGCAGGATTAGGAATCTTTTCAGGAATCTTTATTTTCAAACCAAAAGGAGAATTAAATCATGGGAAAGCAAAAAACTAAGGGACAGAGGCGGCTGATGGCAAGGAAGCAGAAGAGAAACAAAGCCCAAAAAGCAACAAATCTCCGGGAAACTTTGTTTCGTGACTTCAGCGATATGACGCCTATGCCCGTGTATATGCTATCACGACTAAAAAAATTTAAGGCAGCAGGAAAAAGAATTAAAGCAATGAACGTACAGCGAGAAAAAATCAGAATTCAGGCACTGGCTGTTGCAAAAATTTTGAAAGAAGCAAAGGAAGCCAAACACGAAATCCTGTTCCGCAAATTCAGTTAATTTTAAATTTATCGCGTGATAATCTATAATACATATATAGCCTTTAAAAATAGATTATCGTGCGATATACGCTAAATGCATTGGAGGAAACATATGAAATCAAAAGCACAACAGAAAGCAGAACACATAAAAGATGAGCGACTGAAGAAATGGCGGGCAAAATATAATCCGCTGAAAAGAACCTTTAAAACAAAGGAAGACGAGATGAGTTATTGCTTGCATAGGATGACCGGGCTTGTAATGCTCAAAACCTTCCCATGGCGAACTTGGATGGCCGATTACGATATAACAAACCCAGGAGTAAAATAAATGTTTGATGCCAAGATATTTTTAGAAAATTATGGGGTCGATCATACAGACAATGACCCCAAACATTCCCGGAGAGGATGGGTTCAGATCCACTGTATTTTCTGCTCAGGAAATCCGGGCTGGCATGGGGGTTTCTGCATTGCTGGTGGGTTTTATGCCTGCTGGCGATGCGGGGGCCATTCCCTGTACAAAGTCATATCAACCCTGCTCAAGACCAGCCCAAAAGAAACCAATGAAATTATCAAAAAGTATTCATCAGGAGAACCAGGACCAAGATTCAAAAATAGAAAATATGCCGATGAATTGGAGTTGCCCTCATTAATGCCCCTGGGACCGTTCGCCCGAGCATATCTTGAAAACAAAAATTATGATCCTGATAAATTAGCCACCATATGGAATTTGAAAGCAACAGATCATATCGGGCCGTATGCCTTCAGGATTTTCATCCCTATATTTAATAAACATAAAATGGTCAGTTTCACTACCAGAGCCGTTCAATCCGGAACAAAACCCAAATACAAATCTTGTCCGGAAGACAACGAAATATACCACCATAAATTTTTGCTATATGGCCAAGATCAAGTGCCCGGAGATACCTGTATTGTCGTAGAAGGCCCGCCCGATGTCTGGAGATTAGGGCCGGGGGCAGTAGGATTATTCGGCATCGGCTTTTCAGAACCGCAGATGCAATTATTGTCACAATATAAAAAAGTCTTTATTTTTTTTGACCCAGAAGAACAGGCCCAGATTCAGGCTGAGAAACTTTACTACCAACTAACCGCAAGAGGTGTAGAATGTCAGATATTAGAGGACGACAAAGGAAAAGATCCGGGAGAGTTAGGACAAAAGGAAGCGAACCAATTAATGCACGACCTACTTTAAAAGAATTTTTTAACCTTGGATTATCCCCAAAAGAACAAAAAATCTATCTCTTAGCGGAGATAGACAAGGCCATAACCGAGTATGCTGGTGATAAACCGTATTCAGATGGAAATGGATTACGGCCAAAGGATGAATATGAAGGGGATCTCTGGTTTGAGTTTAAAATCCCGGACAGCATCGAATATAACATATGGTCTGGAGCGTTACTTGATTTTAGAAAAAATGCCGTCAAAATGTCAGTGACAGTAACGAACAAAAAGAATAAAAAACCAAGATCTCTTGAGCAAATAAATTACGGCGCAAGAACAAGGCTATATAAAAAATTAATCGGGAAACCATTGTCAAAAGCTACCATTGACGATATCAAAGAAGCACTTGAACAAGGTGATATTTTGACAAATAATGTTTTAAGTCAATTAGCATTAGATGAAGATTTCCAAATTTTCAACCCAAACGATTTTTTAAATTGGATTCTGAGTGGGGCTATTTCTAAAAATGTATATAACGCCTTAAAAAAAGAGGCAACAAAATGTCAACTACCATAAAACAATCAAGAAAAAGATCGCGGCGAACTGAGCCAGGAGGAGGCAAAAAAACTGATGTGGGATTTGCTATAAAATCTGTTGACCTGGCCGCAGTCCATTGTGGTGATAAACCACTATACTGTAAAAAACATAGTCTATGGTACATGTCCTGGCTGGATGAATGCCCAATATGCGCCGGCGAAAATATGACCCCTGCAACAAAGGAGAAATGAATTATGGCAAGAAGAGGTTTAAATTCTGTTTGGTTGAATAAAATACGCGATAAATTGAATGCGATTGAGTCCAATGGTTTTGACCCAATAATCCTTTCTTACAATCCCGCTGCCCAATGGTTAATAACAAATATAGCAAAAATGGGATATATTCCAAAGGTTGAAAATCTCGGAGCCGGAGTCAAACGAATAAGCATAAAAGGAACCTGCTGCAAAACTTGTGGGCAAACAACAAAGGAGAAATAAAAATGGATAGTAAAACAAGAGAAGAATTAACAGAAAATGTAATTGATTGTATTCACTCCCTGGATCATTCCTTACAACAATGCAAAGGCGGAGATATGGAAAGCACAGAAACCTTAAAATCTATGACCATGTTTAATTTCATTTGTCATGTAGCCGCCCCAAACGGGATCAGGTTTCACTATGAAAGCCGGTCCTATGAAGAACAAACCAAAGAAAAATATTCAACAGCGGGCGGAAAAATGATACAAGTAAAATCAAAAGAGGATCTGAATGATATCGAGGTCCACACCCAGCCAGATTAATAAAAATTAAATTATTTTTAAAATTATTTAAAAAATTTATATAATATAAAAGTAGATGTATTTTTCGGGCGTGTCATATGGCCATATGACCAGCGAAGGGATCGCTCATCCCTTCGCCCACGCTTGATTATCAATAATGAGCAAATGGACTTCAGGAGAATTATGAGCAATCAAAAAAGAGAGAGAATTTTAGCGGGTGGTGGTTTTTTATCAATAAATAAAATCTTTTTGAAACATCTTGGTGCGGATATGTCATGTTTTTTATCTATCCTTCTTGAATGGCATAATTATTTAATCGAAAAAAATAAAATGCCAGAAGATGGATATTTCTTTTTAGAACAAGTCCGTATTGAAAAAACAATCAGGTTATCAAGTTTCCAACAACGTCAAATTTTAAACTCTTTTAAAGAATGGGGTTTTATACTTGCAGAACGCAGAAACATCCCTCCTAAATATTGGTATTTCATTAATGAAGATCGGCTAATACAGTTTTTTAATTACTTAAACTTTAAAGGTTTAGAAATTAAAGGTTTAAACATTAAAGAACTAAATCTATATTATAATAAGACTAATTTTAATAATACTAATATAGATACTAATACTTCTAAAGAAGTATTTAAAAGGGTTTCTAACGAAACCCCAAATGATTCTTTAATTCCAAGAAGGAAAAGAACTTCCAGAGACAGATTACAATTACAACAAAAGTTTAGAAGAAAAGATATAAGAAAAACCTCCATTAATCATTCCATACCCGGTTACGTGATAAATATAATTAATCAATGGAATAAAAATCTATCAACAACAACCCATAAATTAGATTTAGAAAATCCCTCCAAAACAATCAAATCCATTCATCAATATTTAACTCAATTAAAGACCGGTAAAATGTCCGGTTTAAATTCTATCTGGTTAAAAAAGAATAAAATTCCAAATTCCTTTTTAACCCGTAAATGGACCGAAGAAGAATTATGTACTGGAATTGAGCATCTATCTAAATATTCTCAGAACGATTATTGGCCCCCAAATAAAATAAATAATCCCTGGATCAAATCCCTGCCAGGTTTATTATATAATTCGACGCAAAGAAATTCCCTGTTCTTGCAAGTCATGAATAATCCACCAAAGAAATTATCAGAACAAAAAATAATTAATCATCCAAATATGGCAGCATTATTTATCAAGGCAAATATATGGATGGATAGAACCCCTCCAAGTGAATGTGATGTTGACCGGGTTTTGGATGGCCTATTCCCTTTTGTCCGCGAAATGAAAATAAAAATTAAAAGGATGGAGGGCAAGGTTGATCCAAGAAGTCTAAATGGGTCAGGCCGGTTCACATCTATGTTTTGGCAGCGTTATATCGAATTTATTGAAACCTCCAGTATTGTTTTGAATGATGCCTGGCAACTAAACATAAAAGGCTGGGTGTTTGAAAAATATTTAAAAGACATCTGGGATCAGATACAATCCGATGGTTCCACCCTAAATCCTCTAATAGTTCTAAAAAAGCTTTTAAATAACCTTTAAACCCTTACTTACGGCCAAAGGATAGGGCCGTATTTAAACGATCTACTATAAATGTATATAAGGGTATAGATAAAAAATTATCGTTTAAATTTGAGCGAATAACAAAGGGAGAGCAAAAATGAAGATAGAAGAATATATTAATAAACGCGAAAAAATAAAACAAAAGGCATTTAAAGATATAACTAAATTAATGTATCAATATGCAGAAAAAAATAATTCTGTAAAAATTGGAGATATAATCACAGATCATATTGGATCTATAAAGGTCGAAAAAATATTTTTATATAGAAGTGAATTAGAACCATCTTTTATTTATTCGGGGAAAAGATATACTAAATTCAACAAGCCGTTTAAATCAGGAGAAAAGACCCGCATATATCAAATAAATTTGAGAGATAATTCATAATGGCAATTAATCGACGAAACCCTCCGGATGCTAAAATTGAGCGGAATATATTAACGGGCATGATCATCAGTAATGATTTTCTATCGGGTATTAGGTCAATGTGGACCCCGACCTGCCTGCTGGCAAAGGACTCGCAAATAATAGGGCAATGGTGCATAGAATATTTTGACCAATACGAAGGTGCCCCCGGCCAGCATATTGAGGATATTTTCAGAAGCAAAAAAGACACAGATATATCCCCAGAAGTAGCAGACAATATTGAATCATTCCTATCACAATTATCGGAAGAATATTCCAGAGGCCCAAAATTCAATGCCGCATATGCTTTGGATAGTGCGGAAAAACATTTCAGATTGTCTCATCTGCAAAGTATCAAATATGATCTATCCAGGGCTGTAACAGCTGGCAGGATAGAAGAAGCAGAGGCATTGCTAAAAGGATTTGAAAGAGTTGAGAGGGTGAGAGCAAAAGGTGTTGATCCTTTACGAGATAAAGAAGCTTTGAAAAATGCATTCAATCCTCAATCCTCAGATATTCTTTTTCAATTACCCGGCGAACTTGGGGCAACAATCGGGCCATTTGAACGTAATCATTTATTCGGAGTCATAGGACAACAGGGAATTGGCAAAACATGGTGGCTATGGTGGATAGCTGAACGAGCTGCTATGGCTGGGCTAAATGTCGTCTTTGTGTCTTTGGAAATGACAGAGCGACAAATGATCAAACGAATTCAATCAGGGATAACCGGTCTACCCAAGAAAAAGTATGCCGGGAATATAAGGGTGCCGGTGTTTGATTGCACTTTGAATCAAATCGGTGAATGTTCAAAAAGAGAATCAAAAATACCGTTATGGAATCCGAATAAAGAGGATGGTGAGAAACCCACTTTTGAAACAGCTCCCAGGAATTATGTTCCATGCACCAAATGCAAAGGCACCTACAAATTTGATATGAATTCCTGGTGGAGAACAATTACCAGGGAAGAAATAAGTGCCGCCAAAGTTCTGAAAAAAGCAAATAAAATGCAACAGTTTTTAAAACGATCTGGTAAAATTAAATTGGTTTCATATCCGCCCCAGACCTTAACAATATCCGAAATGAAAGCCTATCTATATAATTTAGAGCATTACGAAAATTTTATTGTGGATGTATTGGTGACAGATTATGCCGATGAATTCTTACCGGAGGATCAATATGGTCAGTATCGACATAGCATCTCCGGCATATGGGCCGGACATAAGGCTATTGCAGGGGATAGGAAAATTGCAGTAGTGACTGGCTCACAATCAAACACTGCCCGGACTGGTAAGGATATTCAAAAAGGGGACTGGGCTGAAGATATTTCTAAACTTGGGAAGATTGATGGGGCAATGGCGATTAACCAACCCGAATGTGATAAAAAACGAAACCTGGCAAGAATCAAAATGCTGAAACTAAGGCATGATGAAGAAATTGAATCAACAGTTACGGTTTTACAACAGCTTCAAATTGGCAAGATATACCTTGATAGCTGCGTAGGAGAAATAAAATAACCAATAAAAAGGAGAAAGAAAATGGTATCAATAACAAAGATTTATGAATTTGAAGCCGCCCATCATTTGCCCCATCATAAAGGAGCTTGCCATCAACTGCATGGGCATTCGTATCGTTTAGAAATAACGATATCAGGGTCAATTCAGGTTGACGGTCCAAGCAGAGGAATGATTATGGATTTTTCTGTATTGAAAGGAATGATTGAAAACCTACCAATAGCTACACTTGGCAAATTAGATCATAGCAATCTCAACGATTATTACGACAATCCAACCGCCGAAATCATGGTGCATAAAATAGCAAGAGATATAGAATTAATGCTGTGGGAGGAATCAATTACACTTGAGCGGGTGCGGCTGTGGGAAACAAAAACCTCATACGCAACATGGGAGAATTACAAATGATAAATATAAACGAAATATTCCAAAGCATCAATGGCGAAATTACTGCTTGGCATCAAGGATCATTGACGACATTCATCAGATTTGCCGGGTGTAATCTCTCATGTACCTACTGCGACGCCGCATCTGCCAGCGAGATCAATTCCAAATTATTACCATATCAGATTGTGGATATTGTTGAAAAGACAGGATGCAAACAGGTAACAATAACCGGAGGCGAACCCACCTTACAATATGATGAATTGCAGGAATTGCTCTATGGTTTAGTTTTGGCATTGCAATGCAAAATAACCGTTGAGACAAATGGGACTCAGCCCATCCCGGATATTTTGAAAAATCATATTTCCTGGGTAGTTGATTACAAATTTAACTACCCCCATAAAATGATTTATGACAATTTCGAAAGATGTATTGATAATAATTGGTTGAAATTTGTAATAGAAAATCGACAAGATTTGCCTGCACTTGAAAATCTATTTTCTATCTACCCTATTTTGCATAAAGCAAATGTCGCCATCGGGACTACCGGCAATGTTCCTCATGCTCAGATTGTTGATTTTCTGATAGACCGGAAACTTTTTAATTGTGTCCTAAACTATCAAATTCATAAGAAAATCTGGCCGATCAGAAAGGAGGGCAAAAAAATATTGTAAGAAAATTTAAATTTTTTTGATTTAAAACTATAATATAGATGAAAGGTATTTTAATTAATTTTATTTCAACGTAAAAATTGACGTAGCGAAAGGAGGATGTCATGCACCAATAAATTTGGTAACACCCTGCTCAAGTAGCAAATAGATTGCTTGTGCGGCCGACGGAACAAGATTGACGACCGTCCTTGCCGCCTGGTCCCGGATGATTCATCGACATTGGCTGCACCGGTTAAATCCGGCAGAACCAACCGGGAAATCTAAGCAATAGCACTTGGGCAGGTTCCAATCCTGCCCCGGCCAAAGGAACAATCACCCATAGGGGTTGCCGGGGCAGGATTTTTTAAAAAACAAAAATAAATAACCAATATAATAACCGAACAAAATTAAAAGGAGAATTTGAAAATGCTTAAAAAAGACGTAACAAAGAAAATGCTGGTAGAAATCGCAGGCGCACTGAACAAGGTGATGGCCTATGAATCACCCATCGCCACTGACCGGAAAGTCCTCCGGAAAGACCTGTATGATGAAGTCGCAGATGCCGCCCAGGATATTGAACCCGCCGATCTTGAAAACGAAGCATTTACCCCTGACATCGTGACCTGGCTGAAAGTGATAGGCTGGGAAGCACCTGTTGCAACATCTGATGAGGAAACCGAGCCCGATCCCACAGAGATTGAAACTGAACCAGAAGAAACCGAGCCTGAAGATGCCCCGGAGCCCAAAAAGGAACCGGCAAAAGAAAAAAAGACTCCTGCCAAAAAGACTCCTGCCAAAAAGACTCCTGCCAAAGCAGACCCCGACGCCAAAAAAGATGAATTCGGATTTGGTATCGGCACCAAAAGAAACCTTTTTGCAGAATCCATTCGGGAAAATCCCATGACA
>Ga0222682_1000217_pt1 | contig 13589 bp, 19 predicted proteins | sample AntAcemetage1008_FD_179812 | JGI IMG/M metagenome (GOLD analysis project Ga0222682, IMG submission 179812) | Saline water microbial communities from Ace Lake, Antarctica - #1008 | ecosystem: Environmental > Aquatic > Non-marine Saline and Alkaline > Saline | place: Antarctica: Ace Lake...
AAGTAAACTTTAAAGTAGTTCAATCAGAACTAGGAGTACCTAAAACACAGTTCTAATGCAAAAGAATCTAGAGTTAGTCAAGGAATGGCAGAGAGTTGGTGATTTATTGCTTAAGGGAAAGATAGAAGGAATAGAACTTAACAATAAAACATACACTTTTACCCCTAAACAGAAGCAGTTTATTGACGCACAAGAAAGATATTGCTTATTCTATGGGGGTTTTGGTTCTGGAAAGTCTTTTTCCTTGCTAATGAAACTGATTTTAATGTCTTTATGCTTTCCTGGTAATCGTATATTACTTGGAAGACAGTATTTATCTGACGTTACTAGGGCTTTATTGCCAGATTTGTTTGAGTTATTGCCATCCAACCTCTATAAGTTCAGGGTTAAGGACAACATTATCTCTTTCTTTAACGGCTCTGAGATTATTCTAATGGGGCTAGATGCTATGCAATCTGGAACTGAGTCCAACATTAAGAAAGCTCAACAGAAAATAAAATCTCTTAACTTAGGAGCTTTTTTTATTGACCAGCTAGAAGAAATAGACCAAGAGGTCTTTACAGCACTAACTACTCGTCTTAGAAGGACTAATGTGCCTATAAGGCAAGGGAATATGACGTGTAACCCAGCTAACTTCTGGGCTTATAAATACTTTAAGAAGAATACAAAGAAAAATACCTTCCTATTACAGAGTTCTACCCTTGACAACAAGGCAAACTTGACGCAGGACTACATAGATGACCTATTAGACCATAGCGAAAGGTGGGTAGAGAGGTATGTTAAGGGGACTTGGGCTCCAGATATACTAGTAGATAGTGTGGTCTTCGGACAAGAATACATTAGGAAGCTGAAATCTATGAACAAGAAGCCTCTAGCGATAAGACAAGGATGTGAAATCTATGAAAAGTTTGATGCAAGGAAGACTTATCAAATGGGTGTAGACCCATCAGAAGGTTCAGTTGACCCTAGTAGTATCTCTATGATTGCCTCAGATGGAACAAAGGTGGCTAAATATAATGGTTTCATCACAATACCAGGACTTATTAACAAGGTGCAGTTTCTTTATGAGGAATACAACAAACCATTGATTATACCTGAGTCTAACGCTGCTGGAGCGGCTCTAGTGGAAGGAATAAAGGATTTAAGGGTTTACAAGAGAAAACACTTTAACTACAGAGAGAAGAAAGAAACAATGAAGTTAGGTTTCTGGACAGACCACCAATCTAAACAAGCATTGATAGCTCACTTCCAAAAGCTACTAAGAATTGGCTACCCTAAGATTTACGATGAGAACACAATAGATGAGCTTATGACGTTTATCTGGACAGATGTAGCCAGACAGAAAGGAGCAGGGGCACAGAGGAACTACCACGATGATGACGTTATGAGTACCTTACTAGGCTACTGGGGCTTATCTCCTAAAATTACAGCTATTAGGGACGCAGCTAAAAAGGTCAAGCATACTAAAAAGAAGTTTCAATACTTTTAATGGCATACTCTTTACCAGAGGGAAAAGTCCTTATAGCACGTTGGATTAAGCACCACCCAGATATTAAGAGTGTTGTTGATTTAGGGGCTGGTAGTGGAACTTATTACAAACTACTTAAAAATATACGCCCAGACATCTTCTTTACAGCAGTAGAGATTTGGATGCCTAACATTATTGAGTTTGAGTTAGAGAAGAAATACGACACAGTAATAATTGGTGATATTAGAAATATGGAGTTTCCAGATGCAGATTGCTGTATTGCTGGTGATATTTTAGAGCACCTAGAGAAGAAAGATACTATAAGAGTGTTCAAGAAGTTGGACAAAAAATACAAGTATGTTATAATATCTATGCCACTAAATATGCCAGGAGAAGAAGCTTTCTTAGGCAATCCACACGAGAGACATTTATCTATGTGGACATTTAATGAAATATGTGGTTTAATAGGAGGTAAGTATAAAATACAAAAGAAATATCAAAAATTAGGTGTATTTATAAAATAGTTTATGGACATTTTAACAACAATCCAAAAAGAGGTAGAGGACTTTAAATCTAAAGAAATCACAATTATTGACCAACTTAGGTTTAGTCAATGGGAAACTATCAAGAGGATTTATTATTACTACCTATCAGCGTTTGAGTCTGGCGATATAGACTCACAAGGAGACAAGAAATACTTTTTAAACTTAGTTAGGAACCCTTGTAATGTTTCTACAAAAGCAGTTGACTTTGATACTAAAGACATAAACATACAGACAGCGGCAGGAGGCAATCCTTTAAAGACTTGGTTCTTTCAGAGAGACTTAAAATACTGGATGAAAGACAAGGAGTTTGGGAAAGTCCTTAATCGTATATTCTTTGAACTACCAATCTTCGGTTCGGTAGTTTTAAAGGTTATAAAAGGAGTACCTTATTTTGTTGACCTTAGGAACTTTATGATTGACCAAGATGCAGATACTCTTGACCAATCTAATTTTATAATTGAAAGACACAACTACACCCCATTTGAATTTAAGAGAATAGGAAAAGAGAAAGGATGGGACAACGTAGAGGAAACCTTGAAGTCTGCTAGAAGTAACACCGAGAATAAGTATATACAAGTATACGAGAGATACGGAGAGGTAGAAGATAATGGCGAATATGTTTACAAGAGAGTTGTGATTGCTGGTAAAACAGGAATAACAGATGATGATGTGTCAGAAGAAGTAGTACAACAATCCTCATTTATCTTAGACGAAAGGAAAGTAGACAGACATCCTTACTGGGAGTTCCATTGGGAGAAGATACCAGGCAGATGGCTTGGAGTCGGTAGAGTGGAAATCTTATTTGACCCACAGATTAGGGTTAACGAGCTTACCAACCTAAGAGTTAAGGCTACTTACTGGACAGCATTAAGACTATGGCAAACAAGAGACGAAGGAGTGCAGAGAAATCTGTTAACAGACGTTGTTAATGGTGAAATCTTAAACACAGAAGACCCTGTAACACAGATTGATATGAGTGATAGGAACGTGGCTATTTACCCAGCAGAGATAAACAGATGGATGTCCAATAGGGACGAACTAACAGTATCTTACGATGTAGTTTCAGGAGCAAGATTACCAGCAGGAACACCTTTAGGTTCTGCTAAACTAGCAGCAGGTATGGCAGGAGCATACTTTGGACAGATTAGAGAGAATATAGCACTAGATGTTAAGACACTTCTTTACGAGGCTATACTTCCTCAGTTTGAAAAAGATATGACAGAAGAACACATACTTAGAATAGCTGGTGAAGACCTTGACAAGTTGAACAATTTATTGCAGATTAGAGAATTGAATAACCAGATAATCAAGTTTGTTAAGAAAAGAGGAGTTATTCCTCCAAAAGGATTTATAGAATTAAAGAAAGTCTTGATAGGAGAAAGCATTAAGAACTTGAAAGAGAAGTTTGTCAAGATTAAGAAAGACTTCTATAAGGACATTAAGTACGGAATAGACATCATTATTACTGGAGAGTCAATAGACACAAGTGTAAGGTCAGCTAACTTATTACAGGCTTTACAGGCTATCACAGCCGACCCTACAGTCTTAACTGACCCAGCAAAGAAAAAGATATTCTACAAATACCTAGAACAGGGTGGAATATCACCAATGGACATTGAACCAGAAGTAGCGAGTAGAGGCTTAGAGAACCTACAACAGCCCCCTAGAGGAGCAGGTGGAGGAATATCAGCACCAGTACAACAACAGGCTGGTAGAGCCCCAACAGAAACAACATTATGAATAAAGAACAACGTAAACAAGAATTAGAAAAACTAGCTAAGAGTCCACAAGGACAAGCTCTTAAAGAGTTTTTAGAGGAAAAGATAGCTGAAATGAACGATATGACTACAGTAGAAACTTGGGAAGAAACTCTAGGCAGGAAGAATGCTATTAAAAAGATGAAAGATGTTATGAGAAAGTTAAACCTCTTAAAGGAGGACATTCCAAAAAATACGAAAGAATCATATAAATAAAAGGTCTGGGAGCTTAGCATCTCCGTAAACTGTTCCAAAAGTAACCATTAACTTTAAAAACATAATGGAAGAAGAAAACAAGGAAGACACAACTTCCGAAACAAATGAAGAAGTCTCCAAAGAGACAGTAGCTGAAGAAAAGAAACCTGATTTCAAAGCTAAAGCTGACGCTATGTATGGTAAGTTCAAAGCTAGTGAAGAAGAAGTAAAAGTACTAAAGGCTAAACTTGAAGCCAAAACAACGGACAAAGCTCCAGAGTTAGGCGAAATTGAGAGAATAGCACAAGTAACTACAGCTTTATCTGGACTAGACAAGGACGAACAAGCAAGGCTGATAACTGAAGCTAAGATGAAAGGAGTATCTTTATTAGAGGCTAAAAAAGACGAGGACTTTCTACTTTGGAAGAAAGCTCATAGTGATAAAGTCGAATTAGACAAACAAAACTTAACGCCCTCGACTAAACAAGACTCTGCTGAAGGAGAAAAACCAGTTTCCGAAATGTCTATTGAGGAAAAGGATAAACACTTTCAAAAGATAGGTCTTATTCGAAAGCCTAAAAGATGGCAGAAAAAATAAGCAAATTCGTTTAGGGAGGGATTAAATAACAATGGCAACAAGAAGTGAAATAAGTGCAATAACTCCAGATATTTGGAGTGAAGTACTACAAGTCCCTCTTTACAAATCATTGGTAGCTATGGATGTCTGTAATCTTGATATGAGGAAGCAATTAACAGTTGGAGACAGAATTAACAAAAGTTACTTCGGTGACTTGTCTGCTCAAACTTATCTTCCTGGTACAGGATTCTCGGCTCAAACCCCTGACTTTACTCTTGAATATATTGATATCAAGACTAAAGAGGTTGTCGCAATTTATGTTGACGACTTAGAAGCATTACAAGCCAACGTTAGTGTTGGAATGGAAATGGCAGAGGAAATGGGTTACAGATTGAAAGACGCTATAGACACCGCAGCTTTAGCATTGGTTGTTAAAGGTGAAACTAAAGACGCTGCTGATATGGATGTTAATGGTGTGGACACAAGAGCTTTGTGTGCTACCACAGCAAACATTATCAACGTGTTTAGTAGAGCCAGAAAAGAATTAAGAGACAACAACGTAAGAGAAAATGGCGACTGGATTGCTATTCTATCTACGACTGTTGCTGCCTTAATTGAGTACAAAGCAGCCAACGTAGGTTACAGTGTAGCAGACAGTACCTTAAGAAATGGTTATGTCGGAGACTTTATGGGGTTCCATATTTATGTTTCCAATAACTTACCTTCTGGTAATGTTACTGCTAACGCAGATGTTTCTGCAGCGTGTAGCACAGAAACTGGTGCAGCTGACTACCTATACTTTGGTAAGCAAGGTGCAATCGATTTGGTATTACAAAAGGCTCCTAGTATGGTTATTAAAGACCGTTCTGGATTCTTGGGTAAGAACTTCGTTACGTCTACAATCTGGGGTCAAAAAGTGTTCAACAAGAATGCTTCTAGATTCATAGTTGTACCTACGAGGAATGATGTATAGTAATTAACATTTAATTATCGTTTGTAGGTGGAAGAAATAGACGCTTTCTACCTACGGCGTCTGTAAATAATATGAATATAAATAAGTACTTTGATGATATCATCATCAAGTTCTACAAGCATAAGGCTCGTAGAAAACTATTGGCTACTAAGAGAGAAGACTTAGCAGTCTTTATGATTATGGAAAACTATCTTATCAAGCAAGTTATGGCTGGTAATACAGCTAGGAGAGAAGAATTAGTCGAAATGCAGAAGAAGATAGAGGAGTTCGAGAAGTTTATTAAATTTATTAAAGAATTAAAATGAATATACTTTATATATTAGATAGTCCTTATGCTTTTAGAGGCGGTTGCTGGTTTTATAGAAATCACTTACCTGCCGAAGCATTAAGAAATAGAGGACACGATGTTTCATTTATTTCGCTAGGCTCTAATGTCCCAGAGAAATGGATGAGTTGGCCAGACACAGTAGTGTTTAGCAGATACTACCCTAGAGACCCCTTAATCCTTATGAGAGAGTACAAGAGACTAGGTAAGAGGGTTATGTACGAGGTAGATGACGACCTATGGACAGTTAATCCTGACAATCCATCGGCTGGAGTTTCAGAAGTAAAACAAAGACAGTATGAACATATGATGAAAGAGGTTGACGGCATTACTACTACGACTGAAATCTTAGCTAAGAAACTTAGGAAGTTTAACAAGAATGTGTTTATTTGCCCTAACGCAATAAATTACAGTCTTATAGGTGAGAGATTGCCCGATAACGAAGTTTTAAGAATAGGTTATTCGGGAGCAGCTTCACATTGGGGAGACTTACAGCTTATATCAGAAGCATTAAAGGACATACAAAAGAGACACAAGTTTCAGTTTGCTATACAGGGTATGACTGGAAGCCCATTAGAGTCTGAAATGTTTATGTATGAGAGATTAATGACACAAGGACTAAAGCCAGAGAAGAACCTATACTTTAAGACAGCACTACAATGGTTCACCTCTCTTAAAGGTTTAGACTGGTTTCATATTCCATTCTATCCGCCAGAAATGTTCCCTGCTATTATGAGGAAAGCTAACTTTGATATTGGTTTAGCTCCGCTAAAAGACAATGAGTTTAATCACTCTAAGAGCTGTGTCAAGTTCTACGAATACGCAGCCGCAGGTGCAGTAACATTAGCTTCTGATGTCCATCCATATAAAGATGAGGTAGGATATACCGCTAAAGCTAAAACAAAAGAATGGGTTAAGAAGTTAGAAAAACTAATAGTAGACAAAAAGTTTAGAGCTAAACTTCTAAAGAAACAACAGGATTGGGTTAAAGAGAATAGAGACCTAAGTAAGGTTGTCCTTAAATGGGAAGAAGCTTTCGATAAAAAATAAGATGAATAAAATACCACATATCGATTTTAATGAGAAAGTTAATCTAGATATTGGGTGTGCTGATAAAACAGAGAAGGGCTATCTTGGAATAGATAACAGGGATTGCGGACAAGCTATTGTCTGGGACGTAACCAAAGGGTTACCTTTCCCTGATGACTCTGTTGATAAAATAAGAACTTCTCACTTTCTTGAACACTTATCTGTTGATGAGGAGTTTGAGTTCTTAAAGGAGGTCTTAAGGGTCTTAAAAGTGAAAGGAAATATGAACAACAGACTTCCACACTCAGATGCTAGAAGTGCTTTCTTTCCAGGACACAAGTCCTTTTGGAACGAACAGAAAGTAGAGGCTTTTACAAGGTCTGGACTACCCAAGTTTATTATCTTAGATAACCAGAAAAAGGGAGACGAATTATTCTTTGCTATTCAAAAATTATGAAACTCAGTATTGTAGTCCCTACTTATAATAGGGCGGTCTTAACTAAAGACTGTATAAGGGAAAATATGAAGAATGCTGGAATACCTGCTGACCAGATTGAGTGGGTATGGATTGATGATGGCTCTACAGATGGGGTCAAAGAAGTAATGAGAAAACTATGTCCAGATGTCTCTGTTATGAGAACCTACAACTTAGGAATAGAGAAGACTGTGAATCAAGGCTATGCTCTTGCTACAGGTGATTGGATTTTTAAGATGGATAATGATTTCTTGATGCCACCTAACTGGGCTAAGGTAATACTAAAATACCTAGAAGCTATACCAGAAACAGCCGTTATAGGAATACCTCTAGAGCAATATAAGAAGCGTAATTGGATTGATGAAATGGAAATACTTAATGGACTAGAGATTTTTCCAGCCAAGATGATTATGGGTTTCTATGGGTTTTCTAGGGCTTTCTTTAAGAAAGTAGGCTACCTTAACGAAGATATGCACTACTACTCTAGTTCTGATATGTATTGGTCTGCTAGGGCTATGAAGACTGGAGAGTTAATCTATTATATTCCAAGAATAGAGGGACTACACTTAGGACATAGTAACCTTAATAGTGGCTTAGAGATATTAGACCCAGATAGGGCTAAGAAAAATATAGCTAGAGAAACTACTGTTGTAATCACTAAAGAGCAACAAAAGGTATTAGATACTATTTATTATAATCCTTTTATATGATTACCTTTGACGATATCAATAAGTCTCAAATGTCAATAGCATACCCTTACCTTAAAAAGAGAGACTTGACAGCTATGTGTTTTGTTCCAACTGACTTTATAGGAAAGAAAGGAAGATTAAGCTGGAGAGACCTTAGAACATTACAGAAAAATGGTTGGGAAATAGCTTCTCATACTAAGAGCCACGTTGACTTGACAATGGTTCCAATAGATGTTGCTAAAGAAGAAATAATGGGAAGTCAAAGAGTGTTAAGGGAACACGGATTTAAAGCTAATGCCTTTGCCTACCCATATGGAAGATACAACCAAGAGATTGTAAATATAGTCAAAACGTGCTATGATTGGGGTAGAGCAGTTCAATTAAACGATGGAACCAGATGGACAATACCAATAGGAGACAAGATGGTTTTATTCCACTCAATAGACGAACCAGATGTGATAAGTAATATCTCTTTAAGCAGGTTTGAAAGAGCTATAAATAATTATTTGATACTACAATGTCAGCAATAATTATAGCAGCAGGTAAAGGAAAGAGATGGAAGAACTACTTTGGAGACTCCAAGTGTTTCATAGAAATAGAAGGAGAAACACTACTACGAGATAGATGATTTCACAGAAGACTTTGATTTTCCAAAAGACTACGAACAATGGATTAGTCGTTATAAAAGGTTAAAAAATATAATATGAAGATTTACTTAGGAGACCATAATAATGTGCTAGTAGACTTAAAGGAACACTTTGAGCTAGTAGAAAGTATTGCTGAAGCAGAAGCAGTAGTTCTCTGGCAAGACGTTGTTAGCTTAAGTAGAAGTATCGTTAGGTTGGCTCACTCAGAGGGTAAGAAAGTTATTATAGTCCAGCACGGCAGACACTCCACTATGGATTATTGTCCACCAGCTAACTATCAATTTATCTCTGATAAGATATGTGTATGGGGACAACAAGACGTAGATAGACTATTAGACAACGATTTTGATAAAGATAAAATTGTTCTTACTGGCACAACTGTATTTAGTCATTTAAAATCAAGGAGAAAACACGAAGGGAAGAATGTAGTTTTTGTTCTAGCTCATCAAGATTGTGAAATAGAAGAAAACAAAGAAGTGGCTGAAGCTTTAAGAAAGATTAAAGGAATAAAGGTTATCACTAAAGGAATAGATGTTCACGAAGCTAATGGCTTTGATAACTATGTTTCCTCTCACAGAGATGAAGATAATCACCTAGATATATGTGCAGATGTTCTGAGAGATGCAGATATTGTTGTCTCAATTAAAGATGATACTTTTTCCTTACTAGCTTATTCATTAGATATACCAGTTATAATTCCTAAAGTATGGAAAAGTAGAACTATGCTAGGTAGAGAGTCCCAAGAAACATACACAGACGCTTGTGAATTAGTCGATTTACAAGATTTAGAAAAGGCTATCAAAAGAACACTTAAAAACCCTGATAAGAGAAAAGAGCAAAGAAGAAAGGTTGCAATAAATGAGGGTGGTGTTCATATAATAAATCCATTAAAAAATATAATAGATGTCATCAAATAAGATAGTAGCATTAATAATAGCTAAAGGTGATAGTAATAGATTACCAAATAAGAATAGTTTAGCTTTTAAAGGCTTACCTATGTTTGTTCATAATGTACAAAAGTGTACAGGACTGTTCAACGAGGTCTATGTTAGTTCAGATAGCACTCCTATACTAGAGACTGCTAAACAACACGGAGCAATAGCTATTAAGAGACCTAAAAGGCTATGCGGAGAAACACCAAGCATTATGGTTTTTGACCACGCACAGAAGACTATGAAAGCAGATATAGTTGTAGCAGTTCAAGCTAATTCTCCTACGATAGACATTGAGCTTATTAGGAGCACCAAGCTTATAATGGAGACAGGTAGGTTTAACGAGCTAATGACAGCTAACCCTGATAGAAAGATTATAGGCTCAATCTGGGCTTTAAAGAAAGAGAAAATATCAAACTATGGAGACTTTTACATCTTTCGTCCAGATGTAACCTTAATTGACAATTCTGTTGACATCCACACAGAGGATGATTATGACAGAGCTGTTAAACAATATGAAAACAATTTGCTTTGATTTAGACGGAACCATTTGCTCAAAGGAGAGGATTTACAATAAACAATACGCCGAGCCTAATAAAAAATTAATTAAGAAAATAAATGAATTGTACGATTTGGGTAATAGCATTATTATCTTTACTGGTAGGAATTCACTAGAGTGGAGAGCCACTACAGACTGGCTAAAGAAGAACAGAGTTAGTTATGACCAGTTGATAATGAACAAGCCTTACTATGACGAATACATAGGAGATAAAGCAATAAACATAGAAGATTATGAGTAAAACAGTTTTAATTACAGGTGGTGCTGGGTTCTTTGGACAGAGATGTGCCGAGATAATCTTAAAGGAGTATCACCCTAAAGCAGTACGCATCTACGATAATAGAGAGTTTGGAATAGTAGAAATGCAAAGGAAATTTAAAGATAAGAGATTAAGGTTTCTTATAGGAGATGTTAGAGATAAGAATAGACTTGACAAGGCTATGAAAGATGTTGATATAGTTATTCACGCAGCAGCCTTGAAGCACGTTCCTATATGTGAATATAACCCAGAAGAAGCCGTTAAGACAAACATAGATGGAGCTAGAAATGTTATTGATTGTGCTAAAGACAATAACGTGGACAAGGTAATGATGATTAGCACAGACAAGGCAGTTCACCCAGTTAACCTCTATGGAGCTACTAAAATGGTTTCAGAGAAATTATTTATACAAGGTAACATAGGTGGTAATACAAAGTTCAGCTGTAGCAGATACGGAAACGTATTAGGCAGTAGGGGAAGTGTAATCCCTTTATTTAAACAGCAAAAAGGAACAGAGATTACCATTACAGACGAGAGGATGACAAGGTTTTGGATTAGCCTAGACGATGGAATTAACTTTGTTCTTAATTCTATAAAGGAAATGAAAGGTGGAGAAATCTTTATTCCTAAAATCCCTAGTATGAAGATAATAGACTTAGCTAATGCAATAGCCCCAAATACTCCTAAAAAGATTATAGGTATGAAACCAGGAGAGAAATTAAATGAAATGCTTATATCTGAAGAAGAAACTTATCACGCTAAAGAGTTTGAGAAATACTTTGTTATAGAGCCACAATTCTCTTTTTGGGGAGACGATATTGGTGGAAACTCTTTTGGAGATAGGAGTGGTTATACTAGCGATAAAAACAAGCGTTGGATTACTAAAGAAGAAATTAAACAAACCTTAATATGAACCCATATCAAGTAGTAGATGATTTTGAGAAAGCAGTAGCAGAATATGCTGGAGCTAAATATGCTGTAGCAGTAGAGTCTTGTACGAGTGCTTTATTACTGGCTATGAAGTATTACAGGGTTGATGAAGTTACCCTACCCAACAAGACTTATGTAGGTGTAGCTCACTCAGTTCTACACGCTGGTGGTAAATGTGTGTTTAGTGATTACGAGTGGAAAGGAGCCTATCAACTAAATCCTTACCCAATAATAGATAGTGCTAGGAGATTTCATAGAGATATGTATGTTCCTGGAACTCTGTATTGTTTATCCTTTCATTGGGCTAAACATATTCCAATAGGTAGGGGTGGTATGATTTTAACAGACAACAAAGAAGCCTATGAGTGGCTAAAGAGAGCAAGACTAGATGGTAGAAAAGCTGGAGTGCCACCAAAGGAAGATACTTTTGATGTTCCAGGCTACCACGTTTATATGATACCAGAGTTAGCAGCAAGAGGTCTTATGTTTATGAGCCTAAATAAAAACAAAGACTTTGAAGATTTACCAGAGGACAATTACGCCGACTTGTCCAAGTTTAATATATTTAAAGACTATGAATATCGTCATCACGTCAGCATCAAGAAAGGTTAGTCTAGTACAAGCCTTTAAGAAAGCTTTAAATAGGGAGGGTGGTGGAAATGTGATTACCGCAGATATGAACGAACACTCACCAGCAGCACAATTCAGTTCTGCTAACTATGTAATATGTCCAGACGAACACCCAGACTATATTCCTTTACTTTTAAAGATATGTGAAAGAGAAAATATAAAACTGATAGTGCCTTCAAGAGATGGAGAGATGAGAATACTAGCAGAGAACAAAAAGCAGTTTGACAAGATAGGAGTTCGTGTTGTAGTTCCTAGCATAGAGACAATAAATGTATGTTCTGATAAACTAGCGTTTGTCGCTTTCTGTAAAGCTAATGGTTTTAAGGTTCCCAAGACAGATGCCTTTTTAAGGGAGTTTCCACTTTTTATAAATAATAGATTTGGACAAGCAAGTAAGGATGCTCATAGAGTTAATAGCATAGAGGAGTTAAATGCTTATTGTACCTTGATAGAGTATCCTATTTTACAAGAATATATAGCTCTTAAAGAGTATACTATTGATTTATGTTCTGACTTTGATAGCAGAGTAATCTCGGTAGTCCCAAGAGAAAGGGTAAGAACTTTTGCAGGAGAGTCCTTTGTAGGCAAGACTGTTAAGAGTAGGGCTATGATAAACCAAGCTATTAAGTTAGCAGAGAAGTTACAGCTAGTAGGACATAATACTATTCAATGTTTCTTCAATGACAGAACCAAAGAAGCAACCTTCTTTGAAATAAACCTTAGGTATGGTGGTGGAGCAACACTAGGAATAAAAGCAGGAGCTGATACCCCAAGATACTTAATTCAATTAGCCAAAGGTCAAGAAGTTAAAAGTCGTATTAATAAATATAAAAAAGGAGTTACAATGTATCGTTACTCCGCAGATAAATTTAAATATGAAAAATAAAATAGAAATTTGGGCAGAGTGTGGGCATAATTCGAATGGAGACTTTACTAAAGCTATGGAGCTTGTACATCAAGCCAAAGAAGGGGGTGCAGACGTAGCGAAGTTTCAACTATATGATGTGGACAAGATTACAAGTCCAGGACATATGAAGTATTACTGGGAATTAAAAGCTACTCAACTGAATAGAGACCATTTAGCAATCTTGAACGCCGAGTGCCAAAGTATAGGCATAGAATTTATGGTTTCTGTGTTTGACGTAGAAAGAGTTGGTTGGACAGAAAACATAGAAATGGAAAGATACAAAATAGCAAGTAGTAGAATAAAAGATAAGCCTTTAATAAAAGCAATAGAAGCTACTGGTAAACCAATAATCGCATCACTAGGTAAATGGGACAGCGACACTCTACCAAAAATAAAAGGTAAAGTTGACTATTTATACTGTATTGCTAAATATCCTACCTTAGATGAGCATTTAAAGGACTTTCCAATGAAGTTTGACAAGTATTCAGGGTTCTCAGACCATACTATTGGGACTAAATGGGCTAAGTTAGCTATTGACAGAGGAGCAAAGATAATTGAGAAGCATTTTACCCTTGACAAAAAGATGTTTGGAACAGACCACGCAGGTAGTTGCGACTTAAAAGATTTAAAGGAAATCGTAAAGTACGCCAAAGACTTTACAAAATAATTATAAATGTTATAATAATAATATG
>Ga0222682_1000220_pt1 | contig 13453 bp, 19 predicted proteins | sample AntAcemetage1008_FD_179812 | JGI IMG/M metagenome (GOLD analysis project Ga0222682, IMG submission 179812) | Saline water microbial communities from Ace Lake, Antarctica - #1008 | ecosystem: Environmental > Aquatic > Non-marine Saline and Alkaline > Saline | place: Antarctica: Ace Lake...
CAGTTGATCGGATGTTTGCAGTGCCTCCAGACCCTATCTGAAGAGCTGGCTTTCCACTTCTGCTCCAGAAATAAAATCTTTCTGTTGCTGCTGTGGTGTCACTAGATCCGAATATTAATTCATATGCTAATTGTGTGGGACTGTCTAATAGAACAGCTATCGACCAATCAGAACCAGCAACGCCAGAAATGGAAGCATTAGGAAAAGTAATATACCCCGTAGCACCATCACCCTTAGCACAGAAACTCTGAGCAAGGGATATATTACCACCGCCTTTGGTCAGGTATTTCTCCGAGAGTAGATCAGGGTATGGGGGTAACAAGCTATTTCTTTTTAAAAAAGGTATGTTTAAGCTGTTAATTATCATATTAGCTCCAGTATGCTACGATGTCGCTTGCTGTTGTGTCTGCTGTATAAATTTTTGTTATATGTGCAGGTAAAAAAGAACCGTCAGCCAAGTTTTTGAAAATAACAGCCGTTCCCGATTCTTCAAGATCAACTTTGACATCTCCACCAGTTCCGATAAATACGCCGTTTATTTTTTTTGTAGGCACATAATCAACAGCGGAAACATCAACTGAAATACATCCGTCAATTTCACCGCCTGAGATTTTTGTTCTTTCAGCTGCCTTGTTTATTCCGCCGTCTGGTGTTGCCGTGTTCTTATTTCCGTTCATTTTCTACTCCATAAATATTGATAATTTTCAGGTGTTTTGTCTGGTTTTGTGATAGTAATAATTATTTTTAACTCGTCATTTCCTGTAATTGTAACAACTGGTTTTATTTCATTTACCATCTTTTTAGTTTTCATAAAAGCAAGATCTTCAAGGATTTTTGACTGAAATATTTGCGTACTATTTGCATTTATAACGTTTTCCATCAAAGCCTTTTCTAACCTTGAATTGAACGGTATAAGTCCTCGCTCTTGCTGATATAAATTCCCGAAATAATCCAGATTATCCACGCCTACAGGGTTTTTGTCAGTTCTTGAAATAGCTTCAATATTCCCACCAAATAAAGCAATATAGATAATAGTATGAAAGGTTTGATCTGTTGCAATTTTTCCATTAATAATTACGATATTTCCATATCTTAAATCATTTGCAGAAAGCTTTATCATTGAACCGCCATTGTGTTTTCAAGTTTGTACGGACTTCTTTTGTCGCCTGACATTTTAGCCTTTCCAGTCTCGTCTTTTATAGTCAATACGTTGTTCGTTTCTCTTCTAACTTCTTTTATCATCTCCGATCTGTAACTATTCTCTATCTTTGTTTTAACTGTGTCAAGTGTTTCAACTGGTTTCGTTGTTACGGTTCCACTTTCTAAGTTGACGTTAATATCAAGCGACTGTTTAAAATCTCTATCCATAAAATCATCGTTCATGTTTGAAAAACTTTTCCCACCGGTGACCTCAGTCATTTTCATGAATTTTTTATACTCTTCACCGCTTACAAAATCCTTTGTTGCTTTTCTATATTTTTCAAAAGCTGCGAAATCTTGAGAACCGTAATGACCTACACCAACATCTTCTGGAAGCGATCCTTTGCCTGTTTTTTTTCTAAACCTTTCTGTCTGTTTTAGATACCTTTCATATTCAGCTTGATAGCTATCATCTCCTTGAAAAACACCTGTTGACTGAATTGTGGATATTCCTAGACCACCTTTCAGATTTTCAATATTCTGGTCTTGAAAACTTTTAGCTTGTCCTTGGTTTTCACCTGTCAACAGCCCTGTCAATTGTTCTGCTATTCCTTGCAATGCTGGTGCAACTTTTGAAACCATCGTAACAGTCATGACGTCCCACGCTGCATTCATTTTCTTAATAGCCCCGGAAGCACCTGAGAGTTGAACTTCTGCCATGGTTTTTGCAACATCAGTGTTATTTTTGAACGCATCAGTCAGCTTATCCACTTCACCTCGCTGTTGAGTAATTATTGACGTTACGCCAGCAAAAGCCCTTTTCTTAAATATTGCAGTTGTTGCCGCTGCTGCATCTCTTTGTGATAATTTCTTAACGCCGTCACTAACATCAGCCAAAACATCAGTTAATTTCCTGAATTTTCCGTGCTGGTCTGCGACTTCAATGTTCATTTTTCTAAGCCATTTAGAAGCCTGTTTTGATGGTTTTGCCAAATTTAAAACAATATTTTTAAATGATGTTCCTGCTCGACCGCCTTTAATTGCGTTATTTGCCATTGTTCCCAAAATAGCGGAAGTTTCTTCAATAGATGTTCCCCAAACCTGAGCGGCTGGGGCTGCATCTTTCATGGCTTCGCCGAGCTGTTCAACTGTGGTGTTAGTGCTGGTTGCTACCCCTGCGAATACATCAGCAACGTGAACGGCTTCGCTTGCCTTTATTTTGAATGCAGTCATTGTATCTGAAAGGATATCAGACGTTAAAGCAAGATCAGTTTGAGAAGCGGCTGCTAACTGTAAAAGCCCGGGCATACCTTCAATTATTTTGTTTGTATTCCATCCTGCAATTCCTAGAAATTTCATACCCTTTGCAACTTCAGCACTCGAAAAAACTGAATCCTTTGCCATGTCTAACGCTGATTTTGACATTCTATCATAATCTTCTTGAGTTGATTTTGTTATTGCTTTAACGTTTAACATTTCAGACTCAAAATCAAGAAAAGAATCAATAGATTTTTTGACTGCTACAGCTCCAAGTGCCGTAAGACCCATAAAAGCGTGTCTACCCAAATCTTTAAAAGCACCGCCGATTTTACGGCCTGCTTTTGAAAAGGCTGTTTCAGTTTGCTTTGCAGCACGTTTTCCATTTCTTGACATATCGCTGAATACTTGCGATGTTTTGTCAATTCCTATGAAATCCGTTTTAATTGCAAACTTAGTAGCCATTTACTTTCTACGCCCTCCGAAAACACTTTTTATGATATCAACTGTTTGTCCGGTCTTGTTTCTTTCAAGTTCAGCTTTAATATCCAAAAAGCCTCCATACCAATAAAGTATTCCGTTCATATCCAAATCATCACAAAACATTTGATCAATACTGCACGGCATTGCCCTAAAAGAACTGGCGACAGCAAAAACAATGCCGTTGATTTCTTCATCTATTCGTACCTTCCTATCGCCTAGTATAAATAATAATAATTCATAAGTTTCGATAAAAGAGCCTGATCAGCTGTGTCGAGTTCGTCAATGATTTCTTTCAGGTTGCCACTTGCAACGGCTATCAATGCGTTTTTGTGTCCTGTACCGTCTCCTGGCTTTACTTTTAGATATGCTTTTGCAACTTCACCGGCTTTTATCCTCGATTTAAAAACAAGATTTTTTATCTGCTCGTCTTTGCCTAAAGGAAATGCAAGATGAATTTTAAGCTCACCGTTTTCCTGTATCTCAATTGTTTTATCAAGTACTTTTTCTGCAATGATTTCAATTTCATCCAAATAGCTCTGATCACTTGCGATCATTGACGGCTTTACTTTTCTGAAATTATAAAGCCATTCCTTGAACGCCTGAATAGCTTCATCAAGTCCTTCTTGTTTCTTTTCCATGTTGTTCTCCCTGCTTTAATTATATAATCTGCTCTGCTTTTGCAACGCCCTGCAACGTTACATTAGCGTATCCGTCTTTCAGTCCGTGTTTAAGGTCGCCTGTAACGGTTCCCTTTCCCTTATAGACTGAGCCGTTTATATGGCTCCATGTGATTACTCCAAGATCAGGCGAGTCAGCTAAACTCTGTAAAAACTCCTGATCACCTTTGGATTCTATTTCAAGCATTACACTTTCAAGGCTCCAAGGTTTTCTGGAAAGGGATTTGTGGCCGTTTCCAAGTCCATTAACGATAAGCTCAGCGGAATATCCGCCTAAGTCCTGATCGGCATTTTCACCGCCTTTCACGTTGTATTCTCTTGCTCCAACCGTTGGATGATTGAATTTTACGGTTAAAAGATCTCCGCTAGCCATTTTTACACCTCCCCAAAATTAAAGCCTGCGTAGGCTTTTGTTGCGGTTTTCCTTGCTATTCCTGACCGCTTATAAGGAAATACCGTGTTTATTCTCTGGGGATCAGTTCCCGAAAGAAGCACCGTCAAGCTTTCCTTGGTGTATGCTGAATCAGTTACAAGTGCTGCGGTTACAAGATCATCAATAAGATCAAAACATTCCGCTTTCCAGTCTTTAGGTTTAATAACTCCGGTTACATTTATAGAATCATCATCATTTGCAATTGTTTTTCCTGTAAGGTCTCTTTCTTCTCTGAACTTATAGTTATAAGCAACATTGAAATCAACACCAACGACATCACGAACATAACTGAAATCAATAGCAAGCGGATTCTGATCATCAGGTCTTCTGAAAGTCACAAAATCTTCAATAACATACCCGTCAGATTCGTTATAAGTACAAGTTGAGCAGCCGTTTGAAACAAGATCATCTCTTACAGCATAGTCAACCATCGTCCCAATTGTCCCACCTGTAGGATCTGAAAGATCAGGCAATGAACGCCCTTTTATTCCAAGATGAGGTGATTTATTCCAAACACCGATTGCAACAGTAATTACATTAGCCGCAACTTCCCAAGTATAATTAGGACAATTTGGAGCTGTAAAAACTGAATTAGTAAGATCATTTTTTCTTGCTGACATGAGAGCTTTCAAAGTTGCCGGAACTGCTGAGACTGAACCAGTTACCGCAACAAAGGGTTTCATGGTTGTTCCCTGCCATAGACCTGAACCGCCTGTATCAATATCCGGCATTCCGTTTTTAGCTTCAAGTGCATCAAAATCAGCTGAACCGCCGATATTGCAAAGCATTGTTTTCCAGTCACCACCAAAATCATCAAGTGAAGTTGAAATAACCGGTGATGTTGAACCGCTCGTAGGATTCACAATTGCATATGATACGCCACAATCTTCACCACCATCATCAATAGAAAGTGAAATCTCGTTTCCTGTAGTGCCTTTCCATTTTGCGGTTATGTCAGCTTTTGTTGTGTCGTCTGCTGCTGATACCGGAGCTGAAAGAAGACCTTGAATAGCAGCCACCATTGAATCAACTATAACGGCTGGTGTGTCGTCTTTAGTTACTGCAAAACTGGCTTTTCTACCGTCTATGCTTTTCCTGCCCTTGAAAATGATCGTATGAGTACCATTTGCATCAGCTGTTCCGGTCGGTGTTATTGATCCAGCGGCTGCGGCTGCCCCTGCCAGATCTTCTACCGGATACACAATAAGCGGTGCTGTGCCGATTCCACCGCCGTTAATGGGTTTAAAAATTCTTGCTGCGTAATAGCCTGGACATACTCCGAAAAGGCTATAAAACTGAGCTAAACTTGTTATCGTGTGCGGTTTGTCCCAGTCTGTGAATGATGCCGCTTTTGCTGTTGCAATCGGAGTCATAAACGTCACTTTCTGCGGAAGTGCTAAAGCTCCCGAAGTCAGATCCTTAAACCCCTGATCGTAAGAACTGCCTGCAGCTCTATTTAGCTGTGTCATTTATTCCTCCGTATCTGTGTTAATATTAAAAATGTCTGACAAAATAGTATCGTTCCCTTTTAAAATTACTGGAACGCTCTGAATTATCTCTTCATCATAATCGACTTGTAAAGTTAAGGTCACGCCGCTTACATGATCTGAATCGTTACTGTTTGGAACGTAAAATTTTCTGCTGGTTATGTTTTGCCGTCTGATAAATTTATCTGTTGTATCAAATCCTAACCGCATATATGTAGCAGTCAAGAAAACCATTCTGATAACTCCAGACACTCTTTGCAGCAACTCGTTTACAGCTTCATCACCTCTTTTATTGTCATCTGATTTTGCCCTTGCCAGAAAGTCGATTGCAAATGTGCTTTCCGGTTTGGTGATCCTTAGAGTTCCATTTTCGTCACGTTCCTCTAAAGGATTAATAATTATAGCGTTGTATTCTTCTGATTGTAATTCCTGAAATCTGTCTTTGAATATGTTCAGGTTATCACCATTCCAGAAAGTTTCCAACATTTCTTTATATGCAATATCATCAGCAACGGCTGAGGCGGTCGCAAGAACTTTTTGAGCTGTCATTTCATTCGTGATTATCAGCTTTATTCTATCCTTGATTATCTCAAGTTTAGATTTAGGTATGATCTGATTTATCACTTCGCATCTCCAAGCTCTATTGTAACGAGATCAAAAGAATAAGAGGGCGTAACTTGTTCAGCTTTAAACTTCCATCTTTTCCCGTCTATCCATTCAAAAGATATGCTCCAATTTGCCATAGCGATCTCATTAATATCCTTTTCATTTCCATAAATATCAAGAGTTTTGAAATCACCGCCATAAACTGTCACATGACCGTTTTTCCCTTTTGCAGGAAGTCCGGTCTCAGCATCAAAAATGGTACTATGAAGCGTTGCAGCTCCTTTAACGGTTTCAGTATTTCCAGAAAGATCAGTAAAAAGGATATCTGTTTGGAATCCTCCACTTGATACTATTTTCTGTGCATCTGAACGCATAAGTTTCTGCAACGCTCCACTCATTATTTATCCTTTTTCTTTTCAGGTTTTTTGTTTGAGGCTTTTGGTGTTTTCACTACCTTTTTTTTCTCAACTTCTTCAACAGGCTTTTTTTTCTTAACTTCCAGCTCTACTGTTCCAAGTTTAAGGTTTGCCGTTGCAAGATCATCAGGAAGCTCTATCTCGCTCCCTTTTGCTATATTCTTTCCTCTATACCTGAAAACATCAGCTTTTACAATCACTTTCATCATCTACCTCCTATGCGAGCACCTTCATACATCCAAAAGTGTTTGAAGTGTGCGGAATATAAAGCGGAAACTTTGAAGCTTCAAGAAAAACTGAGCTTGCATTTTCATCAGTGAAGGTTCTTACATAAAGTGAGCTTGCTTCTCTGGCTCCGATGCTTTTGATGTTTCCGTTCGCAGGAATAAAGCTACTGAAAGCACCCATTCCGATATCCTTGATCACATCAACACCGGCATGATGTATTCTGTAATCACCTGAACCGATAAAAACAACATTGTTTGTATTGATGTATGGTTTAAGTGTTGAATTATCAGCAGGGTCAATATAATCTTCGATCAAAGTCATTAGCCTTACTGTGTGTCCAGCAAAAACAACTTTTCCAAAAAGTGCAAAGCCATTCTCATCAGCTTCTTTAAGATCAATTTCACCGACTGTGAGTTTGAGCTTATTAAACTTGTCCATGAAAGCCGTGTTTGACATAAGCTCGTTAAAAGCCGATTCGCCGAAAACGAGATCCTTAACCCAGCTTGTTCCGCCGGAGTTTGTTGCTACACGTCTACAACGGGATTCAATGTTTGCCCATATTTTGGCTGAAGCGTTATCCCAATAAAGTTCATCACCTGAGTTTGCGAGTGCCTCAAAATTTGTAGAAGGAACGTCAAAAGATACATCATCAACGCCGACACCCATTAAGTCAGTTTTGAAAGGGATTCCGCCTGTCTGAAAAATCTTAGAAGCCTGAAGACATTCCGCTCTTGTGATCTTATCCATCAGAATTGACATATCAGAAGCAAGTTTTGACATCATTGTCACCTGTCTCTGTGCCTTATCATATTCAGTCTGCCCGATTGCTGATCTGTCATAATCAGATAAAACAAAGGGCATTTTTTCAATGTATTTTGGCGGTTCTTCTGTTACTTTCTTCCATACCTGAGCATCATTTACATCGCCCTGTGATCCTCTTGTTCTTGCTTTAGAAGTGTATCTATAGCTTGAGAGTTTATGGAATTCAACGAGGAGAGCATCAGAAATGTCCCCAGGTCTTGACGTGAAATAGGTCGCAAATCCTTTTCTTGGTTTTGCGTACTGTGTGAGCATCCCCACAAAATTAGTTTTTAAGTTTGTTGTTGCCATTTTTTATTTCCTCCTAGTGTCTATTTTCGAGAGTTGTTATTGCTTCAATCCCTGCATTATGAAGCATTTGAAAAACTGTCTGCTCTGAAAGTGTGTTCTTGTATTTGATTATAACATCAAACGCAGGAAGATTAGCAGCCGCACCCTGAGTAACTGCAAGTGTCACAATCTCACCAGCTGTAAGAACTTTGTGAGTTGCATCAAGTGCTCCAAGACTCTCATAAGCTTCATCAGGTGGCTGGTTAGCTGTATCATAAGTTTTTGAAACAATAACATTAGCAGCCAAATCAGCAACAGCTATTACAGCCGTGTTTGAATCGTCAATTCCTGCCGGTGTTCCCTTTGTCATTATTCCTATTTCTTCAATTTCGCTCGCAAGCATTGAGATAAAGGAATTTACAGTCGCAATGTCAGCCCCGGCTGCAAGGTCTGCAACTGGAATTACAGCTACACTTGAGGCAGCTGAACCGCCAAAACTTGGAATACTTGAAATGCTGAAAGTCGCCGGATAAACCAGCATGTCAGCTCTTACGATTCCAGAATAAATAAGATCTTCTTTTGACTCACCTGTTGAACCCATTGTGAACGATCTGTTCAATATTCGTGTAGGTTTCAAAGACTTGTCAGCCCATACTTCGTACTTTCCATCAGCAGAATCAAGACTAAGAAGAGTTCCTTCTGCAAGAACTGTTCCGTTAGCCGCCTTCAGAATTTCGAGCTTTGTTTTAAGGCTTCCTATTCTGAAAGTTTTGTTGTCAATTGTCGTGGTTGTCATCGTTTATACCTCCATTCCAAATTCAGCCATTACGTCATCCATTACCGCCTTGGATATTTCCTTTTTGTCTTCTTCGCCTGTGAGTGCTTCAATTTTTTCATCACCGGTTACAATGGTTTCATCATCTTTTGAAGCTTTAATTTTACTATCAAGAATGCTTTTTGCGGTAGCTTCCTCGATATAAACATCAGCACACTCTGCAACGGTTTTTCCTTCTTTGATGTTTGCCGTTACTGTTTCGTTCTTTGCCTTTCCAAGATATTTCAGATGACCTGAAATTCTTGCTGACTCTTCATCAGTTCCTTTTTTGTAAGCCTTTTCAGTAGCATCTTTTACAGCTGCTCCGAATTCCTCTTCTGTGTAGTTTTTCGCCATGTTAGTCTCCTCCGATATTGTTATAGCGTCAATCATTCCCACCTGTAGTGCTTCCTCTGCTGTTAAAACACCTCCCTTACCGTAATTCAAGTTTATATTTTCAACTGTTGTATTTCTACCACTTGCGACTGCTTCAACAAAAACTGAATGAATGTTGTCGAGTCTTTTTACAACTTCAACCTCTCCCTCTTTTGTGGCAGGATCAAGATACTTTTTAGGTGCATCTGTGGAAGTTATCACCACTTCTTTTATTCCTTCTTTTTCAAGGTATTCTTTCCAATCATAATAAGAAATTATAACACCTATACTTCCAAAAGTTGCTATTTTGCTGGTCGATTCAATTTTATCAGCCTGACTGGCTAGCCAATAAGCAGCAGATGTTGCCAAATACCCAACCCTTGCAATAATTTCTTTTTCCGTTGCTTTTATCACTCTTGCAACATCTTCAACGCCTTTTACCATTCCGCCCGGAGAATCAATATTGAGAATTATCCTATCAACATCCGGATCGTTATCAGCACTTTGTATGTTTTCCTGAATGTCAGTATATTTTGTTCCCCAATATCTACTTGCTCCAAGCTCGCCTATTATTGGAATTACTGCTTCAATTTTGCCATCATTCGCTATTTGTGTTGAATATTCCGCTTTTTTTGGCTCTTCCATGAAGAAAAACGCTTTTGGATCCTCAAAAATCTTTTTCGATCTAGGCAAAATAGTATTTTCGTAATATTCCTTTGTTACCGCAACAAAATCATTCATTATCTTGTTTCTCCGTTGTATCTGTATCTAATTCAAATTTCTGAGGGTCTCTAATCTTGTCTATTTCTGCAAGTTTAATTGATTCTTTTTTAAGTTGCGTCAAGTTTTCGGAATAATTTCCATCGTAATAAGCATCGGTAATATCTTCACCTGTCAAAAACCCTTCGTTTTTAGCAATAGTCAATTCTTTTACCATCTTCAATCCGTCAACATTGGATTTTGGAAGTCCACGCCACGCACACGAACGCCACGCCCCTAATATCTCAAACTTTTCTAAGTTATACATTGACGTTATATATTGCGGTGCTTTTATCCTTGATGTCAAGATCATTCCGTCAAGCCAAAAACAATAAGCAGGATCATTAAAATCTGTTGTAAAAATAAACGTTACTTCTTTTACTCTGTCTTCAAATTCTTTGATAGCGGCTCTTGATGCTGAATAATTTGAATTGAACTCCAAAAAGAATACCTCTGGAGGCATTCCCAAAGAAATTGACATAGATTTTAAACAGCTTTCCGCAAATTTAGCAAAATTCACATTCGGTCGGGAAGTATCAAAACTTGTAATACTTTCTCCGGCCGCAAGATTAGTAGCTAAATATCCCGGTTGCATTTGTTTATATTTCAAGTTGCTGTTAGGATCTGGATTAGTGATATTAGTGCCGGCGTTTTTAAGTGGATTTATTTTATTTGGTGCATTCTCGGATTTTGTATGAACCATCGCAACATAAGAGTTGACAAGTGCCGCTCTTTGCTCTGAATCCATATATTTTCCAAGCTCGTTAAGATTTTGAAGGATAACAGATAAAAGCGGTAATCCTCTTCTTTCGTCAACTCTGCTCGTTGTTACTTTTACCATCCACGCCCTACGATCTCCGTTGCTATCGTATGCCTTTACAGGTGTAACCGTCAAATCATCCGTTTGAACAAAATATGTTATCTCTTTTCCTTTACTGTTAAGCTCGACTCCGTGCAGAATATCTCTATTTCCATCAAAAACCAAAGGATCAACTACATTTATTCCGTCAATTAACTGAAATTGAGGAAGTCCCATTTTTGTAGTTGTTTTTATTATAAGACAATCTCCGGATATCATAGCAGTTAAAAAGGCTTCTCTTTCAAGTTCCTGAAAAGTTTTATTCCCTGCTTTCGTAACTAACCTTTTATCTTTCGACCAGATACCCCATTTATATTCAGTATCACTTGACCAATTTGATAAAAAATCTGACGTTATATATTTACTCAATATTGATTCAGGCGGTTGCGATCTTAATCTAAGTCCTGAATTAATAGTTTTAGTCAAAAATCTTCCTAATATCGCAGCAGCATATCCATTTTCACGCATAAGCTGAACGCTTCTAACTCTTATCTTTTGATAATCTATAAATCTTGGATCTCTTGTAAGCCCGAAGCCTGAGAACATTCCGGCTTTATCACCATCGTATGCCTGAACAAAATCAAAAAATGAAGCTTTCGCTGATATAAATTCTTTAACGGCTTTTCTTTGATTTCTTTTTTCACTTATTTTTGATACCCAATTTCTAAAACCCAAAAAAGCCCCCACCATCATCATTGATGTCAGCTATTTGTAGTTCTAAATCTTTTCTAAGTGCTATGAGGTTTGGGAGGTCTGCTTTAACTACCCATTGCTCAGCCTGTCCGTCATTGAATTTATAAGATTGTGCTGTTAATACTGCTGAGATTGCTTCGTTTACTTCGACTAACTGAGCTTGTAACTCTGTCAAGGTTGCCATGATTGCCCCTGAACAATTTATACAACTGTAAACTAAAGATTATGCTTTGTCAATAGAGTTGACACTTTTTTTTAATGTGTAAAGTTTTGTTTACAGTTTATGGGGCCTATTTCTTTTAAGTTCTTCTCATCTTTTTACCTCAATATTTTGATATCATCAGATTTTATTCCTTTCCACGGAGTTCCTAACTGGTCGTCATAAAAATTTTCAGTTGTTCTCAGTTGCATATTAATACTTTTAGCGACACATTTAATCAGCTCTAAAGGTGTTGAAAGTTCAAATCTTAAACAGCCCAAACTTTTACGCCCCTTTGATTTCCTGGGTTTTATTCTAACCCACCTGAGATTTAGGGGGCCGTCATGCCGACTTTTGATTTTGTTTGATTTTATCATATCTCCCCCACTATTCAATACTGTTAGCAGTCATTACAACAAAGCCTTCTTTTTTATTTCCCGTAAATGTTCCGCATTCTTCTACTCTGTGAAATTTGTTTACTACTTTTTGGAAGGATTTCATGTTGAGTAACTTCTTCAAGTCCTTATCCTTGATGTTAAGGCTGTTGTTCTGTGTCGGTATAGCAACATGATAAAGAAATTGAATTAGGTGTCTTTCGTCAAATAATGCGGACAGACTTTTGCAGGATAAATCTAAGCATGAAAAATCGAGATCAGCACCACTGAGGATAGTATAACGGAGATCAGCACCACGGAGGTTAGCACCACGGAGGTTAGCACCACGGAGGTCAGCACCACTGAGGTCAGTATCACTGAGATCAGCACCACGGAGGTTAGTATGACTGAGGTTAGCACCACTGAGGTTAGCACCACGGAGGTCAGCACCACGGAGGTTAGCACAACTGAGATTAGCACCACGGAGGTCAGCATAACTGAGGATAGCACCACGGAGGTCAGCACAACTGAGGTCAGCACAACTGAGGTCAGCATAACGGAGGTTAGCACCACGGAGGTCAGCACCACGGAGATTAGCACCACGGAGATCAGTATCACTGAGGTTAGGGTTTGATGGAGACAATTTTCTCCATCTATTCCATACCGCTACTTTTGTTTTTAATGTTACAATCATTTTTTCTTCTGTTGTTGCATTCATACCGCCACCCCCTCTAATTGTTTAATTTTATCATCTTTTAACCTTTTTAAAATAGTTCCCTTTGTCAACCTCTTCAACAAATCTTTTAATCACCATTCTTTCAAGATCACTGTATGCTAAGTGCAGACTGTCGTCATGCTTATCAATATTAAACCATATTTGACAGCACATCGAATTTATAAAAACCTTCGCATTCCACAGATCTATTTCAACCCAGGGGAATGCCCCCACTATTTGGGGGAAATCTGTAAACGGGTTTTCTTTTGCAAACTTTAAGTGCCTTTTTATTGACTCAACACCAACCCTTTTAAATATTCGCTCACTGCTTAACATTTTAACCGACCTCCTTTAAGTTCTTATATTCCTGATCTCACCCTCAAGATATTCAAGGGCATTTTTTACTGAGTGATACCAGAATTTTGAGCAAGCCCCTAAAGGTTTTCTGGCAAATTTTCTAAGCTCCTTTTTGAGATAAGGAACATCTTCACTTGTAAAAGTTCTTGTATCGCTTTCGCTTGCCTCAGTTGAAGCAACCATTCCAGCACCGTTTGTGTTTTCATTCCAGATCTTTACTTCCATGATTATCTCCTTAAAATTATAATTACATCCATTTTCTACTAAATGCTTTGTATCCCCAAGGATAGTATTCATCAGCTATATCAATCAATTCCTGAACTGTTTTTGCATTGTTGATCTTTGGCTGAATAACTTGTCTTTCATGTGGCATGATCTGTTTGTGTGAATCTATTGCTATTGCCAACCACATCGAAATATTTTCAAAATTCTCAGTCATAACAACCCCCTTTAAAAAATTAACTTAGCCTCGGTCATTCCCTCAGCCTCTAT
>Ga0222682_1000232_pt1 | contig 12956 bp, 22 predicted proteins | sample AntAcemetage1008_FD_179812 | JGI IMG/M metagenome (GOLD analysis project Ga0222682, IMG submission 179812) | Saline water microbial communities from Ace Lake, Antarctica - #1008 | ecosystem: Environmental > Aquatic > Non-marine Saline and Alkaline > Saline | place: Antarctica: Ace Lake...
GAAAACAAAAGAAATTAAATGCAAAAAATGCAAGCACAAATGGATAACTAAAAGCAAACTAGGAATTCTTATTTGTGCTAGTTGTGGGAGCAAAGTTAAAAATGAAAACAATTAAAGAATATTTGGATAAAGCAGTATTATCAGAATTAGAAGCTGGATACGTAACAGCATTAAAAGATGTCTTAGCGTTGATTGATGAAATAACACCTGTACATATAAGGATGGGTAGTAATACCACAGCAATTAGAGAACTAAAAAAGAGGATTGAAGGATGACATATTTAATTGATGACAATGGAGGTATAACAAAATGATATTAGAATTAAGCGGAGACTACCTAAAGGCGGAAGATGTTAAAGGTGGCGAAATAGTTACGTTTAGAGATGCGGGTGTAGGAGCAGAACTAACAAGCCCAGAGGGAAAGGTTAAGAAAGTTATTAACTTTAAAATTGAACTAGGCGATAAAGCTAAGAGCTACACACCAAACAGAACAGCTTTAGAGTTGTTTGTAAAGGCTTGGGGTAAAGACACTAGTGTTTGGATTGGTAAGCAATTCAAGATTAACTTAATTAAGGTTAATGTGTTTGGAACTCTTAAGGATAGCATAGCGCCAGAGATATTGGCTGGTGAACAAGCACCAATAAACACTCAAACCGTAGAAACTGTTAAGATGTAGATGGATATCACAAAAGAAACAGATATGTTTGAGAGTGGTGCATCTAAGTCAGCTGTTAAGCTTATCAAGAACTCTAAAGGTATCAACTGGGAGATAAAGGTTGTTGCTGGTGAAGAGCATTTGATTGAGGGTTTAAAGATGATTGCGTTGAAGATGCACAGAGAGTTAGAAGAAGACTTATTGGATAGCAATCTAATGCTAAAGTAAATTATTATTAAGCCCTCACTTAGAGGGTATATGGGGATGAGGGGTTTAATCACCTCCTCACCTCTTTACAAAGCTAGGCTAAGCGTAGTGTATTACTCCTGCAACACAGCAGGCTCTGGCGATGGCTTTATTAAGCTGTGATGCTTTAGCTCAGCGTACGCTGAGCTAAAGAGATTATAGCTTAGTAACTACGTCTGGCTTGGGATTTGCAGGTTTGTAGTGTGTAAAGAATATTAACGCTGTGCTTATGCTGTGCTGGTGAGTATTAACCTTTTATAGATTCCAATCTACTTAAAGCTACTGCCTCAAACTAGTGAGCAACGCTAGGAAGTTCCTGCGCTAATAGGCTAGTGCAAGCACTAGCTTATTCTATTCCACGCAAGCCAGTGTTGGGCTTGCTTCCCAACCCGCTAAGCTGTGCTGTGCTTAGCTCCCCATAGCCCCACCCCTCCATCCCTCCCTCCCTCCTTCCTTCCTATGCGATTATTGGCTTCTCTTCTCTCTTCTTATCTAGGAGCCCAGCCACAGATTTTATAATTTTAAAGGATTAGATTTTAAAATATTATATATATGTGTGTTCACCAGCTAGAGCCTAACACCTCACCAGCGAAGTGCTATAAACTAGCATAGCATAACAGACCCCCAACTCGCCGAGCGTTCGAGGCGTCAGATGGTTTATGCGTCCCTTGACCAAATTTTGAGAAGGTAGGAATCACCTTTTAACACAAACACACATATATTAATTGACCAAATAGCCCCTCCTGTTTCATTATTAATTATTAACAAATTACGTTGTCATTAAGGGTTTGATGTAAATACACTTTTAACTTTATTATTTCACCTATCTTCATTCGAAGATAGTCTTATTAATATTAAATTTTATTTAAAGAAATATGTCCTGAATTATACATAAGTTTATATATGAATGATGTTAGACATATATTATGGCAGGAAGAAGTAGATATTCATTTGCATTAGAGTTTGTTAAACAACTCAAAGGAGAAGGTTATGATGAAATTGGATTAATGAGTCTTAGAGAGAAGATGATGATGCACTTAGGTTCTGATGAAAGAACTCTCCAGAAATACGCTCAACTCATGGTTTCAACTAAATTACTTAAAGACATGGGAATAGGGTGTAGATTTAAGATTATGATTCCTAAAGAAGCTAAGAAAGGGCAAAAGAGATTATAATGGCTAGAAAACAAGTAACGCAAAGGCACCACATCAGCTATCCAGATGAACCCGCTGGAGAGATATTAGTTACCTTATACAAGGGAGAACACTGGGCTATTACAGTATTAAATAGGCGTAAGAAGAACATGAGTAAGGGCTTTCTAAGGTGTTTGCAGGAGTATATTGATTCTCACGCGGAGCAGGCGGTGGATTTAGATGCAGAAGCTTGAGCTGGATAAGTGGCAAAAGGAAGTATTGGCTACGAGTGGTAACAAAGCCATATGTTCTGGGCGACAATCTGGTAAATCTACTATTATCTCGCAGGATGGAGGGGAATACGCTGCTAAGAACAAGAACAAGAGTATTATGATTATCGCAGCAACAGAGAGACAAGCATTACTTCTATTCGAGAAGGTTTTAAGCTATTTACATGATAATTACAGAAAGATGATACTCTCTGGAGTAGATAGACCAACTAAGCATGAGTTGAAGCTAAACAATGGAACTATAATAAGATGTTTGCCAACAGGTGATAGTGGTTATGGTATCAGAGGTTTCACAATCGATAGATTATACGCAGATGAAGCAGCTTTTATCTCAGAAGACGTGTGGGCGGCTGTAACACCTATGCTGGCAACAACTGGTGGGGATATTGTTTTGTTATCTACACCATTTGGAGCAACTGGTTATTTTCACAGATGTTTTCATGATAAGAACTTTACATCTTTCCATGTGAACACGGAAGAAGTTGCTCGAGGAAGAGAAGAACCACAAAAGAGCAATATGCTAGAGTTCTTGAAAGATGAGAAAGAGAGAATGACTAAGTTACAATATCAGCAGGAATATTTGGGATTGTTTGTTGGTGGAATTATGAGACTCTTTGAACCAGAATTAATAGATAAGGTTTGCACTATCACCCCTGGGGCTGTCATCCATCCAGGAGGTGATAACTTCTTAGGAGCAGACATAGCCCGCCATGGTGGGGATGAAACGGTTTTAATATCAGCTAAACGAAGAGGAGAGATATTAAGAATGTTTGAACTAGACATCCCAGAAGCTCAAGCATTAACAAACACAGCAAGACTAATGATTCACAAAGACTTTCTCTATGATTACAAGAAGATGTATATTGATGATGGTGGTATGGGGATTGGGGTTTATGATATTCTTTTTGAAGATGAACAAACTAAAAGAAAAGTTGTAGGGATTAATAACGCTAAACGTAGCATTGATAGATTGAAGGGAGCTGATAAAGATAGGAAAGTTCCAATGATGAAAGAAGACCTTTATATGAATTTAAAGAACTTGATGGAGAAAAGTTTGATTGAATTGTTTGATGATGCAAGATTAAAGCAAAGCTTAAAATCTATGCAATACGAATACTCAGAAGGTGGGAAGTTGATAATCTATGGGAACTACTCCCATATTGCAGAAGCATTGATTAGAGTTGCGTTTGCGATGAAAGACAAAACTTTAAAACTTTGGGTGTGTTAAGTAAAACATGGCATTTACAGGAATAACCGCAACAGAAGCAGAGATTGACCAGAAGACTGGAGCTAATGTAAGCGCTGCATTTACTGATGTTATGAAAACAGCAGCCCTTCTTCAAGCGGAGAGTGTTGTTAATGGATTCGCGAGATATAATTTCTCTGATAATTGGGGAACCTTAAACGTTGATGTGAAATATTTAATCACAAACATAACTGCTTCTATGGTTGCGATTGAAGGGATAGGATATGACTTAGATACTTATGGAAGAACTGTTGCAGAAGATAAAATAACAATTCTAACAAACGACGTTCAAAGAAACTTATCAATATTGAAAGATAAAAAAGTACAGGACTTTGTAAATGGCGCATGATTTTAAACGATTCCCTGAATTAACAAACAGGCAGATGAACTTATACTATTTTGAAAGCCCACACAAACAGATAACTCAGGACTTTGTAGCTAAGGTTGTGAAAGTAACTGATGGAGACACAATAAGAGTTAAGTGGGAAGATAGAGACTTTGACTTTCCTATTCGTTTTATAGATATTGCAGCCCCAGAACTTGATGAGATTGGTGGAGCTAAAAGCCAGAGTTGGTTGGAGAGTGAGATTTTAGGGGAAGAAGTAACTGTTGTTATGGATAGAAAAAACAGAGTGGAGAAGTGGGGAAGACTTTTAGGAAGAATATTATTTAGAGGGATTGATATTAATCAAGCAAGCATGAACGGAGGTTTTTCGATAAGATTTGAATAATGACATTACCAGGAGTTTTTAATCAGAGGGAACAGTTTGTTAATTATGATTGGGTTGATATTGCAAATGGAACGGGTTATGTTGAATATTATGGAGCGTTATGTAATGGTGGATTAGAAACAACAACACCGAGAAGCACAGTTAGTTCAGAGTTCATAAAGATAGTAAATCCAATAGGAGGAATAGCAAACGCATTAACTCAACTATTTAATTTAGATTTTGATATAGAATTTAATGTTCCTAAAAATATAAAAGGAGAAATACAAGTTAATGTTCCCATAGGAATAGCAAATCCCTCAGCAGTAGATGAAAGTGTAAACATGCAAGTAATAGTAAAAGTCTATCATTTTGACGGTTCAACCGAAACTCAATTAGGAAGCACAGCAACAAGCACATTATATACCATAGGAGATTTAAACTCTGGAGGACTTGCAAGAATGTCTGCAAACGCATTATTAAAAGTTACACAAGCAACAACTAAAAGATTTAAGGCAGGAGAAATATTAAGAGTAACTGTTGAAGGCTGGTTTGAAGCAACAACTGGGGCAAATAGTTTAATAGCAGCAATAGGACTTGACCCCTCAAACAGACCAGACACAAAAGAACCATCAACAATTGCATCTAATAAATTAAGACCACAAATTATTGTAACAGGCCAACCAACAAGATTAAGTATAAACGTTCCATTTCAATTAGATATATAAAATGCCAGAAACAGAAATAAGCTCAGCAAGTGAAAGTGATATTACAGGGATAGTCAAAGACGAACCTGTTAGTTCAAACACCCCCGATAGTGCAAGTGATTCAAAAGAAACAAAATGGCAGGATGATGAGTTCTATGAAAGATTTGGTTATTACACAGACCCAAAAACTCCAGAGATAACTGCAGTGATTGATGCAAGAGCAACATGGACTGTTGGAAAAGGGTTTAAAGCAGAACCCGCAGCAAAGTTTATCTTAGATGGGATTAGAGGAAATGGTTTTGATTCATTCAACACCATCCTAGAAAACGCAATGAGAACTATGCTGATTGGTGGGAACTTCTACGCAGAGATTATAAGAGATGATTCTGGAAACTTGATTAATCTTAAACCATTAGACCCTGGAGTAATGTCTAATATTGCAGATAAGGAAGGACAGATAATAAGATTTGAACAAAGCTCTAAAGTTAAAGGAAAGAAACCTAAAACCTTTGCAAGAGATAAAATATTTTATCTTCAAAGGAATAGGGTATTAGATGAGATTCACGGGAGAGGTATTATTCAAAAACTTAAACTAATTCTTGATATGAAGACAGAAGCGATGCAAGACAGCAGAACAATCAATCATCAGTTCGCTTATCCAAAGTGGATAGTTCACTTAGACAGCGACGACGATACAAAGATAGCAGCGTTCAAACAAAAGTATGATGGAATAAATGAAAGCGGACAACCAATAATTTACGTTCCTAAAGATATTGTAGTTCCAGAACTTGTTGCAGTTGCGCCAAATGCTTCAATCTCATTATTACCTTGGATAAATTATCTTGATAATCAATTCTATCAAACTGCTGGAACTCCAAAGATAATCGTAGGAGGTGGTTCAGAGTTCACAGAGAAAGCATCATCAATAGTTTATCTAGCCTTCCAACAGAACACAGAAGAAGACCAGCTTTTTTTTGAAGAGCAAGTAGGTTTGCAATTAGGTTTGGAAATAAATTTAGAGTTCCCTGTAAGTTTGGAGAATGAATTGCTTAGCGATGAGAAGAAAGACCCAGACCCTACAACAGTTCAACCTAACGAAACAACCGCAGGAGCAGGACAATGAAAATAAGTGATAGATTAATGATTATGGAAACTGATATTAAATGGATTAAGAAGATGTTGTATGTAACTCTGGGGGGAGTATTCGCAACCATAGGTTTTGAGAATAAAGAAATCTTAGCATTAATCGTAGGGGTGACAATATAATGGGAACTGGATTTAGCACAACTAGCAGAAGAAAGAAAAAGAGTAGTGTAACACAGAAATCACCAACTCAAGAATCAACACCAACTCCAATTAAGATAAGAAGCGACCAAGCACTTGTTAAGGAAAAGTTTGGAGATACTGTTGAAGGTATTGGTTCACCCGAGATTGAGAGAATAAGAAGAGGAGAAGCTGGAAGGGTATTTGAGGAACAAGTAAGAGGGGCAGACCCCGGGCAAAGACTTGCAGGAGCAGAGAACTTTCAAGCTAATTTTACCCCTGAACAGCAACAAAGAAGAGAGAACTTATTATCTGGAGCAGAAGGTTTTGAACAAGAAGCGTTTTTTAACCCACCCCCAAGAGTTGATTTATCACAGAGTGGGTTTGAACCTAGACCAGAAGAAGAACAAGGACAAGAACAAGGAGCATTCAGACAAGCATTAAGAAATGTTACAAGGGGAGCGGAGGAATTAACTGGGCAAGCAGCAGCACAGAGAATTCTAAGTGGGGAAGCAAGTCAAGATGATTTCTTTGCAGTATTACCATTACCTGGAGGAATTACAGGAATAAAGGGGGCAATAGCTGCAACAGGTTTAGCAAGATCCGCAAAAGTTGCAGCAAGATCCGCAAAAGTTGCAGGAGCAAAGGGGGCAATAGCTACAACAGGTTTAGCAAGACCCGCAAAAAAAGCAGCACAAGCAATAAAACCAGGACAGAGTTTAATTAAGAATTTCATAGATGTTGATACTCCAGCATTTAGGAAAGAGTTTGGATTAACAAATGAACAAACAAGAGCATTAACAAAACAACTAGGGAATAGGAGAGTTAATGAGGTTGCAGACTTTCTAACCAAAGGAGCAAACCCACAAAAGACAATAGGGAAAAGAATAGGTGATACTCTGAAAGCAAATAAAGGAACAATCGGATTAGCTGTGGGAGTTAGTGGAACCATGACATGGTTAGCATCAGATAATATTATTGGTGGAGTTACAATATTCTCAAATACAATAAGGGATGCAGTAACCTTTGGACAAATGTCTCCAGAGGAAGGATTAGCATCATTAGATTCAGCACAAGAATTTATAAACGATGCAAAAACTTTTATCAATGTTAATACTGCCTTGAATCCAGTATTATGGCCTTCAAGAAATCTAGCACTAACAAACACAGAAGTCGCACAATTACAAATAGATACAAATAAACTTTTAATGAATCAAAATGGAGGTCAAACAAATGGAAAATGAACAAACGTCGAATGAAGAAGGAGAAAAAACTCAGGGAGAAAGTAATTCAACTCAAGAGGGAGAAGGTGAAGGAAAGAAAACGTTATCAAACTTAGACAGAGCAGACTTAAACGTTGAAGCTATGAAGAGAGAGAATGATAGAAAAGAAGAACTAATCACTCGAGAAGAAAACTTAGCTGCGAGAAAGATGGTCGGTGGAGAAGCAGAAGCTGGAAGCCCATCAAACGAACCTAAGAAAGAAACTAACTCTGAGTATGCTGAGAGAATCCAATCTGGAGGAGAATATGGAAAATAAAGAAACTAAAATCCCAAAAGATTTAGGGATAAAGATTGGAACACCTTTAGAAGTTCTATGGACTAATGTTAAAAAGCAAACTGAAAGCTTAATCGAAAAGATTGAGAATGATTTAATAATCAATAAAGAGTTATTGAAAGTTGCTAAAGACAAAATTCTACTAGAGCAAAGGAAATAACAAAGGTTTAAATATATCAATGCTTAGTGGTAACCATGGCAAACGAAACTACTCTAATGGTTGAGACTGAATTACCTATCAATTTTAAATGTGCTGATGGAGCTGGTATTGCAAAAGGTGCTATTCTTAAACTAACTGAATCAATGACTGCTATAATTACAAGCGGACAAAATGATAAAGTTGCTGGAATCGCAGCAGAAGAGAAGATTGCAAACGATGGTAAAGTTACTATTAAAGTTTATATGGGTGGAATATTCAAAGGTGTTGCTGGAGCAGCAGTTAATGTTGGAGCTGCATTAATGACTGATGCAACTGCTAATAAGATTGAAACTGCAACTACTGGAACTGGAGCAAGTGGAATAGGATATGCTTTAGAAGCACCAAGTGGTGATGGGCAGACTTTTATGTTTAGATTACAAATTGGAGGTTCAGTTTCTTAAATGGCAGACACAGCTGGTGAAGCAGATATTAGAGGAATTGACATCGACAAGTTAGCAAAGGGTTTTGCAGATTTAGAACCTAATGTGATTAAGAGTTTTGTAAGTTCAACTCCAACTAAAGCAAGGGAAATGAGATGGTTTCAAAAGACTTCTGGATTTATCGACACAGCTACAACTGACGACACAGCTGGTTCTTTAATCTCAAACACTTCTGGCGGAAGACCTTTTGTTGCAGAGCAAAGTTGGACTAGAAATACATCTTACGTTAAAGAGTTCTTTGTTGAATCTCCAATGTTGTCTAACTCTGATTTGAAAGATAATGATGTAGACTTATTGACTACAACTATCAGAGACTTAGTTCGTTCTGTTCAAAGAAAAGTAGGATTGAGAATGTTTGAAATCTTATTTAATTGTTCAGCCGCTACTCCAACACAACCACTAACAGGAACTACAACTGTTCAAACAACAGCTTCTACTGATGGATGGGATATAGTCGCAAATGCAAATCCAATCCTAGATATTCTTAACGGGCAAATGAAAATAAGACAGCAAGGTTATGATGCTGGTAAAGCAATAATCGCTATGAACTCAATAGAGCATAAGTTCTTAATCAGTTATTTAATAAATACTAAAGGTTCAAGTATCCCTAGTTTCTCAACTGAGAAATTAAGAAGTGGTGTAGTTATGGAAATATTAGGAAACAGCGTTATAGTAGATGAAATATTTACAACTGATTGGGTTTACCAATGGGTGCCAAATAGGGCCGCTACATGGAGAAGTTTTACTCCTCTAACATCTGCTAAGATAGTAGAACCTCTAATCGGCGCAAAGATTAGAGTTAAAGAAGAAGGAGAGCTTATTCTACACGACCCAAACGCAGTCCATGTTATTTCTGATACAATAGGATAAAATGACAAAACAAAATAGAGAAACTGCATACAAACATTTTAGAGATTTAGAAACTAATTACACAGCGTTATCACATTTAGATAAAGGTATGACTTCAACTGTTAATTTAAGAGCAAGAGCTAAAGCTAATGCTGAAGCTTTGTTATTAAGAAATCCAGAACTCGCGCAACTTAACGAAAAAGATAATAAAACTCCAATTACAAAAGAAAATCAATCGCCCAAAACTGATTCTAAGGAGAAAGTTAAAGATGTCAGTAGATAATTTAAAGAACTTAAGTCAGACTAAGTTTGCAGTTACTAATTTTACAGAAGACTATACTTTAGATTGTAATGCAGAGGCAGGCGCTACAGCTTTGGCTGATGTTGTAGGAACTTTAATTAGAGACCTAATTGCTAAAGGAATTATCAATCCAGCGGGAACGGTGGCATAATGGCAGCTGGAGATATTAAAACTGTTGTAGCAGATAGGTTTGAACACAAACCCGCAGTTGTTCTTGATGGTGTTGATGATTATGTTTTAGCTGATGCTCATGCTGTTGCAAGAGTTGCAGCAGGAGATACTGTTGGAACTTATAGCGCATGGGTAATGGTTGATAAATTAGCAGGAGTTGATACAATATTAAGTGTAGGAGATAATAATTCTACAACAGAAGGTTTAGTTTTTAATATTGATACAAATGGAAAATTAAGAGCCATCTTAGAGTTTGGTGCAGCAGAACAATGGGATATCGCAGAAACAGGACAATCAATTAAACCAAATGTATGGACTCATGTTACTTTGGTTCAAAATGGAACACCTCAAATGTATATTAATGGAAAAAAGATTGTAATAACAGCTTCAACAACCACAGCTTTATCTGCATGGTATAACATTTTAGCTAACTGTGATAAATTTGCAATTGGAGTTGAAGAAACAAATGCAACACACATAAACGATTATGGGGGAGCAATAGGAGAAGTAAAATATTGGAATAAAGCTTTAACTGCAGATGAAGTATACTCTGCATATCAAGGAAATGTTTTAAGTGATGATGGAACTTATTTACAATTAGATATTAACATGGATGGAGATGTTACAGATGCAGGACTTGGAGCTGATGATGGAACTCTTGTAGGTAACGCATATCTTGACCCAGAATTTGCACAATTAACTTCTAAACTAAGAGTAATGGGCCCAGTAGTTGCTGATAATTTCTCAATAGCAGCAACACAAGGAAGCATACACGCAGCAGTTATTAAAGCAGCGTAAAATATATTAAGTCCTATTGGTAAGTAATTCTATGGCAAATACTATAAGCGAGAAAGAACTAAAAACTAATTGGCCTAATGAGGAAGGTTTAACTGCAAGAACACAGAAACAAACTGGCAGACAAATGAACCTTCTACCCGAGGGATTGAATGGGATTAAGACTGTTATTCTGGAAAGAGATAAGGAGTTAATGTAATGGCAAGACCACCAAGTGCTGATAGTATTATTAGAAATGCTAAACAAGCTGAGCGTAAGATTGAAACTCATGCAAATATTGCGAGTGGGATGATTCTACCAAATAATTCTGGTGACCACACTAAAGGGATTAAGAGAGATGTGCCAATCAATGATTATGATTTAGTTAACAAAAAATATGTTGATGATGAAATAGGCTCAGACCATCCACATCAAGATGTTCAAACAACTGCTTCTCCAACATTTGTGAAGATTGATGGAGGAGAAGGGTATTTTTATGATGGAACTAACAGTGTTGGTTTAACAGATAGCACTAACGCAATAACTTCTTACGGAGATGTTGTGTTTAATAATGGAGATATTAAACAACCATCAGATACTTCAAGACATTATTTTGGTTTAAGTGATGATGCTTATATAGAATTTGATGGAAGCAAAATGAATATAATTGCTAACGCAGTTACTGCTACAGATGATATGTATTTACAAGCAGATGGTCATTATTTTACTACAACTGCTAATACAGATATTTTCTTATGGTTTGTTGGAACCTCACATACTGGTTTAATGAAATGGGATGAAAGTGCAGACACATTTCAATTTAATGATAAGGTTAGATTAGTTAGCGATTTATGGACTCAAGGTAATGCTGGTTTTGGAAGAGCTGTTAATTCTAATCGTAGAGTATCTATTCAACATAATACTGCAGTAACTGGTTCATCACAAATAGCTACAAATTCACAAATAGTTTATGGAGCAGGTAGTGCTTCTAATACTGCTGTCACTCATTATGCTTTATTTTCAGATTTTTCAACAAGTGCTACATATTCAGGAAATATGACTAATAACGTTTATGGATATTCAGGTGTTTTAAATCATTATGGAAGTGGAGATTTAGCAAAAGCAAAAGGTATGAGTTTTCAAATTAACAACAGAAATACAGGGAATTTAGCAAGTCCTCAAACTATGGTAATAAAAGCAACTTCAAATTTAGGAGCTGGTTCAGTAACCGGTAGTCCAGTAGGTTTATATTTAGAAGAACAAACATTAGGGACAACTCCATGGCAAGTTTATTCTGTTGCTGGAAATTGGAATTTAGGAACTGGAAATTTAGAAACTACTGGAAGAATATCAACAGGACAATCAACTTTTTCAACAACAGGACCAACAGATAATGTGGATGTTTCAGGGATTAATTCTTTACTGATTGACGCTTCAAGTAACACCGTAACCATTGGAGGTTTTACTGGTGGAGTAGCTGGACAAATTTTACATATTGTATTAATCGATTCAACTAACCATTTAATATTAGAGAATGAAGAAGGAAGCGCGTATCAAGATTTAATTATGCATCAGGGAACTGATGAAGAAATTGACAAGGGTGGAGTAACTATGGTTTGTGATGGAACAGATTGGTTTGATTGTTCACACGCATAAATTTATAAAACTAAAAATAATCCCACCCCCACGATTAAAAACGTTCTTTCCTTTGGGAAGTTTTTACTCGCCCCCCCTATGTCATATATTACGCATGGGCTAGTGTTCCATAAAAAATGAGAGAGTTACAGCGTCGGTGTTAAAGGTTATAGTCTATCACCGATATGTTTATATAGTTGTTGTTGTTGTTAATACTATGAAAACAAAAACAAGTGAAATTAAATGCAAAAAATGCAAGCACAAATGGATAACTAAAAGCAAACTAGGAATTCTTATTTGTGCTAGTTGTGGGAGCAAAGTTAAAAATGAAAATAATTAAAATAAAAGAACATGGAATAGAAGTTATGAGAACTAATGAAGAAATATCTTATAAAAACTTTAAACTAAAAGGTTGGAAACAAATTGAAGCTTATCAATTAGTTTATGTTTTAGGGGATAAATATAGAAAAAGATTTTTAAAAGAATTAGATGGAAAATGGAATTGGTTTTGGGTTAAAAAAAGAAAACAAGATAAGTTTTACTCTGCTCTTTCCGAGGGCGGTGGTGGGTTGCATGTCGATGGCGACCTCTTCGGTGTTGGCGACTGGTACCATGCTTTCGGGGTATTTTATAGGAGGAAAAACAATGAACACAATAAAATTTCACAGTTGGGAAGGGCATAAATGTATTTTAGTTGAAGATGTCTTAGCGTTGATTGATGAAATAACACCTGTACATATAAGGATGGGTAGTAATACCACAGCAATTAGAGAACTAAAAAAGA
>Ga0222682_1000233_pt1 | contig 12927 bp, 31 predicted proteins | sample AntAcemetage1008_FD_179812 | JGI IMG/M metagenome (GOLD analysis project Ga0222682, IMG submission 179812) | Saline water microbial communities from Ace Lake, Antarctica - #1008 | ecosystem: Environmental > Aquatic > Non-marine Saline and Alkaline > Saline | place: Antarctica: Ace Lake...
TAAATAGACACATGCAATTTATGGTTGGAATAATTACTACTACTGGTGGAGCATCATCTGTAAATATAACTTTCCCTAAAGCATATTCATCCGCTGACTGGGTATGTTCTGCTAGAGTAGTAGGAATTTATACTGGTGTAGCTCCATATCCTTCTCCTTGGTATAGCACTACTATTGGAGGACCATATTTTAGTAATCCAGTAGGATATGATAATGCTCATGTTAGTAACAGAGCAGCAGGTGGATGCACTTTAGTTTTTTCAGGATTTAGTGGAAATCCTCCTACTGGTAGATTATCATATGAAATGACTGTATGGGGAAATATATAATAATAAATAATTAACAAAATAAGAAAATCTATGAAGATTCTAAAAAACGAAATCTACAAAAACCAAGAAGGTGGAAATGTTTACCTTTCTGCCGAGCAAGAAAAGACAAAAAAATCTGCAAGTACATTTGCAGTAATCGAGGGTCTATTAAAATACAGTAAGTATGATAATGGAACAGAAATTTTACAAGCCGCAGAAGTAAAAGGAAAGATAAAAGTAGAACATGGTTATATTAGATTAGAAGATTCAGACTTTGAATTTATTAAAGGAAAAGCTCAAGTCTATCAACCATTATTGCAATCAGGTTTAATATTCGCGCCATTTTACAAAGCATTAAATACACCTCTAACAGAAGAAGATATTAGAGAGGAAAAAAATTCAGATGATGGAAGTGGTGATACTCATAAACAAGAAATCGATGTTGTCCCAGAAGAGCAAGTTCAAAAAGGAGAAACTGGTGATAGCTTTGGTAAAGAAATTAAATAATAAATATGGATTTTGAAAAATTTGTTATTGAAAAGTTAGGCAAAATAGAACGCCATGTAGAAAAAACTAATGGTAGTATCGCTGATGTACAAAAAGAATTAAACGATCATGAGCTTGAAAATACTATTGATCTTACTAAGTTAAAACTTAGATCTGGATTTGCTTTTTGGGCCATGCCAATATTATTTGGAACATTATGTTCTATTGTTACTTATAATTTAGTAAGATAATTATGCAAGAACGATATCATCACATAGCACATTGTAAGGAAATCTTTGTTGTTAAAGGTGAATTTGTTGAAAAAGGACAAAGAATCGCTACTGTCGGAAACACCGGTAAATCTACATCAGCCCATGTTCATTGGGAAATTCATAAACAAAAACCAACAAGTTGGACAACATACACGAAGGGATTAATTAAATTAGCGATACAAGACAAATATTATAATCCTCAATATGTGATTGATACCTATGGCGCTATCCTTCCATTAAAAGATAGTAGGGTTACTGGATATGATTGGCTTGATTCTGTATATGATAATAAAGGACAATTTTTATATTATCATCCTGGTTGGGACGAAAATATTGGAGCTAAAAATGATGATGAAGGAATGGACTTAGTAGCACCAGAGGCTGGAGAAATAGTTTATATGAATTTAGGGTATTGCTCCGGGTGGGGTAATCACTTTTTTATAAAAATTAACGATAACAAACTTATGCCAAATCAAGTAGATGAATTGAAAAAATATACTGATACTAAAATCGCAGCATTAAAGGAAGAAATTTTAAAAGTTTACGACAAGAAAATTAATAAATTAAAGAATCGTAAATGGGGGGCCACTAAAATAAAGAGTTGGTGGAAGAAGGAAAAGAAGGTTTTAAAGAAATCTAAAAAGTAATTATAAATAATATGGATTTAGTAATTTATCAAGCAATCGCAGCAGGTCTTTGTGGAGGAATCACAGAAGTATTTAAAAAAGCAGGATTAGACTCAAAATTTGCCCCTCTAAGCTCACTAATTATTGGATTGATACTTGGAGCCACTATTTGCTATTTAGACGCAGAAATCAATGTTTTGAATGGAATTATAGGGGGTCTGATGGCAGGCCTAGGTGCTTCAGGCTTATATAGTGGGACAGTTAAACCATTATTAAGCAAAAAGGCGTCATAAACGCTTTTATCTAAAAATTAATTAGTCAATATGACTAATGAACCATTTCCAGTAAACAAGTTTATCCTTGGAATAGGAATAGGTCTCGTAACATCCATAGTAGCTTTAAGGCTACTGGGTGTTCTTGGTTATTAAGATTTATTTAACTTAGAATCGTCAATAGCTTTTCTAATGATAATTTTAATTAACCAAATACTTCCTAAAGATAAAACGCAAAATATCCAATAGATGATGTTCTCTACTAGGCGCATGTTGTTTTTAAGGTCGGCTTTACTTGAGTCAGTTTTCATAGTTTTTTGATATTACTTTTATAATAATTTATAATAACTTCTTTTGCGTCCTCAAAAGAATAACATATCCAAGTTAAATAGCCCTGTTCTTTTAGAGCTTCTAAATATTTAGTTTGGTTTTTGTTCGGTTTATTTCTTCCAAACTTCATTTCTATAAATAGCCCAAAATAACCTCCTTTTACTACTGGGAGGAATATATCTGGTACTCCGGGTTTGACTCCTTCGGCTTTTAATTTAATAGCTGTGCCTATATGTCTTTTACCTCCATTCGCAACCGCAAACATTAATTCTATTCCTGGATATTTATTTTTACTAAGATTGGCCCAACTAAAAAGTGCTACTTGTTCATTGTGCTCGCTCATAAATCTTTTGCTAATTTTTCTATTTGGTTAGCAGTTAATTTAATAATTTTTTCTAGCGCACTAATATTATCCTCAATATTTTTCTTTATTTGAAGTCCTTTTGGATCTGGTGATCCGTTAGAACCTAATAACCTCATGTTAGCTAGTCTTAAATTAGCCATTAAAGTAATTTTTTCTAATCTAAGCTTCCTTAATAATTCTTGTTGAAGTCCTAAATCTTCATAATCATCATCAAGATTGTCTTGTCTCTTTTTTTCATCTTCCATAAGTTTTTTTGGTAAATTTTTAAAATCTATTTTATCTTTAATCATGTTATTCTTTAGTTGATAAGCCCATAACTTTTCTTTGATCCTTATTTACCTTGTGGATTATTTCATTTATTCTAGCCTCAAATCCTGCCTTATAAGTCTCCCTTAGCTTAGAGGAAATGAATTGTTTAATATATGGATTAGCAATAGCACCGCCCTCCTCACTTCTCCAATATACTTCTCCAAATTTATCATCAAACTCTTTTTTTACTTCTTTAATCTTTTTTTCTAGCATATTATTTATATAAATCTTAATCTTTTATCTGCCTCTTTGCAGGCATTTATTCCTTCTTGCCGTCCCGCCTTATAAGCTTCTTCTAGCTGTTTAGAGATAAATTCCTGTAAGTCTATTAGCTTAGCACTAACAAATTCCTCATTATTAAGGCTCTTTATTTTAATGTCTTTATCGGTGAATCTTTCTTTTACTTCCTTCTCCGCTTTCTTTTGTATTTCGCTTAACATATGTTTATTCTTCTTATTTTCATAAGTTAGTTGATTAACCTATGTTTGTCTATAATTAAAAGTGGTGGATGAGTTTTAAAAGGGAACCCATCCGGCAAAACCCTCAGCAGTTACATAATTCACCTCCAGTGATTTCTCCTTCGGAGATGAGATTCGTTCTGCTTCCTCAAGTCTTCAGATACCCCCCTGAAGTCAGTGCATAGTTGGCCAGCTACCGCCCTTGAGCAATGCTTGCAGTACTTGCACTCACGACATGGATTAGTAGTAGAGTGTTGCCAATGATTCATTTTCCCTTGGGCTTTTTTGTCGACCACTTGAACTTCCTTGGAGTGAGAACACATCTTGGATTGAGCGCGCCGTGCATAGTGATAGCTGAAACCTTAGCACGAATTTCAGTCATGGCCTCGCCTCTAACAGCGAGCTTACAGTTCGGGCAATATAGCCAGAGGATCATGGCGATCTCCTCATGATCTTGTGTGCGAACCAAGCCATGAAGATGGTGATGAGGATGAACAGCGGACGAAGTAGTGGATACATGGAAAATACTCCTATCAACCAAACATCAAGTTCGGTATTCCAGATTGCATTCATGTCTTGTCTCCTTGTGTGCTGATAACGAGGCTGGATTAATAGACCCAATATTACCACCACCTAAGTGATGAAAATTACTATCAATCCAAGCCACCATATCAATACACTACTATTTAAAGTTTAATATCGCATTATCTCCGTAAATTTCTATAGCAGCAGAATCATATGCCTTAGCTGCCTCTATTTCATCATTGAAAGATCCAAGATAAGTTCGTTTATTTTTATGTCTTATTTCAGACTGCCATTTTTTGTTTGTTTTATGCCAACAAACTCCTTTATATTTAGATTTTCCCCATCCACCTAGAATATTTTGTTTAGAACAATTTATGTGACGACCTTTTTTTATGCAATCATGAACATTCTCTTTTTGAGTTCCAATGAATAGATGATCTGGGTTTACACAACTAGTATTATCGCAAGTATGGCATACGCACATTCCTGTTGGAATTTTACCTTTATAAATTGAATAAGAATAACGATGTGCTTGATACGTCTTACCATCTTCAAATCTTCCATAACCATTCTCATACATTCCAGTATCTGTATCGTGATGATAATCTACTCTTAATAAATTCTTTCTTTGTGCCATATTTATCCTATTATTTTAACTTCTCTTGTTGTTTAGATAGGCAAATTCTCCGTGTAATACATCGGCCTCTTTGTCATATGCCATAGCCGCTTCTTTTTCAATTTTAAAATATCCTATATGTTTCATTTTTTTATTAGCATAAATTCTTGTATACCATTTTTTCTTTTCTTTGTTCCATGACACTCCTTTGTATTTAGATGTTTTTCCTCTTGGAGGTAAATTATAACTAGATTCAGTCGGAGAGCATATTCTTAAATTTTCTTTTCTATTATCTAATGTGTCTCTATTTATGTGATCAACATACATTTTTTTCTTAGGATTCATTAATAGTTCATGCATCCTAAATTTAACGCTTTTTATGTTTGTTCTGGCATAACCACAGCTTTTGCAAGTCTTATGATAATGCCATTTATATCTACTTAACCAATGAAAATCTTCTTCATCAATAATAGTTTTTTTACCTTGAGTTAATTCAATATATCTCATATTTTTAACTTATTACTTCTACTTTAACATTTTTTCTTCCCCATTGTAAGGCTCTCTGTGTGTCTTTTCCGAAGTAAACATCAACATTCTCTGAGTACCTAGAGTTCATTCGGTCTAATACTACAGCCTCTCCGTAACCTTCTACATAAACCTTAGTCCCTAGTGGGAAAGCATTGCTAGCTACGATTTTAGTTCCCTCTTGGTATAATTTACAGATGTCATCTCCTGTTGCTGAGATACACGGACTAGAATCTGTTTGAGCCACTTCACTTGTATAAGCTGATGTTTCTCTGTAAGTTCCAGCGTCTGCTTGTGGCTCTTCTGGCATTTCAAGTATAGTAGGATTTTCTAATTCTTCCAAATCTTCTGGGTAAGGAGCGCAACTTTTACATTCATTTGATAACCAATCATAATTTATAATATAGATTATCCCAATATTATAGATAATAAGTGTTAATGGGATAATTAGCATTATTTTCAATGCTCTTAATAATTTAGGACTTAGTGTGTCCTTTTTCTTTTTAACTTTCTTTTTAGTCTTTGGTTTAAGAAGTGGCTTTTCTTCTTGTTGTGTGTTTTCCATTTTTTTTGTTTTTAATTTTTTATATTTATTTTCTATGTAGTCTTTTATGACATTTCCTACAAAGCCATATTACTTTTAAAAGATATTTATAATCTATGTGGTGTGCTTCTAGGTTTTTTGTTGCCCCACATAAGAAACAATTAGATTCTTTTTTTAATTCCTTTTTTTTCAAAGCTCTATGTAAGGCTTGCTGTGCCTTTATTTTTAATTTATTTTTTATCCTAGATAATTTTTGTGAAGTTTTAGCTGATCTAGTTTTTCTCCACTTGTTTTGATATTCTCTATTACATTTTTTACAATGGCCAGCTAATCCGTCAAGTTTTATTTTATTAATAGTAAATTTATCAATGCCTTTTCTTTTTTTACATTTTGAGCAAATTTTAGTTTTCATATTTTTTTTGCTATTTTTAAGTATGATTTTATTTCCTCTACTGATCCAAATTCTGTACAAATTGTAGCCATACACCTTTTTATATCATATCCAGTTTTCTCATTTAATTTAACAGCAATTTGAGTTACATGCGAAAACCTCGCTCTCTTTAGTTCTGTTTTTAATAATCTAATTAATCTTTTTTCTTCTTCTTTTGTAAACCAATGTTGTTTTTTTGTCCTCCCCATATTATTTATTTTTAATTATATTTATTCAAGCCTGTCCTGCGAGTAAATCCAATGCTTATCTAATCTACAAGCAGGAACAGGTTAGAAATTACATTATAGGCATGCCTTGTTGAGGCGCTGCTTTCTTATCTTCTTTTTCTTCTGGTAAGTCTGTGATAACTGCTTCTGTAGTTAAAATTAATGAAGCGATAGATGTAGCGTTTTCTAATGCAGATCGAGTAACTTTAGTTGGATCAATAATTCCAGCAACTACTAAATCTTCATAGCGATCTTCTTTGGCATTATACCCCTCATTGTTTGGTAATTTTTTAACCTCATCTATTACTACAGCGCCTTCTTTACCGGCATTATTAGCAATTTGTCTTAATGGTTCTTCAATAGCCCGGCGTAAAATATCTACTCCAATTTCTTCTTCGCCTTCGATTTCTAAATCATTTAAAGCTTTAGATGCCCTAATTAATGCTACGCCACCACCTACTACAATTCCTTCTTCAACGGCTGCCTTAGTAGCTGATAGAGCGTCTTCAATTCTATGCTTCTTTTCTTCCATTTCAGTTTCAGTAGCAGCACCAACTTTTAAAACAGCTACTCCACCAGTTAATTTAGCTAAGCGTTCTTTTAGCTTTTCTTTATCAAAGTCAGTTTCACAAAGTTCAATCTCTTTTTTAATTTGAGAAATTCTTTCATCTAGTTTTGCTTTATCACCTTTGCCTTCAATAATAGTAGTATTATCTTTAGTAGATTTTACCTTACTAGCTTGACCCAAATCTTCTAATTCTACATTTTCTAATTTTAAGCCTACTTCTTCAGAAATTACTTTAGCGCCTGTAATAATTGCTAAATCTTCTAGCATTTCTTTGCGATTATCACCAAAGCCCGGAGCTTTAATAGCTAAACCGTAAAATACTCCTTTTAGCTTATTAATTACTAATGTTGATAAAGCACCGCCCTCAACATTTTCGGCAATAATTACTAATTCTTTTTTGCCACTTTGAGTAACTTTTTCTAATAAAGGAACTAACTCTTGAATAGCTGTAATTTTTTTATCAGTTATTAAGATATAAGGACTTTCAATAACAGCTTCCATTCTTTGTGGGTTTGTGATCATGTAAGGAGAAATATAACCTTTGTCATATTGTAATCCATCTACTTTTTCTTTAGTAATTCCAAAGCTTTTAGACTCTTCTACAGTAACGACACCGTCATCACCAACTTCGTCCATTGCTTCTGCAATTACTTTTCCAATTTCTGGATCATTAGCAGAGATAGAAGCGATTTGTGTTTTCTCTTCCTTAGATGTTACCTTAGTTGAAAGGCTTTTTAATTCATCAATAATTATTTTAGTGGCTTTTTCAATGCCTCTTTTTAATCCCATTGGGTTAGCACCGGCAGCCACATTCTTTAATCCTTCGTTAACAATTGATTGAGCCAGTACAGTAGCCGTAGTAGTTCCATCACCAGCAATGTCATTTGTCTTGCTTGCAACTTCTTTTACTAGTTCTGCTCCTACATTCTCATTTTTATCTTCTAAGCTAATTTCTCTTGCTACTGTTACCCCGTCTTTAGTTATCATAGGAGAGCCAAAACCGCGGTCTATGACTACATTTCTTCCTTTTGGGCCTAAAGTAGTTTTTGTTGCATTAGCTAGTTTATTAACACCAGCTCTTATTGATTCTCGCGCTTCTTCACTAAAAATAATTTTTTTAGACATGTTTTTTAATTAATTTATTATTAAATTTTATATCGTAATGAGTATGGCATTTAGCACATAATCTCATCCAATCTGAAATATCTCTCTTATATTTATGATCTTTATTAGCCCATTGAATCATATTTTTATTGTCGCTTTCTAAACCACATTTTTCGCATTTATTTGGTCTACCTAATACTCTTTTAATCCAACCATGAATAGCACCATATCCTGCATTATCTCCTTTCCAAAGGTAATGTTTTTCTTCACAACATTTACCAATTCTGCTTAAACTTATTTTTTCCTTTGTTTCTTTAGTATGTTTTTTGCCTAAACGAGAGGGAGCTTGTAATTTTCTTTTTTGTCTTATTATTTCTTTTGTTTCTTCAGAATGTTTTTTCCCATAAAATGGATTTTCTTTACCAAATCTATGAGTTATTGGTGGGCTTATTCCTTTTTTAATAAGAGTTGCTTTAATCTTTTCGTTGACTTCGCTTGGTCTATTTTTTGCTTGTTCCTTAGTCGCACAAGAATGACACCTTGTTGACCTTGGATCAATTTTTTCATTACATGAGATACATTTATTATCTCCCATAACTATTTAATTAATGCTAATACTTCGTCGCTTTTTAAAAGCTTGTACTTTTCTTTTTCTATTTCTACATCTTCTCCAGAGTATTTTCCGAATAAGACTTTATCGCCTTTGTTAACTCCTAACTTTTCAATATTTTCGTGATCCCCAAGAGCAATTATTTCGCCCTCTGATTGTTTTTGTCTGTCTGCGTCCTCCGGGATAAAAATTCCGGCTTCAGTTTTTTCTTTTTCAGCGTCAGGCTTAACTAATGCCCTGTCGCCCAATGGTTGTAGTTCCATAATTATTTACTTAATTTATTAATTGCTTTTTTATAACTTTGGCTAACTGCTTGTGGTGTACGATTAATGATATTTCCAATCTCCTCTAAGGTTTTATCTTCACAAAACTTCCACCAAAGGATCATGCGCTCTTGGTATGTCAACTTTACTTTAAATTCCCTCAAGAATTGTCTAATCATCGTTTCATCAAATTTGTATGTTTCCATAATTATTACATTAATTTATCTAAATACTTTTGTCCGATTTGTAGCATTTGCTTTGTTCTCCATTCATTAAACCCTTCTCCTTTTTTATCTATTGCAGTCATATAATATCTAAGCATACGATTATAAAGCATTTTAGTTGGAGACTTAGTTTCCATTTCAGCTTCCTTGTCTGGAATATCTTCTACTTGTATTTCATTCGGACTAAATAATACCCAACCAACCTTCATTTTATTATCTAATAAGATATTAATTTCTTCTTTAGTAAGTTCCGGTGTTGCAAATTTTAAAGTCACTGATCCATCATTTTTTAAAGTAGGAACCATCATGTGGCCTTCTAATTGAAATGCTTTAGTTTCCATATTATTTAGAATAAGAACTTACTAATGTTTTTTGCCAAATTTTAACTCCGGCAATTCTTTTTACTCCTGCGTTTACTGCTTTACGAACAAGTTTCTCATCTACTACTTTATATTCAATAGGAACTTTTTCACTATCAATTATTTCAAATTTTGCAACTTGCTTAGTTACTATTTTTGAATTTTCAGTCTTTATTGTTTTTGGCTTCTCTTCAATTATTGGTTTTTCTATTTGAGCCAACGCCTTGCGTGTACTAATATTTTCTTTTTTTGCTATTTCATCTGCTTCTTTTCGTCTTTGATCTTCTTCTTCTTTTAATACTTTTTCTGCTGCTAGTCTTTGTATATCAGTATAAGATCCAATAGCACGTTTAATAAAAGTTTCAGCTTCTAAATATGGCACTAATAATTCTTTAAAATCTTTATTTATTTTTTTTACTTGATCGTTTAAAGGTTGTACATATTCTTTCCTTTTTTCTTCAATGCGTTTACTACGAGCTTTTATTTGTGTTAAAACTTCTGATGCTTTTTGTACATCTTCATCGCTTTGAATAGTTAGGTGTTCTTTTTTTTCAATAATAGATTGTTGATCTTTTTTAATCTCTATTATTAAATCTTGCATTGTTTGGTCTTCCATATTTTTTTTAAATAGTTTGATTTATTTTTAATCTACTAAGAATCTCATCAAAGTTTTCTTCCTTTAATTCTAACTTCGTTATTTTCATACACTCCTCTTTATATTCATTAGCTGTTTCCATTAAAGGGTTAGTAATTTTTAATAGTTCAGCAATTTCTGTTTTCTGATTATTTGCTGGTTTCGGTTTAGCTCCTGAACCATCATCATCTTCTGCTTGTAATGATAATAATGATTGTAATGAATATCTACGAAAATAAGTTATAGCTGATCCCATTTTTTGAGGGTCATTTAATTCAGGTAATAATACTTCATATTCTATTTTTTCATCAGTATCAATATCAATTATGATAGTTTTTAATGATGATTTTCCAAAGACATCTGTGCTTAATGGCTGTAAAATTAATAACTTTTCTTTTTTCAATATTGGTTTTAATTCTGCTATTAAATCATTAATATTAAAGAATGAATATTTTACTTGCTTGAAAGCTACTTTAGTATCTTTGATTATTATACCTATTTCATTTTGTAGGTTAAATAATTTTTGATAAATTGTTGATTTTGTTGATTTTTTTTCTGGCATATATTTATTTATTTAAACCCCCCTCCCTAGCCGTAGCCAGTCTTCTGCTATTCCTATATATAACTTGCTAGAAGTTATATAGAAAAGATTTAACTACGTGCTAGAAAGGCAAGATTTTTATTTAGAAAGGCGCTTGTTCTGTATTTTGTGGTGCTTGTGCTGGTTGCTGGGCTGGTTGTTGTGTTTGTCCCTGTTCATTTTTTGGTTCATTTAAGAAGCAATGGAATAATTCATTTGGGCTAGTATTTAGCTTGAAATACATTTTACCCTCATCTGTCTGGATAATAGTTCCAATTTGTGGCCAGCTAACTTTTTGTGTCTTTGGGTTTTCTGCTCTTGCGCAAACATTGTGGAATTTTGTCATAGTTTTATTTATTAATTAATTTTAAAATATTAAATCTTTATACATTGTTGCTTCTGCTGTATAGTTTTTCCAACCCGAGTCCCATTCATTACTACATTTATAAACTATCCAAGCTACTTTCATCTTATCATCAAAGAACTTTATTTTCCCTTTGTCTCCATTTTTATAAATTACTATTTTTCCTATATCACTTTTTTTAAAAGACTTAATCATATTATTTATTGTCTTCGCTTAATTCGCCTTGCTTATCTTCTAAGTCCATAGATGGCCATAGCCCGGCTGACTTCAATACATTATCAACTGCCTCCATACCTTGTATTGCTATATTAGCTTGTTCCATTTGCCCATTGTTCATATTTTTTATCATAATGTTTATGTAATAACTTGTTTATCATGCCTATCTCGCTTGGCTTAATATCATAGAAGTGAGCTGCTGTTATAAAGCCTAACTTTTCTAATACTTTTTCAACCATTAATATTCTTGGTAATCTTTTTGGAACTTCTATTGCTTTAATTATTGCCTGAGCATCTTTTTTATTTAACTTACTTAGAAAATCCTCAAAATCTGATTTCCAATAATCCACTTTAGTTATCCCCTTAGTTGTTTGGTTATGTGGAATAAGTGTTGATAAATATTTATTACTAAATATTAAATAACTTATTAGACCTACTTGTTTTTTAGTTATTGGAGAGGTGTTTATCATAATATCTGTCCATAGCCACTTAATATAATTAGGGCTAGTACAAATATTCCCATTAATGCGTATTTAGCATCTTGTTTCATATATTTATTAATAAGTAATAGTTATATTTTCGTCTGCAATCTTTTCGCGCGCTATTGTTTTAGCTACTTCTTTTATATCCTCTTTTGTAGCTGTTACTGTAAATTCTAAATCAACTGTAACTGTATATTTAACTAATTTTTTAGATGGCTCTGGTTTAATAGTTTTATTCATATATTTTTATAATATTTTATCTTTTAATTCTTCCCAAAGTAATTGATCTGACCATATACCAAGTTTATCCATTATTACTTGGTCTTCCCATTCTTTAAATCCGTATTTTTTCATTATATCCTTTTTAGCTTCTTTTCTTTTATTTTCTGTTATGTGTCTGCTTACTTGAACATATTTTGCTTGAGGGATATCTTCTCTTCTATTATCACTTTCATAAATATCTTCCATTCCATTAAAATTTCCATATTGGTATTTATCAGTTATCTTTTCAATCTCTTTATAAGGTACTCCATTTTCATATCTTATGCTTACGCTATCACCGCCGGCGAAATTTGAACTTCTTACTCTAAATTTGATCCGTGGAAATGCTTTTTTTAATTCACTCTTAATTGCACTTGCTGTTTTAGCAGCTTCGGTTCTCATAATTTTTTTAGTTATTTATTTAACTAATTTAATTATAAAGCATTTTAAAGATTTTGTAAACCTCCTGCCTGTGCATAACTCACTTTTAACCAATAAAATCAAGGTATTTAGGCCTATTATTCATTAAAGCAATAGCGTCAATTACTTTATTTTACTATGATAATAAAAGATAAAAAAGGTTGCAAAAAATATAGCTTTTTGCCAGAATGTAACATCTTCTTTAACATTTACAATTAAAATAGTTAAACAAATAAGACATACCCCATAAAATATTTGGTTTTTAAATTCCTTCGTAGTTACTTGATCCATAGTTTCGTTTTTTAATAATATTTAATAATCGTTCTTCTGTTAATATACTCGCATGTGCTTGGTCGTGGTGGCGACGGCATAATCCTATAAGATTAGTTATTTCATCTGTACCTCCTGCCGATAAAAGCTTTATATGATGTATGTCTACGGCCTTACCTCCGCATCTTTCACATCTAATAAAGTCTTGTTCTCCGTAGTTAAAATGATCTAGATAAGTTTTGACATATTTTTTCATTACCACCAAGATTTAATATATCCC
>Ga0222682_1000234_pt1 | contig 12893 bp, 15 predicted proteins | sample AntAcemetage1008_FD_179812 | JGI IMG/M metagenome (GOLD analysis project Ga0222682, IMG submission 179812) | Saline water microbial communities from Ace Lake, Antarctica - #1008 | ecosystem: Environmental > Aquatic > Non-marine Saline and Alkaline > Saline | place: Antarctica: Ace Lake...
TAGAATAGCGATAATGCCAATCACTCCTCTCTTCTGTATCATGAACAACAACATAATCAGCATGATTTGCTAATCGGATCATTTCATCAACTCGTCTTTTTCCTGGAGCGTGATCTATAAATACCATCCCCCAATGTGTTGATTCAAAATCTATATTGTCCCAACCCCCAAGCTGGGTCACATGGTGGACTCCGTGGAAATCGTTGCGATAATTTCTAGCTGCTAAATAGAACATTTCACTTGATTCGTAAGACTCAATTCGTCTTTTGCTCTCATTACAAAGCCAATGAATTACTGGGGTTGAGTTCAGGCCAGTTCCCAGCTCTAATACTGGACCACTAGACATGCTTAAAACTTTAATCAAAACTGGTATGTGGGAACCTTCACTGGGTTTTAAATGTCTTGCGTTAAGTTTAAAATCTGCCATATTAGTCGAATATCTCCTTTAATTTATTAATCTCCCCCCAGTAAGGGATATTTTTAATTTTCTGGTTAATAAAAGTGGTTCGATAGCTTACTCCCATCCTTGTTTTAAAGGAAACAACGGGTCTGCCAGTCCACTCCTTTCTGTCGGGAAATATCTCCCTGACCAGGGCGCTTTCTCTTTCTCTTGTGTATGGCGTCCAATCGGCTGGTAAAAGCGGTTCGAGTCTTTTAATCCAATATTCTCTCCCACACATTTGAGCCCCCTCACAATAACCTGTCTTTTTCCAGTAACCGTTTTTATGTTTCCAAACCATCCAAATATTGGCGTATTGATACATCATGTCCTCCTCTGGGGGGGTGAAAGAGAAATACTCTGGCGGGTAGAGGCAATCTGACTCAGCTGCGATGCAAAACGTCGTCCTGGCGGCCTTTAACGCTATCAGAACCTGCTTCCACTCACTCGTGTAGCAAAAAGGCTGTTTCCCAACACAGATGTTTGTGCCTAAATCCATCGGTTCATGGGAGACGCTAATAATGGGAATATCTCCTGCCTTTTTCTTGAGATCGTCGGTGATTCTTTTTTCAAAAGCTGGGTCCTCTCGATTTGCTGAGTAATACAAAATGGTTCTATTTTGTGAATCCATGTTTATGAAAAATTTTAACTAATCTTTTAGGAACAAAAGCTGTTTTTATTTTATTATACCCTTTGACATAAAAATTGTATTTATCAGGAGTCAAATGAAAATGGGCGGCTCGAATTGGTTTTAAGACAGTCGGATAACAGGTTGAAATATTAAATTTGTGAAAAGCGTAAGTTGTATTTAGCAATTTTACTCTTTCGCCAAGAGTTCCCATGTTTGTGTTTATTAATCTCATAAGGGTTATCTCTTCATCCTTTCTGTGTTTAACAACCCTCTCTTTTAGCAAAGCAAAAATATCCTCTGCCTCTTTCTTAAAAAACATGCTGGCAGAGCAAAGCCTTTCACTTCTCCCGTAGCTTGAGAGACCCATGTCGCTTTGCTCCAACCCCAGCTCTTTCTCTGTAATCGGACTAAACTGGTAACAATCAAAATCGTGATACCAATACATCTCGTCTTTTTTGATGAGACCCATTTTAAAGAGCCTGACAATAGCGTAAATTTTTGTGGTTGGGGGAAGGAAATCGCAATAATCATTCTCAATCACCATTGCCTCGACTCCGTTATGTTTATACTTAAAATTCGTCACCATCATTATGTCCTCTGGCTTCCACCCCAAACTCAGACTATTATCTATTTGAATTTTGGCCAGTTGCTTGTGCTCGTCATTAAACTCTTCATCTGGGCTTAAATAAGTTAGTAAATTTTTCATATATTGTGGTTACAATGCTTTCCTGTATTATTTTGTGGAATAACTCATCGCTCATCTCTCCTCTTGGCCTGGTAATATCAGAATTGGGGCAAAAAGAGCAATTGGCATTACACCTGGTCGAGCTCTCGAATTGGATTTTCATATTCCCCACTTAGGCCTTATCTCTTTTTCATAATAATCTCGCCAAATCTTCAGAGCATAAAGTCCACTCTCCCCCCTTAGTGACGAGTTTTCCTTGGTTCCCTCATGGCGACCTTGAACAAAACTACGATGCTTGTGGGCAAACCAGGTTCTCTTGTTTAAAACCATCTCTCCCCCCGCTTTCCAAGTCTTGAATATCATCTCGTGTGAGTCTTGATACATTTGACCATAGCCTTCGGTTTGAAGTTCTTTGATTACTTTTTCCCACCACGACTTGTGCATTACCCACATCGACCCTTGCATCGCCATTGTTTCGACTAATGATCTGTTTTTGGTTTTTTCGTCTCTACTTGGCCACTTTTGACCAGAGAACTTTTTACCTCCTTGAATCACCAATTTCTCACAAAGAACAGGAGGAATGTCCATACGTTCCCACTTAACTGGGTCCAAAAAGTAACGGGTGGCAGTCATTATCCAGTTTGGACGACACGATTTAGTCAATTCCACATCATAACCCTTAGCAAACATACAATGTTGATCTGATCTTAAAAGAAACTTCCCTTCGGCCACAGATACTCCAGCGTTAATCGCACCCCTCATCCCGCGGTTCCTTCCTAGATGAACCACTTTTATCCTCTTGTCGTCTTTGATCTGGGTATCGGGCCAGTAACCGTCAAGCACTGGGATAACTTCAATTTCTCCCTCCGCGTTCTCTAAAAGAGAGTCTATTGTTTTATGAAGAAATGGGTCTTTGTAAGCTGGAATTACTATACTAAGCATACGCCCATTATACATACAGAAGGTGCTGGTGTCAATATCGTAAGAGAAGGTTAGGTGCTGGGGCTGATACTAGGAGAAAGCGAGGGGGATAAGCTCGGGGAAAGACTGGGAGATAGAGAGGGTGAAAGGGACGGCGAAAGGCTAGGAGAAATAGATGCACTAAGGGACGGGCTGAGACTTGGAGAAAGGGAAGCACTGAGAGAGGGAGAGAGGGAGGGACTGAAACTTGTTATTTGAGCTGTGTATACCCCACCCTTGATAGAGGGTTTCACGTCGCCATCCAAACTTAATGGATACCAGGCAGCAATAAATTTAATTTCGCCTGCATCTAAGGTATCTGTGCCAACAGTCAGAATTACATCTTGACCATCGGATAAAATGTTTTCTGCAAGTACACTTGATAGTTCAATTTTAGAGTCAGGAGCGTTATCGTGCCAAATTTCCCCGTCGTCTAAGTCTGTCCCTGTAGTTTGAGCAATAATCTTGGCCGTGTCCCCTGCAATCCCCAATTCTATTGTGGCATTAGCTCCAGTAAGAGTAGTCTTACAAACCGCTAAAATTCTGATTAGAACCTCTCCTGTAATCGTAAAAATAGGATTATATGCTGGGTTTGCGCCCACTAGTGTAATAGAACACTCTTCCCTAAGTCCAAAATCTGTATCACCAAGTCGAAGATGATTACTATCAGTAAATTGACCAGTCATATTTTCATTATATACTAACTTCTTTAAATATTGCTATACCCTAGTATACACTAAGTTTTTACTGTCTCATCTCTTCAACCACCCTTTTCCAAAGAGGTAAATAATATTTATTCATGGCCGTAATTTCATTGTTATACTCTTTTTCTCTTTTCTTCTCAAGAGATTGGTTTTGCTGGTCAACAATGTAACCCACATTATCCGCCCCAATCAATCCATCTATTTTTCCCAACCTCTCCATTCTTCTCGTTTCTTTGGAAACAACCGTGGAACTAGGAATACCTCCACTCTTTACAATAACCTTGCGAGAATGAGCTACAGGAAGTGTCAACATATTTAACTATAACACGGGGGACCGAAGTCCCCCAAGTTATTTACAGGTCCGCGTCTACGGACTGACCTTGTTTCCATTTTGTTGGTTTAAACAAAATAATATAGTCATCTCCCGCATCAATGTCTTGATTCGGTTGGTAAGCATGATACGTGGTGTCAATATCCCCCGTAGCAACTACCTCCATCTTAGCCGTACCAGCATCAATCCAAGTAACTGCCTTAATATCAGTGTAAACACCGATTTTAGCTGGCAGACCGATCTTGGCTGAACCAGAGTTGGTAATCACATATCCGAGACTAACAACGTCAGAAGCAGCCCCACTGGTGACTGTCAAAGCCACTGAGGTAACTTTTGCGAAAATTTTACTTCCCGCAGCCGTACCCGTACCACCCGTGGTAGCTAGGGTCTCAGTAACAGGAGCACCAAATTGGTCTTCTCCAACAACCACCGCTGAAACAGCGAGGTCAGAACCAGAATCCTCCGTGCTAGTAAGCAAAAGATTTCTGGGATAGTCAGCTCTTTCATTGGCTATGGTTGCCGCAGCAACGCTACCGCCAGAAATGTCCTCTGAAGAAACAAACCAAGAGGCCGAAGCCGAAGGCTTGATAACACAATATTGCTCATATCTGTCTAGTTTTGCAGGACTAATCTCTGCATTTTTATCTATATTTCTATTTTTAATCATTTTTTATTCACCTCACTTTTTTAATCTAAATAATAACAAAGCAAAAGGGCCAAGCAGTAAGCCTGACCCTTTCGACGTAGGTTTCCCTACCATAGTTAACCCCTCGAAAGGATACTTGTTGAAAAATTAACGTATTTTCAATCCGACCACATTGAGTAATAAAGTATGTGGTAACTTCGATTTTCTATTGAACATCTCTTAAGAAAGAGTGTCCTCTAGGACGATCGGTTGCCAACTCGGAGTACCAGAATAGTACCGCCTCGTAAGCATCTTCACCAGAAACTCTGGAAAGAACAGCGCCATCTTCATCCATCCAATCCCAGTCGCTCATTTGCATGAGGCGAAGGTGGGCGGTGTCAATGAAGAAAACAGTGTTTGGGGGACAGTCAACGTCGGCAAGCCAAGGAATAGCTCCGCTATTTCCACTTGAATATTCGATCGCGCTCCAGCCTCCATCCAGTTTTAGGGTGTTTACGAACCGCTTATCAGCGATAACGAGAGCTACATAGGTATCTCTCAAGCTGTGATCTGAGATAATCATCTTCACTTCGCCACCGTTCTTTTCAACGGCAGTTATGGAAGCCTGGATTAAGTCTAAGGTCATATCACGGTTAGTACCGCTATTATCATCGTTGGCGTGAGTAGAACAGTACCACCAAGCATAATCGTCGCGGGAAAGATTATGTAAGGTCGTTACATACGTATTGTCATCGACAATACCTTTCAAGCCCACCATTTCGTAAGAAGTTCCAACGTCATCTGTAGAGTTAGCTCTTACAACAACATCATCATCAGCAACATCTGCGTTGAGTGCAACTGCCATGGTTAGGGCAGTAGTAGAATCAACAGTTGAGACGACTAAATCGGTAGAGGCAGTACAGGGAACGCCAGAAGAAGGATCAACAATGTCGATCTTCATTCCATCGTGGAAGTAGTTCGTACCTGGACCGTCTAAGGTCAAAGTAGTTCCTGTTGAAGGATCGCCATTAACTATAGCTCTGGCGGCAGTACCGTCATTATATAGTTGATAGTTAATCTCTTTCTTTAAATCGCGGGTTACACCTTTAATTTCTGAGTCAAGAGCTCTTATAATTGCACCTTTATCGCTTTTGGCTGCTTTCATCACAGGGCCAGATACTTGAATCCTACCACGATTATATTTCACATTGTCATAGGGGTTCTTGTACTTCTGTTCACCTGCGGTCGGGAGACTGGTTTCAGAACCAGCACCGACACCACTATTTCGTTGGTAATGGGCAGTTAATTGCCACCTTTTACCCTCGACATTTTCTTCGTCTCTTTGGAGTTTATCCAACAGAGCAGTAGCGTGGTTAAGCTGTTCACGAACAGCGGGAAGATAGTCAATTTTTAGAGCTTCGTCAAAATTAGTTAAATTTTGAGACATTTTATATATTCACCTCCTTGAGGTTTGTCAAACTTATAAAGTTTGGAAACGGCGGAAATGAATCACTCTTTATTCGCGAAGCGACTGATAGCTGCCCTACGGGCCTCTTCAAAGGTTTTAGGAGTTTTTTTGTCGGGTTTGGTTGGACCTTCTCGACTGGTGTCTTCGGTTGAAGTACCACCGCGTTGCTTTTTTAAGGCTTGTTTGACAAGCAAATCGTTAAAATCTTTTGCATGCATTTTTTCAAACATTTGTTTGGGATCGAAAATTCGATTACCATCTGCTTGCATTTCTTTTAAGACTAAATTTCTGTCAAACTTAGGTTTGCCATCCCCTCCAGGAAACTCTTTTTCTAGTCCTTCAAGTTCCTTTCGGAAAGTATCATCCGCTCTTTGTTGAGCATCGTCCGTATCTCGCTGTTTAAGAGAATCCTGTATTAAAGGTTTAACTATCGCAAGGACAGCTTCCTTAACTCCAGGAGGAACGTCTTTCAACAATTCACTCTTGTTAACAGCTTCACGGACATTAGATTCCGCTTTAGCTTCCCGTTCTTTTTCGGCTTTCTCTAATTGAGAAATCCTCTGAGAACGTTTTGTGAACTCAGGCATAAAATTCTCTTTCCACTCCTTAGACAGGTCTTGGGCATTTACCTTCCTCCCGTCTGGAAGCTCGAAAAGCTCCTGTTCACTACCTTTATCTGACTGTTCTTTATCAGAATCTTCCTGATTGTCCTTGGTTTTTTCTGTTTCTTCGGTTTTACCCGTTTCTTCAGTTTCTTCCTCGGATTCAGTTCCATCCTGACCATCAACTTGGTCTTTTGGGTCCATTTTTAAATTAGACTGTTAAAAAAATAACTTGGTCTCAAATAAGAATACACAGAGGAGGGCGTCATGTCAAGCGGTTCTAGTTTGGGAAATTAGACTAATCCTTGGGTTTCAGCCTCACCTTGATAGTGGGCCATGATTGTTTGTTGTATTTCTGGAGGAAGTCCTTGGAATATTTCTGTCTCAATAAAGTCCGCGTGGACTTGCGTGTGCTGTGGTGTGGCCCCTTCGGTTGGTTCTATAATTTGGCCGTTAGCCATTGAGGTGTTTTCTTTGTCGGCCAGTTGAACCATATCTGCGCCACCCGTGGGCTTTTGGTCCTGTTGAGATTGCTGGTTTCTTCCCGCCACCTCAGCATCAAGTTCGTGCTGTTCCATTCTTTGACTCCGAGCTTTTTCAGATAATTCATCAACATTGGGAAATTCAAATTGCCTAAGAATTTCATCTCCTGGTAATATGCCGATCTCTCCTAATTTGAGTAGGGTTTCTCTTTGGGCCTCGCGAGTATATCCGAGCCAAGAACCAATTCTCACAATTACCTCATTGTCTTTAGTAATAATAGTAGCATCATCGGGTCTATTCTTCTTGTCAGAGCCTTCCCCTATTACTTTGGCGTATTGAGCCCCTCCTTCCTCTGGTTCCGTTAGTTTAATCACCCTGGAAGCAACATATTTATCTGCAACAATATCCAATATACCCTCACCTAAGACTGCCAAAAATGAAACGAGTCCCTGTACTATGTCTGCCAAATTGTTTGAATCAGCCGCCTGAAGAGCCTCTAGTGTCTTGCCTGAGCGGGCTCCCGCAGGAAGTTTTCCTAACGCGGCATCGTGAGAACCCAAAGCATCTTCAATATATGAACCTAATTCCCCCGAGAGAGAGTCCAATGTCCCTGGTAGAGCGTGCATCGACATCTGTTCATATTTCCTCCCCTTATTGATCTCATAAACCGTACCCATATCATTGTTGACCTCTTTCACCCCATGGCCTTTTTCAGCCATAATTCTATAAATTAGGGCTTGGTTTACGTACATAATTTTCTGAGAAACACTCCTGTCTAAAGCTTTATTGAGGGGAACTGAATCTGCCACCCAAGAACGGTGGTAAATTTTACGAGGGTCCATTGGTATTTGCATTAAATACATAGAATAGTTTTTGTCTTTTAAGGATTCGTCCCTTAGCACCTGACCGCCCGCGTAGGTAAAAAGTCTGAGATTCCCACCGTTTTCATTCTCTTCATCCTCCCAAAGCATGGCTTCTTTAACAATAGCCCTCTTTGTTTTTTCCGAACTCAAAGACCCAGACTCTTTTCTTATAATCCTGGACTTCATTGCTGAAGCAGCCAACTCATCATCTGATTTAACTAATTTTCGAGCTTTTTTGTCATAGCGCTCATCACTTTTAATTTTATCAAGTGATTTTTTATTTGTTTTGAAAAGATACCTTCCCTTATACCTGCCAGCGTAAAGAAAAGCCTTTGGGTCTGTCCAAACTCCAAACGAATCATGGAGTCTTAGCCTAATTTGCCCCATGCCACCTTCTGCCTTATCGTCCCAATCCAGTTCGACCCAGGCCACGGAGGTGTTCAGGGATGAATCAACTACCCCGCTAACCAAAGTTTCAAGATGTAATTTACGATAAATGTAGTCAAGAAGTTTTCCACTCCGACGAGCATTAAGAATTGTTTTTTCATCCAAATCACCAGGCATGGTTTCCCATTTAGGTTCAGTCCGAGTAGCATAATTTTTTATTGCCCTAACCCCTGATTTAACTTTATTAACAACAATCCTTACCTCACCTGTTTTACGGGGAGGGGTCTCTAGGGAATTGGTAACTGAGTTATAAGAAACGTAGTGATTCCCCTCAAGGAATTGATAATTCATATACCACTCGAAGTGGCGTTTTTGAACAGCGCCTTTGGAGTCCTCAAACAACCCATCACAGTAAGAAATTTTTTCTTCATCGCTAGCATTTTTCCAAAGTTTTCTGCCTACTTTAATCATATTTTATCCTCTAAAAATTTTCTTACCTCAATATAACTTTCCTCCGTTCTGATCCTCCCGTGGCCTTTTTTAAAATATGTTCTCCCTGTATTCATTTTATATTTTGTCTTCGGCTTTCATTAACTCATCCGTCGAAACATCTGTAGGGTCTTTGTAAGGGTCAGGTTCAACCTTGGTTTCCTCAGCTGGAGGTTCCACCGCTTCCTTATACTCTTCAACAGACCTACTCATTAATTTTAATTGCATTTTTTCTCTCTCTCTACGATTCAAATAATCCTGATAAACAATGTAGACAAACTGGAACACAACCACTAAAATTAAAATGTTCATATTTTCATTATACTATAAATAATTACCACCGTTCCCCCATAACAGGGTCAACGTGTCCCTTTTTATTGAAATGGGCGCGAAGACGTCTCTCCATGGTCGATTCGGGTTTTTCCTTCACTTCTTCTGGATCGGGAGCAAAAGCAACCTCATCCATGTCAGATAAACCATCAATAATATCATCGTGGCTTGCTTTTGGGAAACGAAGCAGCTCGTCTATCAAATCTTCCATTCCCCTCTTTATAAAAATCTTACCTCTCTCAAATCTAGGCTGTAAAACAGACCTAATCCTAATTTCTTTCTTAACCTGGGGACGGGATTTAATTTCATGCAAAGGAAGGTAGCAGTCTTTTTTCCCTTCTTTTGTTTTTCTTTCCTCTTCAGAGTGAATCGGGGTCAATAAGGCTTGAGACAAACCGATGACCTCCAAAGTCATGGTGATTGGATTCCACCTCTTATTGACAGCAAACATATTTTCAATCAACTCGCCCACCGTCCACTTCCCTCGTAATACCTCCCTAACAAACCAGTCATTGTTTGCGTCGACACCCACAGTAGTAATGGAAGAATAGTCAGCCCTGGCTGATTGGGAAACGGCGGGGTCAACTAGGGTGAAGATGTTAAGGTTCTCAGACAAAGCCTTGTCTTCTTTTACTTCAGCCTTAGGCTCACTGTAATAGAGAATTTGACTTCTTTTAATGAGGGCGGAATTCTCGTCTACTGGATCGTTGAGATAAAAAGCGGAAAAAGCATAGGAGCCGTGTAAATCTTTCAATTCTTGTAGTTTCTTTTTACTGTATCTTTCGGGGAAATACATGGAACCGTCTTTGTTATACGCCCCTCGTATGTAAGTATCTACCTTATCCTTAAATTTCTCCAAAATATGAGAGTAGAGCTCGAAGTAGGCCCAACGAGTTCCGATAATTAACATCTCGCCTTCTGGGTCCAAAAGGGAAAAAGACCGTTGCCACCAGTCAATCACTTTCTCGGCTTGGAACCTGGTGGTGGAGTTTTCTAGGTTAACCAAGTCGTCGCAGATAATCCGAGAATAATGCTGGGAAACCAGGTTTCCTCCCACTCCCACCGCCGTGACGGTTGGCTCTCTAATCCCCAGGTCTCTACCAGTAATCTCTATCTCGTTTTGATTCCATCTTAATTTAGGGTCGTACATTTCCTCGACTCCATATAAGAGTTTGTATAAATCATTCTTACGGATGTGGTCTTGAATTTCGCCGACAAACTTTTGGGAGTTTCCCAAAGTGGCGTTGGCAATCAGTATGCGCTCATTACGACTGGCCGCAATATCTTTAAGAGTTTTACCGACAGTGAAAAAAGTAGACTTGAATGTACCGCGGGGAACCAGAATCATTTTAATCCTGGCTTTTGATGTCTCATACCAATCAGCCCACTCTCCGTGAACGTGGGGGACTAAATACTTCCGTCTTTCTTCCGACCTTTCGGCAATATATTTATTAAAGAAAAGCAAGTCGCTCAAACCACGAAATCCTTTTTTTGCAAGCAGGCTCTCGTAAAGCTCTTGACTTTTATTCATTCATTAATATATCAACAACCTGCTCCTTGTTCATTCCTGGAGTAAATTTTTTGAGCTTGCCGATCATCTTCAGAAGTTTCTTCCAGGGCGTTTTCATCAACTCTTCCCTGGTAACTTCGGCTTTCTTGGGAGCCTCTGGCGCCACGGGTGCTTCTACTACTGGAGTTTCCTCTACTACTGGAGCTTCCTCGACTACGGGCTCTTCTACTTCTATATATTCCTCTAACCCAGTATTAACTCTAGTTAGGGCGTGATAAGCCACCTTACCTTCGTAGGGTTTTTTCTTGCCCGCTTCATGAATGTAAGTTACCCCTCCACACCTAAACTCGACAACTTTGTCTGTTTTATTAATTAAAATCTTTGCTTCGTAGTTCATTTTATTTTAGAAACCTTAAAAAGGCTCTCTCCTGTTTTTGAATTTATAACAAGGATTGGTAATTTTTTAAGGTAAAAATACATTTTGCGGTTAAACTCACGAATGTTTACCTTTTTTAATTTTTTCATTGGTTATAATTTTTGACTTGGCGGGTGCTAGGCGAAGAAATATAACAGTAATCAGACCAAACCGCGAACAATTTTTGTTTGGGCAAGTTTTAAGCACCAGGTCTTTAGAAAGAGTCGCCGCCGCCAAAACTTCGCGACAAAGAACACATCTTTCCTCTAGTGTCAAATTCTTTTTTTTAGGATTTTTGGCTTTCACTCTTTATTTATACCAACCCTGTCATGACAAGTCAATGCCTTAAACCCTCAAAAAGGGAAATAATCATCAAAACACCCAAATAGGCCAAAAAACAAAAACCGAAAAATTTTAGTCCAATTATAATAATCATTTTTTTTTAATTTGCCTTTGCCTTGCTTTTTTCTTTTGTCTTTTACGCCGCCGTTTTGACAAATTCCTCTTCTTTTTACTCTTAGCCAATTACTCCCCCAAAAATAAATATACAAAAACAGCCATTAACAATGAAAGACCTGCTAGCGCCTGTACGAAACTAATCATATTTTGAGTGTCCAAAATCTCTAAACGCAGTCACATCCTTTCTCTTTTTGCAGATATTACACTTACCCTTATGCCAGGTAGACATGCGGGCATTGTGTTTACCGTGCTTTTGACCACACTCTTGGCAGACCCAGTGGGCATTATTTATGTCTAAAACCTTATTTATCATAAACCGACAGCAATACGAAGTTTATTAATAAACTCTTGACGCCACTCATTTTTAGAGTCAAAAGAATTATGGGATTCAATCATCCACTCCAAAAGACAAACATGCTCGGCGTCACCGATCATAACAGGTCTAATCTTTTCTAAAAGAAGCCTCCTCCACTGTCTGCCTGAGCCACACTGCCCATCAATGACATAAAGCCAGACCAATACCTGATTAAAGGCTCCCACTCTTTTAAGCGCCGCTCTTAGCTCTACTCTGGTAGATTTACTGTTTATTGTCATAATATTTTTAACTGTCAACTCAGGAGGAGTACAGAGTTGAAACCCCATACCCCCCGCAAGTTTCCTAAGCAGGCAAGGTTTATTCCTGCCCCAACGACGCAGCTTTCACCGCCTCGCCTACCCAAAAAACTAATACCCTTCAACCTTCTCCCATTCTACCAATCAAAAAGCCTAACACCACCCCTATAACGAAAGCGACAATGATTCTTGTTTCCGTCATTTCCTAGAATTTTTCAAATTTCTTTTCCCCATCTCCTTTTTATAACATTTGCACCATGTCATGTCAAGTAAAGCAACCATAAACTACCCCGTAGGCATGAAACAATTTTCCTTGCCCCATCCCGACAGTCCTATAAGAGGGACTGGAGGGGGAGTTAGAGACAAATTAAATGGGGGGTTTGTCTAAATTCCGAAGCTAAAGCCTAAAAAATTACAAAAAATTTTATATAGACCTATAGTAACCCCCTAACCCCTGTCATGACATAAGAGTATAAAAGTAATACACGGGGGGTGGGGGGGTGTTACGTCTATTTTCAAATTCACAAACCCATCGCATGCATACCCCCCCCTCTCGGGGGGATTATTGTGTTATATATTTAGCGTGTGTTTAGGTGATATATGTATGTGTAGTAACATGTGTAGTAACATTTGAGGTAACAATCATAATGTGTAGTAACACTATAATCCGTGCCTACAGTGTGTCGTACAATGTAGCTTGTGCGACGTATACAGGCACAAACAGCACCAAAAACACGCTTTTAACTATTACACGGATGAAGTGGGATAGACACGCCCACCACGCTACTCTCAACACCTCAACACCCTCACCTCTAGCCTTATATCTCACTTCTACTCTACACGCTCGCTACCGCTCGCTAACACCTCCGCATATACCTCATTATTGCTATGTTAGGGATT
>Ga0222682_1000244_pt1 | contig 12668 bp, 15 predicted proteins | sample AntAcemetage1008_FD_179812 | JGI IMG/M metagenome (GOLD analysis project Ga0222682, IMG submission 179812) | Saline water microbial communities from Ace Lake, Antarctica - #1008 | ecosystem: Environmental > Aquatic > Non-marine Saline and Alkaline > Saline | place: Antarctica: Ace Lake...
ACATCTTACCACTATATTTTTCTAAGTTAGATTTCTTTGTGATATGAATGCACATACGCATTATCTGTTCATCCTCTGTCATGTCCCCAGCCTGGAAGAATGCTACTTTCTTTTTCTGTCTGGCTGCTCGCATTGCCATATCCATCAGCCACCACGTTTTTCCTCTCTTTTCAGGAGCCATCAGGGCTACCAGTTTACCTTTAACCAACTGATCATTCCAAAACTGTCCTAACTGCCTTGGGTATTTTACAACTGGGGAGCTTGCCTGGGTAAATGCTTTTTCAACCCTCAACAAAGCTGTTTCACTGCTAAGATCCAAATCCTGTCCTGATTCCCTGGCTAGGGCTTTGTATTCACTTGCGGTTTTCTCCGCCTCAGTCAGTTCACCTTGCTCAACCAGGGTTTGTATCGTTTGGGAATGTTGTTCCAGATGTTTTTCCTGGAGGTATTGGTGTGTGGAGTCTAAAAGGTAATTCAGGTTAATTCCGTTTTCTTCATATTCTTTTGATAGTGATGGAAGAATTTCGGTTTCTATTTCTTCACCGATTTCTTTTGATATTTTATTATCTCTAAGTTTTTGATAAAAGATGTTTTCAATTTCTTTTCCTGGGCATTTTTGATATTTCCTGTAGTATTCAAATACCCAACCGGCTAACATTCTTGCCGTGGAAGATTCTAATAATTGGGCGTCCCAAACGTTTTCAATTTGATTTATAAAACTTGTGGATGTGATTAATCCTGTTATAATACGTCTTTCCAATTTATATTAGTTCAATTATAGTTGCTTTGTTACCCTTTATTTCAGCTTTGCAAGGCTGGTTATTTATAATCATTTTTGCTGTATTGCCTTTTTCGTCCGGCTTGTGAAAATTAAAACTATATCCATAGATTTTATCGTCATTTGGGTTGTCAATTTCATCAAACCATTCATAAACTACTTCGACATTATTTACCTCAACTTTTTGTTTTGAGGCTTCGTATCTTTCCATATCCTGATTATACCAAGCACTACTTCTGTATTCTTTTCCGGTAGGTTTCGGTAATCCATCAGGCTCAAAGTAAACCTTGTCTGTTATTCGAATTGTTCCAGGTATTGTTTTCATAATATCTATTTTAAAGCGTTTTAAGCCACTTTCTTTTTCAATCAATATAACTTATAACTATTATACAAATAACTTATTAAACCTTGTTAATTTATACAAATAAGCGGGGTTAGCCTCTTGCCCTGTAATCAATATCTTTTGATTTTGCAATCTCACACATTTGTTGAATACGTGACGGAATACGATCATCCCCTAACTTCTCAGCTAATTCAGTAAGATTGAAGTTAGATGTAAAAATCGTTTTCTTCAGATTTTCATATCTACGATTGATTATAATATACAGTAATTGAAATGACCAATCCGTAATTTTCTCCACTCCAATATCATCTAGCACCAACAAAGGAACAGTACTGTAATATTCCACTAATTCTTCTTCAGTCAAATTCGTTTCATCTTCTGTCTTCCTATTATAAGTGCTTTTAAATTCCAATAACAATTCAGGAGCGGAAATAAACTTAACCTGGTGTGGTTGTCTATTTGTAAACTGTATTCTTGATTCACTTAACATCATAAATACAGCTTCGATGGTTTTGCCTGATCCAATCTGCCCGTGAATAAAAGTACTTTCAACCTTATCCAGCTTTTTTGGAAATGGTAGAATTTTTATATCCATTTGTATTCTTGGAGAAAGTGCATTTAAGATTTGTGGTAGATAATTATCTTGCCAAGTTTTTAATCTGTCTATCATAATTTTGGTTTTTATAATTGTTTATCATAATTTATAAATTTTGATCTTTCAGCACTGCCGGAATGGCTGCCTGATTTGTTATTACTTTTACCTTTACTGTTTTCTGATTCTGGAAATACTCCTGTCCAGTTATTTTCTATTGATTGGTTTAAAGCTTTGGTTGCTGTTGTAATATTATACTTGGTTAATTTGGCAGCAAGTTTTTGAGCTGCTAATGGAGTAATTTTTTTTCCTATTTCTTTTCTATGGATGATAAATTCATTTATTATTTTTTGGAAGGGTATATTATTTCTCCAATTATTTGGGAAACTTTCCAAAAATAAAACTTCTTTTTTAGTATTATTAATTTTAGTCTTTTTAAGATTATGTATTATTAGCACAGGTTTTTCCACATCTGGCTCATCCATATCTGGATAATCCACATCTGGAAAACCCGGTTGTGGTTCAAGTCCTTTGTTTGTAAGTGTTTCAATTGTTTCTTTTATAGAAAACCGCCATGGAATATCAGTATAAGCCCAAAACGAACCTCTCCATATTTTTGTTCTTTTATCTCTATATTTCACTCTCAGGAAATAACCATGCTTTTCCAGTTCTTGTAATCCAGTACGGATAGCATCATTTTTTTCCTTCATCATTGTTTGAATAGTAATTATATGAGAACTCCAACCTTCTTTATTAGATAATAATAAACATAGGATAGCTTTTGCCTTACTTGTTATATTTGGGTTTCTTAATAAGTTGTTTGGAACTTGAGTAAAGTTTTTTGTTAGGCTGCAATTAATGGCATCAGGGAGTTTTAATTCTTTAAAAGGTAGCTTCGTTCTTTTCATTACAGGTAGGTCTTAAATTAAAAAAATCTAAGGAGCTCGGCTATCCCCGGTGCCTACCCCTTAGATTTTTATTCACTACAAACTAAAATATAATAGAAAATTGTTATTCTATTCATGAGTATCCGGGGTTATACAATTAAAACGTAAAGATAAAAAATACTTTTCATATATCCTAATTTAACCTATTATACTTTTAACTAAACTATCTGCATCCGTTTGTTTCATTGCTCCAGGATCACCATCAACACTAACCCGCCAAGCATCTACTCCACGGAACTTTAATTCTCCAACCAATTTGTTGGCTTGTACTATGGCCTGGCTTTCATCGTCAAATACAACTGCTACCCGTTTAAATAATGAGGCAATCAAACGAACTTGAGCATGAGTATATTTAATTCCAAATGTTGCAAAAGCAGAGTCACCAAAACGCCAGACATCAGTAATTCCTTCAACACAAATACCAGTATATTTTGATACGGTAATATCAGATGGTAATGATCCTTCATTCATATACAAAATATCTTTATGAAAAACCAATTCCCTATCCTTTGGGCAAGTAATATATTTCAGTTTACTTCGATCTGTAATATCCCTGCCTTGAAAGCTAACTTGTTTACCAGACCAATAAATGGGAGCTACAATACGAAACTTATAATTGATTCCATCTAACGAGCTAACTGGTCCGGTTCCAAGCAAACCGTATTTTTGTTCTAAGTAATCAGCATCAAACCCACGGTCGATAAGATAGTTTTTATGCCTTGCTGATAATGGTTCTGTATTGCTTGGTAGTCTATGAGCTTTACGGCGGATAGTGACTTTGGCTTGTTTTGTTTTTACAATGCCTTTGTACTGCCTTATAATTTGTTTGGCTTTCTGTTCTGATATTTTCAATAGTTTAGCTATGGTAGGAACGGTTCGTTTTCCGCCACAACGCCAACAATGGAAGTAATCTCCATCTTCATCCCAACCTAAATGGTAGCCGGGATTATCTCCTGTACAAAAAGGACATTCAACATTCACCCAACCGTCACGGTAATGTCTATCTTCGCTGGAGGCGTAGGGAATGGAGAAGTCGTCGTATAGTTTTGTGATGTTCATTTATGTTATTATACAAATTTTATTTTTAATACCTTGCCTTACCACACCACACCATACCCCACCAGACCGGACCAGACCGGACCACACCAGGCCCTACCTCATCTTTTCAAACCATTTCTTTACTTACTGTTTCTTTCAATAAATCATATAACTTTTCAAGTCGTGCCATCAAATTTGTATTTTCCCTATCCAACAAATCACTTTCAATTAAGTCAATTAATTGATTAACATAAAATGACTGATTCATACCACTTAATTTTTTATTGACTTCAACTTGCTTTACAGTTAATTCTTTCCCGGCAAGATGTTTAATAGTCCGCTTTAAAGGAATTAATTTGGTTTTATGATGTGCTGTTTTTCGAGTTGTTTTATTTCCTGTTTTTGATAAATGAGGGGAAACATGTAATTCTCCCGTATGTTCTGCTCTCAATTCTCCGTATTTATCTACTGTAATAGACAACGCCCCAGATATAACATCAATTGATAATTCAAGTGCTTCGGCTTTTATGATACAATGAGCCCGGTCGTATTGAGTTAACATTCTGCCATGAGAAGCATTATATTTCATAGCATCTAAAAACATATTTGCTTCAGATGTATATGATTTTAGAATAACGTTAATTGTAGGAATTTCTTTTTTGTTACTTTTAAAAAACCTTTTCCATGCGGTTACTCTATGGAAACCGTCAATTACACGTTTACTTTTCTTATCGGCTATTACAGGGGGCAATTCTACTCCTGCTTCGATACTGTCCAACATATAACCGGCATGTTGGGAATCAACTTTACATCTTGGATAAAGATCAAAGTCTAAAATCAATGAATTAATGTTTACTTTTTGCATTTTGTTTATTTTTAATTAGTTAATAATACCTTGCCTTACCATTCCTCACCGTACCTAACCTCACCCTACCTTACCAAACCGGGCCTCACCTCACTTGAAAATATATTGTTTAGTTCTTTATTGTTTTTGTAATTCCTTGCCTTACCATTCCTTACCCCACCTCACCAGGCCAAACCGAACCCCACCAAACCCCGAAAATATATATTATTTAGTTCTTGTCCTTTTATTATTTTGATACAATTCAACTGTATATCTACCAAATGAACCACGTTTTTCAGGACGATAATCCATTACTCCAATCATACGACCAGCTCTGTTAAATAATGTTATTAACATATCGGCAGGAATAAAATCACTGTCAATTTCTAAAGATAATAAGCACATCCAATTTTTTACTTTTGGACGGTGTCTCATTATACGTCCACCAGTGGATTTAATAACCACAGTACGACTATCAATTTCATATTCACTGATGGGTTTCTCAGTATCTTTATCCAAAAGAATTGTTTGTTCCTCTGTTAAAAATACACTTGCTTGTATTAACGATCTGGCAGAATCTTTACCTATTTTTTGATAGGCAGCTCCTTGCCAAAGACCACGTAAAAATGCAATTGATGGAATATAAAAATTACCATCTTCAGTAAGATACAATCTTTTTTCCGCATCTTCTTTTGGAGGAACTTTTTTTGTCCTTACTGATGTTGATCCCTGTTCGTTCATACTTGCTGGATTATTCATGAGTATCTCACTTATTCCAGTCATCTTAAATGTAATTACATTGATCATAATAATTTGTTTTAAAAAATTAATAATAGAAAATATATAAATTAAAAACCTTGCCTTACTATGCCCCACTTTGCCAAACCATACCTCACCACACCTAACCTGACCTCACCATAAACGAAATTTCTTTATTACTATATTATACAAATTTTATTTTAAACATTAGGCAAATACTAATTTCAATTCCTGTATTGCTGTTTTAATCCTACCTAACACCCAATTTTTACGTTGAAAGAATATCCTAGTAATATTACTTTGAGCAACAGGAGCGGTTAGGTTATCAAACACGGTTGAATAATCCAAAATCATATTTACAATTTCTGTAGCGTCTTCCCCAAGTGATTCGAATAAAGAAGTAGATTCAACAGGACTATCAAACATAGTTAAGTCCTTCGTACAACTAATATGACCGGCTTGATGATAATCTTTTCTCAAATAGTTTACCAAATGAGAACTAATACACCACCACATATAAGTTGTGATTTTTCCTTTACTCGGATCATACGTTTCCAGGGCTTGCAGGTAAGCCAATGAAGCTTCCTGAAACAGATCATCCCAATCTTCTCCTGTGGAGTTGTGGAATGACCAGGCAATTTTCTGGATTAAACCGATGTTTGTTTCCAGTTGCCTTGGTTTGGGTTGGAGGGTACGTTTCATGATTTGTAGTTTTAGTTTTGTTTTTCATTATTTTTTGATAATATTCTGTCCAAAAATCTCTGTTTTTCTGAGTTTTTCCGTGACATCGTTTGCATAAAGTTATAAGATTAGAATGATCAAGATTTTGTTTATTATAATCAATATGATGCACATCTAACATATGATGAGGTTTATCACAGTTAGGATTTTGACATTTTCGTTTATCCCTCATTTTTATTTCTTCAATGAGCCAGTAATCCCATCCTTTAGCATAGGGAAAAGAAGATTTTCCTCCTTGCCAATTAGAAGCTTTTTCTCTTTTATATTCTCCTTTCAAAGATTTACTCATTTTTTGTTTAGATTCTTCTGTATGATGTTTTCCTTTGAAAGGATTAGGATTATGTTTGAAGAATTCTTTTAAGGTTTTAGAGGTCCTTTGTTGAGCATCTAAGGAATTGACTTTTCCTTTATTAGCTTTACTTATCTTTTTTCTTGTTTCTTCGGAATGTTTTCTACCTTTATTAGCTTCACTTATCTTTTGTTTCTGCTCTTCACTTAATTTTTTACCATACATTCCATTTCCTACCCCAGTTCGTAATTTAGATAGTTTCTTTTTTGTTTCTTCTGAATGATGCCGTCCTTTCCAAACGAGCCCTCTTTTTCTTCTTTCTTCAGGATCACTGAGAAATTCTTTCATGGTTTTACTTATCTTTTCTCGTCTTTTTTGTTCTGTAGTTGAATCTAATTTTATTTTTAGATTGTGCCCATATATGAATTTATTTCCAATTTTAGTAATAGGTTTTCCGCATCCACATTTACACTTTGGCATTTTTGTTCTTTTCATCATTTCATTTTTTAAGTTAATACAGGCTAAAGATAGAGTAAAATAATGAAATAACCAAATTATTATTCAAATTCATTTAATAAATCTTGAAAGACCCCAGGGGAAGAAATAGTCTCTCCATTCAATACTTGATCTAATATTTTTGCTTTTTTATTTACTAATCGCATTATTTTTTCTTCAATGGTATTAGCTGCAAGTAGATAATAAATATTAACAGAATTTTGTTGACCAATACGATGACATCTATCTTCTGCTTGGGAGTGCTCGCCGCTGGACCATCCCATTTCAATAAAGGCTACATTACTAGCCGCTGTCAATGTTATACCAACTCCAGCAGCCTTTATATTACCTACAAACAAACGTACGGTAGAGAGCTTCTGAAATGAGTCTACAGCCAGTTGGCGATTCTTACCAGTTACGGATCCATCGACCTTAACTGTTATTTTTGGAAATGCTTTCATCAATTCTTCAATAACAAATTTATGAGTGGCAAACACCACCAGCTTTTCATCTGATTCCAAAAAGTCACGGATCCAGTTAATACATTGTTTCAGTTTCCCTTTTACGGCTAACTGTTTCAATCCTTCAATCTCTGCCAGTGCCTGAGCATTACTAGCTCTTACGGCAGCTTCTTTGCCTTTATATTGTCTAACAAAAGAAATGAAATTGGTTTCGGCAAAGTTATAATCCTCCACGTTATCCAACTCAATGGGAATATAGCTGTAAACTTTATCCGGCAAATCAGGGAGTACATCTTTTTTCAAACGCCGTAGCATTATGGTATTGGTAAGTTTGTAATTCAACTCCTCCGTATTGCTGGCTCCACTAACATCATAACCAAATCCATTATATTTACGAGCACAATACTTTTCGGTATAATCCCATTGGCTAGGGAATATGGTACGATCAATTATATTTACGGCGTTGTATATCTCAATAGGACGGTTTACAATAGGAGTACCAGATAAACCAATAACATGAGGAATAAATTTACCAAGTTTCTTAACAGCTTTTGTTCGTTTGGCTTGATTGTTTTTTGTGTAATGAACTTCATCCAGGATCATTACTTGAGGCTTCAAACGTTTTATTTCAGTGATCCAGGCAAAAATAATATCATAATTGATAATAATTATGTGATTGTGGAAATGATTGAGAATACTTGTACCAAATGGAGTAGGAGTTGTTCCACTAAGAATTTGTACATTATACATAGAGGTCATCCAATCATTTATTTCCTTTTCCCAATTCAATTTTAAAGAGGCAGGAACAACAATTATAACAGGTCGGAGTTCAGGATGTAATTGTAACCAAGCCAATGCCTGAATGGTTTTACCCAAACCCATCTCATCAGCAATTAAAGCTCTACCACGTTTAGCTTCTAAAAAGCCAACACCTTTTTGTTGGAAAGGATATAACTTACCTTTTAACCCAGGCACCGTAATACTTTCTATATCGTCAACATGAACTTTACTCTTTTGGAGGAAGGATAACAGGGGAGGATCAACCGTGAATTTCCAGTCCAATAACATTTCAACGGCATCAATACTCAGTGGACAAGCCCAAAACTTACCTTCCGAGTGGTATTGGCGTCCGGGCAGAGTACGAACCCGATCTAAGTCATCATAGGAAAAAGGAAACGTGACTTTGATTTTAGGTTGTACGGATTGACCGATTGTGGTTAGTGTCGCTGAGCGGGGTTTCATATCTTTTGTTTTATTTTTAATATACAAGACATTAACAAAGCAGACTGGTTTTTTGATTTATTATTGGTGTTTAGTTTTATATTAATACAAGATTTATTATTAACCCAAATGTATCCTCCTGCTGTTTTTACCTTATTATTTACACACATGGATATTCCGCCACTTGATTTCATACCAGTTTGTAGAGCAGCTTCTTTTTGGCTTTCATATTTAGCAATAAAATTACCATGTAAATCATATTGATATACAGGTTTGCTAACAGCCTCCTTTATTTTTTGTAGATGTTCTTTTGAAGGATGAAAAGGAGGATTGCCTTTTTTTCTTCTTCGAACACCTTTCATTTTTTCTCTATATTCTGGGTGGGTTTTCCAGAAAACTTTTCTTGCTTTCCTTTGTTTTTTTATAGCTTGTTTTGAATGATTCCTACCAAACATAACAGAGTTTGCTTTTTTAGCGATATTGAACTTTAATTTTTTTGGAATTTGGTCTATATAATATTGTTCTCTTTGGATTAGGTTTTCTTTTAAACAGAATTCAACGATTGAAAATTGTAAATCTTTCTTTTTATATTTATTATAGTGATTTTGTAGATAGGTATTATGATGATTACCTTTTTTTAAACTAGCAAAATGGTCAATCTTTCTTTCTCTAAGATTAATAGCACTACCAATATAAATTCTACCTTTTATAAAGGAGGTTATTGAATAAATTCCTGATTTTCCTTTTGGTATTCTAGTGCGTTTCATAATATAAATAAAAGAACCAGCACCAGAGCTGTCAACGATAAATATGAAAAACCGCTTCCGATTAAGGAACTCTGATGCTGGATTTGTTTTTTGAAGTAAATCATATTTAGAACTTTTTGACACAGTAAAAATAAATAAAATGATTTTAATATCCTAGCGTTTTTTAATATATTTTTAAAATAAATTTTTAAATGCCTTTAAGCCCCTAACAATCAACGGAGTAAAAAATAAATAAAATTAGATTAGGAGATACTAAATATTTTTTTTATACTTATAGCATTAACAAAACCTCGATTTTATGACTCGCACCCGATTTTCCAATGGTAAAAAAGCAATGAAACGGACAAAAAAGCCAGTAAAATGGAATAAAGATCGTATCCGTCAGGCTTTTACATTTGCCTTACTATATGGAGCAACAGATGAACAGATAGCAATATCAATGGATGTAAGCGTACAAACTATTGATTATTGGAAACGTACAAAACCTGAATTTAGAGAAGCATTACAAGCCGGCAAAGACCAAGCCGATGCAAGAGTAGCAGAAGCATTTTATAAAGCAGCTTGTGGATATAGTCATCCAGATGTAGATATTAGAGTAGTAAATGGAAGGATAGTAAAAACAAAAATAACAAAACATTACCCACCCAATGCCTATGCCGGTAATAAATGGTTGACCATTCGTCAACGGGAAAAATGGGCAGAAATAAACAATGAAATTCCATCAGTAGTTAATTTAACTCAGATTAATTTATCAGGATTTACAAAGGAAGAAAAGTTACTGATAGAAAAACTTGGTATGTTAGAGAAATACGGAGACACAGAATATTTACCATCTCATAATGATTGATACAATAGAACGAGTAAAATCAAAACAGGAGAGAGCCAGGGAAGCAAAGGGGTCTCCATTTAAAGTTCGAAGGGATATAAATGATGAATCATTATTTGAGTTTATTAAATATTTCTGGCCGGAAGTTTGTAATGAAGAGTTTAAACCAAATTGGCATATAGAAAAAGTATTATGTCCAGAGTTAGAAAAAATAGCTTACCGAGTAGCCAATAACTTACCAAAACTTTATGACCTTGTATTTAATGTCCCACCAGGCACAACTAAAACAATGACTATTAGTATAATGTTCCCGGTGTGGTGTTGGACTAAGTGGTTTAGGATGCGATTCATTACAGCGAGTCATTCAGCTCCTTTAGCATTAGAGTCAGCAGAGTATAGTCGAGACTTAATACGTAGTGATAGATTCAAAGCAGTGTACCCGGAATTACACATTAAAGAGGACAAAGACGCTAAAGGAAACTTTAAAGTAGTTAAGGAAGTTCAAGTATTTCCAGGACGGACTCCTCAGGTATTACAAGGTGGTAACAGATACAGTACATCAGTTGGTGGATCAGCTATTGGATTTCATGGACATATTAATATATGGGATGACTTGATTGATCCTTTAGAAGCTGTGAGTGAAGTGAAAATGGCTACAGCTAATTATTTTCTGGATCATGTATTGTCAATGCGTAAAGTAGATAAAAAGGTTACAACGATAATAGGTATCATGCAGCGGCTACATCAGAATGATCCAACCGGGCATCTTTTAAATAAGAAGGATAAAAGACTTCGTCATATTAGTTTGCCTGGTGAAATTCGTAATTATCGTGAACAAGTTAAACCAAAGGAATTAATTAAGTATTATAAAAAGGATTTACTCGATCCTGTTCGTATGGATTGGGATGTGTTGAAAGAAACAATGGCGGACTTAGGACAATATGGGTATGCCGGTCAGGTAGGACAGAAACCAACACCACCTGGAGGAGGGATGTTCAAGGTAGATCATTTTATGATGGTACAGCGGTTACCTGATAGAGTAGAGTATGTACATACGGTTAGATATTGGGATAAGGCAGGTTCAGATGGTAAAGGGGCGTTTACGGTAGGTGTTAAGATGTCTAAGCTAATACATGGCCGTTATATAATAGAGGATGTAAAACGTGGGCAATGGGCTTCAGAACAAAGGGAAGCTATTATAAAACAAACAGCTGAAGCCGATGGTAGAGGTGTAGAAATCGGTGTGGAACAAGAACCCGGCTCAGGCGGAAAAGAGTCTGCTGAATCAACTATCCGTAACCTGGCTGGGTTTAGCTGTTTCCTGGAACGCCCGACTGGTGATAAAGCATTTAGAGCTGATCCGTATTCGGTGCAGGTTAATAATGGTAATGTAATGATGTTAACGGCTGATTGGAATCATAAGTATGTGGATGAACTACGTAATTTTCCATTTAGTACTTTTAAGGATCAAACAGATGCCTCGTCAGGAGCCTTCCATAAATTAACAGGAAAAAGAATTGCAAGGAGGGTTATATGAAAAGTAGGATACAAACATTAATCAGGAAAGTGTCGATACATAGTTTTAGACAACACGAAAAGTTGATGACTATATATGGCAGACTTATGACTTATAAAATATACTTAAACTAATAATATTATGGCAACAAAAGTAGGAACACCAAAACGAGACAGTACAGGCGGAGGAACAAGAAGGAATGCAGGACGTGGCGGACATACTCCATTACCGAGGGGTAGAGGACAAGCAAGCCCACCTCCAGCAAGACGCAGAACAAGTAAGTAATATAATATTGTTTAACCAAAACAAAAATTAAAGATATGAAAGCAAAAGACCTTATTGCATTAGGAAAAGACCTTGAAAAAATGGAACAAGAAGGACATTGTATTAGTTACAGAGGAGAAGTAGAAAATACTGGAGTAACAGAATTAGAACCTGTTCCATTAGCAATGTGGAAAGAGTTTGTTGATTTGGGAGGACGTGAAATAATTATAAATATTACAGTTCCAAATACTAAAACATTGGCTCAAGTTGTGAAGGGTAAAAAATAAAGAATAATAAGGTGTTAATCACACATCGTTTACAAATAAAGTTAGAAATGAGTTATTAATTTAAAAAGAAAGGATTAAAACGATGAAACGTTTAGTACCAAGAAAGCTTTACGGGATTCAAGGAAATGCCAATGAAGCTCAATTTACATTATTTAAAGCCGATCTGTTTTCGAATGGAGTAGCGGTAGCAGTAGACCATAATGGAGATGTTGCGACTGCTATTACTATTTCAGGGACAGTAACGACCGGCTTGTTGGTTTCCGGTGCGGCCACTAATGTAATATCAATAACAGCTGCAGCGAGTGTTACAAACTTTGCTGATTTTGATGCCTTGGCAGGATGTGTAGCAGCAAATGATGTTGATCCTGATACATCTCCAAGTGATGCAGGGTTGGGAGCCGACGGGCATATTGTAATTGATATAGCAGGAACACCTTATTACATACCGATATTTGATACATTGGTAACTTAGTGAAATATATTAAATATCGGTATGTAAT
>Ga0222682_1000259_pt1 | contig 12318 bp, 15 predicted proteins | sample AntAcemetage1008_FD_179812 | JGI IMG/M metagenome (GOLD analysis project Ga0222682, IMG submission 179812) | Saline water microbial communities from Ace Lake, Antarctica - #1008 | ecosystem: Environmental > Aquatic > Non-marine Saline and Alkaline > Saline | place: Antarctica: Ace Lake...
TTCCTGTAGTTCCTGCTGTGCTATTTGTAGCATATAGATAGAATGGTGTTGTATCACTTTGAAGAATAGTTCCTGCAATAGGGGAGACAAAATCTCCTCCTATGTTTGTAGCTACTGAACAGGCTGTTCCTGCTTCTACTAGGTTAAATGATAGCCATCTTACATTTGCTTGACTATCATAGATTGCTTTAGGTGTTGCAAATTTAGCATCATCTGTTCCAGTATCAATCTCTGCTCCAGTTGCTTTTACTGGCACAGTAGCTGGTGTTTCACTTATCCAATTAGTTCCATTTGAAGTCATTACATTACCATCTGTACTAGGAGCTACACTTGGTACATTGTGTGAATCTTTAATTGCCTTAGCACTAGCATATTTTACATCATCAGTACCAGTTGTTAATTCTGCTCCTGTAGCTACAACCTCATCTCCTGTATTAGTTCCTGATTGTCCTACTAAATATGTTTGATTGATGGCTGTTCCTTCCCAAGCTCCTGTTCCGATAGTTCCAACAGTAGCTAAGTTTGCTGCACTTGTTATTGCTGCTTGTGTAGCCTGTGTGGTTGCTGTGTCAGGTGCTAGTCCAGTGATAGTTGCAACAGTTCCTGCTTGCCCTGTAGACAATGCTGTATTCTCTACATTCTCTAAAGCTAATATAGTTTTTACTTCCGTTGCTGAAAGGTTATCTACATTACCACCTGTTTTTCTTCCTACTATTGTCTGTTCTGTAACTGCCATACTTGAAATACTATTCGCAGTTAAGGCAATTGGAATACTTTGAGCTGTCATTGGTAAATCTTTAATTGAAGAAGCTCCTGCTCCAACTACTAAAGAATCTGAAACTAAATTCCCTGATTTTGAAACATCTCCTCCTGCGGCGATAGTTTCCCAAGTAGGAGCAACTGTCGTTCCAGCTGAAGTTAAGACTTGTCCATTTGTTCCATTTGCTAAACGTGTAGGTGCACCTGAACCACCTCCATAAATAACATCTCCACCTGTTGTCATAGGGTTAGCCATTTTTGTTCCTAATTGTGTTTGAATTGCTGAAGTTAATCCTTTCACATAAGAAATTTCTGTAAGTGATGGGTAAGTTGCTACTGCTAAACTTTCTAAACCTTTAGAAGCGTCTGTGGCTACTAATTCTGAAGCTGTTAAATCTGAAACTGTTACTCCACTAGGAGTTATAGCTCCTAAAGTTAAAGTAATTGCTGGTGTAGATGTTGCTGTAGCTACTGAACCTGATACTCCATTAGCTGTTACAACTGATACAGATGTTACTGTTCCAGCTCCTGCTGGTGCTGCGAAAGTACCATCACCTCGTAAGAAATCTGTTGTATTATTTGGTGGTGTTGGTACTGCTCCTCCAACTGTAGCTGTCATTACTGGTAAGTCTGAATTTACGGCTGCACTAATTGCTGTACCATTTCCTAGTAATACTCCTGTTATTGATGTTGATAATGTTATCGCTGGTGTTGATGTTGCAGTAGCAACTGTTCCAGCCAAACCATTAGCAGAAGCAACTGAAACAGAAGTTACTGTACCTACTGCTCCAGTAGCATCTGTCAATAATCTTCCGGTTACATTATCTATAGTTATTGGTAAGGTAACAGAAGAATCAGCGCTTGATACACCTAGTGCTACTGTTATATGATTTTGATCTCTAATTGCTTCTGCCATGATATTATTATTAATTATCTGCTAAAATTCCTCCAGTAACAGGATCTACAAAAACCGGGCATGAGAGTCCTGTTACTGAATTAACTCCCATTAATATATTTTTATGATTTTCATCTCTAACTGACAAAGTATTTGATGCGTATGTTGTTGTGTGAACTAAATCTATACATAAACCTCCAGTAGTAGAATCTATACCTATAGGAACTAAAGTAGTACCATCAACATATGAAACACCTAACATTACCGGTATATGATTTTGATCTTTAATTGCATCCATAATTTTTATGTTACGTTACCATCTGAACTTATTGGTGTCCATAAACAATAGTATGTTATTTGTCCAGCTGTTAATGCTGTTGATCCTATTGTTTGTATAATATTTTGTCCATTTGAAATGATTACCTGCGCTGGTAATGCTTCCACTTTCAACGTTGGTGTAGCATCTAAATAAATCTCATCAGTTGCTAAATCTGTAGCGTCAGCAATTTGTGCTAATATTCTTGCTGTATCACCAGTAATTCCTACTTCTAGTGTAGCAGCTCCTACTAGAGTCAAACCGCAAACACCAAAAACTCTAACTGCTACAGTTCCTGTAACTGTAAATAAAGTAGTTGCTCCGGTTGCTCCAGTAGTTGCTGTAGCATATGTTATTGCTTTATTACCAATAATGCCTAAACCTGTTATTGGTATATGATTAGCATCTCTCATAAATGTATCTTCTGTCATAATTATTTTATATTAGCTTTTAATTTTTTTAATTCTTTCCAAGCACGATCAAGTGTTTGTCTACGATCTATTAATAAACGATTTTCATCTGCTATTACTCTTCTTTCTCTATTTAATTGCTTTCTATCTTCACGAACCTGTACTCTCTCTATCTTTATTTTTGTTAAAAGTTCTGATACATGTTTATTACCTTCTTCTATATCTTTATCTGCTATATCCATTCTTTTACCAAAATCATCAAAGAGAGTCATAATGTCAGAAGCTGATTTATGTAATTCATTGGCATAAGCCTGTAACTCTCGGTTATAACTTGAGAGTTCTCGTTGATTAATAGTTGTTTCATCTAATGCATCACGACTCTCTTTGAGGACTTTGATAACTCTATCCTCCGCCTCCTTTTCACGCACGACCATATACTCTTCTGTCGTTTCTTTGAGTTTTAATAACTCTGCACGATTAAGAGCAACGTTAGTTTGAACGTCTGCTAACTCTTTTAACGTATTAAATTTTTCTTGACTTAATTTTTCCATAATCCGAATGTGGGTTTGAATCCACGTATCTTCGTAATACTACTCTAAAGTAATCCGGATGTGTTTTTAAATTTTCAAAAGTTCTTCAAGATTTGCTTTACTTGCTCTTGCATCAAATGAAGTACCCCTCTTATTTAATTCTTCAATGACTTGTGACTTATCTTTGTATTCGTTTGGATTGTCACTTTCAGCTGGTACGATTCCAGAGGCATCAACATTTCCTCCTTCCTCTTCTTCAGGTGCTGTTACTTTGTTTAGTTCGTCAACCCTTTGGGCCATACGATCAGCTTCTGACAATGGTGCTTTCTTTTCTTCTTCATACACTTCTACCATTATCTTTTTCTTTAACTCATCGATAATCGCATCATCCCAAAGGGGACGATCTGATCCTTTACCATCAAGTTGCTTTGCATCTCTGATCGGAGCTTGTCTGATCATCATCTGCCTAGCCAAATGAGTAGCTAAATGTTCCCCAACAGTTAACGGAACTAATAAAGATTCACCAGAGGCTACGAAGAAGTCACGTCCTCCAAAACGTGCGCCTAACTCACCAGTGAAATCAAAGTCTGATATGTTCGTTATACGAACTATCTTATAGTCTGATTCATTCATATTTTTATATTAATGAACTAATAATTATCAGGCTTCGCCGTTCCTGATAGCAGATTAAATACTGCACCCTACCCCCGACAAAGTCAGGAGTAGAAGCAATACTTAGCCTAATTCAACCCAAACTAAAGCTGCTGTATCTGCTGCAGCATTTGCTACCAAACAGTAACCTAGATTTTGAGCGTCAAATGGACCCTCTGCTGTAATAGCTTTTTGTACTGTTCCCTCTGTGTTATCACCAGTAGTGAAACCAGATCCAACAATTAGAGATTCACCAGCTAATACAAGTCCTGTACCTCTTGTAAGTACCCAAGCATAATAATCATCAGTAATTGCAATTTGTGCAATACCAACAACTCCTTGTACTTTACTTGTAACTGCGGCTTTATCAACAGAAAAAGGTTCTCTAATAGTAATATCAGAGTCACCAACAGCTAATGCTGTAGTGAAAGCAAATTCTGGATACAACTCAAGAGTTGTAGTTGTGTTAGTCTTAATTCTTCCAGCTTGTCCAACACCTGTCCCTGCGTCTACGTATACCCAAGCGTCAGCATATGCACCTACTGTCCATCCTGCTGCTGCTTCTGTGATATACACGTTCCTACCAAGTGAGTCCTGGCTTGAAGATACTGTATCAACGGCCACAACTGTATCAGGAACTACTGCCATATTTGCGGTAATAGCTTCTGCTGCTTTAACGTATACCCACTCTCTACCGTCAGGAGTCATAGCTCTTTCACCAACTTTGAAGTTAGCTGTAGAACTTTGATCTGTGACTGCTTGAAATGCTATTGTGTTCATAATTTTATTTTCAGCCTTTAGCTCTTAACCTCCGGCTATTTGGGGTAAACACCCCTTATTTAGTAACTTCTATGCTTTTGTTGGATAAACTGTAAAGTGGTAAGCAACCCCACCTATGTCTATTTCTACATCAAGTTGTGTTCCAGAAAGAGCTGAAGCTGCGGCGTTCTTTAAATTCTTTAAAGAAATTCCGTTTGCTCCTGTACCTAATCCAGCAACAACTGCTCCTGAAGCTAGGTCTACATCATCTCCAGTTATCTTTCCTGTAACTGCGAGTGTTGAACTTAAAGTAACTGCCGTTGCTGTATTCAATCCATGGTATTTTACTACCGGTACAAAATTTTCTATGTTTTGGGTCATGATTTTTTTTAGTTTTAACCCTCTCGCGTAACCACTACCTTAGTAGTGGTCCACGGTAAAGGGACGAATAATGTTTTATGACAATCCTACCATTTGACCTTGTAATCTAGGGTTTTCTGAGATAAAGTTTCCTGCGTAAATAATGTGTCCGATTTCAGCTAACTGATCAACGGGACTCATCATGTCCCTGAAGTTAAATCCTCTTGTGGAAGGAATTCTTCCAGGAACTCCCATAGGTACTCCGTCATTTGATTTCTTGAAGTTAACTTGTTTCAAACCTGAAATGTTAATTCCTTTAAATCCGAAGTAGTTTGTATTAATGAAGAACATTTTTCCGGAAGGAATTTGTTCATCTTTAACAACAGGTGTTCCTCTGAAAAACAATACATCAAACCCTGCTTGACCAGCTAATGCTTGTGCGCCTGAAACCATACCAAAAGCATTCATCTTAGGATAACCATTTTGTGTGTATCCTGCTCTTACTGTAGGTTGTAACAAAGACTCATATGTTGACCATAGAGCTTTTGTTGTAGCAATTATATCTGGTGTGTCATTACCAATCTGTACAGCATCATAAGCTGTAGCCATCTTAGCAAGTGTCAAAGCACCAGCAGCAGCTAGGTAGTAACCCTTTAATGTTGTGTAAGTAGTTCGTGACAAACTTCCATATGTTCCGAAGTTTGTTCCGTCATCTGCAGCGTTGTAAATTGAATCCCATGAATTCCCTGCACCTGTACCTGTCCATAGGTTTGTAGCCATTACTTGCATCAATGACTGTGCTTGTGAATCAAATTCTGCTTCAAGAAGATCGATAACTTGTTCATCACCTTGATTTAGAGTTTGTTCTATATTAGCAATAACAATTGGCTTATACGCCATCTTTGGTGTAAATGTCATTGTTGTTCTAACATTCTGCCTATCTGTGTCTAATCTATCAGCAATTCCTGTGTTTCCACCATTTGTTGAATCCTGATATTTTATGATTACCTTGTAATCAACACCAGTTTTCCAAGACTTTGCGTTTTGCAAAAGTTTCATTAAAACTGGAGAACCTTTAGAGATAGTATCAAAAACTTTTGGTACTATATAAGATCTTGTAACCGAAGTTACAGCTTCTGAAAATGTCATAATTTTAATTTTAAATTATTTTTTCCCCTTAAGATGAGAAAGATATTCAGCAGCGCCATCATATTGAGACATTTCATTAGGATCGTAACCAGAATCATCTGATGCTTCACCTCCAGCACCTGTCGATACAGGATCAACATCACGAGTTTTTAAATTCTTAATCGTGCGTTGTTCTACATCCACAGCTGTTTTTTTCATATCCTTCATATTAGCATATGCTGTTGTCAAACTTTGAAAACCGTACTTGTTAGCGTGTTGAAATAAAGAGTTTTCATCAAGTGATGGATCTTTAGTCTTGAGACCAGATAATTCTGTTTCAACGCTTTTTTTAATAGATGCAATCCTATTTTGTTCACTTTTAGCATCATTTTGTATTTGATCAATTGCCGCAGCTTTCGCTATTTCAATGACCTCTGCATAATTTTGCGGAACATAGTTAGGATCTTTCCAAGCTGGTTCTTCTTTAGGGGACCTATTAAGTTCCTTTTCACGATCAATCTCTGCTAAACGTTGTGATTTTCTCGTAAATTCAGGAAGGAAATTTTCTTTCCATTCCTTTTGAAGTACATCTGCTGTTACTTTTCTCCCATCAGGAGTTTCATAAAGCACTTCTTCAGTAGTAACTTCTTCCGGTTCAGGATCAACCGGAACCTCTTCTATAGACTCTTCTGTGCTTGGTGTTTCTTCAACTGGAGTCTCCACTATAGGAGTTTCTTCAGGAGCTTCTTCACTGCCAGTAAGTTCCATTGGATTGTTTTCTCTATCCATATATTTTTTGATTGCCTTTATTTTAACTTGCCCAACTGGGTGAAAAAATACTGCTTGATCACACTAATTAATAATTATTCTTCTTTCTTATTTTTTGGTTCTTCTTTATTCTTACTTTCTAAAGATCGATTATCAAAATCATTTTTATTTTGGGTAGCTTCTTTAGCATCATTTTGTTTTTTCATTTCTTCAGCTACAAGTAATTCTGGTCTTAATGTAATACCTGCCTTAGCTGCTAACTGTACCTTACCATCTGGTGGTAACTCTTCATATTTAAGACTTAACTTAGGTGGTTCTTCTTGTGGTTTAGGAGCAATTTGTGATAATTCTTCTTCTGGAATACCAACAGCATATGGTTTATTCATATCATAGATAACTCTGTTCTTTGCTTTTTCATTAGGAGAATCATATCCAGCTGTTTCAAAGTAGTCAGTAGGAGATAAAATACCTCGGTCCATATCACCTTGAGCTTGTTCGTATTTAAATTGTCTATCTTCAGGTAATGTCTTACCACTGATAACTCTGACTTCTGTTCCATCCTGAAAATCATCTTGTATTAATGTCAAAACTTCAATAGCATCTGATTTACCTAGCGACTTAGCATAGTGGTGTTCTGTGTATCTAACTTTAGCTAATTGATAAAACCAATTAAACAACTCATAATTAGTATAATCAATAACCTGTACCATTTCATTTAAACGTAAAAATGACTGATCAATTAAAGCCAGTCTACCACCACGTGTTTCTTGTCCCTCTCTAATTCCTTTGAAAGCAGAAGAAGCAGCCATAATATCATCTATTTCACTACGTGAGTCTTTCATATTCTCAACAACAAAAGCTGGTAAAGCTGGTCCGGTTTCTCTTTGTACTCCGGCCACAGCATTTTTACCCCAGATAACACCTTCAGTTTCAAATCGTAATCTCTGCGCATCAGCTTTTTCCATAACGCTACTGTCAACTTTTATAATTCCATTAACAAGTTCTGCGTTAGCTGTAATATCTCTTTTTGTTTTATCAATATTTTCTTGTAGTGAAGCAGACTGTGTAATCATATCTGTCTGTCCTATAGGTGAATTTTCATTATTGAATATTGTTGCAAAAATATATGGTTTACGTGGACGATCAAAGTGATTAAATTTATATGATTTTAAATCTAATGCTTCTTCAGAATTTTCCAATAGAGGCATTCTGTTTCTAGCGTTATCTAAAATAGTTCTTCTTCCATCACCTTCAGCTTTCTGTAAAGTTATTTCTTCTTCAGGAGTAATCATAATTCCATCCCAATCCCAGTATGGATTAAGTATCTTTCCTAAAATAATATTATCCATTTTGAAAATAACATAATCCCATAACCATGCTTCTTGATATTTTACTTCAGGATTTTCAACAAGAATATCATCAGCGTTTTTATAACCATATTTTTTTAATATTTCTTTTTCTTTTGCAGGAAATCTTTTTAATACTGATGAAAGATTATCTGTAATTTCTTCAATAGCAAATTCAGAATTATCTTCTGATGTTGATGTCTTTGCAAATCTAACTTTTCTTGGATCAATTGATTTAGCGTCAAAATCATTTATCTTTGCATTCCAAAAAGGTTTAATAACTAACAGTCTACCAAAATATAAATTACGTAAAGATTTACGTATTACCTCTTTTATATTTCTTTCTGTATATTTTATTTGAAAGTATTTTTCTTGTTTCGTCGATAGAGCCTTACTTTCAGGCGTATCTCGGCCATTCAATACTAAAGGTTTAGGTGGGTTAGAAATTAAAGAGTTAATTACTGTTTCTTGATTTACAAATATTCTGTTTGCGCGGACCTTACTTTTCTTAACTGGTATTTTTTTTATATACTCTGGTTCATTTTTATAAATACCTAAGTTAGTATCATATGTTTCTTTAATAATATTCCAAACTAATTCAGATGAATTCCATCTGTTATCAATAAGTTTGCACAATTGTTTGTCATTTAATTCAGAGAGCTTTTTCATATTATATATTATTTATAATTTCCTTTTAAATGTCAATGTGGAGAACTTTATTCTTCAGGCCAATTATTATTTTCTGCCAGGATTCCTCCAAGATCACCCATAACATTATCAGAACCAATAAGAATTTTAGAGTCAGTTCCTCTTAACGCTTCAGGCATATATTTACCAATACCAAAGTTACCAAGAGTCGCAAGATAATAATAAAGTGTAGCAAAAACATAATGGTCAACTCCAGTTGTAGAGTCCCAAGCATATGATTCTATTCCTCTATTATCAACAATTTTAATACGACGTAAAGTTTCCCAATGTTTTAAATATTCTTTAATCTCACTATCAGAAGATAACCCGAATAATATTTTCGCATTTAAAATCTCATCAATAAGTTGATCAATGATCCTATTACGGTTACTGTAAATAACACCATCCCTATTACCCTCACCCCACCATACTATAGTCTTAGGATTACTTTTATTTTCCTGAAAGAAACTCATTAATGCTCCTCTGTATTCTTCTACATAATATTTAGACATAGTGTTATCAGGCATAGCATCTATAACAAGTTTTGGTTTATATAATTTCATCATATCATCAAGATCAGCCCACTTAGTAAATCTACCAATCTTTGTTGGCCCCAATTCACTACCAAGAACATAATGCTTAATATTACCGACATCAACACCAAGGAACCATTTACCTGTTTCCAAATTTTTAGGTGTCCAGTTGTCAAGGATAGTAGAACGTCCTACGCGTAAATCACCAGGACTATATGGTTCACCTAATACGAAGTTATAAAAATATTCTTGATCGCCTTCGCTATCCTTAATAATATCATCAGCTGGAACCCATGGGGCCATCAATAAAGAAATATGATATCCGGAAATAGTTTTTTTAGGATTTTGTGCTATCCATTTACCCATCCTACGATCATTATTAGTAATTTTCTTCTTACACTTCTTACATTGAAACTCCCTTTTCTTCATATTGATACTCTCTGGCCATGTTAATATTTGTTCCTCTCCACAATGACCACATGTAATAACCCATTCCTTCTTATCAGATTTATGCCAATTAATATCAATAGCATCCTTCTCTGTAGTAGGATTAGAAAACAACCATCTACCTTTATACTTACTAGCCTTAATACGTGACTTCATTGTATCAATAACAGATTGATCAGAACGTGAAGCCTCATCATGAATAAGTAAATCAGCAGTAGTCATAATAGCAGCAGTCTTACTAACAGTTCCTTTAAAGAATATAAATCGTGAATTAAATTCTTTACGTTCAATATTATCAGAGTCTATACCTTTAAATACTTTTGGATTTTGCGCTAATATCTTATTAGTTTTAGAGGCTACGAACTCACTAACATCAGAGTCAGTAGGGAAGGTGTACATAATATTCCACCCAAACTTAATAACAGCAAAAAGAGCCTTAAGACTAAAAGTAACAGATCCACCAATCTGCGCACATTTCTTAATAACAATTTCCTGTGACCAATCCGTCAGAATATCTACCAAAAAAAGGCGATCACCAAAATCCAGTAGATCACCCTTTTCAGATACCACCTGATTATTAAATATCCAAGCAAGGATAGATAAATCATCAGATTTTATTTCTGGTTTTTTTTCAGTCATTTTTTTTCTTTTTTAGCTCTTTCTTTACTTTCAGCAAGATATTCCTTGTATGTTTTCTGTTTCTTACGCGGAAGAAAACATTTATATTTAGACATAGCAGGATTATAGTTTTTACATATTACTTTCGGTTCAGGTCTTATAGGAACATCAAGTTTCTTAATGTTCTTTTTTTTATTTAGTGGTCTCCTTCTACCATCAAGGTAATAATATATCGTAGTGTGGTCAATATTATATTTCGCAGCAATACTTAGAACAGTATAATTGTCAAAATACAAAGCAACGATTTCTTTACGTTGTTTAATTGTTAATTTACCTTTGTTAGTCCATTTTTTTCCCATTATTCATTAATTCCTTATACTGTTTAGGATAGAGTATTTTAAATCTAGGATCATTAGGTGTTAATAATGCGTCGGCAAGATCATATCTTTGGCGTTTAATCACAAAAGACTGATCATAATAAGGATCAGTATCCTTATCGGTGATACGTCTAATCATCTGATGGCCTTTAGGACAGAAACCAGTGTACCAAGCCGTAGGTGAATGGGGGCGTAATGTACATGTACGTCTATATCCCGGACCACTACAATCCTTTTTACATTCATGACAGTAAAAATCAGTATTTACATACAAAGCAGCATCGAGAATATCCTTAATCCTATCATTCAAAGGACTATCCTTTAGTTCCTGCACCTTCCTCTTTTCCCTAGCAGCATCATATTTATCCTTTAACTTCTGTATAAGATTATTTTTTGTCATCAATCGCAAGAATTAGATCCTCATTAATAATAACTTTGCGCACCTTACCCGCCTCAATTTCATCAAAACCATATGGGGCAAAGATAACCTTATCACCAACTATTATATCAACCACATCAATACCTGCAGCCAAAACATCAGCTGTCATAAAAGATGCTTTCTCCTTTTTATCTTCTAATACCTTCACCAATAACCTATTTTTTGTTGGAATCATATTATTTTATTTAAAAATTTTTTTATAAAAGTTCTTCCATCCATGTTCTGTTTCATGGATGTATTTATCAAGTTCCTCTTGATCCATTTCACCAAGAAAAGCACCATCAGGTTTACTCTCCTTCTTGACTGTCAATAAGGGCTTGATTTTCTTCTTCTTCCTTAATGTTTGCTTTATGTTTTCTAGCAATTTCATGTGTTAGTGATTGTTTAATACCTTCCTCAAATACTTTCATCTGATCACGAACTTCCGGTTTATAGAACAGATTATACATAACAGTAGAAGGTGGGGCATCATCTTCTTTCTTGAAAGCACCCCTTAATTTATAAGCTAATTCAACGCCTTTGGTTACGGCGGCCGTATCAGGACCATTATCAACCTCCGTAATATTACCATCAACGCCTACGACCTTTCTATAGTCCCTTTTATCCAGAAGTTCGGCATGCCTTTTAGCTACATGCTCCTGGGGCAATTTTTCATCCATCAAAGCCTTCCATGATTTACTATTAGATATGATACTAGAATTATAAGCAGTAGTTTCAGCAAAAGCATCAGTCTTACGAATAGCCTTAGCTAAACTTCGGAATCCCTGTTCCTTATAATGTTTATAAATAAGCCTATGTGACGGTAAAATAACATTCTTCTTAGGAGAACGGGAGGCTTTACCTAGAATCCTCTTATCCCTTTTAACAACAGTAATCTTATCAAAATCACCAGCATTAATATCCTGCTTAGAAACACCCAATTGTTTGTAATTATTTCCCGTTGCCATCTTTTTTCACAGGTACATCAACAACAACGACCTTAGTTTTAATTAAACCCTCATGGATAATAGCTTCAGAAGCCAATCTAAACCTATGCTCTGTGTTTAAAGCCTCTAACTCCTTATTATAGTCCACCAAACGTTCCTCCAAATTTTTACGTGACATATATTTTTTTATTAATTATTAAAGATACTATATAAAGTATATATTATTCATAGTGTTTGTCAAGTTTTTTTGTGACTATATTATAATGAAAAATTTTTAGAGGGATATAGATATAGAAGATCCTAATATCTATAATGGGGGTGGGGTCCGTTTGGATATGTGGAGATTCTTGGAGAGATGGGGGGAATCAT
>Ga0222682_1000260_pt1 | contig 12313 bp, 18 predicted proteins | sample AntAcemetage1008_FD_179812 | JGI IMG/M metagenome (GOLD analysis project Ga0222682, IMG submission 179812) | Saline water microbial communities from Ace Lake, Antarctica - #1008 | ecosystem: Environmental > Aquatic > Non-marine Saline and Alkaline > Saline | place: Antarctica: Ace Lake...
TAACGCTAAAAAGATCATAAAGTACCTTAAAAAAAATGGCTTGGTAGCTTGGCAATGACTATAGAAGGCAAGCCATTTTATTGCCAAGCTATTTGGACTAATAACTTGACACAATAATCAAAATAAGCGTATACTACTTATATAGGTACAATGTTTAGAAGTTTAATATATAGACAACTTAAAAACATATTTAAAGGGCTGAATTTTACGTTTCAAAAGAACGTAATGTTTGGCTTTTTATTTTAGTTAATTTTCAGGAGTGGTGAAGGAACACGAAATAATAATAACTACCCTAAGATGAAAAGAGTGTTCGGGGATTGACTCAAGTTCTGAAACCACTCTTGGAAATTATAAGTAATAATAATATATTATGCACATAATTGGTGATAAAAAAGCTGAGAAATTAGCTAATAGACAACAAGAAGAGCATTTAAAACATCAAGCTGAAATGAGAAAGAAGCTCTCAGATTGGGAAATCGATAATGAAGTGTTTGTTGTACCAAGTATTCAAATATCTAATACGCCAACAAGTATTACATATCATTCAATATTAGAGTTCCGGCGATTAAATAACGAAGAGTTGAATGAATATAAAAATAAAATAAATGAAAGTATTAAAACTAACTCAAAAATCTCTTAAAAAACTTAAAGAAGATATTGAGAAAGAATCTCCTGAGTATATTTCTGGTAGTATTTCTGATATTAAAAAGTTAGGATTAAATCAGGGAAGTGATATTTTAGGAGTTAAAATAAAACCAGATCCAGAAGATATTGAGTTAAAGGATTTTGATGATAGAATAAAGTTAGATGCTTTTGTTAAAGAATTATTAGGAGATAATTTAACTCTTAACCGAATGAACAGTCATGTACTTACAGGGACTAAAGAAGATTTAGATCGTTTGATGTTGAGTAGAGATAGTAATGTATATGGCTGTCGGATTTTATTAAATGATTAAAAATTATAATGGCGTATTAGTTTCTATAGATAATAATGGCAAAGAAGAAATTTTAGCCAGAACAAATAATAAAGACTTAGCTAAAGAAGCTGCTAAGAGTCTTAACATAGCTCAAAAAATAAAATCAGATAGAAAGTCAATACTTTCTGATCCATATCTTATGCCCGATAAACATGGTGGTAAATTTCAAATGGATAAACAAAGAAAGAAGTTTTATTAAAATATGGCAACTGAAAAACAAAAGAAGTTTATACAGATACTTTCGGTAAATTTAGGAAATGCTAAGCCGAAGAGTTTATATGAAATGCTTTTGGAAGCGGGATATGAAGAAAGTACAGCAAAACAACAATCAGGAGTTTTATTTGGTATAAAAGATGAGATGAAAAGTATTGTTAATAAGATGATAGAGAAAAGAAATGCAGCAATAGATAAATTAAATGATGATAAGTTAACTAATTCTTCCGCTAGAGATAATGCTTATATAGCTGATATTTTAACTAAAAATATTGAGTTACTTTCTGGCAGGCCTACAGACAGAAATAAAATAGATATTACTGATGTTGAAATTAAGCTCCAAAACCTATAAGAAACTAATAAATGAAGCATCTCTTTTAGCTAAAGCAAAAGAGTGGGAACATTTAAAAGTATGGTTCAGTTATTGGAAAGATGATGATGAGATGATTTACAAATGTCTTATCTGGGGTAGATTCTTTTTAGACAATTACTTCAGAGACAAAAGTCCAGACTTTCATTTAGAGATTATTAAAAGATTTTTCTCAGACAAGAATGAGTATGGAGCTTACCCTCGTGGATTTGCAAAGACTACTTTAGTTCAATTATGTATTTCATTCTCAGTTTGTAATAATCTTGATGAGTTTATTGTATTGATTGAAAAGACTTTTACAGAAGCAAGTGAAGTTCTATCTGCTGTTAGAGATGAGTTTGCAAATAATGCTGCTGTCCTTCAAGTCTATGGCAACATGATTAAGGCTGATAAGAAAGGATTAGAAACAGACAAAGCAAAAGATACTCAAGGAGATGTTTTAATAAATGGTGTTAGACTTAGAGCTAAAGGTTTTAATAGTCCAATTCGTGGATTGAAAAGTAAAGAATGGCGACCTACTAGAATCATTTTAGATGACATTGAACAAGACGATCATATTAATAACATAGAGCAGAGACAGAAGTATCTTGATAACTTTATTAAGGGAGTTCTACCGGCATTAGAAATTGGTAAGACAATTAAAATGTTTGGTACTATTTTACATAATGATAGTTTGTTAATGAACTTGATTAACGAACACAAAGGATTAATATTAAAAGCATACGATAAAGAAGATCCAGAGAATACATTACTCTGGCCAGAGCGATGGAGCTATCCAATTTTAGAGAAGAAGAAAGTTGACATGATGATGGAAGGCAAAGGTACTTCAAAATTCTATCAAGAGTTTCTTAATGAAGCATTAGATGATGAGAACAGAAGATTTATTTGGGAGTGGTTACAAAGTTCTTATGCGACAGAGGATTTAAAATACAAATCAACTAGCAGATATGTAACAATCGATCCTGCTGAAAGTAAAAAAGATGGAGCTGATTGGACTGCAGTTACAATTGTCGATTGGGATAGTGATAACAATTGGTATATTGATTATGCTAAACGATACAGAGTTAACTCTGCTGAGTTGATTGATCTTATCTTTACACTTTGGCAAGAGTTTAAACCATCGAGAATAGGTATTGAGAAGAAAGCATTTGAAGATCAGATTAAACCTTATTTGAATGTTAAGAAGAGTGAGCTTGGAGTTTTTCCTATTGTAGTAGAACTTGAACCACATGGTATTAGGAAAGAAGATAGAATTGTTGGAGCATTACAAGGTAGATTTGAAAGTAAGAAGATACATTTTAAGAGTGGTAGTAATGATGATCAGAAGATATTAAAGAGTGAACTCTATGATTTCCCTAGAGCTAAGAATGATGACTTATGTTTAAGTGGTGATACTTTAGTTGTTACTATAAATGGTAATAAAAAGATTAAAGATATAAAGATTGGTGATAAAGTTCTAACACCAACAGGTGTAAAGAAAGTTCTATGGTCTGGTTGTACTGGGAAGAAAAAAGTTATAACAAATTTAGGCATTATTGGAACAGCAGAACATAAGATATTTAATGGGAAGTCGTTTGACAAGCTTGATACATTAACATATAATAACCATATAAGTGAGTTTAATTTACTAAACCAAATTATATGGAAATACAAAAAATTATTGTATTTAATGGAGTTTCCTACAAACTTATGGGTGGGAAGAGAAAGTATTATCTTGGTCAATCAACAACTAATCAAGGAAGAAAAAATCCTAAAGGACTTCATGTTGCAATTTGGGAATTTCATAATAGAAAGAAAGTTCCAAAAGGGTATGTTGTTCACCATAAAGACGGTAATACTTTTAATAACAACATTGATAACTTGGAATGTTTACCTTATGGGAAACATTTATCAGAGCATTGGAAAAAAAATAGCAGTAATCCAGAATTTCTTAAAAAGAATAAAGAACATTTGGAAAAGATACGACCACTTACAAAAGAATGGCATAAATCTAAAGAAGGAAGAAAGTGGCATAGAGAAAAATCAAAAAAACAATGGATTAATCCTAAACTTACAGAATTGGTTTGTGAAGAATGTGAAAAGGGTTTTACCAGTCCTCAATCTAACTCAAGATTCTGCCATAATAATTGCCAGATGCGGAATTGGAGAAAAAGGAATCCAGAAAAATGGAATCAGATTAATAAGAGAAGTATTAACAAGAGAAAAAGTATATAATATTACAGTAGAAGATGACGGAGTATTTTATGCTAATGGTATATTAGTTAGTAATTGTGATGCTTTAGCATACATAGAACAATTAGGTAGTAGACCTTATTCTAAAGATAAGAAGATACCAACCTCTATTGCAGAAGAAATGAAAGCAGTAAGAGGTGATGAGAGAGCTAATAACTTAAATTTTTTACCATAGTATGTTAAATGAAATAGAAAAAAAGGATTATAAAATTAGACATTTATTAAAACAGTTCAAACAGTTTGAAACAAAATTTAACATTGTTGAAGAGCCAACAAATATACCTGATTATTTTTATTGGTTTACTTATAGAATTATTGGTTCAAGTGAAAACTATTATTTAGAGGTTATACAAGGAAAAAATCATCTTAATAATAGAATAGATATAAAGTTTTTAGTAGAATTATTAGAAGGAACTTTAGAAGAATGTATCTTGAAATTATTTGATATCTTTCAAGAAAAAAAAGATATGTGTATTGCCAGATTACCTGAATATGATAAAGAAAAAGATGAAATAAGAACTTTTATTGCTCATAAACCTTATTAATTTATGTTAAATGAAATAGAATCCAGAGAAAAGGAAGCATATATACCAGATCAAAAGATGATGGACTTCATCTTGAAATGGTATAAAGCTTTTGAAGAAGATAGACAGTTAAAAGATGAGCCTTACAGATGTCTTGGTCATACTAATCTTAGTGACTTCAGACAAGAAGGTCGAGATGATTATAATAATATAGTTCCACTTAAATCAAAATCTGATTGGAAGAAACAAACTGTTAGAGGTATCACTAGAGATAAGGCAAATGGTTTCATAGCTAAACTTACTGCTAAGTTTATTAAGTCACAAGTATTAGCTCAGAACAAAGAACAAAAAATAGACCAAGTGATGAGTAGAATATTTGGTATTCTTTTAGACTGGTGGCTTAGACAAAGTAAAGCAAGACGCAACTTTATTGATATAGTACAGACAGCAGTGATTGAGGGAACAGTTCACGTTCAACAGAAGATGATTAATGGTAGAGAGGTACGAGAGATAATTCCAAATGATGAAGTGTTTGTACCTAACTTTAGACAACCTGATGTTCAGAAGCAATCACATTTCATTAGAAGTCAGATTTGTTCTTACGAAGAAGCTAAGTTGCTTTGGGGTGAAAATGATAACTGGAAGTATGTAACTCCTGGTGCATCAGATAAATGGAATATAGACCACGAATACTTTCAAGGGTATGAGTCTGGCATTCAAGAAGATGATGAGTTGATGATTATGTTTGTTTGGGAACATACCGGTTATGATAAGAATAACAAACCTAAACAAAAGCTATATAATATATTCATCAATAGTATTCCAATGTTTGAGATTGATAATAAGATGAGTCTCAAACATAATAGGTTTCCAGAAAAAGGAGTGTTTGAAAAGTTTGCAGATACTACATTCTACTGGGGTAATTCACTACCAAATAAGATTAAGTATGATAAAAGGTATTTAGATGCTTTTAGAACTATTATATTAAATAAAGCTATTCTTAACTTAGGAACTCCGTTATTCAACAAAGGTCAAGAGCATATTGATGAAGATGTAATTGTTCCATTCAAGATTACTCCTACTCAATTAGAAGAAGGTGATATATTCCCTGTACCAGGTGTAAGTGACCCAATTACTCAAGGTGATTTAAATATTGAAGAGATTGTAGAGAAGTCAATTGATGAGGCTACTCAACCTCCTACTAGCTTAGGTGGAGAAAGTGGTAAACAAGCTACATTAGGAGAGATTCAATTGAAAGATGCAAGAGCATCAGAACTATTAAAGACTTTTGGGCAGTTTATTTCTTTCTTAGTGGAAGATTTAGATACTCAGAGTCTATCAAATATCTTACAGTTTGAAACTAAGAAGGATATTCAGACATTGGTTAACGGTAGTGACTTATTGTTTCAGAAAGAAATGGAGATACCAGACCAAGCATTAAAAAATGGTAGTATGGGAACTCTTGCTTTACGACTAGGGGAGCAAGGGACATTCCCTTCACCTATTGAGATTGCTCAAGAAGAAGAAGACACTGGTAAAGAGATTATCTATGCTGATTATAAGTATATTGATGATTTAGATAAGTTTGTATTTGTTAGTGCAAATCCTGTTGACAAACCTTCGGAAACTTTAGAGAGATTAATTGCTGTTGAGAATTATAAGTCAGTATACTTTCAGAATCCATTCATCAATCAACTTGAGGCTACTAGGAATGTAGTTAGAGCAAATAAAGATGATGAAGAGAGGATGATTAATGAAGAACCACCTATACCGGAAGGTGCTGAATTACAACAAGGTGGTGAAACTCCTCCTTCTGAAAGAATGAAACAATCTGTAATACCTAAAAAGAAAGTTGCTGCATGATAGAAGTAATACATCCTGATAACTTATATTATGATAATCTAAAACATATTAAGAAAGGATTAATATTAATTAATCCAGAGCATAAGCAATTAGCACTCTATAATGTTAAGAAGTGGATATTTAAAAAAGCATTAGAGAATTATACTGAAATAGAAGATGATGAGATGATTGAGTTTTTACTTGAGAAAGCTAGAACTCCAGAAGAAATGGCAGGTAGAGAAAAAAGATATAATGTAATAGCTAAAGCTCAAAGTGATCTAGTAAAAGACAATAAGTTTATAATACAATATCAAGGCGTACTATGGCTTGCTAAAGACAAAATAATAATAATTTCAAACGTATGACAAGAAAGAAAAAAGAAGTTAAAAAAACTATTAAAAAAGTAGTTGATTATCAAAAACTTTGGGACAAAGACCCAGAAGATGAAGGTAATCTAAGACAGATTATTCGTAAGTCTAATGACAGAGAGTTAGTAAGACTTGCAGCTTCTAAACTTGAATTAGTAAAATCACGAAGACAATTCAAAAATGTTTAAACTCTTCTCTAAAATCTTATCTGTTACTGATTTACTCTTATGGGAATCAAGGTTGATAAGTGTTTATAGAAAGAAACTATCAAGTAATAAAATATTTCTATCTCTCTTAATGGATAAATCGAAGTTGTTTAAAGAAGTTGCAGCAGTTGATCTAATGAGACATAAAGATGTAACTGATAATGACTTACTTCATATAGTTAAGAGGTCTCAGAAATATAGAGTAGGAGCAGCTGAAAGACTTGTAGAGAGTAATAAATTGTATTGCTCGTTAAGTAGAAAGCAACTTCAATTATTAATAGATAAAAACGTACAAATTGAATGGGCGAAGAACCATCAAAATTAATCAATGAAGAGTTTAAGAGAATATTCGAAACTTTTGTTTATCCTTTTAAGACTTCAGATCAGCTTATCAGTAAGATGTCTGAGAGTCAGAAAAAGAAGTACTACAAGGAAGCTGTTAAGTTAAGAGATAGTGAAGTTACTAAACAAGAGTTGAATGAAATTTGTAGGTCATTGTACTTTGAACTAGCAGTGAATGCTAATGATGAAGTAACTAGAGCATTCTATAAAGGAGCGTTACTCTTTGCTAGTAAGTATCGGTTTAGAATAAATTCTTTAGCTTTAAAAGATGAGAAGGAAGAAAAAGAAGCAATGGAAATAGCTCAAAAGAAAATTAATGAATTAATAGGATAAATCTATGCCAAAAAAAGAGACAAAGGAGTATCCACCTCTACCAGTATTTCCTGAGAAAAAGAGTGGTGGTAAAAAGAACAAAAAGAAAAAATATTAGTTTATAATATTCAGTCCACTGCTGGGACATCTCCAGCGTTTACTAATAATCATATATATTATGTTTATTGAAGAAGAAAAAGACGACTTAAAAGATGAGGAGGAAACCTCAGTCGACGAGTCGGAAAATAATGACGACGAAACAACCTCTGACGATCAAGCAGTCGAAGACCAAGACACTAACGACGATGTCGAGGTAGACGACGAAAAAGAAGAAGATGATGAAGAAGAAGTCGAAGACCCTTATGAGAAGAAATTAGGTAATCTTGAAAAAGATAACAAGCGTAAAGGTACTGCTCTAGCTGAGAAGAATAAGAAGATTAAAGATCTTAAAAAAGAATTAGAGAATAGTGGAATGGGTGACGATGAGATAGAAGAGAAGGTCACTACCATTCTAAAAGATCAGTTATCTTCAATTACTGATAAAGAAAATCAGCTAGATGAAGCACTTAAGATTGCAGAGGAGAATAACATTAATACTTTGCTTAAAGAAGAATCTACTAATAGTGGTGAAGCAAAGATTATAAGATTCTTCTTAAAGAATAAGGTAAATAAAGAATTATCTTTACCTGAGCAAATTAAACAGGCTTCAATCTTAGCAAAAGACGCTATGACTAATGATTCTCAATTCCAAAAAGAAGTAGAGAAAGCTAATAAAATGGCTTCAACTTCTGGAAAATTAAGGGATTCAGCAGCATTACCTGCTGAAATAAATGAAATAGCTAATCAACTCTTTGATACTAAAGAGGGGAAAGCTAAGTTCAAAAAGCTCTTAATTAATAAATAGGAAAAATATGCAGAAATTTCGTGCAGACCCTGCCGGTCTCGGAATTGGTTATCCTATCCTTGGTTTAAACAGTATTGAGTTTTCAAAAGCTGATCCTGTTTACATTGATACTAATGGATTGTTAACCATTTCTAGTACGACCAACAAGGTACTTGGCTATTACACTGGTCAAGGAGAAACACTGGCTTCTGATAATCAGACTGTTGCTAAAGTTAAACCAAATTACATCTATGGTTTAGGTGTAGAGATGATATTTGGTTCAGATCAAGATTGTACACAGACTGATATTGGAGCATACGCTGATATGGGTACAGCTACTACTGGTGCATTTGAGTTAAACCTAGCAGCTGGTGTAACTGGTCAATTCCTAGTTCTGGGTTTTGATCCAGAAGATGAAAGTGATGACGACGCTGTCGTTGTTATGTGTGCAGAGCCTCAACAGCTAGCATTCGCACAAGCTTAATAAATAAACTACTTACTTATGTCTAATATAAATTTCGTAAAAGACGGTGAAGTAGTTGATGCTAGTGTACGAATATTGTTTGAAGAAGCTTCCGAACAATTGTCAAATTATCTTTACTACAAAGAACACGGATTTACTGAATTAAGTGCAGATATTCCAGAAGAAAAATTCAGTTCTGTTTCTGGTGTAGGAAAAGGTTCTTTAACAGTTGCTGGACAGCAATACACTGATAATGTTCGTTACAAAGGCTATGCTTCAACCGTTAATCTTAAAAAGTATACTTCGGAACTCGCTTATTCAGAAGAAGACTTACATTGGATCGGCCGTGCTGGTTCAACTAAAAGGATTCTTGAGTTCAAAAATAACATTGCAGACCATGTTAATGCATTAAATGCAAATGTTAACTCAGACGCAGCTAAACTATTTTACTTGGGACAAGGTACAACTTTCTTCGCAGGAGTTGGTGATAGTGTGCCTTTGTTTGACCAAGCTCATCCGATTAGAAAATCAGGTGCAACTGCTAACCCAAATCTATTCTATACAGGTTTTGGTGCATCAACAACTCATCTAGCATTCGATGCAGATCCATTAGTTGAAGCAATTCAACGTATGAATCGTTTCACATTGAATGATGACACTCAGATGTTACCTTGTAAAAGACTTAGAATTCTTTGTTCTAATGAAAATCAAGAAACTGTCGCTAGAGTATTAACTTCAATGTATGGTCCAGATACTTCATGGCTTGGTAAAAACTCTGCTTCTAAAGAATTTCAAGCTGGTCTAGGAAGAACTATTGACTTCCGAATCATTCCTGATATGCCTTATGCTTATAAGGATTTCTGGTTTGTTGAAGACTTAGATCGAGCTAATAAGATGCTTTGGATGGTATGGGGTTGGAAACCTCGTCTAAACAATCAATCAGAATATCGTAAAGGAACTTATTACAACGATGGTTCTGTATTGTTTGCTCCTCATGCAGCTGATTGGAGATTTGGGTTCTCATCTAAAGGTGATAGAACTGCTGTATCTTAATTAATAACCTTTTAGCTTATGTCAAAAAAGAAAAAAGCTAAAAACAACTATAAGGTAATTGCTGGATTCGTCTGTCTTATTGCTGTTGTTGCGGTAGTTGGGGTTATTGGAATTGGAAAAGCCCAAATGCAGAAAAGTGGAGTTACTGAACTTACTGAACTTGCTAATTCATTAGGTGGTAATTCAGAAGCATTCCAAGCTGGAATTGCATACCTTACCGGCAATGGAGTTGTTGAAAACTTTACTGCTGGTGCTAGCGGTGATCTTAATCTATCAAGTTTCACTGCTAAAGCAATGCAAACAGATGGAATTACTATTGATGGGCCTTCTTACTTTACAAGTGCTATAACTGCCACAGCTACTACTACTCTTCCAGTAAATGTTGCTTTCCCGATTATTGATTCACTTGACTTGACTGGTACTTCATCCGCTAAAGGTGCTACTCAGAATGTAATAGCGTACTATACCCATTCTGGTTCAGATATACTTGTTAATTGGTCAGGTATTGATGTTACTGCTGCATTAGGTTCGTTTGAAGCTTCAATGCAGGCAGGAACTTCTACTTGGGTTGGTGGTGTTGAAGGTGGTAGTTTAGTAACTACAAGTTCTGCCAGTATTATTGCTACAACTACAATATCTTCTGCTTATCTCTACCAAAATGGTGGTACAATACTTGATTCGCATGGTACTCCTGGTGATGGTTTAGCCGATAATGATTATGTATTTATAATGACTGATGGTGATGTATTATTTGCTACTTGGACACCTTATGGTGCAACAAGTTCTGCTTCATTTACTGTTGGTGGTCAATTTACAGGTGAAGGTAATATGTTAGGAACTTCAAATTCACGAGGAAATTAAGATAGTTGTTTTTTAGAGAGCAAGAACTCTCTTGCTCTCTGTAAAGATAATTAATAAGAAAAAATTATGTTCAACATTGAAGAAGACATTAATTGGAAACTGTTTAATGAAGACGAAAAAAAGCAAATCATAAACTGTTACTCAACTGATGAGTGGCATAATCTTTGTTGCTTGCCAGATGTTAATATTGATTCTCCAGAGAAAGAAAAAGAGATTGAAAAGATTGTTATTGAAATGAGAGGAATTGATGTTACAGATGAATCTGTTGTTAGGGAAGAATTAGAGAAGTTCTGGGCTAAAGGTGATGCAATTGATAGTCCTGAGAAAGAAGCTGCTTGGCAAAAAAAGATAGATGAAGAAAACAAAGCAAAAGAAGATAGTTTGAAAGAAGAATTAGAACCCAAGGTCGAAGAAGAAAAAGTTAATAAATAATATATAAATTTATGAGCAAACTTAAGCAAGCGATTATAGCTATCGTTATACTACTACTAGGTGGTGGAGGTAGTTATGTTGCTTATGATACTTTTCAAGCTGGGGGTGCTATCAAAAATAGTACAAAGGCTAACTTGATTGGTTCTGCCTCAAATGCAGTATCAATACCTAATTCTTTAGTAGAAGCTAACGCTACTTCTACTGATACTTCTCTCCCTGATGGAGGCCAAACATTAACTCAGTTTGTAAATTTCAAAGGTTCTGAGAAATTACGATTGAGTGGTAGTGCTTTAGGTGGAACTGTTTCTTCAACTGCTTATATTGGATTCCAAGGTTCAAATGATGGAACTAACTGGTTTAATATAACTAATACTGCATCGTCTTCTGCTTTGTATATTGCTACTTCTACAGTTGGAATGATTAGATCTGGAATTGAATTTGATCCCGGCCTAGCAACAACTACATTTAGTTATTTACTTGAGATACCATCAGTTGACTATCTAAGAGTTATGACTTATGGAGATAATCTTTCTACTGATCCTAATGATGGTGTTCAAATGTGGTTAGAAAGTGTAAAGCAACAAGAATTATAAAATGACTAGATTATCTAAGAAAATAGATAATGCCTTAAATGATGATAAAGCAAATGCTATTTTATCAGAAGTAGAAGAAACAAATGATATTCTAACTGAAGGTGATATTGCTAAAGAAAAAACAGTAGATCATATAAATGTTTCATTAGGTGAAGTAGTAAAAGATATTGCCATCATTAAAGGTGATAAAGGTGACCCTGGTGATAAAGGTGATATACCTAAAGTCGGAGTTGACTTTGAATTACCTAAAGATGGCTACACTCCAATAAAGGGTGTAGATTATTTTGATGGTAATGATGCTGATGAAGAAAAAATAGTTGAAGATGTACTAGAAAAAATACCTAAACCTGATGATGGAAAGACACCAATTAAAGGTGAAGATTATTTAACTGATACTGAAATGGAGTTAATAAAGACTGAAGTCACTCCAGTTAGAGGTGAAGACTATTTCACTAAAGAAGATATAGCAAATTTATTAAAGAAAGCTACTCCTAAGAAAGGAAAAGATTACTTTACTAAAAAAGAGATTAAAGAATTATTAAAGAAGATTACGCCAGTTAAAGGTAGAGATTACTTTGATGGCGTAAGTCGTGTAGCGGAAGGTCCTTTCGGTGGAGCTGGTTCAAATGGACAAACTGATTT
>Ga0222682_1000262_pt1 | contig 12291 bp, 15 predicted proteins | sample AntAcemetage1008_FD_179812 | JGI IMG/M metagenome (GOLD analysis project Ga0222682, IMG submission 179812) | Saline water microbial communities from Ace Lake, Antarctica - #1008 | ecosystem: Environmental > Aquatic > Non-marine Saline and Alkaline > Saline | place: Antarctica: Ace Lake...
TTAATTCCTTTGTAATTCGCCACAATCAGATCACCTCTTTTCAAATAATTTGGATCAACTTTTTTACCGATAGTTCTAAATAAGTCGATCATATCTTTTATCGCTAATTCTGGATTAGATTCCCAATATTTTAAATAAGAAATGAGATCATACCCTTTGTATGCAGACGGAACTTTCAGGTTCAAATCTGTATAAATCCGGTGTAGTAATTGAAGACAATTACACTCCTCAAAGCTCTGCCCTATATATTTTCGAGTTACCTGACCAAACCCTTTCATGTTGTTTTGCCCCAGTAAATTTCTCGTTCCATCAAATCCGGTAACCATCTTTCCCCGCCAAAATTATCTGTATTACTTAATGCCCCGCATCTGGCATAACTTCTGTCGCACCATGTCTCTGCTCCTGCATATGTACATTCAGTTCCTTTGAATGCCCATCTACAGGATGGTGGATGTTTTCTTAATGTTCTTTTATTCCAGAAAACAAATTCGTTCATTAATACGATTGATGCTGTTGGTTCATTCAATTCCCATGTAGAAACAAGTCCTCTGAATATCTCAATAGGGTCGCCTATTATTACGTTATTCGTATCTAAAAATCCTACATATAAAATTCCCCATTTGTTCATAACGTCTTCATTTAAGAAAATCGCTGACATCTGTAAATCAACATTTGCAATATCGACAATTACCTTATCAACAGAAGTTTTTGCCCCGAAATTTATTGTCTGAATCTCAAATGGCATTGTTTCAAATTTATCTCCACCAGCATAAAAATCTATCTCGGCATCCGTATACCTAACTGTAGTATTGAATTGAAATTCAAGAAACCAAAACATCTTGCCTTCTTCGCTTGCCATTGCTGCTTCAACTAATTCAGATAAATCTCTCATACAGCACCCAGTCCTTTAAGTTTTATTCCATAAGCGTAAAGCTCATTAATAAAATTAGTTCTGGATAATTTATCTTCTAAGAATCTTGCTCTTATTCTTAAATATCCAGTAAAATCTGCAGTGATAATTATTCCTGAGGCTGGAGCTGCAACATCAAATCGAACTCTGTCACTACTTGAAGTTCCACCACCTACCAAGATTGTTGTATTAGTTGTATCGTCAACCCCATCAACATATATAGTTTGAGAAGAAGTACTTCTTCCAGGAATATCAAATGTATTTGTTGTTCCATCTCCTGTTCCACAGTACTGTCCTGCATGGCTAAAGGAATGTCCAAGCAATAATGCTAAGTCATAAATGTAAAAGGCCTCATGTGCCCCACCTCTGGCCGAATAAAATGTCCATAATGCTTGTGCGTCAGATAAAGATATCTTCTGATATTTGACGCTTACATTGTATTTTGGATAAAGTAACTTCTTTCTTCTTTGTTCTCCTCCACCATCATAATCAGAAATAAGAGTATTATATTCTTGTTCAACAGATAAAGGGTAAACAGGTGTAGGATCGCTCTCAGGCCAAGTCGCCATTATAAAGTTCCTTTCGTTATTTTCATTACATTGTTTCTTTCATTACATTGTTTCTTTCATTACATTGTTCCTTTCATTACATTGTTCCTTTCATTACATTTCTGAGTCCCGTTCTATCTTTCATTGCATCTCCAATTACAGTTACTATTGATTGAGGATTTCTTTTGACTACTTCTGCGAAAGACTTTGAATCTATTGCGTTTATTATAATTGTTGTTGCTTGATCATTTCCACCTTGAGTTTTTACTCCTAAATCTCCATCTGAAGTTCTGGTCAATGGCATAATAGCTTCACTACCAGCTTCACCCATAAGTCCTGCTCCAGAGGCAAAAGCAAATCGAGTAGGGGTGTTTACAATTTGATTTGAATAATCAGCAATACCATTTAGGAATGCTCCACCTTTTTTCCAAAGAGTTGCAACATTTGGTATGCCCTGTTGCGCCGCAGTCAAGGCTGGACTGGTACTTGTAAATCCTCCACCAAGAAGACCAAGCCCTCCACTTATTAATCCCCCAATCAATCCTTTTCCGGAACTACCACCACTGAACATAGGTTCTATTATTGATTTTTGAATTATCATTTGCGTAATCATTTTAGCAAACGATTTTAAAATACTACCAAAAGTAGTTTCTGCACCCCAAAACATTTCATTAAGAGTAGAACCAAAGTCTTTCGCCCATCCTGCAAAAGCATCTGTCATCGCATCGGCAGTATCATCAGTAATTTTTGATATTTCATCTTCTGTCCACCGAGTAATTTTTATTTTGTCGTATCCGAGATTTTCCCAATCTTTAGCTTGTTTATAAATAGTTGCAAGTTGTATTTCGGCTGCTGTTTTCCCTACCTCAGAAATTTCTTTTTCGAATTCTTTTCTTGCTTCAAGGGCAGCCTTGTTTGCTGACTTTGTTATTTTTGCAGCTTCTTTTACATACAAATTATCAAGTGCTTCTTTATCTTTTACAAAAGTATCGTATTCTAAAAATTGTTTATCAAGCTCATACATCGCCAATTCTGTTTCTGTCATTTTGGCTTGTCTGAAATTTTCAATAGTTTCTTTTTCTGTTTTATTTCTATCAGCAATTCTTTTTGCTTCTATTGCTGACATTCCAAAAGCAAATTCTTCTTGAATCTTAAGAGCCTTTATTACAGCATCTCTGGCAGCCTTTGCTACGCCATCATCTTTCTTTTTTGGTTTATCTTTTTCAAAAAAAGCGGCTGGGTCTTTTAAGGCTGAAGCAAGTCGTTTAGCTTGATCTATCGGTTTAGATAAATCAATATCTAATTTAGAAGCTAATTTTAATGTTTCTATTCGTGCCTGTACATCTTTTAATTTATTCTCAAGAAGAGCGAGCTCCTCTTTATCTTCTGAGAATGTAAATGCTTTTCCTTCTGTTGCCGTCTTAAGGTATGCTATTTGTTTTTCTAATTCTTTTACTTGTGCGTTAAAGCCTTCTAACATTGTAGTTGGAACATCAAAATCATTTACCAATTTTTCTAATTCTTTAAAATTAGAAGTCATTATATCGGAAAACTTTATTGCCCCTACTGATGCAAGACCAAGTGCACTACTTAAAAGTTCTAACCAGCCTATCGTATGCCCAATAGCGGCACCAATCATGGCTCCTTTTCTTCCAGCTACAGCCAAACCAATTAAGCCAAACTCCATTATTGCTGGATCATAAGAAATAATAGTCCATATTTTATCTAAAGCCGGAATTACTATGTTTGCTAATTTATATCCAAGGTCTCCAAGAGCTGATGATAAACCAAGTACTTCTTTCTTATGTTCTCTAATCCAAGAAGTGAATCCCTGTAATGTCTTCCGGATTTGAGTCTCATATATATCAAAAATTTCTTGGGCAACAGCATTCATTCCGGAAGTTAAAATCTTCCAGTCTATTTTGGTTGTATCCCTTATTATATCTGCAAGTCTTTTGTTTGCCCCTTCAGCATTTTCTATTTCTTTTATATACGCTTTTATAGCTGGAGTTCCTTGTCCTAAAAGAGCAAGAGCGGCACGACCAGCCCTAAACGTAAATGCATCTAATACTTCATTAGCATCTCCACCAACTTTTTCTAATAATTCCAATGCATCTACAAAATCTTTAGTGCTTCCGTCAGCATTTTTTGCAGAAGCACCATATTTATCAAAGACTTTTTGTGATTTTAACATTGCCATTGATAACTGAGTACCGGCCATTGATCCCTGAACACCAGCATTACCAAGTAAACCAATTAATGCCGCAAGACGTTCAATTTTTATACCAAATCCGGCGGCAACAGGTGCGGCGTACTTAAACGATTCCGCCATCATTTCCATATTTGTATTACTGGAAGTAATGGTTTGTATAAAAACATCAGCCACTTTATCAAGGTCTTCAACGGGCAATCGCATTGCTGTTAAGGCATTAGAGGCTAAATCTGCTGATCTCGCTAAATCAATATTTCCTGCAGTTGCTAAATCTAAAACTACAGGAAGAGCCGCAATAGCCTTTTCGGCTTTAAAACCAGCCATTGACAAAAACTGAAGACCTTCTGCTGCTTGCGTAGCAGACCATTCAGTTGTTGCCCCCATTTCTCGAGCCTTGGCTTCTAAGGCAGCATATTGTTTTCCGGTTGCTTGAGAAACACCACGAACAATAGCCATCGTGTATTTAAAGTCGGCACCAATCTTAATAATATTTTTACCAACTTGACTAACACCCCAACCAGCAAAGGCAGTTACGGCAATTCCTTTTAATACAGTAAGAGATGACCCGAGCTTTTTAGATGCTCCAGTCATTCCCTGCATCGCCTGAGTATTCTTATTTATCTTCCCAGATGCCTGATCTCGCGCAGTTAATAAGACTTCAACCTTGTTTTGTGCCATAACTTACAGACCTTTTATTTTACAAAGCTCCTCGTCTTTGCTATAAGCTCCTCGATTGCTTATTCGCTAACTCCTGTTGTCTCTTCTTTGTATTCTCCTTTTTTACAGCTATGCCATAAATTTTTATATTCCAATTTAATTCGTCAACTCCCATATCAAGTAATTCTGACGGAAGCACTCCATACCTTTGTGCAATTGCATCAATCAGGCTTGGATACGGACTCTTCTGAAAAGGGACGGATGCCTTCTTCGCCACCTCCATTTTCTTTTTCTCCAAAGGAAAAAGTACTTATTTCGTTAATAATAAAGTTCGTATCATCATCTTCTATTTCGAGATAAGATATTTCCCCTTCTCCCAATTCGTTAAAAGGTTTATCAACAATATTAAAGTCGCTTGTTGCGATAACGATTGTCGTTAAAAACATTTTCTGAATTTTATCTAATGTATCAGGATTGACCTTTTCTGGTTTCTCTCCCATTTCTGCTAATGTATCAGGAAGAATCCCCATCCGCAGGTAATCAATTGCCTTAACCTTTCTAATTTCTAATTCTATTCCGCTTGGACACATAATACCTTTTCTAACTTTTTTTCTGTAATCTGAAGCTTTCATAATTTTCTCCTCCTTTGTTTATCTACATTTATTTATTATAGTACGTTTGCATTTGTGTTTACAAGAGTCATTTTCATAGTTGTTGCTGACCCTGAGTTATATACGCCTCTTCCTGTAAAGCCAACAGTTACTCTTCCTGGACCACCGATATTTACTGGAAAGCCTTCATATCTAAAACTCGGAATGATTATTTCAAGTTGTTCATAATATCCCGAGGAAATTGCCGATGTCTTTTTCAATGTAGCAATCATCTCTCTTTCTGTTTGTGCCATAAAAATATCATACTCGTCAAGGTCAGGCAAATCAATGGTTCCAGAAACTCTTATTTCTCTGTATCCATTTCTTTGTATTTTTCCTCTTCGTTTTGTTCCATCAAGAAGAACAATTCCTTCTAATGCATTATTTAAAGAAATTTTTATTTCTTCAAAATCTGTTACTGCCGCACCACTTAAAGAGAAACTGGCTTGATCCCATGTAAAGGCATCTGAATTAAAATAACTCACAGTTCCTTTCGTCATTAAGCTTGTCGTTCTACAAATTAATCCAGTAGTCATTTGAACAATAGATCCAGCAGTAATAGCAATTTCCAGTGTATTCGCCTGTCCATCTGTAAGCTGGAATGCCTGTTCTACTCCTCTGTAAATCTGGAATCCATAAGGAGTCAAGGCAGCATTAGTATCAAATCTATCCTGTGTTAATTTGAATTCGTGGGTATAAACTGCTCCGCTCAATGTTATAGTTGTAGTTGAACTTCCACAAGCCGCATGCAAGAAGGGGGCACAATCAAGAGGATTTAATTCCATTACTATATCTCCCTCAACTGTTTGCAATCCTTCCAATGGATTCGGCTCATCGTACCTATCCAAAATCGATGCTGGCATTATTGTTTCTATATTCGTATTCAGTCCCTCACTAACGAAAGGAACGAAATGCCAGCTTGTAGTCGCAGTCCCCCACGATCCTTGTTTTGTAATTCCTAAGAAGCCATCTGTTCCGTATGCCATGGTAACCTCCTTATTTTAATTGTTATTGTTTTTTATTTTTTAATTATTATGAAATTCTTTTAATTTACCTCTCAATCCCAACCTACTTTCTTTTAATTCGTGTTCCCATATTACTAATGTATTAAATCCATATTGTTTGAAGTGATCTATCCTATCCTGTGGATTCTGGCCTCTATGCCAATAGTCACCGTACATTTCTATTAACTTTTTTTGACCGTTTATATTCATGAAGTCAGGGTTTCTACCTCCAAGAAAGAATTGAAAATCTCCAACATATTTATAATCTTTTGGAAACAATTTATTAAGTAAAATTGATAATTCTGTTTCTGGCTTGTTTGGTTTTAAATCAAATGCTTCCTGCATCTTTCTTTGATACTCTGAATCTTGCCATAATTTTAATTGTGCAATAGATATTTTCTCTTTTGTTTCTTCAGAACGCTTTATCCCATAATTATGACTCTTTTCTCCAGTACACCCAAATTGTGGATGGTTCTTTCCTAATAGCTTTTCAGATATTTTTTTTCTCGTCTCTTTAGTATGTTTCTTATTCCAATGAGGACTATCTTCCCCGCAATATTTACCTTTTAAAGTAGAACTTATCTTATTTTTCATTTCTTCGGATACAATTCTTCCTTTTTGAACCAAACACATTTTCTTTCTTGATTCTAAAGAATGCAGACTATCTCTTCTATTATGTCCATTAATAAATTTCTTCCCCGGATTGGTTATTCCTCCACAACCGCATTTGCATCTTCTACAAATTTTAATTCTTTTACCTCCCTATTTTATTAATCTTGTTGTTCTTATTGATCTTTTTCTATTACGAAAGGAATAACAGCTTTTATGTAAAAGCAACTTTCGTAATACATATTTTCATAAAGTGTTTCGCCAATAACACTTGTCAATACTGTATTACTAACATTTTTATTTTTCAGTAAAACTTGAAAAACATTCTCTTCCATCTTCGACATTAATTTGAAGGCGTTTTTAAAATCCCCTGCTGACATTTCCCAAAGTATAACTTCAAACATCAAATTCGCTGTATATGGAGTTGTCGACATTCTTGCTAATTCCCTTGGTTTAGCAATAGGCAATAAATTTACCATTGGGCAAATCTCGGGAGTAGGAACATTATCTGGGTCCTCTGCTCCTTGAATTGTATACTTTTTAGTTCGAGAATCTGCATTGAATATATCCTCAAGCGTAATTAAAATTTCATAATCTGTTGCCATTTCTTGTCCTTCTTATTTAAGGTTATAGAAAGTTATAAACAAAGTTCAAACACGAGTCTGAGCTTAAATGACAAGGCCTGAAGTAGTTAATCTATATGATCCCCCTACCAATCTCTCTAAGATAATTCCTTAATGTTTTAGTTAATCTAATTACCATCGAAGTATCCTTTTGTCTCGGAACCATTCTTCTCTGAGGAAGCTTTCTTCTTGATACATCTGAATCATGATAAATTCCATACTTCTTCCCCGTTCCTATTAATACTCCTCTGGAAGTAAAACTCGTTTCGAAACTCTTTCTTAATTCTCCACTGTCTATTAAAATTTGTGTACTCGTTGTTCTCTTCTTTTTTCTCTTTGTTCTACTTCGTATTGTTGAAGGAGATAATGGTTTCCATTTTCCTTCTTTAAGTAATCCTCCTTGTTTTCTAAAATTCTCATCAATCCATTTTATCCCTTGAACTCCGAATCTCGCGTAAAGAGCTCTTGGATTCTTTAATTTAACCGACATTACCTTTAGTTTAGCAGCTACTTGATTGCGGTCTTTTACTTTGACAGAAATCATAAGTCATCATCCAATTCGTCTTCTAATGCTTCAATTTTATCTGTATCTATTCTTTGCTCTTCGGAATCCAACAAATTAAATATTGGATGGTAATCTTCATTTGCTCCCCAAAGAGTAGTACTTGTTTTTCCTCCAATAGTTCCTCCAGAACTAACGACTAACGAATAACTTCCTGTTTCCAATTTATCAAGAAGCGTTTCGAAATAATCTCTTCTATCTGCTAACCATCCAGGAGTATCTCCACCAGCTTTTACACTTGGTCTTGATAATATTTCAAGAAGAGCTAAATTCTTCGATAAATAATTTATTGAAGCTGGAAGACTGTTTACTCCTGTTGCAAAAGGAACAGAATACGTACCCGATAGTCTCATATTAATTACTGCATCGACATCTGTTATAAACTGGTTCAGTTGTCTATTGGTTAATCCAGTTGTATCTATCTTTGGATAGATCGCTCTTAAATCATTCGGGTTGCTATAAAGTCCTGCTTGATCAGCATCTATTAAAATTATTTCAAACAAAGTCCGATCAACATACGCTCTTGAAGACACGGAAATATTCCACTCAGAAAAATATATTCCGGGACTTGACGGAAGCGTATATAAAGTGTAATAATGGTTATCCCCTGAAGCCGCACTTGTTAATGAAGAAATACCTGAATTCCCCGAATTGAAAATAGAAAGAGTAGGATTATCATCAGGCGTTATACTCATTGTAAGTGTAAACTGTTTTGTATCTCCACCACCGAGTTGTTCCATTTTTTAATGTCCTTTTATATTAGATGTTGTTCCTGAGTAATTCTTTATCTTTCCTGTTATATCCAGATAATTTTCTATATTAGATGTCTTGCCAATATACCCTTCTATACTTGATACCAGAAACAATAAAACTCTAAACGTAATTGTTGTAGTACTATAATTATCAAATATAATTAAATCATTTTCTTCTGTTTTGCCGGCAATTATATATTTCTTAAAAATATCTGATAAAATTTAAATAATTTCTTGGTAATTCTATCTGATAAAATAATATCTTCATCTTCTAATATTGATATCAATAATTGTTTGGTAACAATATCGGATAGAATCGCTTCGTCCAATATTATCTTATTTAATTTCTTGGTAATTCTATCGGATATAATTAAATCATTTTCTTCTGTTTTGCCGGCAATTATATATTTCTTAAAAATATCGGATAAAATAATATCTTCAGATACAACTTTAAATAATTTCTTGGTAATTCTATCTGATAAAATAATATCTTCAGATACAACTTTAAATAATTTCTTGGTAACAATATCGGATAAAATAATATCTTCAGATACAACTTTAAATAATTTCTTGGTAATTCTATCTGATAAAATAATATCTTCAGATACAACTTTAAATAATTTCTTGGTAATTCTATCTGATAAAATAATATCTTCATCTTCTAATATTGATATCAATAATTGTTTGGTAACAATATCGGATAGAATAATATCTTCATCTTCTAATATTGTTCTAAATAATTGTTTATGAAAATCATCTGATAAAATAATATCTTCCGATATTAACTTAAATAATTGTTTGCGAAAATTATCTGATAAAATTATTTCTCCAAGAATTAACTTACCTATTCCTAATCTAAAATTATCAGATAAAACGATATCTCCCAATATTATCTTGTTTAATTGTTTAGTAATTCTATCTGACAAAACGATATCTTCTGATATTCTTCTCAATAACTGTTTATAGCTTTGGTCAGATAGAATAAGATCATCATTAATAGTTTTTATAGTGTGCTTTTTAAATACTTCAGACAGAACCATATTGTCTATTACTATTTTTCGTAACTCAACTTTAAACAAGTCTGAGAATCCAGTAAGACTATCTGGAAGAACTATCGAATGAAGTATCTTAAAGACATCTGACAAAACAATATCGTCCGATACTAACTTTACCAAGTCCCTATTAAATTCAGCAGATAAGACTACCTGCTCAGGAATCGTTTTATTTAATTGCTTATTGACCCGATCAGATATTACGACATTGTCTTTTTGTAATATCGACCTGACTAAATATTTTTTGAATACGTCTGATAATGCTACATCGCCAATAATTAACTTAACTATTTGTTTGATCGTTTTATCAGAAAGATTTAATTTTTCTGAAATTGCTTTATTTAATTGTAATCTAAATGCATCAAATATATTAGTGTCATTTAGTACTAATTTAATTACCTGTTTATGAAAATCATCTGATAGAAGAGTTTCCTCTAATGCCGACTTAATCAATTGCTTACAAACAACTTCTGATAATAGAAGATTGTCTTTCCCTTTAAGACCACAAATTAAATGTTTACGGAAAATGTCTGTTAAATTAATATTGTCTAAATCAATTCCGAGTACATTCTTTTTATACGTATCGCTAAACGGAATCAGACTATTCTGTAGAATTAATCTTAATTCTTTCTTAATTGAGTCTTGAATAATTGCTAGATTATCAGTTCGACCGATATTTCTTAAAAAGTATTCAATATTAGAATCGGAGAAAAGCCTCAGTTCTCCTACTCTATTTAAAATATTTTGCTTTATGTTAAGCGTAGAGAAACTTATTACGGAGTCTGCTTCTACTCCTTCATAAAGAGTCCCTACGCCTTCCGTAAGAAGATTTTCGCTATCTTCAGTTAAGAGATTTACTTCATCTTCAATTAAAATGTTTTCAGATAATGCCATTGTTTATTCTTTATTTTTAAAGGTTTCTACTTTTTACTGCCGATTATGAACTTCTACTTCCAATGGTTGTTTCGATGGTTAAGTGTAAAAAATCAGAAGCTCCCAGAGTAGCAAGCACCCCATTTACTCTCTGGAAACAATTAAATCCAGATGAAGCATTGAATACTGCCGCTTCTGTCAATGCTACTGATGTAATTCCGTCTGTATTCCCCGCAAAAGTTGCCGTAGTAATCCACACATTTTTCGAAGATAACTGAGTTGCCATTGCATTTCTTACGGATTCTCCTACTAACGCAATTGTACCCAATGACGAAACTTCTGAGCCTGTTCCAACAGCTATGTAATTTTGTGCTGAACCAGGAGTCGAAGATAAGTACTCAGCAAGAAAATCCATACCAGAATCAACAACCAAATTATGAAAAACTTTCTCTTCTACTTCCCCATCTACTCTAAAAATCTTCGCCGTCCAATTTGCTGAGATTATAGTATTGTTTTTAATCTTCATCGCTTTCTCCTTTGTTTAATCATTCAATTATTTAATCATTCAATCATTTAATCATTCAATCATTCAATCATTCAATAAAATTAATTTACGCAAAATGACTTTTAAGCCATCTGCAATTCGCAATTCACTTTTTTCTTCTTTGTTCCCTCCCTTTATTTCATGAACAACAACCTTTTCGGTCTTTTCTGTTTCTCTTGTGACTTTCACAATACATTTATCAGACACGGTCGTTCTGTCCATAATTTCCTTTTTCCCTTCTTTATCTTTTTGTAGCGGTTCCTGTTAAGGTTTCTTTTAACCTACTTCCAAAATAGAAAGCAATAATAGTTGCAAGAACAAGATGCTGTTCAACACTGATTGTTACTGGAATATATTTAAATCCAAACCACACTCCAAGATTTGCTCCGCATATAGCATAGAATTCTACCGTCAAAGCTCCCAGCCCTCCAAATGGGCGTACTAAACCATTAAGCAACCTTATAAGCCATGGTTGTTTCTGAGTCCTCATTTCGGTCATAAACATCTGTCGTGCCGAATCAGTAGAAGCTTCTGAGATTTTAAATAGATTAGCATATTTATCAATTCGTTTTTCATCAGAAAGTTTTTCTGTAAATCCAAAACGATTCATTATGCTACCAACAGCCTTTCCTGTTGAATCCAATACTTCTTTAATCGGCGCAGCTGCTATCTTAGAAAATATACTCCAAGCCATTTTAGTAATCCTCCTTAATTGTAAGAGAGAACGTATCGTATCCCTCTATTATTTCCATAAAAGAATCAAAAGTAGCTCCCGAATTAAGAACCGCCCTGTCACCTTTTAATTTTCCGAAGTGTTGTGCTAAAATAATACAACCATGCGTATCTATAATTCTGTTGCCCTTATGAAATAGTACATGATCTCTGCCAGGGACATCACATATCTCAAAAGTTTCCCCAAATTTAGGAGAGATAATTCTTTTACACATATATTGCTGTGCAGGAATACAAGATACTTCTTGTTTATTCAATCTATCTGAAAGCTCAAGCGTTACACAGAAAACCTGTGAGCATATCGTCAGAACCCCGAAGGTTCCTTCCTGACTTTCTTCGACTCTCAATATTCTAACTGTCGGCAGTATTTGCATTTTGCCTCCTAATCTCTTTAGCTATATTGGCATAAAGCCCTGCAATAGCTTGCCCTGTCTGTGCAATGGTTGACTGTATGTTTTCCAGCGGCATCTTTTTTCTATACTCTGAACGTCTTTTGTTAATTGTTCGGCTTGGTCATGTATGCTTTTCACTTTAACGCAAACCTAATCAAAGCAAACGCCACG
>Ga0222682_1000264_pt1 | contig 12283 bp, 16 predicted proteins | sample AntAcemetage1008_FD_179812 | JGI IMG/M metagenome (GOLD analysis project Ga0222682, IMG submission 179812) | Saline water microbial communities from Ace Lake, Antarctica - #1008 | ecosystem: Environmental > Aquatic > Non-marine Saline and Alkaline > Saline | place: Antarctica: Ace Lake...
ATTACTAGATTGACTTTTTCTAGTCCCTGATTGCCCAATGATTACTGACCAAAGTTGAAAGCCTAAACGACTAGTTGTATCGTCTTGACGTGTAATTAGTAGTTCAGCTTGACCTGCGGCAGTAGATAAAGTGGTTAAAACAGCGCCTAAATGAAACCACACAGGCGCATCTGTGCACTCTATCATGTAATCCACCATCTCTCTAATCCATCCTTCTTTAGGAATGCACTCTAGAGCGATGTTGTCGTCCACTTGCCAAGGTTGTTTAGGTGCCGGATTTGTACAGTTTTCATGTTTCATGGTTGGTGCCTTTTTAACAAACGTGGCGCCATACGTCAAGTTTTTCTGCTCCTTTTATAAAAGAAAAATAAATTTGACAAGTCAAACCCTTACGTGGTAAGGCTTTTCTATGGACGACATTCAACATGTTGGAAACTCGTGGTTTATCATCAAAGATGACTTTGCCAGAGAATTTTTACCTGTTTTAAAAGGGGAACCTGGCATTCGAATCATCGAGGAACCCCTTAGAATTACTCTACATAGGACACATCTTCCACTTATCAATGTTACTCCAGACGTATCTATGGTGACTGGGGCTCCAGAAGTTGCACATTATTGGTGGGAAGAGCTTTTTCGCTCGCAAAAAGATGATGCGCGGTGGATCCAAGAGCGTCACGCTATCCTTCTTGCGAATCCTCTTGGCGCCGGCAAGACCAGAACAGTCATCGCAGGCGGCGATACGCCATATATGGTGGTCTGCCCGAAGACTGCTTACAGTGTTTGGGAGGATGAATTTGATTATGCTGGCCTTTCTTGGCGATTACTCGAGGGGGCGCCGCCCGCAAAATTCAGTGAAGTTAAGGCTTTTTTGCAAGAAGACCCACCCGATGCTTGGATAATCGGGTATGCAAACGCCGCAAAATGGCTTCCATACTTTTGTGATTTAGGTCCAATGTCTAACACTTGCACGTTAATTGCTGACGAAGCCCATTACTTGCAGAAGAAAAAGCTCAATTGGGCTGCGGCTTTTCGTAAGGTTCACGCCAAAAAACGAGTGTTGATAACCGCCACACCCATCAGAAATCGCTTGGCTTCGTTGTGGCCTCTCCTCGATGCTGCCTCTCCTGGCGCTTGGGGAAGCCAATTTGATTGGCGTCAGGCTTATTGTGCCGCTACCAGAGGGGAGTATGGCTGGGAAGACGGCACGCCCACTGAGGAGGCTGTTAGACGCCTTGGACGACGCCTGAGTGAAGTTATCATCAAGCGCCCACCCGGAGATAAAGTTCCGCTCAAACGTGAGTCAATTCCTGTTAAATTAGAGCCAGCTGTCTTGGCTGAAGTGGTCAGAAGAACGGGTGAGCTATCGGCACAGCATGAAGATGGTGGTCAACATTTGGCTTGGATGACGGCGATGAGACAGGAGTTTGGAATTTTGAAGGTTCCTGAAGCCATTGAACAGCTGAAAACTCTTCTTCCAAAGTGGCGCCGCTGCGTATTATGGATCTGGCACGACAGCGTTGCTAAGGCTTTACAGGAAGCCTTGGAGGATGAAGATGTTGAAATCGACATAATTCTAGGGCGCACCTCCCAGAAGAAGCGCGATTTGATAGCCCGAGAGTGGAAACATGGAGATCACTTACCAGATAAACCCAAAGTTTTGATTGCCTCCATCGGCGCAGCCTCCACAGCCGTTTCATTTACCACTTGTGGACTTTCGATTTTTTTGGAGATAGACTATGCACCTTTACAAATGCAACAAGCTGAAGCTAGGACGTGGCGTTTTGGTCAAAAAAATGAATCTTGTTTGACATTATATTTAACTGTGCCTGGCACGATTGATGAGGCCGTAGCCACTATTTTGCTAGATAAAGCGGCAGAAGCCGAAAGAATTTTAGGAAAAGATGGTCAAAGCGACCAAATGAGTGTATTGTTAAGCAACGAAATAGAAACCGATGCAGATTTCATGAAACGCATAGCCGAAAAGGTTTTGGAATGATGAAGTTTGACTCTGCTACATGTAGTTGGACGTTACATTTAAGCGGCCCAAGGAAAAGACCCCCAGGTGATTGGCAGAAACCAAAAAGGACTTGGTTACGTCGTTGGTGGCGTAAGTTAATTCATTGGTTTAGTTATAACGAATAACGAAAAGGTAATAACATGAGCCGTAAACGAATCAAAATGCCCAATGAGCCCGTCAATCCTACAGATGAACTTAATTTAGGCCCCGAAATTCTTGAATATCCTGAAACATACACAGTTAACACACCTCGAGGTGAAGCGATTTATGGCGGCGCTTTAAAGACGCTGACAGACCGTTTCGAACGGTCATCCATGAAGGGCAACCCCGAAACGTTGGCGCAAAACGTCATCCACCAGACCATTACGTTTATGACGCAGCTAATTCCTGAAGATTTCAACAACCAGCCGGCAAATATACCTGAGCTTGCCACTGTTTTTGGCGCCATTATCGGTATGGGTGCTGCCGCTGCGCTAGATCGTGGAGAAGTTACACTAGAACAAATAGAATCTCAAACAGATTGTTTCTATGTAGCCATGCGTCAAGGAATCCCTGGAGGCATCTTACTATCACGCACTGTGGATAAGAAGCTGAGCGAAAAGAAATTTGGCGAAGGCATCAAAAAGATTCACTGATTTATGAGTAAACCGCCCAAAGACGCTTGTATAGTTACGGTAGCCACCGCAGCTCACTTCTTAGCCGGCCAGCAAAGATTGGCAAATTCGGTCAAGGAATGGGGCGATGGTGTTGCCATGTTGAACTGGCAAGGGTTTCTACCTCCCGGTAGTCCGCCTCATCAGGCTGTTCCTTACGCATTCAAAGCTTACGCCATCAAAGCCGCCAGGGATATGGGCTTTAAAAAGATACTTTGGTTAGACACCTCAATGTATATGATGGCAGGTTGGGAAGGCTTCTGGGAATTGCTGGAGGAACGGGGTAATTTGTTTTGGCAATGTGATTTAGAGCATTGCGGTTTCTTATGTTCCGATGCTGCTTTGGTGTTGTTGGGTAAGACTCGAGAAGATTTGATGGGAGTCCCTTTAGTTCAAGGTGGTGTCTTTGCCCTGGATTTCTTGCACCCCCGGACAAATGACATTTGGGCTTATTATTGGAAACATGTACATAGTGGTGCCCTTATCGGTCATTGGAGTCCAAAGCAAGGATTTGTATCTGACGATAAGCGAGTAATTGGTCATCGGCATGATATGCCTATATTATCGATTGCTTGTGCTGATAATGATGTGTCTTTGATTCAACAACCTAATTACTTTACATATCCAGGCAGGGATAACCTGGACAATAATCATATTTGTATCAAACTCGAGAGAAGGCCAATTCCATGAGGAAACCTGGGCGCTTTTATGTCTTTAGTTGGCGAGTGGATTGGGCAACCTTTAGATAAACCTTTGCCAACGCTTAATAAAACACCCACATACGAAGAGCAAGATTTGCGCGAAGAGTATAAAACCCTGCGCCCTGACCTATACGCTTTATACGATGAGGCTGTTAGACGATGGAATTTACTAAAGCAGAGGCGCTAGAGCAAAAAAATGAGGTGGTAAAAATAAAGTTGACAAAAGCTTTTGGGGGCTGTAAGCTTGGTTTTATCGGAAGTTGCGAAGTGAAAGTGAAGTCGAAGTAAAAAACCATGGGAGGAAACTAATGAAAACTTTAATCTTGCTTTTTGGCCTGAGTGCCTTGGCGTGTTCTTGCACCCCTAGAGCCCCGTTTTATACTGATTTTACGCTTGATGGTGGTGACTCAGACAGCGATAGTGATATGGATTCTGATGGTGATGCTGATGCTGGCGATGATTCGGGTGATACTGATACTGACACTACTACAGACACCGAGTCTGAGTTTCCGGCTACGTGTGCCGAATACCTTCTCGCAAACCCCGGCTCTGTCGATGGGGAATATACGATCTATGTGGAAAACGACGGCGCTAAACCCTGGAGTGTCTACTGTCACAATCTGTCCACGGCGCCGACAGAATATTTGACGTTGATTAATACGAATGGCGCCTATAATTTTGCTCAGTATACTGTAGATGCTTCCTCGTCATATGTTAATGTGAGAACCTACTACTACAAATTGCGTATCAATCCGATCACCTTCGAAGTAGCCGTCAACGACGATACTTTTTCTGCTTCTACCGGGAGCCTAGAGCACGGGACGATAACGGTGACATCGATGTGTTACACAGTTGCTATGAATTGTGTTGCGGCGGAAGGTTATTACGGTTTGGCTAATATTGATTTAGTCGGTACACCCCTCAAAATCATCGATACTTTTTGCGCGTATGGCATGACACCTTATGGTGAGGCTACGATGAGCGCTGGCGATCAGGTAGTCGAGATTACCGGCGGAGGGCATTGTGGGTGGTGGGCGGTTTGTGGTAATTCTATTGCGGGACCGTTTAATGGAAATTGTACTGGTATTCTTGCTTTGGAGTACATTCTGTGAACGACCCCTCCACAACCTCTTGGGGAGACGTTTTCAAGTGTGATGCTCATTCTTGGGAAGAGTGTTTACCTAAAAAGGATAGGATAGGTGGGCCATCTCCGACTGGAAGTTCGTATTGGGCTGATTTTAAGAATTGCCCTTACTTGTTTTATTTGCATCATGTTAAACGTATGAAGATCACTCCAGACCATTCTCGATTTGACTCTTTGCGGGAAGCCCTTGAGCTTGGCGGTTTGTATCATGAAGGGTTAGCACGGTATTATACCGAGCATTTGAAGTATGTGGATGCTCATGGTAAGAAGGTATCCAAAGTAAAGCAAACTGTGATTGATGACAATTGTATCAATGCCATGTTCTCCATAGTAGATGCAGCTGAGAAGATTGCGCCGGCTACTGCTTCACAAGTACGTCGGTTTTTGGAGGGTTGGCTTACTGTTAAAGGTCCTGGAACGTCTGAAGATACGCGAAGCTCTACTATGTACGTTGAGAATTTGGCTACTGCGGTGGGCGATTTTCCATACTCTACGCGGTTTGACCGCATCATGTGGTCTGATAAGTTAAAAGGGCCTTGCGTTGATGAACATAAGACAGCGGGTAGGTATTCAGAAACACTATTGATGTCTTATCGATTGGATCCTCAGTTCTTGGGCCAGATTTGGTGTTGGGAAAAGAGCGTATTGAGAAAGAAGCATGGCCCACTAAAGGGTTTCCGCGTGGATTTGTGTATCAAGAAGGGTGTGCGCGAGTATCCCACAGAGTGGGTGCCTATCTCGTTGCCGGCCATGAAAGACTGGGCCAGGGATATGGTGGATTTACAATCAGATATGCTGCACTGTGTCTCATCTCGCCGTTGGCCGAGGCGCCGTGGAGCTGCTTGTACACAATGGATGAAACCGTGCGAAGCGCATGAACATTGTTCATCTCTGGGTAAATCCTGGTTTGGATGGACTAAAAAAGTAAGGGGAGATTACTAATGACTGAGAAGACTAAAAAAGTACTGGAGCAAGACATAGAGTTGCTTGAAAGGCGTATTGTTACGCAGAAAACGTCAATTCAGGATATGCGCGTAGATTGTGCTGCAAAAGCTCAGCGTATTTTAGATCTTGAAGTTCTTTTAAGTGCAGAATATGAGGCTACTTCGGATAATATAAATCATATTCAGAAATTGCAAAAAGAATTACAGCAAAAGATGCTTGAAAAATGCGCCTTCACTGATAACACTAAGTCAGAGCATCTTCAAGACGCTTTAGAGTATAGCGAAGTTCAATTAGATGAAGTAAGAACAAATTTGATGGAGGAGATGACCAAATCAAGGATGTTGAGGTCTACCCTTCAAGCTCTTCTCGATGCTTATGATGGCCCGAAACCTAAGCCATTCACTGATCCAATAATGTTTGAAAAATCATCCACTGACCCCGATAGAGTGTACGGAACGAAAGGATAGACAATGAACATTCAACCATTGCATGATTATTACTTAATTAAACTGCTGAAGCCAAAAGAAAAGACCACTGATGCCGGCATTGTGCTTCCCGAAGCAGTTCAGAAAAAGTTATCTACTGTTATAGGAGAAGTTGTACGTAATCCTAAGCACGGTTATGCTTCACAGGAACCTGAAAGGGCTTTGGAAGGTGTGACTGTTATTGTTAAACCAGATGCTTCTATTATGTATGAAGCAGTGGATATGGGCGATGATGGTCAATTCTTTTTAGTGAAATATGAAAACATCATAGCTGTGTTGGATGAAGAAGAGGAATCAAAATGAATGGAGTACCTTTAAATCAACCTGTATCGCCTATGTGGTTAGCCCCAGCAGATTTGGGGTGTCTAATTTTTACTGGTGGCTATAAGAATGGCAGTTATGATGCTTTAGAAAATGATATTAATAGCGCACTTGTAGATATGCAGGATGCGGGTAGGCACGTTGTAAATATACAACAAAGTGTGGACGAAAGTGATGGCGAAGATTACGGACGCCTTATTATCACTATTTGGTTTGTGCACGAGGAAGAAGAATAAAATGGCGAAGAAAACACTGAATCTTAAATCCACTCAGGATTTTTCGGGTGAGAAGGTGTCTGTCCTGCTCTATGGGGAACCCGGCGCCGGTAAAACTACGTGGGCAAGTACCTGGCCTAACCCGGTATTTCTGGTGCCCACGATTGCCGAGACTGAAATGGTAGCATTGGCGCATATGGATTTGCCGGTTATTATGTTTGATACCATTGAGGAACTTGAAGTGCAAATGGGTTTGCTAGGTAAAGCTATTGATAGCGGCGATTTGGTGTGCAATACGCTAGTTATTGATAACCTTACGGCTATCCAATTGATGATTCAACAGGATTTGGGTATCTCCGCGGACATCGATATTGAAAAGAAGGATGCTTATAAATTCAAACGGTGGAGTGTGTATACAAGCATCTTCCAGCGCATGCTTACTGGCTTGCATAAATTGTCTCCGCACATCATTTGGATAGCTCACTCCGAGATAACAGTGGTTGGCGATGAAGTTTATGGCGACATTTTCATGTCGGGTAAAGCCGTCAAGAAGATGTTCAAGGCATTTCCCACTATGATGCTCGAGGCTGTATGCAAGGATATGAAAGCTGCCGGCAAACAATACACAGTGCGCTTGAAGTCTCAAGGCATCTGGACGTGTAAAATCAAGGGCGATGGCGAAATAGTAGCAAAGTTTCCTAATCAAATACCAGCCGACTACAACGAATTAGCCTCCTTAATGGGGTGGCGGTCGCGTGAAGAAGTAGAAGAAGGAGGAAGTGAATCGCAGAGTAACAGAGTGTTAACGAAGTAGAAGTGTTATAGACAAAGTTTGAGCAAAATCGCTCAACAACCAGGAGAAAACAAAATGAGTCAAGATGCAACGTGGGGATTTGCTATGGGTGATGTGGGAGAGCAAGAAGGTGGCTTTCAAAATCCGCCAGTCGGTTCTTACACAATGGAAGTTATCGAACTGAAAGGGCCGACTGAGAATAAGAGCGGTGATTTGTATATCATTCCGATCTGTGAAATCTTGGAAGCCACTGATGAGACGTGGATAGGGCGTAAGTACTCGCCTTACATGGCTCTGAGTAAGGCTCGTGTGGGTTACACTAAGTTGGACTTGCGCAAGATGGGCGCTTCTGACGATTGCCTGAGTGACGACGGTAACCCGCAGGATATTGAGGGGTTGGTATTCAAGGTTGATCTTATTCAGAATGGCGATTACATCAACATGCGCAATATCGAGTCCATTATTGCCGAAGAGGAAGAGAAAAAGCCGGCGCCAAAACGACGCAGTGGCGCTCGCAGATAAGTAGGCTTTTTCATACTACTGAGGCAAAGACAGGATTGCCTGGTTTGGGAGGACGGAGCTGCCTTGAAACGTAAAACGTTTCCGACAAAAGGCCGAGGAGCGGGATTGGGAAGCCCCGCCAGTAGTATTTTTTATTGAAAGGTTCAGATTGTGGGTTTATTTCAGACTATAGGGCGCTTGCGCGAATTTTTATCTCCGCGAAATCTTGAATTGCTAGATGTTATCTTCGAAGGCCTTACCGAAGTGTCAAAACCACCATTTAATCCTTTTTGGGTTTGGTTTGGGCAACGTCGTGGCGATAAAGATATGGAATATGCTATTGGTTGCCTCATGGAGTTGCGCAAAATTTTGAAGGAGTACCGAGGGGTGCAAAAATGACAGTCTATCCTGATATAGTTTTCAAAGACGGAGATCCAATTATTGGGAGTCTTAATGCAGAAATAATTTGTTTACGCAAGTTAATCGATAGTACGCGAAGCGGTTTTATTAAGATGGCCGAAGAAAATATCCAATTGCATCTAGATATAGATGTATTCAAAGACGAAAACGAAGCTTTACAACGTCTTCTAAAGGTTGACTAATGAATTTCATCGAGTCAAAAGAATTTGAGGGTTGTGCTGCTTGCCCGTTGTATGAAGATGGTATTGTAGTCTATGATGAAATGCCCCCACCTGTCGGTTGGAGCGGGTTATCGCTGATTGGAGAGATGCCTGGCAGGTTAGAAGTCAGAGAAAAGACGGTATTCGTGGGCGCCAGCGGTAAATTGCTTAGACAAATCTTCGAGATGATGGAGATTGGTATCCCGCATGTTACGAATTGTATACGCTGCGGCTTACGGCAAGGCCACAAACCTACTGCAGCCAACATGAAGAAGGCTGCGGAGTGCTGCCGGCCACTTGTATTGCACAACCTGAAGGAGTTGGGCACGAAAACAGTGTGCTGTTTAGGTAGCACGTCACTGCAGAGTATGATCGGAGTGAAGGGTATTGAGAAATACCGCGGTTGTTGTTGGGAGCCCACGGAAGACCAGCCTTGGACTACTACGTGTTCTATTCATCCCGCAGGTCTTTTACATCAGGATAAACGGCGAATCTGGGTAGAATTACTGCGCGATGACTTGAAAAAGGCTGATGACTTGGCAAAAGGCGAAGTAGCTTTGTGGGATCCAAATATTCGAGATGCCGGCGACTTCCACGATTTGATGATGTTCCTTAGCAACGTACAGGCTCGTAAGCTGCCTATGGCGGTTGACGTTGAGACTGACTCCATAGACGCGCTGACAGCCAACCTACGCACCATAGGGCTCGCCGCAGATGGTAAATCGTTTTCATTGCCCTGGCCTGAATGGTATCCGCGGTTTTGGGAGCCTACAGAGTGGACAAAGGTTCTGAGATCTGTGACACGTATCTTCAATGACCCGAAAGCTACTCTGATTTTTCAAAACAAGATTTATGACCTTCCAGTGTTGACCCAGGAGAAGTACTTCGGAGAGATCAAGGCTCAAAAAGAGGACACACTTCTGTTACATCATGCGGTGTACCCCAAGTTGCCTCATAATTTGCAGTCCATCGCCTCGCAGTTCTTGGCGGTGCCGGCATGGAAGACTGAGTTTGACTTGGGTGAGACGGGCTGGAAGAAGAATCCCAAAGAGTCTCGAGAAGAAACTGAGGCTCTATTGTGGTACAACGCAGCTGATGCACTGACTACGCTGGAGATATATGATATTCTCAGGGCTCAATTGGCGCCCACCAACGTAACACAGGTCTATGAGTGTGATAAAGAGATGGTGGACATCGCTATCGATTGGTATAAACGCGGCATCCTGATTGATATGGAAGCTGTGGACGCCATGAAATTGGAGTACACCAACGATGCTTGTACAGGCCTCCTTGATGAGTTGGATATCAAAATAAAAGAGATGGCGGGAATTGACTTCAACCCTAATTCTCCAAAGCAGCTCGCCAAGTTTCTATTTCAAGATTTGGCGCTGCCTCCCACGTCCGTTACTCCAAAGGGCCAACCTAGCACGTCCAAAAACGAATTATTAAAACTACACGACAAGCATGAATTCATCCCGTTGTTGATTGCCTGGCGTAAGCATTCCAAGATGTACTCCACCTACATCAAGAATCTGCATAAGAAGATGCATGAGGATGGGCGGTTGCATTCAATAGGCAATATTACGGCTACCCCATCCGGTCGTTTTGGTTTCAAGCCGGCTGTTCAGAACTGGCCTTCTGATAAATCAAAGTCTAGGGTCAACATGCGTAAGCTTATGATTGCGCCCCTGGGTTATGTTTATGTGGGCGCTGATTACAACGCTTTGGAATTGCGCTTGTTTGCTTTACTGGCGGGTGAGAAGCGTTTGATTGAGATGTTTAACGATGGTGTTAACGTCCATTTAGAGCATGCAAAAGCGTTTTTTGGTGCTGCGTTTGAAAATGCTGACGATGACGGTAAAGATATTTTGCGTACTCGAGGAAAGTCCGTAACTTTTGGAAAGAACTATGGGGAGGGTCCACAAGCTTTGTTCATGCAAATCAGAGAAGACCGGATGGATGAAGATCCTAGAGACTTGTTGCGCGAGGTTACGCATATGTCTGGTGTGCTGGATTCTATGTATCCGATGATGGTTGCGGCACGCGATTATTATATGGAAGAAGCAAACCGCAATTTTAATCTTAGAACGTTCAAATTAAAGCGCTTACGTAAGTTCCCAATGGGCGGTGCTTCTATTACCGTTTGTACTAACCACTGTGTGCAGGGCGGCGCAAGTGACCTAGTGAACGAAGGCACTATGCGTTGGATACGTGAATTAAAAGAGGCCGGCGCTTATTGGAATACTGTGTATCCTACAGTGCAAACTCATGACTTCTTAGCCGCAGAAGTGAAAGAAGGACATGAGCACAAAGAGGCTGAACGCTTGGAGAAATGCCTTTATTCAGAGGTTACTTATAAATCTCCAGTATCAGGGTCAAAGAATACAATGAAATTCCCGGCTGAAGCCAAGATTGGTCATTCAGTGGCGGAAATTTAATTTGACAAATAGTAATTCATTTACTACAGTAGCCCATGGGAGAGAAATGTTTTGTTAGATTATGAAAACTTGGGCGGCATCCGAAAACGAGAATCCTCTTCTGTGGAGCAAGGAAGAAGCAACGTCACGTCGCCTTCGCTGGAGGGTCTTACAGTGGAAAACGTTTCCAATTGCGCTTCGTTTAAATTTAGACTACAAAAAAGTGCGCTGTATTGTGTCCAAATGTCGAGCATGTGGCGATGACTTACGTGAAACACCTCTTGGTACACTGTGTCTTCGTTGTTGGCTCGAGTGGCCGGCATGTGAAGAGTGCGGTGTTGCTCCAAGAGAGCCTGCATATGACGGTCTGGCAACGTTTATGGGGCGCCATCTCTGCGCAGATTGCTTATGTCCGCCAATATCTGAAGGTTACATCCAGTGGTCTTTGGAATGGTGGACATCCTTTGGAAGTGGGTTTGCTATGCTATTGAGCGATATACCAGCTTTAAATTATAAGGTTGCTCACATTACGGTGTCCGCATGAAGCGTTTAAAAACCGTATTGTTATTTATTATTACAGTTCTGATAGGCTTGGGGTTAGCTCTTGGATTAGCTAGACTACTCGAGGGTTGTACCGAAACGCGCATGAAAACATTTCAAATGGCCAATCCAGGTTGTGAAATATGGTCAATGAATGCCGGTAAGATATTGGTTAGATGCCCCTTTAAATCGGCTGTTGTCGTGGGAGGTGTAAATGGACTTTCAAAAAATCATTAAACGTGTAACAAGCATTCAAGCTAAGAAGATGATCGCTGAATCCAAGAAGCCAATTATTGTACAGCTGTTCAGTAATTTTTGCTCGGCATGTAGCGATGCAGCGCCTAAGATGCAAGAAGCTGCGCGTACTACAAACGATGTTGAGGTCATTGCAGTCGATGGTGACTTTGCCGGTGATTTTGTAGATGGCTTGAAAGTTGACGGGTTTCCAACTGCTGTTGCCTTTAAAAATGGGCAACGAATAGCTGACTTCGAAGGTGCTCCAGATACTTCTGGGGAATACACCAAATTTTTTGCTAAGTGTTTGAAGCCAAAACCCCCGAAGAAGGTAAAACCCTCGTCAAAACCGCACGGTAAGCCTAAGCCGGCCACTAAAAGGAAGAAGCCAGTTAAGACGAAGGTAGTCAAAAAGAAGAAACCGGCTAAGAAGAAAGAATAGCATGGCGAAAGTTCACACAGAAGTAGTCAGCGTTAGAATGACCCCAGAAATGGCGGATATTCTTACGGCTGTAGCAGAGACGCACGGTTTAAAGACGTTAGACGGTTCTCCGAATAAAGGTGCCGCGGCCAGGATGCTTATTGCGGCGGCTTTGGATCAAGGTGATCACGCTTTAATAGATACAGTAGTTAGAGAAAACGTTCGAAGCGAAATTTTACAGGTGGTTAATGCACATTCTAAGTTGTTCATTGCAAA
>Ga0222682_1000266_pt1 | contig 12251 bp, 22 predicted proteins | sample AntAcemetage1008_FD_179812 | JGI IMG/M metagenome (GOLD analysis project Ga0222682, IMG submission 179812) | Saline water microbial communities from Ace Lake, Antarctica - #1008 | ecosystem: Environmental > Aquatic > Non-marine Saline and Alkaline > Saline | place: Antarctica: Ace Lake...
CGTCCTTAATGTTATGATATACCTTAGAGGTATTGTTCTTATCATACTTGTCATATAGAGTGCATAATACAGTTCCACCTTCGCCAACATCTTTCATAAAGTAATCAACCTCTTGAGCCTGCCAGCCTGTCTGCATTGTGTGGTCTTCCTTACCCTCAATACCTACAATAAGCATAGTTCCTCTTTGGTCTAGTTTGTTAATCTTTATTTTTTCCATCATTCCCCCCTTTCAAACCCCGAGCAATCACTTCTTTCCAAGTAATCCCCAGTTTTGCTTTAAGTTTTAACATCGCTTTGAACTCGTAATCCTCAAAGAATATGTTTAAGTTTTTCATATTCCAAATACCCTCTTCTTAAAACAATCGTCACAGACTAATTCATCATCATTTCTTTCTTCGTGATTTAAAAATTCTTTTTTGAACTGCTTTCTAGCTTCTTCATCTGTTAATTCTTTCTGAAATATTTCCTTACAAACTTGACATTTAAATTCATTTGTTTCCATACTCTAACTAACTATACTAAGTATATAAATGTATCTATTCTAGTATAACTTTCTCACAAATCACATTTTCTAATATTAAACTAGGGGGTGTCCATGTTACTACTACTTCCATAAACTCCAAGCCAGTAGCAATCCCCGGGCCACCACCACGAATAACATCAACATTAAGTAATGCCTCGAAGTTCCCACTCCCGTCGAGGAAATCAGAAAAATTAGAGGTGATGCTATACTCGTTTGTGTAGGTTGTTAGTGGGAAGCCTCCACCTGTATAAGCATTCCCTAGTACCCAAGCCGAAGTCGTGAAGTTTCCTTTGTAAGTGTTAAGCACGTCTCCAGTTAGCCATATAGTATCAAAACTTCTAACCTTAACATCTATCTGAGTAATTGTGCCTACGGCTTCTGCTATTGGGATTTGAATTCTGAAAGAGTTTTCTGTCGACGCTGAACTATTAACTTGAACTCCATTGGCGTCGTCCGTGCTTACCGTTGTTAGTTGTGCTCCTGTCAAAGCTCCTGTGTCTGGCTTAGCCCAAACTACTCCAGTTCCACTAGGTTGATTCAATCCCCATGCAGAGCCATCATCTGGGTGATAAGTGCTACTCGCCATTATAAACAAGCTCCACTTTCTGCCATCCCCCCTCAATTTCCTTTAAAATTTTTTGGTAGTCTGGGTAAAATTCATCAAGACTTTCCTCTGTGCCGGGTTTAATCCAAATATACATTTTAATTAAAGTGAAGAACGCATCTTGCTAGGATATGAGTTCCTGCTCCTCCGGCTGCAACTGTTTCAATACAATGTCCTATCTCCTCGAAGTGTGTTGGGGCTACCGCTGGGCTTGTTGCCGTCGCTGCATATCCTGCTAATACTCCTGTGCTAATCCAATCCCCTCTAACTGCTGCTACGTTATCATCGTGGGCTACGTCTGCTATGCCTGATACAACAACCCAAGCCTCTGCTGAATCTGCGACTCCCGCGTCAAGAAATACTCCAAAACATTCAACATCTCCTGCGGCTGCTAAAATTACAGCGTCATTTGTTGCTGTGTCTGCCTTTACTAACTGCCCCGCCACTGAGTTAGCCCCTGTTTTGTTAGTGAGTTTGATTGCGTAACCCCCTATAGAAGTCATTTTAATTTTGGCTGCTACTTCAGTTGTTGTTTTAATTGTAATCTTATTAGCTTCTAACTTGATTAGGTCAACGTCTCCGGTTATTCCTATCTGCGACGTAGTTCCTCCAATAGTTGCGTAGTCTGCTGTGGTTAATTTCCCAGTGCTACCCCCGCCAAATATATCGCCAGAAATAGTGACATCATCTCCTATCCCTACCCCATTTCCCTGTGCTGATATAGACATCGCAGAAGCGCTATTAATTCCTAAAGCACTTGACGATTGTATCCCACCCGTATTAATACTCCCTACCGTCATTCGATTGAATGTAGTATCATAAAGAAACGCTGCCTCACTTGTCAGCTTTCCTGTTGCGTCAGAGTAAGGTATCTCTTGGTCCCCGAAAGTGTCTAACCTAGAATCAATAGCATCATCAATATATTTTTTGTTAGGGATGTCTGTATCATCCGTCGGTGTCTGTTGAATTGTTCCCCCTTTTACGTCTATGTCTTCTCTGACTATTACGCTATGTTCAAAAATATCATTCAATCCTTCCGCTCTATGTGCCATAAATTAATCAATAACTCGTAATAAATAAACCTTTCTACTCTAGGATTTGTGTTAGAACTATCTGTTTTGGCTCGTGTACTTCTGTAACCCCGTATTCACATGCTCTAATCTCATCACCCATAAACTTATCTGTCTTTGTGTCCGTTGATAAAGCCATTAATGATTTCCATGTTGCACAACTCTTAGGAACTACAAACAAAGCGAAACTTACTGGAACTACTGCGGCGGTGATAATACTCACTCCTGCTGGTCTTCCTATTTGTCCATTAAATGCTTTTTCTCCCGAGGTTGTTGCCTGCGCACCCTTCTCGTAAATATAATGTAAGACGTATGGTTCTGCGTCTGGGTTAATCACACATGCGAAGTCGCTTGCATTGTCGTAATATGTCTTAACTTGTGCCTTCATAAATGCCAAGTCCTTAATAATTGCCGCACTTGATTCGTCCCAATATCCTCCGTAAAGAGTACCCGCCTGAATATCTCCATCAGTAGACATGACGCTGTAAATTTCGTTATCAACTGCTTTTGCCACACCCTCAGCAATTCTCTTAATCGTTCGGTTTCTTGTGTCAATATTCTTAGCAATAATATCTTCATGGTCAATCTTACCACTTAATCCATATTTCTCAATTCTAGAATTAACCTGTTCCCAACTAATAACTGCGTCGGGGAAGTCACCGCCTCTTGGGATTCCTTTAATTGCGTTACCCGATTGTCCTTCTGGGATGTCAGTAGATTCTCTGAAAAAATAGTTTTTCCATGAGTTTGAAGTTGCAGTCGAAACTAACTGCTTCATCTTATAAGAATAAATTGCTAACTGCTTAATCGCGTTATCATAAGTCGTCTTTCTTAGTGAGTCTTCCCCTACTTCATCAAATGTCATCTTCTACTTTCTCCTTCTTAGTTTTCTTAGGGACGTTTTCTGCCGCTCTTGCTTGAGCCTCTGCCCTATCCTTTACTCCGTCCTTTGGGCTCATGCTAGTACCTCAACATTAATCGTCTCGCCAGCAGTTGCCGCTTCTCTTGCTATACCCATGTGAACTGCTACACTTAATGTCATATCAGCATCCGTACACTGCATTACATAATTACCTGGCTCTGCTGTTTTAACATAAGAATTAACTGCGATTGCTCCACTTGCAACCAATTCGTAAATACCGCCCTTATCTGCTGTCACGGAAGTTTCAGTATTAAAATCTGTGTCTGTTGCTTGGTTTATATCAGCATGTGCAAAACCTATAAAAGGGTCTCCTGTTCCCGTCGATGCGGAAGCTGTTGAAGGGTCTGCATTTGTTAAGTAAGTACCTTTAGGTATTCCTGTTCCTGTTGCGCAGGTATATCTCTTAGAAGTCAAAATCTTCGTATCTCTTTTTACTGCCTCTCTTGCCATACTAATCGATAAACCGAATAACTATTTAAACCTTTTGTTTTTTGATTGTTTTTAGAATTTGCTCGAGTAGTTGTTCAACTCTGCAATAATGTAGAGATTGGTGTATTTTATTTTCTTTCCATCTCTTTAATAATCCCATCATAACATCTCGTAGGTGTGGTTTCCTATCACTCCAATTTTATCATCCTTAATTCCTATTACGTGTAACGCAACCCCTTTTATTATGCAGTTCGATTCTCCCCTTTCAAATTCTTCCGTCGAGAAAGTTGGTGGTATTGTTTCCGCCTTCTTTAGAATTTTCTTAGGTATTTTCTTTGCTCCAAATATTTTCCTCATTCCGAAGTGTCTTGTTTCTAATCCTATTCGTCCAAAACCATAACTCGTATTTGTCTTTATCCCAAAAAATGAGCATACTTCCGCTAGTGCTTCTTTTGGAAACACATACTCATAAGCTCCTAGAACAGATGTCCTTAATGCTCCTTGAACTAAAATTATTTCTTCTTCTCCTGTTTCGTTATTTATTCTTCTAAGTTTCCAGTAGGAAGTTTGTGCGTGTGCTTTCCATAATTCAACTTGTTCAAATTTTCCCCTCGGATATAGATACATGTGCATTTTACTTCTTCCCTTTCTTCTTTAATGTCTTCAGTTCCTTATCCAATTTCTTCATAAATCTTTTTAAGAACTTCTTTTTATATTTCTTATTTAGAATTTCAAAATCTTTTTTCGTTCTTGGTTTTGGTGTGTAACCATCCATAAATCCCGCCTTGTACATTTCTACTAAGGCGTTTGCGCTATCAACAACCTCTTGATTTTTCTTATCGGAAGGCATCTACAATCTCCTTCGCGCCTTCCTCTGCCTTCTTTTTCATTTCCTCTTTTGGTGTCTGCACTTCTGTACCAGCGCTCGATTTTCCGCCAAGTGCGATTTTAGCTTTGAGTTCTTCCCCTCGTAATAGTTCCGCTTCAACTTTATCATTAGCTTCTTTAAGTGCTTCATAATTCTTAGTAACTTCTTCAACTGGCGTAGAATCATTATTAGGTTTTTCTCCGCCCGTGTCACCCTCATTTGTTTCCCCATCTTCCATATAATTACATGACATACCCTCTTATAAACCTTTCGTAAACTGGAAATTATTAGGGGCTCCTACTAGATATGAGCCGTGGAATTTTGCCCTACTCTTCTCCCTTTAATCTTGATTGCAATAGTTCCTCTGCTTCCTCAAATTTCTTCTCCCTAATCAATGTAAAGTATTCCGAATCTAATGCCTGTTCTTCTAGTTTCCTTTGTGTTGATTCCTCGTCGCTCTTTCTTCGTTCTTCTGCGAAGTCGCTTTCTTGTCCCATTTCAGAAACCTGTTTATTAATTACTTCTTGCCACACTTTATTGTTTTCTGCTTGTTGGGTTGCGAAGTTTGTAAATTCTTTTTGAACATTTGCATAAGGGATTTTACTTGCTATGTTTGGCGCTGCATTGACTATCTCGTTGCTTGCATCTAGTAGTCCTTGTGCTTCTTCAAATAATCCTTCCTTGATTGCTGCGTTCATTGCGAAGCTAATTGATTGCAAAGTTTCTTCTTTTCCAAACGAAGCGAAGGGGTATGTCCCCAGAATATCTTTTGCGATTGATGCGACCCCTAAACTAATTCCCGCTCCTATTAATAGTTTCTTTGTTAGTGATATTGTCTTTGTGTTTGATGCGAAGTTTGTTGCCGCCGGTGCTGTCTTTGATATAAATTCAGTTGTCTTTCCCACCACACTTCCTCCAAAAGTCCCTAGTTTTGTGGAGATTTCTTTAGCTAATAGTTTATTTCTTATCGTATTCATTGTCGCTGCGCTTACTTTTATTAGAGGTTTTGCTGCTAAGCCTACGATTGCTCCCCCCGCTAGAAATGCCCCAGTTCCTATCGCCGCGCCAACTCCAACAGCCTTAGCGACATTTACTACTTTATCTCTAGTTGTTTCCTCTGGCCTTTGTCCTTGCGCTGTTAAGTCGATAGTCCCTTCTTCGTTAGGTTTCTGTGGTAGATTTTCTTTAGGTTGGTTTAATTGGATTGTTGGTTTTGATTCAGATTCCGCCTTTCTCCTCTTTTGTTCTTTTATGTTTTCTCTTACAGATTCTCTCCCTTTTTTACTTCCACTTAATTGTTCTTTCCTTTCTTTCTCGGTTGCTATTTTCCGTTTTCTATCAATTTCCTCCGCCCTTTTTTGTTGAGCGTTAGTCCTTCCGAATGGATTTCTTGCCATTAGAGTTTCTCCCTGATTGCTTTAGTTAAAGAACGGATTGCTATTGTGACATCTCTTTGAAATTTCCATTTGTCTATAACTAGCGACGCTGTCCATAATCCTAAGATTCCGTATTCTAGTAAATGTTCTATCATTGTCCTTCCCCCGCTGTTGTTTCGGATGGTTGAGATTCTGTCAAGTCTCCATCTTTTGATTCATCAGATAATAATTCGTTCTCTAAAGATGCAGGGAACTCTAATTCAATAACTAGATTTAATTGGCTTAATACTTGTTCCTCTATGAATAGTTGTTCTTCCTCGATATTCTGTTGAAATGCCAGATATGCGATCTTAGCCGATGCCTCTGTAAATTCCCCAGAACCGCCTAAGATGATTTGCGGTACTCCTACCGCTTCATAAAAGAAGTCTCCTTGTGCTTCAATCCACGCCTTAGGGTCTAGTGTTGCATTTGGCGCTACGGTTATTAATTCTGATTCTGAAACATCAAATGGTTCATAGATATTCGTTGAGACTGTCTTTGTCGCCGCGTCCATCTTCGCCTTATACGCTGCGATTTCTGTTGGGTCGTCTGTCTTAAGTTTGAATTTCCATCGAGGTGTGACGTTGTCGTGCATCACTTGTTTATAATCTGATATTGATTCGTTTCTCGCAAGGATGATATTTTCCACAGAATCAATAACAGAGACTCCGTGGATTTGGTCGCCTATTCTATTTCTCGCTAAGTGAAAGATTTGCTCTGGTTTTAATTTTGTGATTTTCCCTTTTAGTGTGTCTTCGTATCTTGAGAGCATTCCTTGTTTATTCACAATAACTTTAATTCTTCTTGGGTTGAGTGGTTTTAGGTTTATTAGGTTGCCTTCGTCGTCTCTGATGATTTCCGCGTATGAGTCGCCCCCGATGTAGTATGTCCTAATCATGTTCTCTAGAATTGTGTTGAATGTGTCCATCCCATTTCCTTTGATTGTGTCTAGTAACATCTCAGTCACTTCGTCAGATTTAAATCCCTTCCCGATAGTCCACGTTGCCTTGGCGTTTATTGCGGCGTGGAGTTCTGCTATTTGATTGAAGTAACCTAGTTGTTGCCCCCACTTTGTATTCATGTATTCTGTTTCTGTTATTTCATTTGGGGAGTCGAGTGCTTCTGTGTCTACCGAGTAGGAAGGATTGTGTGAAACTTCCCCAACGGTCATTGAATCAACTTTTGAATCTCCCATCAAATTACTCCCAACAATACTAAAGGTTTAATTCCTTGTTGTTCGTCGTCGAGAGAAACTGCAAACCCTTCCTCAATCATTTGCGTCCCTACGTCGAAACCCTTGTAACGAACTTCTCCTAAGAGACGACCATATTTTCCCACTCGATTCATCTTGTTTATTATTACTTCGACCATTGCGCCCTCGATTAAGTCTTTGAGGTGATTACGACTTCTAACTCCCCCTTCTTCGTTGAGTTCTGCTGCCATTAAGTTCGACATCCGTAAAGGGAAAGTGAAGTCTCTCCATGAAACTTCTAATCTGATTGTGTCGCCGTCGTGAACATTGACAACTTTAGCGTCGAAGTCCTCTGCGATTTGTTGGTGTGGGCTGTCGAAGTAATAAAGATTCATCTGGTTGTTCGTTAGCTCTGGGAATCTTTTAAAGTCATGTGCCATCTTATCGTACCCTCATTATCCAAACTACTCCGTAGTATGTTGGTAAATTAGCTGTTGTTGTCATATCATCTCCCGCATTTGTCGTCATTGCATAAACCGCACCGCCTCCCGCTGCGTTAGGTGCTCCGAAATTATTAAGTTGATGTGTATGGTCTTCTGTTCCCCCAGTTCCCCCGCTCGTCGCATCTCCACGCATAAACCTATTATCCCCGTTAAGGTCTGGGATAGTCTGACCGTTCAAAGGACTTAAAGCATCAACCAAAACCGCACCATCACACTCAACCCAACCTTCCGCAAGATTAGGGACTCCTGATAAAGTCTTCGCCCATGCAACAATCCCACCAATAGGAGTGTCCCCAATACTCCTACTCTCTTTCTCAACCAAAGTCGTGCCTGTAATTAGTATGTCTGCCATTAAACCGTCTGCCCCTTCATCCACGTCACCGTTTCTTGATTTTTAATAAGTCCTATGCATTGGATAAACCGCGCCCAACACGTATTCATTAAGTTCTCTGCTTCTCGGATTGAGCTGTAACCAGAGTTATCAAAAGCAATCATAAAATATCCACAATAATTTGTCTCGATTTCTGTGAGTAATCCTGTGGCTGTGGTCTTGTAGAGTGCGAAGTTTGTACTCCAATCTTCTCGAGTAAGACAATTAACAAACCCCTCAACTTCCTTCGCTAGTTGTGTAATGTAAGCATCAGAAGACCCGTTTGTTGATACTCCGCCCCCTGCCTTTGCTTTGATTTCTGTTTCTGTTGCGAATATAGTTGTTGCAGCCATGAGATTAACAGAAAGCCATAATATTTAAACTTTCGTCTTTTGCTGCTAATTCCGCCGCCCTCATTATTCCCTCTACTATATGGGTATTCTTGCCTGATATTTTAACTTTCCATAATCCGTGAGCATCTTGAATCTTATCCCACCTCACAGAACGGAAGGATGCTTTGATGTCGTCCCGATTCCAAAGGTGCAGTTCTCCTCTTTCTCCCATCGCCCTCATGTTGTCGTGCATATCTTCATTGTATAATCTTTGCTTTCCGTCTTCTTGGTCGATTGAAATTTGCCTGTTGTTCATCGCGATAATCTTTCTTTTTATGTCGCTTATTAATTGTAGATGGTCATAAACAGAAACTCCTAGTGTCCCCGAACCTGCGTCAATTCCCGACTTCGTACATTTATGTTTCTTTGTGTATTCTACAATCAAATCTTCATTATTATTTGTCAATAGTAGTCTTCTTGTGTAGTGGTCGATTTGAGTTACGTTCTTCTTGTTAATTTTCTTAACAACTTCTGCCGCGAAATAATCCCCCCCCATTCTAGCCAAATCAAAACCTCCATAATTCTTCCCTATCTTCTTTAATGATTCATCCTTCTTCTCGTTAACGTGGCAAACCTTCTCAATCCACTCATCACTATAAAATTGTCTTTTGTCTAATGCTGCGATTGCCAGGTACTCTTGCGCGTAAACCATTTCGGATTTATCCTCTTTCTCCTCTGCCAAAAATTCAATGAATCCGTCATGTTGTTCTTGTGTCCAACTCTCTGAAATCGGTCTTTTTCGTGAGACGGTTTCGGTGTCCATCTCCCAAACTTTAAATCGTGCCTTTGGGTCTTTGTCTATGATTGCTTTTTTATAATTCTTCCAAAAATATCCCTCTTGTCCGTCAAACGTTCCAAACATCCAAATCCTTCCATTTGTAGTCGCTAGGATTGGGGTCGCCGCATCAAAAAATAAATCTGGTTGGAATGGTGCTTCATCAACCATAAGGACTTGACCCTCAAAACCTCTACTACTTCTTCCTGTATCTCCAACTGGTTTCGCCAATAATATTCTTCGATTCTTATTTACTTTCAAAACTAATTTGTTCAATGTTGGTTTATCCTTTCCTCTCCCAATAAGTTCCGGGCATGTTTCTTGAGCGTATGCTGTTGCAAATGCTATTAGAAGTTGTGCTTGGTCGATTGTTAGTGATGCACAAACGATTTGTGATGTTGGATGTGGGTTGTGATGTGTTTTGAGCCATTCAACTGCTTTCTGCGCGAATAAGTGTGTTGCTCCAATCCTTCTCCCTTTGGCTAGTAATATATGGTGTTCTTCTTCTGCCATAATCTCCTTCTGCCAATCATCAAGTTTAATCTTCATTTTTTATCGTGACAATCCACACATAAGGTTTCTAATTTATCCGGATTGCATAAGAGATGTTCTTCAATTAATTCTATAATCTCATCCCATACTTCTATCCCTTCTTTGTGATGGACGTTTACCTTGACCTCAAATCCTTTCTTTTTGGATTGTTTTATTCCACAATTTTGACAACAATAATCGTCTCGTTTCATTGCTTCGCTTCGTTCCGCAGAACGTACCCACATCTGCCGTAGCATTCCTTTAATTCTTGCTCTGGATGTTCGTGTTGGTGCCATGCTCTTGCTAGGCTTTCTTGGTTTATAAAATATTGGGAAATTGTCAGTGGGGTTAACACACACAAAAACAAAACAAAACCCAACAATCGCACAATACATAACAACAAGCACCAAGCTGGGCGAGTAGGGCGAGCCCAGCTGGTCCCCCCTAGCAGGGGGGCGAGGGGGGTAGAGGCTAGATTAGCTCGCAAGGCTTATTAGCCCTTTGGCTCGGGCGGAACCCCGAGCAGCTTGCTAAGCAAGCTGGCTTATATGGCTTGCTAGCGTAAGTTCCCCTGTATGAGCCCTAAATCAGCCAGTAATGGCCAAGCGAACGAATAAAGTATCGTGAGCCTTCCCCAATGGAGCTTATAAGCTATGCTTAGAAGTTGGCTGATGTCTTACTCAGCCAAAGGGAAGGAAGGTTAAAAAGCTTCCGATTGGGGAGAGGTGATGTAATTGTATGGATTGTGCGAACCTTTTGGATTGTGCGAACGTAAGATTATATAAACAAGTGATGTTTGTTAGTCTTATTGAATGATACAATATAGTCTAAAGAATTAAAGCATTGTGACTCAGTCGCCCCGGATGATTACTGCAATAACAAGGAACCTCACATTGATTCTATATTCCCTTTCATTACAATAAGAAACAACTGCGTGAGACATATATATGGGTTTCCATTTATAAGATAGAGAGAAGTTAATAAAAAGGCTCCAATTTGGCTTTAACTTTAACCAGTAAATGCTCACGCATAGCTAGAAGTGTGTTAAAAAAGGGGTTTTTAGCAATGATTCTAAAAAGAGGGGAGAGGGTCATTATTTAAAGGATATATCTCACACCGAAACATATATAAAGGTGTTATCTTTGGTTATTGTATGGCTAACGAAATTATAAGGATGAATAGGATAAGAATGATATTAAAGGAAGTTCCAAAGAGAAAGATTAATCGTTATGAATTTATAGCGAAGATGTCATTAAGGCATGGAATATCCTCTCGTACAATAGATGATTATATGAAAACGTTGATAGATGCGAAGGAAATAATGTTTGATAATAAACTGATTTGGAAGGAAGATGCATAAGGGATTATCACAGCTTCCAGAGACTCCAGAGTTTAGACAGAAGCAATGGGATATTTCTAGTAATTCAGAGAGAGAAATGTACACGAACGCTATGGAACAATGGAAAAAAGATTATCCTTTTTGTGCTGGTATAATGGCTGATTGTATTGGCGACCCGGCTAAACGATAACCCAAGACTTATTCTCTCTTGTTTTTCTTTTTTAGTTTCCATTATTATAAAATGTGGGCGAGAGAGACATTGTAGAACTGCCTGAGTCTCATTTAAGTGGTTTACCCCACATCCTAGTCTTTCCCAGTGTCAATCAATGAGGTTCTTATGTTTATATCCCTTGTTCTTGTAGGAAAACCTCAATGAGTATGAAATCCCCTTCAAAAAATGGGGATAATTAATTTAAATATTACTTTACTACTTCAGTAGAATAGTTGGACTCCTTCTTCCGTCTTGATACCGAGCGTGACTTCCTTTCTTGACAATAGTCTCTGGCATAATTCCTTTGCTTTCTTTGCTGCTTTGTTAATTTCATTCATTTTGTCTTTGAAGGCTGTCCGCATTTAGAACAAATATCTGGCTTTCCAATATCCCAACGCTTACCCCATTCTTCTTTACTGACTTCCTTGTTGAAAATCCAATACTTTGATTTATCTTTCTTGTCAAACTTTAGATTAATACACATAAATCCATTAACTAAATTCTTGCATTTTTTACAATAGTCACAATAGTCACAAAAGTTACAAGAGTTACAAGAGTTACAAGAGTTACAAAAGTCACAAAAGTTACAAAAGTTACAAGAGTTACAAGAGTTACAAGAGTTACAAGAGTTACAAGAGTCACAAAAGTTACAAAAGTCACAAGAGTTACAAGAGTTACAAGAGTTACAAGAGTTACAAGAGTTACAAGAGTCACAAAAGTCACAAAAGTTACAAGAGTTACAATCTGTGTTCATAATGCCTTAACGTTAGAAAGTGCCAACTTATACGCCCCAGTCAATTCATTCACTAATTCGCATAACTCTTGACCATCACACTTCTTCGCCAACTCAACAGCCCCTTTAAGAATCACTTGCGCTACGATTGAACATTCCCTATCGTTAGTTGGCTTATCAAACTTAACCTGACTAGCATCTAGCGTTGTTCCCATTGGTATATCTCCCTTCACAGCCGAACTAAAATCAACGTCCTTAATGTTATGATATACCTTAGAGGTATTGTTCTTATCATAATTGTCATATAGAGTGCATAATACAGTTCCGCCTTCGCCAACATCTTTCATAAAGTAATCAACCTCTTGAGCCTGCCA